>Ga0187892_10005387_pt1 | contig 20183 bp, 19 predicted proteins | sample MA1701073metaG_FD_139345 | JGI IMG/M metagenome (GOLD analysis project Ga0187892, IMG submission 139345) | Bio-ooze microbial communities from a basaltic lava cave in the Kipuka Kanohina Cave System on the Island of Hawaii, USA - MA170107-3 metaG ...
AGAGTTCAGAGAACAGAGTTCAGAGAACAGAGTTCAGAGAACAGAGTTCAGAGAACAGAGTTCAGAGAACAGAGTTCAGAGAACAGAGTTCAGAGAACAGAGTTCAGAGAACAGAGTTCAGAGCATAGAGTTCAGAGAATAGAGGGCAGAGTTCAAAGTTCAGAGAGCGGAGCTCGGAGAACGGAGTTCAGAAGAACCGGTTTTGGATCGGGGGGCGAGTTGTGAGCGGCGAGGCGACGGTGCGGCGCGTTGGGCTGATTGGGACGGGCATCATGGGTGCGCCGCTGGGGCGCCGTTTGCTGAAGGCCGGGTTTTCGCTCGCGGTCTTCACGCGGACGCGGTCTCGCGCCGACGAGCTGCTCGCAGCCGGCGCGGAGTGGGCCGACTCGGCTGCGGAGCTGGCGGAGCGAGTGGACGCGGTCATTTCCATCGTGCCGGATTCGCCGGACGTCGAGCAAGTCTATCTCGGACCGGTCGGCGTGTGCGCCGGCCCAGGGCAGGGCGGGCTGGCCATCGATATGTCCACGGTCGCGCCGGGCACGGCCGTGCGCGTGGCCGAAGCTGTGCAGCAGCGCGGCGGACAGTTCGTCGACGCGCCCGTGTCCGGCGGAAAGACCGGGGCCGAGGCGGGAACGCTGTCGATTATGGCCGGCGGCGATGCAGAAGCGATCGAACGAGCGCGGCCGATATTCGCGGCGCTCGGCAAGCGCGTCGTCCATTGCGGACCGACCGGTAACGGGCAGCTCACCAAGCTGTGTAATCAGATCATCTGCGGACTGAACCTGCTGGCGGTGGGCGAGGCCCTGGTGTTTGCCAAGCGCCTGGGCCTTGATCCGAAAACCATGCTCGAAGCGGTATCGGCCGGCGCCGCGGGATCGTGGGCGGTCGATAACCTGGGACCGCGCATGGCGGACCGCGACTTCGCGCCCATGTTCATGATTGATCTACAGCAGAAGGACCTGCGGCTGGCACTCGATGCTGCAAGGCTTCGCACGGTCCCATTACCGGGCACCGCCCTCGTACAGCAACTCCTCACCGCCAATCAGGCGGCTGGCGAGGGCCGCGAAGGAACGCAGGCGCTGCTCAAGACCCTCGAGCGTATCGCCCACGTCCATAATTAGGCCGTAGCGCTTCAGCCGTCTGCGGGACAACTCAGCACTGAGAAACGGAGGAACTGAGAAGAGCGAAGTGTTTCGCAGACAAGGCACACGCGTTCGTCTCAGTCCCTCAGTCACTCAGTGCTTGTCTTCGCAAACGGCTGAAGTCCTGCGTCAGGCCCCGGGTCCAACGGTTGTCACCCCCATAAACACGCCCGTTGCGCGAGCGTGGATCGGCGACTTCGGATGCGGACGTGCGGCGCGTGGGGTGTTCGCCGCACGAGCAACTTTTCGTTTGCCATCGCCGATGCTGTTTCGTAGTTTTGCGGTGTCGAGTTCGACGCGGGGTTCGCCCAGACGCGAGCCGTGCGAAGAGATCGGCAACGTCGGCAGCGGGCCGACGCGCTTCCAGGTCAGCGGCCGAATCGAGGCCAACCGACCCATTCGGGGAAGACGTACCGGGGTTCTGTGACCCCACCCATTGCGTGATGGCCGGCCGGACGGACTGGGCCGGTAGGCGTACTCGCGACCCTTGGAGGTTCGAGTCGAATGAGGAAAGTGCGTCCCGGCGGGAGGATCTGCCGGGGTGCGGGTCGATCCTCCGAGGGTCCACAGCGTGTGGCCCGAGGGGACAAGTGTAACAAGGAGTCGTGCGCATGAATGCCATTCTGAACCGTGCCAAGAGCTTTCTGAAGTCGGAAGATGGACCGACCGCGACGGAGTACGCGGTCATGCTGGCGCTGATCATCGTGGTCGCCCTGACGGCCATCACCGGCCTCGGCACCACGGTATCGGGCATCTTCTCCGGCGTGGACGGCGCTCTGCCGACCGTGCCGTAGTGATGGTCTGACACGCCGCGCGACGGAACCGCGGCCAAGCTTACGGTCAGGTGGGGCTCGTCCGGACGGACGAGCCCCGCCGCCGTACGGCGCACCGCGGGTGGGAAAACACGAACGGTAGGCAGCTTCCACAAAGGCCTTGCAAGAGGGACACACGAATCATGGAACCGTTTTGGATCACAACGTGTTTGGTGATGGTGCCGGGTGTGCTGCTGGCATCGTGGATCGACTACGCCCAGCGGCGCGTCCCCAATTGGTTGAACGCGGCGCTGATCGTGGCCGGCTTCGTTGCCCAGGGGGTGTTCAACGGCGGCAGCGGACTGTGGGCCGGACTGGGCGGCCTGCTGGTGGGCTTCGGCGTGCTGATCGTGCCGTGGATGATGCACGGGATGGGCGCCGGCGACGTCAAACTGATGGCAGCCATCGGTGTCTGGTTTGGACCGTGGATGACGTTTGTGTCGTTTGCGGCCGGTGCGGTGATCGGGGGGATCATCGCGGTGGCCATGATCATGAGTTCGGGCCGCCTGCGGCAAGCGTGCGGCAACCTGGGCGTCATCATGGTCAAGTGCCAGAGCCGCGAGAAGCTGTTCTCCGAGTTCGGCTCGGCCAAGAGTTTCGGTAACACGTCTCAGCTCTTGCCCTACGGCGTGCCCCTGACGATTGGCTCGCTCGTGGTGCTGGCCGGGACGCTGTTTAACTGGATTTAGGACTGGGAGCGGGAGACCGGAGTCGAGACATGCACAGACCGGCCATCGCGCGCCGCGGACGTGCGCACGACCCGTCTAGTCTCTAGTCTCAAGTCTCTAGTTTCTAGAGTGTGGGTACTGTAGTCATGCAAACGAATACGAGAGCAAGGCAAATCGGCGTGGCGGTGGGTGGCGGGCGATGGCTGAACCGGCGCGGGCACGGCCGGCGGCGGGCAGCAGCCATCGTCGAGTTCGCGGTCGTGCTGCCGCTGCTGCTCACGATCCTCTTCGGGATCATGGAATACGGCTGGGTGTTCATGGTCCGGCAGACGCTGCAGAACGCGGCCCGCGAGGGCTGCCGCGTGGCAGTGCTGCAGACCACCGATGCGCCCTACGGCGAAGTGACCGCGATGGTCGAGGCGGTGATGGAGCCGACCGGGCTCACGACCTACTCGATCGCCATGACGCACGCGACGCCCGAGAACCCGCACGAGACCGTCACGGTCACGGTGCCGTACAACGACGTGTCGCTGCTGGGCGGGTTCTTCGGCACACATGACTACGACCTGGGCGGCAAGTGCACGATGCGCAAGGAAGGCGTCACGGAGTAGACATCTGCTACCCGGAGTTAGCCCCGAGCGCCGGGCGAGCCAAGGTTGGCTCGCACACGAGGCTCAGTGCCGCCATGGTGGGTTGGCACCGCGGGGCGCCAGGACATACCGATAAAATTCGGCCGTTCTGCGATACGTGGAGGGGCGGAAGTGTGGCGCGGGTCGACGGAGGGGTCGGCCCGCGTCATTGCGCTGGTAGGCGCGCTCGGTGGCGAAGTAGGGCTGAAGCTCGCCAGCCTCCGGCCGGGTTGTTCGCGCGGAGCGAAAGTCTGGCGAGGGCGAGTCCGATACCAGTCCAAGGGAACTCCGGCGCAGACCGGGGGCGTGTACCATCCGGCGGTCCACTCTCTCGGCCGGCATCGAAAGTCCCCGGCTAGAGGGAAATCATGAAGACCAAGGCAATCATTCCGCTCGTGCTGGGTGTGGCGGTGGGAGGCATCGCCATCAAGTATGTCGTCAGCGTGGTCAAACGCGCGCAGGGAAGCACGGGTCCGGTTGAACAGGTAGACGTGGTCGTTGCGGTCGCGGACATCCAGCAGCAGTCGGCCATCGCGCAAGAGATGATCAAGGTCGTGAAGACACCTCGGACGCCGCTCCTGTCGGGCGAGCGGTTCGGAAAGGTCGAAGACGTCATCGGACGCGTGACGGCCAAGTCGATTCCGCAGGGGGCGCCGATCCTGGCCACGATGCTGGCTCCGCCCGGAAGCAAGCCAGGTTTGCAGGTCAACATACCGCCCGGCCACCGTGCGGTGAGCGTCAAGACCGACGAGGTGACGGGGGTTGCCTATCAGCTTAAGCCCGGCGACTTCGTCGACGTGCTGGTCGTCATGGATACCAAAAAGAGCGGCGGGCAGCGGGGTGAGACCATCAGCCAGGTGATCCTGCAGCGTGTACAGGTGGCCGCCGTCGGCCAGGAGTCGGGCGACGCCAAAGACGGCAGTACCGTCAAGGCGGTCAAGTCGGTCACGCTGTACGTGCCGGAAGCCGATGTGCCCAAGCTGCACCTGGCACAGATCAAGGGCAAGGTCACGCTCGCGATGCGCGGCGAAGAAGACACGAAGCTTGGCACGGTTCAAGGCGCTCGTGAGAGCGAGCTGACTGGCGACGGCAAGGCGCCGGACGGCGCCGCCGTACCGGATCCCGGACTGGCGCTGGCGAGTTCGACGCCGACGCCGCCGACGCCGATGAAAGCGCCCAAACCGGGCAAAGCGGACGCCGCACTGAGTGCGACAGAGCCGGTGGACGACAGCGACAAGCCATCGCCGCACACCGTAACGATCATCAACTCGCTTTCGCACCCCGGCGGTGGCGGGGGACAGCACATGCGCGTGACTTTCGAGTCGGCCCACTCGAGCCGAATCGTCAGCATCAGCGATGGTTTGACTCGCGGCAGCCCCAGCCTGGGGCCGCCGACGGGCGAGACTACCAGTGCGAATCGGTTTAACCCCAACATGAACGCGTATCCGCAGGGTGGCGAGCCCACGCGTCGCGACCCGATGGATGAAGACACATTCGATGCCTACAGGGAGGAATACCCAGAATGACTCGCCGCGTCACGGATGACTACGTGCTGTACCGGAATCGGTCCCGTCTCCCGCAGCGTGCGACGCGGCACGTCGGCCGCGTGGCCGGCGGCCTCGTCCGGCTGTACGGCCGAGGCAGCGGAGTCTTGGTCGCCGCGCTCCTGGCCGCGTGTGGCTCGGGCGGCTTCGCTCAGGAAGCTCAACCCGGTGCGGTGGCCGATGCCAAGTTCGAAGCGATCGTTCGCACCTCAACGGACGGGCTGCAACGGATCTCCGTGTCCGTCGGCCGCAGCGTGCTGATCGACACCACGCTCCCGACCGACCGCGTTCAGGCCGTTTCTGCCGAGATCGCCTACGTGCAGACGATCAGCCCGACCCAGGTGCTCGTGACCGGCGTGCGCTTCGGGCAGACACAAGTGATCCTTTGGACGCAGGATGGTCGCCGTCAGGTGTTCGAAGTCTCGGTCGAACTGGACCTGACGGCGCTCAACGAAGCCCTCGACCAGATCGACCCGCAGGCCGACGTCGAGGCGAACGCCGTGATGGGCAACATCGTCCTGACCGGGACGGTCAGCGGGGCGCGCGTGGCCGAGCGGATGCTCCAACTCGCGCAGCTCTACGCGCCGACGGTGGCGTCCGGACAGGCCGCCCCGGTCGTACAGAACCACCTGCAAGTCAGTGGCGAGCAACAGGTCCTGCTGCGCTGCACGGTGGCCGAGGTATCGCGCTCGGCCATTCGTGAGCTGGGCGTCAACGGCTTCTTGGCCGGCGAGAACTTCCGCGACGCGTTTGTCGTCAACCAGCTCGGCGGGATCAACCCGATCAACATCGGGGCAGCGGCCGACGTGAACGTGCGCGGGACGATTCCATTCCTGACCGGGACGGACGGCATTCCGATTTCTAACTCGACGACGCTGTCATTGGGATTTCCGCGCGTGCAGATGCAGTTCTTCCTGCGGGCGATGGCGGACAACAATTTGATGCACGTGCTGGCCGAGCCCAACCTCGTGGCGGTCAGCGGCGAGACGGCCAGCTTTCTGGCGGGCGGTGAGTTTCCGATCCCGGTTCCGCAGGGCGGCAGCGCCTCCGGGGCAATCACGATCGAGTTCCGGCAGTTCGGTATTCGCCTCAACTTTACGCCCGTCGTCCAGGCGCACCAGCGCATCCGGCTGCGCGTCCGGCCGGAAGTGAGCCAGACCGACTTTTCCAACGCGGTGCAGTTGCAGGGATTTGTGGTTCCCGGACTCACGCAGCGCAATGCCGAGACGACGGTCGAGCTGGGCAACGGGCAGACGATCGCCATTGCCGGGCTGCTGTCCGAAGAAGTGCGCGGGATTGCCTCGCGCATTCCAGGGCTCGGCGACGTGCCGGTGCTGGGGGCGTTATTCCGCTCCGTCCGATATCAGCGCTCGCAGAGCGAGCTGGTAATCCTGGTGACGCCGGAGATTGTGTCCGCGATGGACCCGCACCAGGTCCCGCCCGTGCCAGGTGATGAATTGAGCGATCCGAACGATTTCGAATTGTATGCTTTGGGTGTCCTCGAAGGGGGCCGTTCAGACGACGAATCGTGCCGCCGGAACGGTGATTCGAAGCACACGAAGGAAGGACCGTCCGAGCCTGACGAGGTGTCGGTGCACGGTCCGTGGGGGCATTCCAGCGACCGCGAAGTGCGTTAACCGGACGGCGCACACGGAACCGCACCGCAGGGCGTATACCTCGGTCGGCTCTGGTCAATCTGGTCGTCCGAACGTCAGACGAGGCGTCCGCCGAATGCGGACGGGAGGGCAGAAGATGCCAACTGAAAAGAAGCGTTCTCAATTGCGGCCACACCGCTTGCGCTACGCGCGCCGCGGTGCGGTCGCCGTTCAGGTTGCGGTCCTGATGACCGTCCTGCTCGGTTTTGCAGCGCTGACCATCGACGTCGGCGCGATGTACAACGCGCGTGGCGACATGCAACGCGCGGCGGACTCGGCGGCGCTGGCTGCGGCAGCGCTGTTGTCCGACTACAGCCAGGGCGATCCGCTCGAGACTGCGCGAGCGGCTGCGGTCGACCTTGTCGGCAACAACGACGTTTTCGGCGGGGCTGTGACGCTCGATCCGGAGGCCGACGTGATCTTCGGACGGGCTAACTACAACTACGCTACCAATGCGTATTCGTTTGAGCCCACGGTCACCGCGCCCGACTCCGTGCGCGTCCGTGTGCGCCGTACGGCGGACTCGCCCAGTGGCTCCATGCCGATGTACTTCGCCAACGTATTCCACATTTCATCCGTGAACATCGCCGCCGACGCGATTGCGATGAACATCCCGCGTGACATCGCGGTCGTGGCCGACTTGTCGGCTTCGCACACGGATGACAGCGAACTAAAGCACTACGCTCTGACGCAGATCAATCTGCACGAAGTGTGGGATGCGTTCCCGGGCGGCATTGACGATGCCGGCGGTTCCTGGGACCCAGACAACCTCCCGGCCGGCTGGACGCTTGACGAAGACGGCTACACGCCGCAGGCTGCCGGTCCGGCCTGGGGATTGATGAAGCAGCTAGGTTACGGGACAACCGACGAGAACGTCGTCAGCGGCTACAGTCCCAGCGCCGACGCCGGCTTGATCCGGCTGCAATACAGCTCGAACTGGAGCAACGCGACGCTGAACTCGTACCTGATTGCGCAGGGCTACAACACTGCGGAGCGGAACGCCATCAATAACGGCAGCACCGACGGCAGCGGTTACTACGACAATCGCGTTGCCGTGGCGTTGGGCCTGGCCCGCTGGAACAGCGGCATAGCCGGCGGGCTTTGGCAATCACTCGGCGCCCCGCCGGGAAATGCCAATACCACGATTGGCGACAGCGAACTGACGTGGCTGGAGGCTGTGCCCGCGATGACCACCAGTGCGTCGGCCGCCATCTGGCGCGACTGGATCGACAACTATGTGCGTTCCACCAATAACGAGATGTACTCGGCCAACAGCGGGTTCCGGTACCGGTTCGGCGTGAAGACCTTCATCAACTACCTGATGGAGAAGCGTCCGACGAACTCGCAGACCCCTCTGTTGGCGGGTACGCCCGAGCAGCCCATGAAGGCGGTGAAGGATGGCGTCAACGTCCTTGCTGCGTACCTCGACGACCTCGATACGGACGACCAGGTTTCGCTCGAGGTCTACGGAACGACCGGCGTGCACGAGGTCGACCTGAGCCTCGATCCGTATGCTGTGTCGAACCGCCTGAATGAGATGCAGGCAGGCCACTACAACACGTGGACCAACATCGGCGGCGGTATCCAGCGCGCGATTGAGGAGCTGGCCAGCGCCCGCGCCCGCCCCAACGCGCGGAAAATGATCTTCCTGTTGACCGATGGCTATGCCAACGTCAACTCGTCGGGCGGAACGGGCGACTATGCGGGCGGTAATGCCTACGCGGTCAACCGTGCTGAAGCGGCCGCGGCAGCGGGCATCCGCATCTACACTATCAGCGTGGGCGCGTATGCCAATCCCGACCTGATGGAGCAGATTGCCCAGATCGGCAACGGCGAGCACTTCTTTGCATCGTCGGCCGACATTGACGGCTATACCGCGCAGTTGCAGGACATCTTCGCGACGCTTGGCGGCCGCCGGCCGGTCATGCTGATCAAGTGATCGAGGTCCGTCCGCACTGGGACGGCTGACGGAGAAGACGTTACGCGGCGCGGGAGCTCTGGCCTCCGCGCCGCTTTCTTTGCGCCAATACCGGCCAGTCATTTAGGTCCGCGTGATTGCCGATATTCCTGATGTGAGCACGGTATGGGCCGTGCGGGGCGCCGGCGCGATCCCGACGGCGCGCCTCCGAGCTTGAAGGATTCCGACCTGGCAGTACGCCGCATGCCGGCCATCCGTGTGATCATCTTCAACGCAGATGAGTCGTTCGCACCCACGCTGCGCGCTACTTTGCAGACCTTTGACGGCGTGAAGATCGTGGCGGAAGTCGACGAGCCAACGCTTCTGCCCCAAGCGGTCCGTCAGTTTCCAGCCGACGTCCTGATCGTTCACCTCGATCCCAATCCGTCAGCTCTGCTGGCGACGGCGGGCGAGGTCGCCACCAAGCATCCTGATTTGTGCGTGTTCGCAGTCTCCGACTCGACAGACGGACAAGTCATCCTGGCCGCCATGCGGCTCGGGCTCAAGGAGTTCCTGACCAAACCCATCGATCCGACGGTCATGGCGGCGGCGATGGAAAAGGTCTTCGAAAAGCGCACTGACCATGCCACCACCGGCCGGCTCTTCCCGGTCCTGGGCAGCGCGGGCGGAGTTGGCGCGACGTCGCTCGCCACGAATCTGGCGGTTGAACTGGCCAGCGTGTCCGGCGGAAAAGTCGCGGTCGTCGACCTCGACTATCGCTTCGGGCAAGTGGCCACTTTTCTCGACGTCGAGCCGGTCTACACCATCGCCGACCTGTGCGAGTCTCCCGAGCAGCTCGAGGCGCAGGTGATCGAGCGGACGCTGGTACGGCACGCCAGCGGGGTGTTCGTCTTGTCCCGCCCGATCCATTTCACGCAAGCCGACAACATTACTGCTGCGCATTGCGTCGGGGCATTGACCGCACTGCTGTCGATGCACGATTACGTCGTGACTGACGGACCCACGCGATTCGACATGGGGGCCAAAGCCGTGCTCGACATTGCCGACTGCAGCCTGCTCGTCATGCAGCTCCTCGTGCCAAGCGTGCGCAGCACGCTGCGGATGGTGGAGGCATGCAGCAGGCCGGGTTCAATCTCGACCGCGTCAAGATCGTGTGCAACCGGCTTGGACGTGAATCCACCAGCCTGACGCTGGCCGACGTCTCGGCAACGCTCAATCGCGACGTGTTCGCGAGCTTGCCCGACGACTGGGCTGCCATGTCCTCGGCCATCAATTTCGGCGAGCCGCTGTCGGTCAACCATCCCAAGAGCAAGGTCCGAATAGCGATCCGCGAGTTGGCCGAGCGATTACATCGGCCCCCGGCAGCGTCCGATGATAAACCAGGGGCGCGCCGCAGTAGCCGGCTGTTCGGCAAGGTGTTCAGCGGAGCCTGAGGGCGGACGGGCCGCAGCCGGCCGGGTCCTTACCGGACCGCGTGACGACGGTTGGAGCCAACGCACGGGTCGATTCGAGGAGCCAGCGTGTTCGGAAAACGAGTCATGCCGGTTGCGCCGCCGCCGGCGGCAACCAAGAGCGTCAAGACGGCCGCGCGGCCCGAGCCGGCCGACACGCAGGCTGCGCTGGCGGCCAAGGCCTCACAGGAGAAGGTCGACAAGTTCAACGAGCTCAAGACACGCCTGCACCGCAAGCTGGTCGAGCAGCTCGACATGAGCCGCATGGTCGGCGAAGAGGATGCACTGCGCGCCCAGGTGCGCGAAGTCGTCGTGGCCCTGTGCGAGCAGGAAAACACGCTGCTCAACTACAACGAGCGCCAGCGGCTGATCGGCGAGGTGCTCGATGAGACGTTTGGACTGGGACCGCTCGAGGTGCTCCTGGGCGACTCGACCATCAGCGACATCCTGGTGAACGGACCGCGGCAGGTGTATGTCGAGCGGCGCGGCAAGCTGGAGCTGACCGAGATCCGCTTCCGCGACAACGCGCACCTGATGCACGTGATCGACAAGATCGTCAGCGCCATCGGCCGGCGGTGCGACGAGGTCTCCCCGATGGTGGACGCGCGCCTGGCCGATGGCTCGCGTGTCAACGCCGTCATTCCACCGCTGGCCATCGACGGGGCCAGCCTGTCGATCCGCCGCTTTGGCGCCGACCCGGTGACGTGGGACGACTACATCGCCTGGAAATCGTGCACACAGGAGATTCGAGACTTTCTGGAAGCGTGCGTCGTCGGGCACCTGAACGTCCTGATCGTCGGCGGCACGGGCTGCGGGAAGACGACGCTGCTCAACAATCTCTCGTCGTTCATTCCGTCCACCGAGCGGATCGTCACCATCGAGGACGCGGCCGAGCTGCGCCTGCGTCAGCCGCACGTCGTGCGCCTCGAGTCGCGGCCGGCCAACATCGAAGGCAAGGGCCGCATCGCCATCCGCGACCTGCTCATCAACAGCTTGCGTATGCGGCCCGACCGAATCGTCGTCGGCGAGTGCCGCGGCCCGGAGACGCTCGACATGCTCCAGGCCATGAACACCGGCCACGACGGCTCGCTGACGACGATCCACGCCAACAGCACGCGCGACGCCGTCCAGCGCGTCGAGACCATGGTCATGATGGCGGGCTTTGAGCTGCCATTGCGTGCCATCCGGCAGCAGTTCGCCAGCGCAATCAACTTGATTGTGCAGGCCCAGCGGTTGACCGGTGGTCCGCGCAAGATCGTCAGCATCACCGAGGTGCAGGGCATGGAAGGCGACGTGATCACCATGCAGGACATCTTCGCCTTCGAACAGCTCGGCGTGTCGCCGTCGGGCAGGGCGTACGGCCGCTTCATCGCCACGGGCATCCGGCCGGCGTTCCTCGATCGGCTCAAGAGCTCCGGAGCCAGCGTGGACCCGGGCCTGTTCGAGCGGCAAGTGTTGGTGACCGATGACGTTGAGTAGGCAAAACGACGTGCCCGCTGCGGGATTACGACGATGTTGAACGCGATCTTGGCTTTGTCTCCGCAGGTGCAGAGCTATCTGTTTGTGCTGCTGCCGGCGGCCGGCTCGATGCTGCTGGTGTACGGCATCTACCAGGTCATCGTCGAAGCCCGGCACGGCGAGCGCAAGCGGCTGACGGACCGGCTCAAAGGCAGTTCGCAGAAAACGCAGGACAAGCGCGTCGCGTCCATCCTGCGGAAGGACACGGAGCGAGAAGGTCTGGGCAGCCTGGCCGCCGCCACGTTCGGCAAACTCAGTTTCGTGCCGAAACTGCAGACCACGCTCGATCAGGCCAACGTGGCCTGGTCGGCTTCGCAGCTCCTGATGGTGCTGACCGGCGTGGCGATCACCGCCGCCGCCGGACTGATCGTCGCCGATTACGGTGTGCTCGCCGGGCTCGGCGTGGCCGTCTCGGTCTTCCTCGTGCCGCTCATGACCTTGTCCATCAAGCGGAAGCGGCGCATGAAAAAACTGACACACCAGCTTCCGGATGTCTTCGACATGATGAGCCAGGCGCTCCGCGCCGGCCACTCGCTGGCCAGCGCCATCCACCTGGTGCACCAGCAGCTTCCCGATCCCATCGGCACCGAGTTCGGCCGCGTGTTCCACGAGCAGAACCTGGGCCTGAAAATCGAGGACGCGCTGCTGGGCATGGCCGACCGTGTGGATTCGCTGGACGTCCGATTCTTTGTCACGGCCGTCCTGATCCAGCGCCAGACGGGCGGCGATCTGGCCGAGGTGCTCGACAAGATCAGCGCCACCATCCGCCAGCGGATCGAGCTGTTCGGGCTGGTGCAGGGGCTCACCGCCGAGGGGCGCCTCTCGGGGTGGGTGCTGTTCGCGCTGCCGTTTATTGTGTTCTTCGCCTCCCTGTACCTCAACCCGGATTACGCCAGCGTGCTGCTGACCGAACCGAAGGGCAAGCTTCTGCTGCTCATTGCCGGCGGTATGCAGCTCATGGGAATTGCCATGATCCGTTGGATCGTCAACATCAAGGTGTGAACGACAGTCCTGAGTGCTGAGTCCTGAGTCCTGAGTGGCACCGGACTCAGGACTCAGGACTCAGGACTCAGGACTCAGGACTCAGGACTCAGGACTCAGGACTCAGGACTCAGGACTCAGGACTCAGGACTTCTTCGTCATGTCACCGATCGCGATCGTCATCGTTCTGATCGTCGCCAGCGTCGCCCTCATCACGTACGCGCTTTGGCCGGCCAAGGAGGACGAACAGGAAGCGCTGCGCCGGCGCATGACTGGGAGTAAGTCCGTCGACGAATCGCTGCTGTTGCGGCAGCAGACCAAGGAGTCGGTCGCCAAGCGGATGATGGAGAAGGTGGCGCCGCTGGCGGTCAAGCCAGTCATGCCCAAGAATGACGCCGAGATTTCCCGGCTGCGCATGAAGCTGGCCAACGCAGGGTTCCGTGGTGAGAGCACGCCCATGGTGTTCCTGGCCAGCAAGACGGTGCTGGCCATCGGCCTGACGCTGGTCGCGGTCATCTACTTCTGGACGCGCGGTCAGGACATGCAGCGCATTCTGGGCTATGGCGTGTTCGCCGCGGCCCTTGGCTTCATGGGTCCCAACCTGTGGTTAAAGATGGCCGCGTCCAAGCGGGGCGAGCAGGTCCGGAACGGGTTGCCCGACTCGCTCGATCTGCTGGTCATTTCGGTCGAGTCCGGGCTGGGTCTCGATGCCGCGCTGCAGCGCGTCGGCGACGAGATGCGCCACGTTCACCCCATCATCAGCGAAGAGTTCCAGATCGCCACGCTCGAGACGCAGATGGGCATCCCGCGGGCCGAGGCGCTCTCGAATGTGGCCTCGCGCACCGGAGTCTCGGAGGTCCGTTCGCTGGTCGCGATCGTGAACCAGGCCGAGAAGTTCGGCACCAGCATTGCCCGGGCCCTGCGGTCTCAGGCTGACGCCCTGCGCGTCAAGCGCCGCCAGGCGGCGGAAGAGCGTGCCCAGAAGACGACCGTGAAGCTCATGGCCCCACTGATTCTGTTCATTTTTCCGGCGATATTCGTCGTGCTGGCCGGGCCTGCCGCCCTCAAGCTGATCGAGACGCTCGGCAACAATCCTTCGCTGCGTCAGTAGCCAGACCCGTCGGCGAGGCCTGTGTCCCGGTCGACGAGCGCGGCCCATCGCCCTTCGGCCGCAGGAGGCACAGGTAGTAGGCCAGCGAAATGAACGAGAAGTTTCCCACGCGCATAAAGATCAGAATCTGCAGGTGAAAGGCGATCCCGAGCGTCACAAACACGAATTTCATTCGCAGGCGCCGGAATAGCCGCCGGGCGCGGCTATCGCGTTCCGGCGTCGCGTCAAAATAGAGCGCGACGAGCCAGACCGGCGCGGCGAGCTCCCACACCCACGAAACGAGCGTCGCGGCCTGCGTGAGCGGGTAGATCCACGCCAGCCACTCCATGCCGAATCGTTGCCAGGCCGGCTGCTGCAAGGTGTAGTAGATGGCCGACAGGCCGCCGCCCAGGGGCCAATCTGAGCCTACCTTGTGCAGCCCGGAGCTGAAGTACATGAGCAGGACCTGGAACCCGGCCAGGTAGCGCGGCCAGGCCGGCACGGGCGTCGCGTCGGTCCAGGCGCCGGTGCGCCGCCGGCAGTCCAGCGAGAGCGTCTGCGCGCTGCGCGCCAGGACCAAGAGCCAGAGCGCGTTTGACATCAGCAGCGTGTACGACGAGACCACGTCTCGGTTGAGCGTGACAAGGGCAACAAACGCTTGCAGGCAGACGAACGCCGCCAGCCGGGCGTGCCAGCCCAGCGCCAGCGCCGCACTCGCGGCCAGGCACACGCCGATCAGGCTTTTCACCGTGCCGGGCGCGGCGCCACCGAGCCATGCCACCAGCCAGTTGGGCTCGAGGCTGCGGTAGCCTCCGAACCGGGCGTCAAGCCAGACGGCGTCGCTGACGCCACACAGCACGGTCCCGCCGATCTCTGCAGCGACGCAGAGTCCGACGGCGATGCGGAACAGCGCCAGCGCCGTGCCCGGCTCGCGACGGCCGAAGAAGGTCACCCAGCCGTTCCAGAAGGCTGCGACTCGGCGAGCAAACTTGCGGATCATGGGCCTGACGGCACGTCGTGAGTCAATTCGCGGGTGTAGACCAGCCGCTCGGTCGGCGGCGGCAGAGAGCCATCCCGCACCTGCTTCGGCGATGGTATCGGCCGCTCGACATACCGCAGGCGCACGGCTTCCGCGGACGGAAAATCGCGGGCCGCGTCGCGGGCGATCAGCTCGAGCAGCCCGTCGTTGCGGTCCTGAAATCCCGGCAGGTCGTAGAGAAAGAACATATAGCGAAACGCCAGGTGCTCGAACATCGTCTTGTTCCAGCGATGCGCGGGCGACCCGGTCTCGTAGACGGGCATCCATGCGCCGTGGACGCGCACGTCGATGGCGACCGTGCACGGAAAGTGGTCGGCGCCGGCGAACATGGCCCAGGCCTGCCCGGTCCCGGCCAAGGTGTAGTAAGGCCCGAACGGCGCCCGGGCGCGCTCGTTCAGCTCGGCGTAGCGCTCACTGACGCTCCAAAGGCGGTCCTCGAGCTCCGAAGCAGGCACTTCGATGCCCCAGCGGCCGAGGCGCTCGGAGAGCTGCGCGAGCTCGAATTGCATGGTGGGCTCGGCCCACAACGCACGCTCCGTGCGGATCGGCGCCGGCAGCGCGGCGATCGAGATGGCGATCAGGTGGATCAAGATCAAGATGCCGCGGAAGTGCTTCATGGATCCGACCTTCGCTCCGGCGCACGGGCACTGAGGTACAGAGAGACTGAGAGAGGCAGCGCGGCCTGATCTCTGTCTTTCTCCGTTCCTCAGATTCTCAGTGCCCCATCCGCGTCCGCGGCTGAGGCGTCACCCCAAGACTAACCGCGAGCGCTCGTCGAGGCTACTTCGCCCGAGAGCCAGGATCATGCGGGCTTCCCGCGAGCCGACTACAATCGGTCCCAATGAAGAGAGACGGCCTCGGGGCGTGGCTGGCATATGCAGGCGTTCGGCTGGCCTGCGCGATTCTGTGGGTCTTCCCCCTGGACGCCAACCTTGTGACGGCCAGGTTTGTGGGCTGGCTGTGGTGGGCGGTGCTGCCGAGGTGGTGTCCGCACCGCCGTGCCCGCGCGCGGTTGTGCGCTCAGGTTGAGCGGACGCGCGAGCACATTCGGCAGTCGTTCGGCCCGGAGCTTGGGCCGCGCGACGTGGATCGGCTGGCCCTTCGCTCGCTGCAGCAGCTCGTCATGATGACCATGGAAGCGGTCTTCATGCCGCGGCTGGTCAGCGAGTGGACCTGGGCCCGGTACATTCAGACGCGGAACTTCGACGCGGCGCTGAGGGCGCTCTTGCGCGGCCGCGGAGCGCTGCTCGTCACCGGCCACTACGGAAACTGGGAGCTGAGCGGCTATCTGCTGGCCTGCTGGGGCTTTGATGTGCTGGCGGTGATGCGGCCGCTACCCAACGCGTACATGAATCGCTTTCTGGTCGGACTGAGACGGCGGAAAGGGCTGCGACTGGTCGACAAGAAGGGTGCGACCGAATCGTTGGAGGAGACGCTTCGCGACGGCGGGCTGGTCGGGTTCATCGCCGATCAGGACGCCGGACCCAAGGGCATGTTCGTCGACTTTTTCGGCCGGCCGGCCTCGACCTACAAGTCGATCGGCCTGCTGGCCATGAGCGCCGAGGCCCCGATCATCGTCGGCTACGCCCGCCGCACCAGCGATCGGTTCCGATACGAAGTCGGTGTAACGCGCGTCATTGAGCCGCACGAGTGGCGCGACCGCGCTGATCCGCTGCGCTGGATCACGCAGGAGTACACCGCGGCCATCGAGCAGTTTGTGCGCGAAGCCCCCGAGCAATACCTCTGGATGCACCGGCGCTGGAAGCATCAGCCGCGCAGGAAAGTCCTGAGTTCTGAGTCCTGAGTCCTGAGTCCTGAGTGGGTGGCATGAGGTGGCATGGGTCGCATGGGCAAGCGACCGTTTGCTTGCCCGTGCTGACGTTGGGAGACTGTGCGGCCATGCGTCGTGCGGAGCGCGATTGCCGAGCGCTGAGGTGCGAGTGGTGTTCTATGGCTTATCGACCGATTCCTTATGCTTTCGAGCGGCGCGATCCGGCATGGATGGCGCGACGCGCGGATGAGCTGCTGGCCGAGATGGGCCGGCGTCGAAGCTGCCGCTACTTCAGCGACCAGCCGGTACCTCGCGAGCTGATCCGCCAGCTCATCGCCATTGCCAACACGGCCCCCAGCGGCGCGAACCGGCAGCCCTGGCGCTTCGTCGCGGTGAATGATCCCGTCCTCAAGCACGAGATCCGTTTGGCGGCCGAAGCCGAGGAACGCGAGAGCTACGACCACCGCTTCCCGCCCGAATGGCTGGCCGCCCTCGAGCCGCTCGGCACCGACGCCAGCAAGCCATTCCTCGACATCGCCCCGTGGCTGGTCGTACTCTTCCGCGTCGATTGGGAAGAAGTCAATGGCATCCGCCAGCAGAATTACTACCCGGTCGAATCGGTTGGCATCGCGGCCGGCATGTTCCTGATGGCCGCCCACCAGTGCGGCCTGGCCACGCTCACGCACACCCCCAACCCGATGAAGTTCCTGCGCGACATCCTCAAGCGCCCCGTCAACGAAAAGCCTTTCCTGCTGATCCCCGTCGGCTATCCGGCCGCCGACTGCGTCGTGCCGGACATCACCAAGAAGACCGTCGACGACGTGACGCAATGGAATTGTCCGTAACTGCGTCCGAGCGAAGGCATACAATCCGCTGATGGAGCGTGTGTACCAACCGGCCGGATTCTGCCCGCGGTGCGGCTACGCGCTCGATCCCGGCCGCTGCCCGGAATGCGGCTCGGTCGTTACCGCCAAGGACATGCGCCCAAGACAGGCGCGCATGTCCAAGCGCGCACGTCGGCTCCTGTTCACCGCTGGGTTGGCGTTTGCACTATTCGTCGCCGTCGGGGTCGGCTTCGAACTTGAGTCGTGGGTTGCGGCATGCGGCTCCTGCGGCGCGCTGTGCGACGTGCGCGAACTTCGGCTCTTTGGCGTAGGTGGCCAGTACTCCCGACGCGTCCACGAGGGCCCGCTGTCACAGTTTCTGCAGCGGCGCGCCGGCGCGGCATGCGCGCACCACTGGGCATATGCGGTCGGCGGCGGCGGCGGCTTACTCGGCAGATATTGTGGGCAGGGTCGTGGACGGCCGATTTGGTCCATCGTGGCTCGCCTGGAAGGATGTTCTTCAGTGGCCAGCATGCTGAACGATCTTGATGCAGCGGACTCCGAATTCGCGGCGCGGTTGCGTGAGCTAATTGGCCGGACCGACTACGATGACCAAGAGTTTTACTTCGAGTTGTTGGATGAATGCGACAAGCGCTCGACAACCGCCTTGCCTGATGGGGAGCCAGGTAGACGCTACTGATCTAAGCCTGCTGCATGAGAAATGGAACGAAGTCGCCCAGCGCGTGCGCTACAACCAGCGGCCAGTCGCGCGCCGATCGGCCAGTGCGCCGAACGAACGGCGCCGACTGCGAGGCATGCTCAAGTCCGACTGGGATCGCGCCTGTCTCGGCTTCACCGTCTGACATCTGAGTTAGCCTCCAGGTGGTGGAAATTCTACCATTCAGTGGTGGAATTTCAACCACTCGGCCGACGGCGGCTCGTGCCGGGCGGCTTAGACCACTGCCACAGTGCGCCCATCGGCACCGCGTGCAGGTTCACCCCGAACGGCACCTGCGTTGAGCCCGTGTAGAGCACAATTCCGCGATGAAAACGCGGGCCGGTCAGTTCCGCCAACGCCCGCAATCCGGCGAAATCGGCCCCCGAGACGGCGCCGCTGGCCTTCACTTCGATTCCAACCAAACGCCTCGGGCGGTCCTCGAGCAGCAAGTCGACCTCGCGGCCGGCGTGCGTACGGAAGTGAAACAGTCGCGCACGCGTTCGCGACCAGGTAAGCTGCTTCGTGATCTCCGTCGCAACGAAACTCTCCACCAGCGGACCGCCGAGCTGCGGGTCTCGCCGCAGCCGTCTCCGATCGAACGCCAAGAGGTGCGTCATCAGGCCCGTGTCGCAAAGCACGACCTTGGGCGCTTTGACCAGACGTTGGCCGAGGTTGCTCGACCAGGCCGGGAGGGTGTGAATGAGAAACGTGGTCTCGAGCAGCGTCAGATAGCGATTGAGCGACGTGTGCGGCAGCCCCAGGCTGCGTGACACGTCGGCCACGTTGAGCAATGCGGCGGAGCGGGTAGCCAGGAGCGACAGCAAGCGGGGCAGCTCAGCCAGTCCTTCGATGTTGGCCAGCTCGCGCACGTCGCGCTGCAGAATGGCGGTCGAATAGTGCTCAAACCAGGCTTGCCGCTGCACGTCCGAGCGCATCTTGACGACTTCGGGGAACCCGCCGCGCAGCGCCCGCCGAAAGACATCGGCGGCGGGAACCGGCGGCGCGTCGGGTGTCGGAATCACCTTGCCGAACAGCGCGTCGACGAACGACTCACGCCTGCCCTCGATCTCGCCCTGTGACAGCGGCCAGAGCGTGATGATCGCAATCCGCCCGGCCAGCGATTCGGACACGCGCGGCACCAGCAGCGCGTTGGCTGATCCGGTCAGCAGGAAGCGTCCTGGACGACGCTTGCGGTCCACGGCCAGCTTGATCGCCCGAAACAGTTCGGGAACTCGCTGCACCTCGTCGATGACCACCGGTCCGTCGAGCGCCTCGACGAACCCCTGCGGATCGCGCTGCGCGGCGTCCAACGTCACGGCGTCGTCCAGCGATACATACTGCGCCCTGCGGCGGCCGGCGGAAACTGCTTGAGCCAGTGTGCTCTTGCCGGTTTGGCGTGCGCCGTGAATCAGGACGACCGGGCGATCACGGAGTCCGTCGAGCACCAGTTTTTCGGCGTGGCGTCGAATCACCCGAACAAGGGTAACCAAGACGATGGCAGAAAATCAACCATGAGGTGGTGGGTTTTCAACCACGAGGTGGTGGATTTTCAACCGCCCGGGCGAGGACCGGCAGGAGTTCGCCAGCCTTGCCAAGGAGCGTCAGGTCGGCCACTTGCGTCAGCGGCGTAGGTTCCAGGTTGACTTCGATCACGCGTGCACCGCGGTTCTGGGCCAGGCCGGCGAAGGCGGAGGCCGGCCAGACGACGTTGCTGGTGCCGACCGACAGGAACACGTCACAGCGGGCCACCCACTGGTCGGCCAGTGCGACGGCCTCGCGCGGAAGCTGCTCGCCGAACCAGACCACACACGGCCGCAGCCAGTCGCCGCATTCGGGACAGCGCGGCTCCGGTCCGAGATGGTCGGCTCCGCCGTTGCGCTCGTACGCACAACTGGTGCAGCGGACTTCGCGGATGTTGCCGTGCAGCTCGGCAACGTTTCGGCTGCCGGCCTGTTGGTGCAGCCGGTCGACGTTCTGCGTCAGCAGGTTGACCTCGGGTAGAAGTTCCTGCAGCGCGGCCAGGGCGAAGTGTCCGGGATTGGGTTGGGCCTTGCGGAGCTGCTCGCGGCGCCAGTTGTAGAACTCCCACACAGCGCCCGGATCGCGGTGGAAGGCCGCAGGCGTCGCCAGCCGCGTGGGATCGTTGCCTTTCCAGAGGCCGTCGGGCCCGCGAAACGTGGCCAGCCCGCACTCGGCCGACACGCCCGCGCCCGTCAGAACACAAAGCGAGCGGCTGGCGCGCAGCCAGTCAGCTGCCAATCCGTGTTGCGAATGACCGCCGTTTACCGGCATGCAGTCCTCGTGGCACGGGCATCCTGCCTGTGGCTCGTCCCACGGGCTTCCAGGCTTGCTATTACCCACATTTCTTGCTGGGTTTTTTCGCGCACAGTTCGGCACCGAGCATCATCAACTGGAATGCTTGC
>Ga0187892_10005388_pt1 | contig 20182 bp, 21 predicted proteins | sample MA1701073metaG_FD_139345 | JGI IMG/M metagenome (GOLD analysis project Ga0187892, IMG submission 139345) | Bio-ooze microbial communities from a basaltic lava cave in the Kipuka Kanohina Cave System on the Island of Hawaii, USA - MA170107-3 metaG ...
GGTGTGTTGGATGAGCGTAACCATAAAATCAACCCTCCCAGCCCATGGCACGGACAGGGAGAGAATTTGTAAACCATGTGCCCGGTTTAATTTGTAAACGATGATCGGCTTGCACAGTGAGGGTTCTCATCTCTCCAGGTCGGCTTGCGATCGTGGCGATTCTTGACGTTATAGCACTGCACGAACTCGTCAAGGTTCGCGCGCTTGAGCGGATTCTCCTTGAGTGTGAAGTGCATGTTGGTGCGCAGGTCGTAGATCCAGAGCTTTTCGGTCCACGGCTTTTCGCGCGCCGGCTTCTTGTCGAAGAACAGTACATTCGCCTTCACGCCCTGGGCGTAGAAGATGCCCGTGGGTAGGCGCAGCAGCGTGTGCACATCCGCCTGCTTGAGCAGCTCGCGGCGGATGGTCTCGCCCGCCCCGCCCTCGAACAGCACGTTGTCCGGCACCACTACGGCCGCGCGGCCGTGCTGTTTGAGCGTGCTGAAGATGTGCTGCACGAAGTTGAGCTGCTTGTTGCTCGTCGTCGCCCAGAAGTCGTCGCGGTGTATCGTCAGCGTCTCGCGCGAGGGCTCGCCGGCCTCGTTGACGATGGTCACGCTGCTCTTCTTGCCGAAGGGCGGATTGGACAGCACCACGTCGAACTCGTCCCCCTTGGCCGCCAGTGCGTCCTTCACCTCCACCGGCACGGGTGCCGAGGCATCGCCGCCGATGCCGTGCAGCACCAGGTTCATGCAGCAGAGCCGCGCCACGCTGTCCACCAGCTCCACGCCGCGCAGCGCTTCGGTGTGCAGATGCTTGATCTGCGCGCCACTGGGTTTGTGGTGGCGCCGGATATGCGCGTAAGCCGCAAGCAAGAAACCGCCGGTGCCGCAGGCCGGGTCGCAGATCACCTCGCCGAGCTTGGGCCGCACCACGTCCACAATCGCCTGTATCAGCGGGCGCGGCGTGAAGTACTGGCCCGCGCCGCCCTTCACGTCCGCCGCGTTCTTCTCCAGCAGGCCCTCGTAGGCATCGCCCTTCACGTCCGTGTCGAGCGCGGACCACTCCTCCTTATCAATGAGGTCCGCGATCAGGCGGCGCAACTTGGCCGGGTCCTGAATCTTGTTCTGCGCCTTGCGGAAGATGACGCCGATCAGCCCCGCCTGCTTACCCAGCGCCTCCAGCGTGTGGCGGTAGTGAATCTCCAGCTCATCGCCATCACGCTTGAGCAGCGCCGGCCAGGAATACTCGGCCGGGATCGTGGCAGCGGCGTCCCGCCGCTGGAATGGCGGCTTGGTCTGCTCATCCGCCATCTTGAGGAACAGCAGGAAGGTCAACTGCTCGACGTAGTCGCCGTAAGACAGACCATCATCACGCAGGATGTTGCAGTAATTCCAGAGTTTCTGGACGATGGTTGCGGTGTTCATGCTCAGGTCCAGTACGGAAGATATTCGGCGAACTTGTTACCCGCCCCTTCGTCCTTCCGCTTAATGCGGCCCGCTTCGACTGCCGCGCTGAGCAGGTTCGTAATCTGATTTCGTTGCTTTTCGTGCAGCTTGAAACGCCCTCTCAGCGTCGTATTGGTCATGGTCTGGCTGGAGATGTACTGCAACACTGCATGCTGATAACACGCCTCGATGCGCTCGGATTGGGACATGTCTGCGAAGCTCCGCGGGGCGTAAAGCGTCACCCGGAAAGCATTCTCCATAGGCGTCATGACCAGAGGCGGCAGGCCGTACAACTCGATGGATGCAACGACCTTTTGAAAGCCTGTGCCCCGTTCCTCGCAAATGCGATACAGCCGGAAGGCCGACGCCAAGGATTCATTACGGGACTCTGGTGTCGTGCCGATCAGACGATCCACCCGTTTTCCGGGCAGCAGGTTGCCAGGATTGGTGAACTCAATCCGGTCAGCAAAAATCTCGACCATCGGTCCCGCACCGGTGATAGTGAAATCCTGGTGGATCAGAGCGTTTGCAATCAGTTCACGCAGCGCAATTTCGGGATAGACGCTGACTTCTGCGCGCAACGACTGCTGGATCACTTCCGAGTGCGGCAGGATGCGTTTCAGGTGTGCGATCAGAGCCTCAAAGCCAACCGCATAACCTCTCTGCCCGGCGATCTCGTCAATGGTGTCGACCTTGTTCGTCCCTTTGTAGCGGATCAACCGGATACGCTTTCGCTTCAAGTCACTAAACTGGTCGAGTTGGCGTGCCGCCGCAATGGCTCCGAAATTGGTGATGTAAAAGCCCGAGCCACCCGGCGCAGCGGTGCCATTTTCAACAAGCCAGGTCGCCAACTCGCTCGTGTCCACCGGCAACGGCCGCTGCAGCAGCTTGGCGATAGTGGCGAGGTCAAGGCTACCGAGTACTTCGTCGAAAGGCATCAGCGTCGACGCACGGAGTTCTTCCCAACGCGGTGCGCGACTGTTGAGCATCAAGGCCCCGATTTCCTGTCGCGATGCCTTACGCGTTGTGCCGCCAGACCGGATCCATGTCTCCTCGATGGATTTGCCGCGACGATGCACCGGCTTGTTTGGCTGCTCCGGGATGTGAACGAACAGCAGAGGCACGTCGTCGAATTCCTCGACGGCATGATCAATCGCCAGCGGCGGCTCGATACCGTCGCGGCCAAGATTCGCCAACGTGGTGACAACCTGGGAAACTTCTTCGGCGGACACTGCCTTCAAACGTCCGTCAGTATCCCCGACACCGAAAACCATGACGCCCCCGGTCGGGTGATTGCCAAAGGCAATCAGGTGCTCGACAAGGCGCTCCTTGTTGTCGGTCAGCCGAACCTTCCAGTCCAATTCGTTGGTCTCGTGCAACACGGGCTGCAGGCAGCCATTCAGCCGCTCAACAGCTTCACGAACCCAGCGCTTGGGATTATAAGTCATAGCACGTTATTGATATCAAACATATTTTTAGTTATTTCCGTTTTCGGATGTGATAAGCACTCAGACCACCAAGGCCAAACATCCGCAGAACTTGGCCAAAACGTGCTCACCCCCGGAACGCCGACCCGAGAACTGATTGCCGCAGGCGCTCGGCGCGCTTGAGGTTGGCAGCGACGGTGGCTTCGAGTTCTTCGATCACGGAGAGGCGGCGCTCGACTTCGGCGACGATGCGTTGCTGGCCCGCCAGTGGCGGGATTCTGAGCGGAACAGCCTTGAGATCACCACCAGAGATACCGGATTGCCCAGCCGTTGTGCGAATCCGGGACTCCAAGAATGCTCTCGCCTCACTTGCGGAGGCCAGTATCGCGAGCATTTTTGGGAGAAGGACATGCTCCGGGAGGCGCACTCGAATGAGTTTGTCCGGGTAGACGGTCGGCAGCACTCCAGTCGGCATGACAGCGCAAACGCCAACGAAGTCGCGGCTTCCGTTGTAGCGAGTAAACAGAACGTCTTGAGGCTCCACCAAAAACTCGCTGTAGTCCGCTTCACTTCCACTCAGGTAGCGAACGTCATCAACGTCTAAGCGCATTCGACGAACTGCACTGATGCGGAAGATTCGCGTGCCGACATCAGCATCTGGCTTATGCGAATAGCCGTTGCGGATAGAAGTCGCGATTTCTCCCAGAGTGGTCCGAACCCATGCGGCCGAATCGGATTCGGAGAGGCGGCCTTCGCAGGCGGCTTTGAGGACACTGGCGCGGTAGCGTTTGAGGTTTGCTTGCACGCGCTTGAGGGCGGTGATGCCGCTGTCGAGGCGGGTAAGTTGGGTTTCGAGTTCAGCGACGATGCGGTGTTGTTCTTCTAAAGCTGGGACGAAAATTTCTTTTGCGTTGTAATCATCTCGGCTGAGACTCGGGATTGTCGTGGACTTGTCGAGTTGCCCAAGATTGATGTGGTCCAGCAAATACTTGAAATAAGGCAAATAGGTTCCCGGCGCTTCTTCCGCATAGTAAACCGTGTCGATAGGCCAGCATCTGTCTCGGCTAAGGAAAATCGCGCCGGCCGAACCCTTTCTGCCGATGATCAGGCTAGGACCATCCGTGAGCGCGCGACCAAAAGTACCGATCTTTCCGCTTGATCCGTAGACAGGGGCCTCCGGTTCCTGCACACCGTATTTCTCAGACCGCGCCTTGCCATATTTGATGGGCAGTGCCTGGCCGAGTGTTGTTCGTCCGAGTGGCGCTGGATTCCGGCTTTCGCCGGAATGACGGAACTTTTTAAGTTTGGCGGTCATGCCGCCAGCGCCAGGTTGAGTTCATCCATCAACGGCCACAGGCGCTCGCCGAAGACGCGATACATAGGGCCGAGGACGTGGTCGGCTTCGAGGTGTTCTTTGTCCACGCTGCCGCTGGCGATTATGTAGTCGCGCATCTTTTCCAGCCAAGCGAGCTGGTCATTCGCTCTGCTTGGCTTGCAGCCATTCCGCGTAGCGGGTGCGGACGTGGTCCTCGAAGGGTTGCAGCACGGGCTTCTGTTCCCACGCGAAGCGGACGAGGGAGATGAGATCGGTGAACCGCTTGATCTGTCCGTTGACCTTGCTCGGTTGGGTTTGCTGGTAGGCGTGCCAGAGGGCGTCCGGTGTCCAGTGGGCGGACGCCTGTTTGAGCTTGGCTTCCAGATCCTTGAGTGCTTCTTCCGTGATGCGTTTTTTGTAGGGACGGCTATAGAGGATTTGCAGAGCTTCGATCTCGGCCTTGTGCTCTTCGATGTAGGCGCGGAAGTCGCGGGTGAGGCTTTCGGCCTTTTCCTTAGCGGCGGCGCTAAAACCTTGCTCGATGACGGTGTCGATGGTGACCTTATCGATGGTCTGCTCGGATTGGGTCTTGAGCTGGGCGAGGGTGTTGCGCAGGTCGGGGTTGTCGAAGGGGGCGCAGGCTTTGGCGGCGAGGGATTCGCGGGCGGCGGCGAATTCTTCCTTTGTGGGTGTTCGCCCTTCGACAGGCTCAGGACCAACGGTTAGTGCTTGGGCGGCGATCTTGTCCGGGTCGATGGCATCCAGCAGTTGGTTGGCGAGCTGGCTGAGCGTGGCACCGCTGGTGAGTTCGGCGATCTGCTTGCTCTGCTGGGGCTTCAGCTCGCGGTCCAAACGCGCAAGGCGGCCGGCGAGGCTGGTAAGCGCATCCTCGTCGCGCTTGCCGAAGGCAACGCCGAGCAGGAGCTTGTCGAAGCTGACGCCGGGCTTTTTCTCCAGCGGCCGGGAGTCGGTCTTGTCGCTTTCGCAGACGCCGACGGCGTCCACGATGACGAAGTGGGTCTTGGCGTGGGCCTCTGCGCCGCTGACGGCCTGCAGGTCCGTGGGCGATAGCACGCGCGTGCCGCGGCCTTTCATCTGCTCGAAATAGACGCGGCTCTTCACGTCGCGCAGGAAGACGAGGCACTCCAGCGGGCGGATATCGGTGCCAGTGGCAATCATGTCCACGGTGACGGCGATGCGCAGTTGCGGGCTGGTGCGGAATTCCTGGATCAGGCTTTCGGACTTCTCGTAGCGCTTGGTTTCGGTGTTGTAGGTCTTGTAGGTGATCTTCTTGCAGAAGTCGTTACCCTTACCGAAGACCTCGCGGCAAATATGGACGATGTCTTCGGCGTGGCTGTCGTCCTTGGCAAAGATCACCGTCTTGGGCACGAGCACCCGGCCGGGGAAGAGCTCGATCGGCAGGGCTTGCTTCCAGGCTTGCAGCACGGTGCGGATCTGCGAGGGGACGACGACGGAGCGGTCCAGTTCCGTACGCTGGTATTCGAGGTCTTCGTCCAGGCGCTCCCAACGAGTCTTACGGGTGTCCTTGCTACGGCGGTCTATGTAGTTGCCGGCTTCGACCTTGGCGCCCTTCTCGGTGACGTCGGTGCGGATGCGGTAGACGTCGTAGCCCACGTTGACGCCGTCCGCTACGGCGCGCTCGTGGCCGTATTCCATCACCAAGTTCTGGTTGAAGAAGCCGATGGTCTGCTTGCTGGGTGTGGCGGTGAGGCCGATGAGGTGGGCGTCGAAGTATTCGAGCACCTGGCGCCAGAGGTTGTAGATGGAGCGGTGGCACTCGTCGGTGACGATGAAGTCGAAGGCCTCAATGGGAATCTTTGGGTTGTATTCCACGTCCTTCGTTCGATCATCGGCGGTGCTGATCTCGAATGCGGAAAGCTCATCGGCATCTTCCGGCAGTTCTTCCCCACGCAGCAGCGAGTAAAGCCGCTGGATGGTGGTGATGGTGACACGGTTGCTGTCGGTCCAGTCGAAGTGGCTCGATTGCAGGCGCTGGATGTTGTAGGTCTCGGTGAACTTGCGGTTGGTGTCCGGCAGGTTGTATTGGTCGAACTCGCCCTTGGTCTGTTTGCCCAGGTTGTCGCGGTCCACAACGAACAACACGCGGCGCGCATTGGCGTGCTTGATGAGGCGGTAGGTGAAGGCGCAGGCGGTGTAGGTCTTGCCGGCGCCGGTGGCCATCTGGATCAGCGCGCGGGGCTTATCCTGCGCGAGCGACTGCTCCAGGCGGGTGACGGCTTCGATCTGGCAGTCGCGCATGCCGGTGGTGATGAGCGGCGGCAGCTTGCGCAGCCGGGCGCGCAACGTGCCGGCTTCAGTTAGCCATTTGGCGAGGGTTTCCGGCTTATGGAAGGCGAAGATATTGCGCGAGCGCGGCTCCGCATCGCGCGTATCGCGGAACAGGGTTTCCACGCCTGTGGATTCATAGAAAAACCGCAGCTCGGCCTTGCCCTGGAGGAAGGGCGGCAACCGGCCCGCATAGAACGCGGATTGCTCGGCGACGCCGGAGAGCAGCACGCCTTCTTTCTTGGCTTCGATGATGCCGACTGCAGCGCGGTCCAGCATCAGCAGGTAGTCGCAGCGACCTTCCTTGAGCGGCACTTCGCGCAAGGCGATACCGGGCGCGGCGTTGGGGGCGTAGGCACGGTAGTCCTGCACTGCCCACCCGGCGGCGGTAAGCAGAGCGTCGATAGTCTCCCTCGCGAGCTCTTCTGGGGTCGGCATCAGGGCAAAGGGTAACACAAGAGACCCCGAGCTTAACGGGCATCAAGCGGTCCCCGGACGGTCTCATCGATTCCCGCGATCCCACAGCGTTGCCCCGGATGGTCAAATGCAACGGAAGCGAATACCATGGGCCGCTTTATTCGGCCCTAGCGAAATTATACGGAGTACGGATCGATGTTTACGCTATCACGCTTTTGTGCTTGGGGCCTCTTTGTGTTGCCCGCCCTCGGTCTTGCCGACGGACCATCGCGGTTAAAGCTAACCGAACAGACGGAAATTAAAGCCCCACCGGCCAAAGTGTGGGAGATGATTAAGGATTTCTGCTCGATTTCCAACTGGCACCCTGCCATTGCCAACTGCGTAAGTGAAGGAGGCAACGCCGCGGGCGCCGAGCGCGTCCTGACCCTGAAACAAGAAGGAAACCCCCGCATCGACGAGGAAATGCTAACCTACGACGAGGCAGCGATGACCTTCAAATACAAGATAAAAAAGGTGGATCCAAAAGTCCTCCCGGTCACAAGCTATTTCTCTTTCATGAGCGTCAAACCCAATGATAAAGGCGGTTCAATTGTTTCCTGGAACGGCGGTTTCTATCGCGGCTACCCGAACAATAATCCCCCGCCCGAGCTAAACGATCAAGCCGCCATTAAGGCCGTCACGGGGATCTACCAAAGCGGGCTCGCGAACCTGAAAAAGCTTGCCGAAGCGAAATGATCGCCAAATTAATTGCCCTTTCAGCGCCCTGAACGATAGACCCCTCATTTTAGTGTGATCCGCATCCTCGGTATTGATCCCGGATCCCGGATCACGGGCTATGGTGTCATTGATGTGGACGGCGCGCGCACTTTCTATGTCGCCAGCGGTGGCATAAAGACCGCGGGCGATGCGCTAGCCCCGCGGCTTAGCCGCATCTTCGATGGTGTGACGGCGGCGATAGAAGAATATAATCCGCAAGAGATGGCGGTGGAGCTCGTGTTTATGAACCGCAACGCGGACTCCGCCCTGAAGCTTGGCCAAGCCCGCGGGGCGGCGTTGGTGGCCGGGGCGAAGCGTGGTTTACCGGTATTCGAGTTTACCCCGGCGCAAATTAAACAGGCTATCGTCGGCCGGGGCAATGCCGAAAAGGCTCAAATCCAACACATGATCAAGGTGCTGCTGAATCTCGAGGCGCCGCCCGAGACCGATGCCGCCGACGCGCTCGCGGTCGCGCTCTGTCACGGGCACACACGCCAAGGCCTGCTACGCATGCCCGGCGTGCGGCGCAACCGACGGCGGCGATTTCTATGATCGGACGCATCCGCGGACTGCTGATCGAAAAGCGGCCCCCGCATCTCCTGCTCGAGGCCCACGGCATCGGCTACGAGCTAGAGGCGCCTCTCGGCACCTTTGACCGCCTGCCTAAACTCAACGCCGAGGTATGGTTATATACGCATCTCGTCATCAGGGAGGACGCGCACCTCCTGTTCGGCTTTTTAACCGAGTCCGAACGGCGGCTGTTCCGCGCCTTGCTCAAGGTCAGCGGGATCGGCGCCCGCACCGCGCTCGCCATTCTCTCCGGGTCTGATGTCGAGGAATTTACCAAGTGCATCCATGCGGGAGACATCGCGCGGCTGACGCACCTGCCCGGGATCGGCAAGAAGACCGCCGAGCGGCTGGTGATCGAGATGCGCGACCGCCTCAATGATTGGACGCCGCGCGCGGCGGCCGCGGGAGGGGCCTTCGCGGGATCCCACGACGCCTTGGCGGACGCGATCGAGGGTCTGGTGGCGCTCGGCTATAAAGCTCACGAGGCCGGGCGCTACGTGCAAGCCATCGATACCGCCGGGATGACGAGCGAAGCCATCATCCGCGCGGTGCTGCGCTCACAAGCATGACCGATCCGAATCCATTAATCCTTCCCGACACCATGGCTGGCGACGCGGACGAAGCATTGCGGCCCCGCCGGCTCAAGGATTACGTCGGCCAGACGCCGGTGCGCGAACGGCTGGAAATTTTCATCACCGCCACGCGCCGGCGGCGAGAGCCGCTCGATCATGTGCTGCTTTTTGGCCCGCCGGGACTCGGTAAGACGACGCTCGCCCATATCATCGCCAACGAGCTCGGGGTCGTTTTGCGTCAGACCTCCGGTCCGGTGCTGGAGCGCCCCGGCGATCTAGCCGCGATCCTGACCAATCTCGAGCCACGAAACGTGCTCTTCATCGACGAGATCCACCGCTTGAGCCCGGTGGTGGAGGAGATCCTATACCCGGCGCTCGAGGAATTTCAGATCGATATCATGATCGGTGAAGGTCCGGCGGCCCGCGCCATCAAACTGGATCTGCCGCCGTTCACCCTGGTGGGTGCCACCACCCGCGCCGGGCTGCTCACCTCGCCGTTGCGAGACCGCTTTGGGATTGTCGAACGGCTGGAATTCTACGACGCGGAGGATCTGAGCCGCATCGTGCGGCGCTCGGCGCGCATCCTCGGCGTCGCCGTCGATGCCGAAGGCGCCGGGGAGATCGCGCGGCGGGCGCGGGGCACGCCGCGCATCGCCAATCGTCTGCTGCGCCGAGCCCGGGATTACGCCGAGGTCCGCGGCGATGGAGAGGTCAACGTGGACATGGCCAAGCGGGCCTTGGAATTGCTCAAGGTCGACACCCACGGCTTTGATATCATGGACCGCAAGCTGCTCTTGACGATTATCGAAAAATTCGATGGCGGGCCCGTCGGCGTCGACAGCCTGGCCGCCGCGATCGGGGAAGAGCGGGGGACGATCGAGGATGTGCTAGAACCGTTCTTGATCCAGCAGGGATTCATGATGCGTACCCCAAGGGGACGGACGGCGACGCGCGCTGCGTGGTTGCACTTCGGAGCCGCGCCACCCGAGCACCTCGCGAGCCAACCCGATCTGTTCGGCGAGCGCTAATGCGTTGCCGATTTTAGCCGAGCTTGCACATGGCGACTGATCTTTCGATTACCAATTTGATTCTGGGCGCCAGCCTATTGGTCAAGTTCGTGATGGTGGTTTTAATCGCCGCTTCGCTTTGGTCTTGGACGGTGATCTTCAATAAACGCGCCGTGGTCAGGAAAGCGCAGCACGATGCGGATAAATTCGAGGATCGCTTTTGGTCGGCCGATGATCTCTCCGAGCTCTATAATCGCATCGCGCAGCGCAGCCACGAGCCCTCGGGGCTCGAACGGATCTTTGAAGCCGGTATCAAGGAATTCGCGCGCTTGCGCCAACAAGAGGGCATTGAGCCAGGCGCCGTCTTGGAGGGCGCGCAACGCTCAATGCGCGTAGCTCTGAACCGGGAGATCGAAGACCTCGAGCAGAGCTTGCCGTTGCTCGCCACGGTGGGTTCGGTGAGCCCGTACGTGGGCCTCTTCGGCACCGTCTGGGGTATCATGAACTCCTTTCAAGCCCTGGCCAATGTGCATCAAGCAACGCTCGCGATGGTGGCCCCCGGGATCTCCGAGGCCTTGATCGCCACGGCCATGGGCTTGTTCGCGGCCATTCCCGCGGTCATCGCCTACAATCGTTACGCCAACGATATCGACCGCCTGTTCAGCCGCTACGACATATTCCTGGAGGAGTTTTCCTCCATTTTGCACCGCCAAGCGCACGCCTGAACGAAACATGGCCGGGGGAGTCTCAAGGGCATGGCGGTGAGACACAAGCGTAAGCGCCTGATGTCGGATATCAACGTCGTCCCCTACATCGATGTGATGTTGGTGCTGCTGATCATCTTTATGATCACCGCACCGCTCATCACCCAAGGGGTCAAGGTGGATCTGCCGCAAGTCGCCTCCGAACCGGTGCCCCCGAGCGATACCGAACCGCTGATCGTCACAGTGGACAGGAAAGGTAATTACTATATTGATTTCGGGGACCACCGGCACGATCCCGTGAGTAAAGAAACGCTGCTAAACCGCGTCCAGGCCGTGCTGCGTTACAAACCCAATGTGCCGGTCCTCGTCAATGGCGATCAAGCAGTCGCGTACGCCCGCGTGGTAGAGCTGATGGCGGCGCTCCAGGGCGTCGGCGTGCAAGGGGTTGGGCTTATGACGCAGCCGCCGGAACGCTGACGGCACGATGGTTCGAAGGCGACTCCGCTCGTTTCGATCGTTTATCTATGCTGTCGCGATCCATGCGGTCGCGATTGTATTACTCGCGCTGAGCCTGAACCTCGGCGAGCGTCCGCCCGCATCCAAACCAAGCTCTCAGATCGTACAGGCAGTCGCCATCGATCAAAACAAGGTCGAAGCCGAGGTGCAACGGCTGAAGGAGGCCGAACGGCGCAAGCGTAAAGACGAACAGGCACGCCGCGAGGCGCTTGAACGCGATGTGGCCGCCGCGAGAGAGAAGCGTCAAGCCGAGGAGAAACGCTTAGAGGAACTCAAGCAGGAACAGGCGGCCTTACGGAAGCAAGAACAGCAGCTTAAACAGGCTGAAGATAAACGCAAACGCGAGGAGAAACAGCGGCTGGCCGAGGAGCAGAAGCGAATCGCACAGGAAAAAGCGCTTGCGAAAAAACGGGAAGAGCGTCAGCAGGCCGAAGCGGAGAAGAAGCGTCTCGCCGAGGAGCAACGCAAGAAGGTCGAAGCCGAGAAAAAGCGTAAAGAAGAAGAGCGGCGCCAGCGGGAATTAGCCGCGGCCCTGGCCGCGGATGAAAAAGCCCGCGCCGAGGCTAAGGAGCGCGAGCGCGATCAAAGTGAAATCGATAAATATATTAAACTCATCCGCACGCAGATCGGCAACACCTTCAATTATCCCGAGCGGGGACTGTCCTGCGAGCTGTTGGTCAAGATGGTGCCCGGGGGCGACGTCGTGGACACCGAGGTGATACGATCGAGCGGCAACCCGGTGTTTGACCGGCAAGCGGAGATCGCGGTACGCAAGGCGTCACCGCTACCGGTACCCGACGATCCGCGCTTGTTTCAGCAACTGCGCGAGATCCAATTCGTCTTTGAACCGGAGGTGTAGGCTTGAAGTGTTTGTATAAAGCTGCCGTGTGCTTCGCGTTATTGGCCTGGTATGCAACCGCGCAGGCGGTATTAAAAATAAAGATCACCCAGGGCGTCGCGGGCGCGCTCCCGATCGCAATCGCCCCGTTCGATCCGCCCGGATCACAACGGCCGACCGTGGATATCGCCGCGATCGTTGCCGCGGATTTAGAAAGCAGCGGCGGCTTTGTCCCGATGCCGCGCGCCGATATGCCATCACATCCCCACGGTTTTTCCGAGATCAATTTTGCCGATTGGCGCCGAGTCGGGATGGACAATTTAGTGGTTGGGACCCTCCGGCCCGGTATCGAGACGGACTACCAGGTCGAGTTTTGGCTGGTCGATGTGTATAAAGGCACACAACTTCTGGCGTATAAGGTGCCTGCAACAGCGGCCCAGTTGCGGTTGGTGGCCCATCAGATCAGCGACGTGATCTACGAGAAGCTGACCGGCGTCAAGGGAGCCTTCGCCACCCGCATCGCTTATGTCACGGTCCAAGAGCGCGGCGGAGGGAACAAGAGCTACGGGCTGCAAGTAGCCGATATCGATGGGGAGAATGTACAGACCCTATTGACCTCACCCCAGCCGCTGATGTCACCGGCGTGGTCACCGGACGGGCGGCGTCTTGCCTATGTTTCCTTCGAAGGCCGTAGTTCTGCCATCTACGTTCAAGATCTCGGGAGCGGTCACCGCGACAAGGTAGCTGCGGAAACGGGGATCAACAGCGCCCCGGCGTGGTCACCGGACGGAAGCAAGGTGGCGTTGACCTTGTCGCGCGATGGGGATCCCGAGATTTATGTGCTAACCCTCGCGAACCGCCAACTGCGGCGCATTACGAACGACCCGGCCATCGATACCGAACCCTCCTGGTCACCGGATGGAACCCGTTTGGCGTTTACTTCCGACCGGGGCGGGAAGCCACAGATTTATGAAGTCTCGGTCTCGGGTGGACACCCGCGGCGTTTAACACACGAAGGTGACTATAACGCTCGTCCCCGCTATTCGTCGGACGGGAAATTATTGGCGATCGTTCACGGCGACGGCGGCAGTTACCGAATCGCCACCTACGACATGGAAACCGAGCGCCTAGCGATATTGACCGATACCCGCTTGGACGAGTCTCCGAGTTTCGCCCCCAACGACAGCATGATCATCTATACGACGGTCGGGCCACGGGGCACCGAGCTGGCGGCCACCTCGATCGATGGCCGAGTGAAGCAGCGCCTGGCATTGTTGCGCGGGGAGGTCCGCGAAGCGGCGTGGGGCCCGTTCAGATATTAGAATCACGCTAGCAAAGAGGAGCTAAAACGATGCAGACCACGAACATGCGAATGATTATTCTCGCGCTGTCCGCTCTCGCAGTGGCCGGATGTCAAACCGTGGATGAGCAAAGTAAAGAAGACAGTGCGGCCACGGTGGAAGACCAGGGTATTTCTCCGGCCGAGATGGAGGCCATGGACGCGCAAGCCGGAGGCGCAAATAAGGGTGAAGGTTATCCGAATGCTGATGTGAGCGACGGGGGACGCGGTGGAGATGGGGCGCGTGTGATCTATTTTGAATACGACAGCGATGAGATCCGGCCGGAATTTCGATCGGCGATCGAGGCCCACGCCGCGTACATCACGAGCCACCCCGACACGGTTATCACGCTCGAAGGGCACGCCGATGAACGCGGCTCGCGGGAATATAATCTAGCCCTCGGGGAACGCCGTGCGCTCGCGGTGCGAAAACAGATCACCTTGCTTGGCGGTTCCACCTCCCAGATCCGCACCGTAAGCTACGGCGAGGAACATCCGGACTCTCCCGGACATGACGAAAGCGCCTATTCCCTCAATCGACGCGTAGAGATCAGCTACTAGAAACCATGTCCGGCAGAGCAGTCCGCTCATGGCGCGGCGCGTTGTTTTTAACGGCCTGCGCGCCTCTTTGCGTTATGGCGCAATACGATGCTCCCGTCGTCGAAGGCAATCCACGGGATGTTGAGGCCCGGCTCGAACGCCTCGAACGGCTGCTCACGAACCGCGGTATGCTGGATGTTCTGAACCAGGTCGAGCGCTTGCACCAAGAGGTGAAACGGCTGCGCGGGGAGATGGAAGTTCAGGCGCATCGGCTCGAAAAATCCGAAGAGCGCGATGAACGACTGTATTCCGATCTCGACCGCCGGCTGCAACTGCTTGAAATCGGCGCGGGCGGCGCGAGTGATGCCGGCAACGCTCGCAATGAATCCACAAGCTCCGAGGTAATGAGTTCGCGAGCGGTCGCGCCAGCGGCTTCCCGGCCTATAGACGATTCGAACCGGGCGGTCGAGCCCCCGGCCGACACGCCGGCCCATGACATCGGCGAGGCCCTCTCTTCCGGACGCGCACCCGGACAAGCACCTTCCGGAGGGGCGCCGGACACGGGCACAACGGTCGCCGCTGCGCCTGCGAGCCACGAGGAAGACGACTACCGACGCGCCTTCGACCTGCTTAAGGTAGGGAACTACAACGACTCCATCCCTGCTTTCAATCGTTTTCTTGGGCAGTATCCAAAAAGCGCGCACGCCGACAATGCGCAATACTGGCTCGCGGAGGCCTACTACGTGACTCACCGGTATCAGCCGGCCATCTCTGAATATACGAAGCTCGTTGAGCGCTACCCGGAGAGTCAGAAGTTAACCCATGCCCTCCTCAAGATCGGTTACAGCCACCACGAACTAGGCCAGCTCGACCAGGCCAAAACCAGTCTCGAGAGTCTCCGGGTTCGTTATCCGGGCACCACCGCCGCACGGCTCGCCGACGAGCGTTTACAACGCATTCGCCTTGAGCAACCATGACCCGCGCGCGCACGCTCCACGACGATCATGCCCGCCACCGTTCACAAATCGTCCCCCGAGGCGAGTCTACGCGTCACCGAAATCTTTTTGTCGCTACAAGGCGAGTCGAGCCGCGTAGGTCTACCGACAGTCTTCGTGCGTCTCACGGGCTGTCCATTACGCTGCCACTATTGTGATACGGCTTACGCGTTCCACGGCGGTACGCGCCTGTCGTTCAATACCATATTAAAACGGATCACCGAGTATCATGCTCGTTATGTCACCGTGACCGGTGGCGAACCGCTCGCTCAGCCCGCGTGTCCGGCCCTACTGCGACAGTTGTGTGATCTCGGCTACCGCGTCTCACTCGAGACGAGTGGCGCCCTCGATATTCGGTCCGTCGATGAGCGAGTCATGAAGGTCATGGACTTGAAGACGCCGGGATCGGGAGAGGCCGGAAAAAACGACTATCGAAATATTCAGTATCTTGCGGCGACCGATGAGGTGAAGTTCGTGATTCGCGACCGCAACGACTACGACTGGGCCAAGGAGATCATGCAGCGCTTTAGCTTTCCGTGCGAGATCCTGTTTTCGCCGAGCAGCGGGGAGATCAACCCCGCAGAGATGGCTGAGTGGATCCTGGAAGACCGGCTTCCGGTGCGCTTTCAGATTCAACTTCATAAGGTGATCTGGGGTGAGCTCCCTGGACGCTAGTCCACGGCGTGCCGTCGTATTGATCTCGGGAGGGCTCGATTCCAGCACGGCCTTGGCCATCGCCCGCGAACGAGGGTATGCGTGCTACGGATTATGCGTTGACTACGGGCAACGCCACCGTTCCGAGCTCGCGGCAGCGCATCGAATCGCTAGCGCGCTCGGCGCCCAAGACTACAAGATGATGCGTTTGGACCTCACGGCGATCGGAGGATCCGCGTTGACGGACCCAACCATCGCCGTGCCGGAAACACCGACCGAAGGGATCCCAGTCACGTACGTTCCCGCACGCAATACGCTGTTACTCGGCCTGGCCTTGGCGTGGGCCGAGGTGCTCGAAGCATGGGATATTTTTATCGGGGTTAACGCGATCGATTATTCCGGGTATCCCGACTGCCGGCCGGAATTCATTGCGGCCTTCGAGGCGATGGCCCAACGGGCCACCAAGGCAAGCGTGGAGGGAAAGCGCTTTAAAATACATGCCCCGCTTATCGAGTTAAGCAAGGCCCAGATCATCGAGCAAGGCCTACGCCTGAACATCGATTACAGCATCACGGTCTCTTGTTATCAGGCCGACGACGAGGGACGCGCATGCGGGGTATGTGGCGCCTGTAGTTTTCGTCGCGCCGGTTTCGGATCCGCCGGCGTAGCGGATCCAACGCGTTATCGCTGAAGCAACGCGCGGCTGTCTCGCTGGCTTGGCCAGCAGTGACCCGTAGGAGTACAGCGCTAGTCAATGCCACGGCCGTACGAAAGATCGTAAAATAAAGCATATCGATATGCCTATACGCCATTTCACGGCGAAGCGTTTCGCCTGTTATAGTAATCAATATACTTCGCGGACGGGGTATGAACCCCGCCCTTGACCAGAGGGGAGAGCTGCGCTTCTCCCCTTTGGAAACCCCATCGCTAGGGTACCGCGGGCGTATGCGTTTAATAAAAAAAATGCGGCGCGTAGCGCACGTTTGAAGCAAGCCTGAGGGATAGTCTGAATGATCAACAAAAACATTGAGAACTTAGCCGTTGAATACGATCATAAATCTCCCCAAGAGATTCTGGCGTATGCGCTAACGGCATATAAGCACATCGCGATCTCCTTCAGCGGTGCGGAAGACGTAGTGCTCGTCGATATGGCGACGAAAATAAGAAACGACATCCGTATTTTTTCTCTGGACACCGGGCGCCTGCACGCGGAAACCTATCGGTTCTTGGAGCGCGTAAGGAATCGCTACCAGATCCAAGTCGAGGTGTTGTTCCCTGATCCGCTCGCGGTAGAGCGTTTGGTGCGCGAAAAGGGATTATTCAGTTTTTATAAAGACGGCCATAAGGAATGTTGTGCTATCCGAAAGGTAGGACCTTTACGCCGGAAACTTCAATCGCTAGATGCTTGGATCACGGGTCAGCGCAGAGATCAAAGCCCGGGGACTCGGATCGAGCTTGCCGTCATCGAGAAAGACGCCGCGTTTTCAACCAAAGAACGCTCGCTAATCAAGTTTAACCCGCTCTCCAATTGGAGCTCGGCGGAGGTGTGGCGTTACATCCAGACACACGATGTACCCTATAACGAATTGCATGAACGGGGATTTATCAGTATCGGGTGTGAACCGTGCACAAGGCCTGTGCTACCGAATCACCACGAGCGAGAAGGGCGGTGGTGGTGGGAAGAAGGCACCCAAAAGGAATGCGGGCTGCATACGGGAAACCTGGCTGCCGTGGCTCGCGGTTAAACCGTGCATATAACGTTCGTAAAAAAAATCATGGCCGATGGTCTCCCGTGCCGCAAGTGCATAGAGGTGCACGAGCGACTGAAGGGACAAATTTGCTCGAGGGTATCGACAACATCGTAACGGCCGACGAGCGGGATGCTGCGAGCGAGGGCAAGGCGCTTGCCCGCGAATATAAAATAGACCGCGCGCCCTTCTTTCTGGTACGCGACGAAGCGAATGCGGTTCGTGTTTATACCACTTACTTTCGATTCGTCAAGGAAGTATTAAACCGCGAGGTTTCGGGAAAAGACGCCGTTGACGAAATGATGGAGCAGGTGCCGGATTTTCTGTAATCGGGCACCGCTACAATGCCTGCCGGATACCAGCCCTCCCGGCTAACGAACGGGCAGGTCGCTGGGGTTAATAAGCTTTTCTATTTCCTCTCTTGTCCCAGCGCCGCACGCCGCTTCAACTACCTCGCGGGTAAGGTGCGGGGCAAAACGCTCAATGAAATAGTACATATAGCCCCGAAGAAAAGCGCCTTTACGAAATCCGATTTTCGTAGTACTCGGTTCGAATAGATGACCCGCATCTAATGCACATAGTTCGCTATCCGCATTCCGGTCATAGGCCATACTCGCCATTATGCCAATTCCGAGGCCAAGCTTGACGTAGGTCTTTATGACGTCGGCGTCCACTGCGGTAAGCACGACACGCGGGGTAAGCCCGCGTCTATTGAAGGCTTGATCCAGCTGGGAACGGCCCGTGAAACCGAACACGTAGGTAATCAAAGGAAAATCGGCGACGGCTTCGAGCGTCAGTGGCGATGCCCTCGTCAGCGGGTGATCGCGCGGCACAATGACGCTGCGGTTCCAGCGATAACAAGGCAGCATGACGAGATCCTCAAAAAGTTCTAAGGCCTCCGTCGCGATGGCAAAATCCACTCGGCGAGACACGGCCAGCTCGGAGATCTGCACCGGTGTTCCCTGGTGCATGTGCAGCGCGACCTGAGGATAGGTTTTGATAAAGGCCCGGATCACATCCGGCAAAGCATAGCGGGCCTGCGTGTGTGTCGTCGCGATGGATAAACTTCCGCGCCGATTGTCCTTGTGCTCCGTCGCTATGCACCGAATCTTTTCAACCTCGGCGAGAATTTGATCTGCCACCGGTAAGATGGCCTGTCCGGCAGGCGTTAGGGCCGCTAAGTGCTTACCACTGCGCAGTAATAAGCCCACACCTAGCTCTTCTTCGAGCAACTTAATCTGCTTACTGATACCTGGCTGCGAGGTATAGAGCCGCTCGGCGGCCGCCGACACGTTTAGCTTTTGGCGCGTAATCTCCACGAAAAATCTTAATTGCTGCAACTTCATTAGGCAACGATTGATAGCTATATATGAAAAAAAAGATAACCAATGGGCAGTTGTTATTATCAATCGATATTACTACGCTGCGCAACACACTAAACGGGTTCGAACTTCGCAATGGATTTCGCCTATACCATTTCGGGTTTTGCAGTCGGCTTTATCGTCGGTTGACGGGTGTCGGCGGTGGTTCGCTCATGAACCCTATCCTCGTACTCTATTTGGTATTAACCCGGCGATTGCCGTCGGCGATCGGTGCGTTGGCGGCCGCAACTCTTTTCCTTGAGCTATCCGCGTTTACCCGCCGTCTCGATTGTGGCCACCGATTTAGCGCACGCTACCTCTTACGGCAGTTGGGGGGACTAGGCCACACCCATCTCGGACGGTAGGCTTCGTGTTGCTCGGAAGTCCGCTAGGTGGGATCGCTGCCTGGGATCTATCTCGGGAGTCACCTGGGGATCCGGCTTCCGGAGCACATCATTCGCCCCATACTCGCGAGCATGCTGCTTATCATCGGAGTGCGTTTTAACGTTTTCGTTCTAGTCGCGCCCGCCGTACGCGCATCGATAATTAAGCCGAAAAAGTTACATAGGTTTGCCGATTAGCCTCCGATTGCCAGCTTGCTCTCGCGATAAGCCTTGATCATCGAAGCCATTCTATCTTTGAGCAGCAACTTTTGTTTTTTCAAGTTCTCCAACGAGATATCATCAAGTGGGAGTGCGCCCGTGTTTGCCTGGTGCACCTGGTCCTTTAATCCCCTATGCTTCTGGTATAGGCGTTTGAAATCCTCGCTCGATGCTAAAAGAGCCTGCGTTACCTCATCATCGGATTCAACCATCGTTCCCCCTTTGTTTGTCTGGTCGCGCTATAGCGACGCATTTAGCCATCTGAGCGATCTCGCAGTTTCGGCGCTTTACCGCGATTCTTAGCCGAGCGCGATAAACTTCTAAACCACCGCGGAACGCTGTTAGAACTAAATATAGCCCAATTTCAAAACCAAGTCGTGCAGTAGTCGCAAAATAAAAACCCCTGCAATAGGGGGATGCAGGGGTCTTGCTTTAAGCGCCTGGCGGTGACCTACTTTCACATGGGCTATCCCACACTATCATCGGCGCTGAACGGTTTCACTACCGAGTTCGAGATGGGATCGGGTGGTTCCCGCTCGCTATAGCCGCCAGACAAGCCATTCCTTTCATCGCCAGACAACCGCCTAGCAATTGAAAGACTATCGAAAGGTCGTCCCGCGTTCTTGTTGGATCGCTTCTATCGATTGCATTGCATATCACCCTAAACGCAAACTATTTGGGTGTTATATGGTCAAGCCTCACGGTCAATTAGTACTGGTTAGCTTCGCACATTACTGCACTTCCACATCCAGCCTATCAACGTCGTAGTCTTCGACGAACCTTTAGGGACCTCGAAGGTCCAGGGAGACCTCATCTTAGGGAGGGTTTCCCGCTTAGATGCTTTCAGCGGTTATCCCGTCCGTACATAGCTACCCGGCGGTGCCACTGACATGACAACCGGAACACCAGAGGTACGTCCACTCCGGTCCTCTCGTACTAGGAGCAGATCCCTTCAAGTCTCCAGCGCCCACGGTAGATAGGGACCGAACTGTCTCACGACGTTCTAAACCCAGCTCGCGTACCACTTTAAATGGCGAACAGCCATACCCTTGGGACCGGCTTCAGCCCCAGGATGTGATGAGCCGAC
>Ga0187892_10005389_pt1 | contig 20181 bp, 17 predicted proteins | sample MA1701073metaG_FD_139345 | JGI IMG/M metagenome (GOLD analysis project Ga0187892, IMG submission 139345) | Bio-ooze microbial communities from a basaltic lava cave in the Kipuka Kanohina Cave System on the Island of Hawaii, USA - MA170107-3 metaG ...
GCCCAGGAGTCTGCCAAGCCGAGGCATCCCAAGTACCGGCTCCGGCTCGACCACATCCGGGCGCTCCGCGGCCGGGACCGCTTCGACATCCTGATCAGTCACGAAGGCCCTAAAGGGATCCCGCCAGGAACCCAAGGTTCCTTCGGGAGCACGGCACTCGCCGCCCTGATCACCGAATCACAACCGCCGCTGGCGTTTTTCGGTCACTATGACCTTCCCGGCGTTTGGCGAGCAGGACGGAGCGTAGTCTTCGGATTGTCGAGTTGCGGCTATGGGCGGGAACCGCACTGGCCGGTGAATCAGGGGTCTGTCGTGCTCGTGACCTGGGACCGCACAGGGCCTGTGGCCGAGCCGCTCGCTGCCCCCTGGCTTGCGGACGCCACGCGCGACTCTTGGCGGGGATGGAAATAACACGGGCCCCGGAACACCGGGGCCCTGTTTGTCGTACTCGTGCGGCTCGTTACGGAACGACGGTGATCTTTCCGTTCATGGCCATGGCCATGTGCGGCGTGCAGGTGAACCGGTACTCACCGTTTGGAGCCGCCGTGAACGAAATAGTCAGCGTCGCGTTCGGATCGACCAGCAGCTCGCTGCTCAACGGGCCGATCGGGTTCGGGATCTGCGGCTCGAGCATCGCCTGGGCGCCAGCGGGAATGCTGTCGGGCCAGAAGGCGACGTTGTGAGGGCCGCCGCTGACGTTGTGGAAGACGACCTTGTCGCCGACCTTCACGGTCAACTCGGCCGGGACGAACCGGTACGACGTGGCGCCCTCGAGCACCATGTTCACGTTGTGCGTGGCCCCCGCGGTTCCCGCCGACGGCGGGGCGACTGCGGTCGTGTCCGCCGCTGCCCCGTCATTGCCGCCACCGCAACCCCCAGCCGCGGCCGCAAACCCTACCAGAATCCCGATCGTCCTCATCGCCTCCCTGCCTCCGTGTGTGGTTAGCCCCAGTTGACGGGGCGGAAAATAGACGGTAGGGGGCCCCGGAGCCAGAGGACCTATAATTCGCGGATGCCGAGTGTTCCGCCGTGCAAAGCCATGGGACCCCAGTGCACCGGGCTTCGGGTGTGGCTCCGGGTGGCGAGTCTGGAGCGCAAGGACGGGAAACCGGACCTGGGATCGGCCGATCATGAGGCAACCTGGCTCCTGGGACACACCGAACGGATTGCCTTTCTCGGCGACCTCTACCGGGACCGTGATGACCTGTTTCATGAAGCCGTCCTGGAGGTGCCCTGCAGGTACCTGAAACCGGCGTCGGCGGCACAGGGTTCCGCCACGGAGACATGCGCGGCTCATGGCTATTCGCGGCGGATGCGGAATCCCAACCGGGCAGGTGACCCGGCGGAGCCGAGAAGCTTTCCCGGGGACCGGTTTCGGATTGTCGAGCGGGCCAGGACGGTCACTCGCTTCCTGGCCCCGCCGGTGCGGCCGACCCGGGAGCTTCCCATCCATGCCGGCAGCAATCCCTGCATCGGCGCCCCGTGCCGCACCGCGGACAATACGCGAGGGGCCGCCTGCTGCCGAGATCTTCAAATCGAGATCATGTGCACCGGTAAGCAACGGCGGCTCGAAGCTCTGGTACGATCCCGGCAGTCACCGTACCTGTGCAAGGTAGAGCGGGAAGGACCGTTCTCCCTCGGTGCCGAGATGATTTCGGCGTGCGCGTTCCTGATGGAGGACGGGGTGCACTGTAGCCTGCACGGCCGGAAACGGCCGGATGGAAGACCGGCCAAGCCCGACCTGTGCAGCGAGTGGCCCGAGCGAGGGGACAACACTCATCCAGGGTGCGTTTTCGCCGCCCGGATTGGGGGGTAGACGGCGGGTCTTGGAGGTAAATTCCTGGGGGTGTGCAAGTTGAGCCTTCCGGCAGCGTCAAATATCGGGCGGAAATGCACAGCTGCAGGAGGTAACTCATGATGGACGACCTGGAGCGGCTGTACAAGACGCATTATCCGGCAGTGGTCCGATTCCTGTATCGCAAGATCTGGGATCCGGATCGCGCCGAAGACCTGGCCCAGGAAGTGTTTATCAGGGCCATGGCCCACAAGCCCGAGAAGCCACGGGCATGGATTTTCGCAGTAGCGGCCAATCTGGCGCGGGATGAGGCCAGGGCCGCGATCCGGCGCAAAAAGCACCTCACGCTTCTGAAGGACGATCCCATCCCGTTGTCTACGCCGGAGCCCTCGGCCGACGACGCAGTGGAACGGGACGAGCGCTGGAGCCGGGTTACGGAAGCACTTGCCGAGTTGACGGAGCGAGACCGCGACGTGCTGTTGCTGTGGGACGCGGGGCTCAGCTATCCGGAAATCGCGGCGCAAACGGGGCTTGCCGTCGGGGCGGTCGGGACGACCCTGGCGCGAGCTCGGAAACGGTTGATCGAGGCCCATGATCGAGCGGATTACAAGGCACGAACGGCACATTCCTGAAGACGAGTTTCATGCGTACTTCGATCAGGCGTTGAGCCGGTCGCAGTGCGCTGAAATCGAGACCCACCTTTCGCACTGTGCCTCCTGTCAGGACCAGCGCGCAGAGGTGGCTCTGGTTCGAGATCGCACCACCGCTCTTCTTGCCGGCCTGTCGCCCCGGCCGGTGATCACTCCCCCACCCTTCCAGGTCGTGCTCGACCGGCGCAGCCGGGAGCTCCGATTCGCCATGTGGCGCGTCCGGCTGGAGCGGGTAGGTCGTTGGGCTGCCGGGATCGCGGCCGTGGCGGGCATCGGTTGGCTGGCCCGGACGGTCCTCGATCCGCACCGCTCGCTCCCCTCGACGCCCATCGCCGAGGTGAGCGCGCCGGTGCGGCAGCCCGCCGCCCAAGTAGTGGCCGTCGTTCCCCAGGATTCCACCCCCGACCTGGTGGACGACGCATCCCCGGCACCCATCCCGGAGCAAACCTCCGGACGATCCGGATCCGGGCCGTCGGCCGAGAGCCGAACCCCACCCTCAGGCCCGACCGGCGGCGGGCGTGGCACAGTTCCCGGCTCCGTCCATCAACTCGCCTCGGCCGTGGCCGATCTTGGCCCGGTTACCCGAGAGACCAGCGCTCCGCCAGAGCCCGCAGAGGGAGTTGGCCCGGGCGGCCGGGATCTCTTTAACCAGGTCTGGCGCGTGGTCCAATGGGAGGACGCTCTTCGGATCGCCGGGAGCGGGCTCCCTTTCATCGAGGGTATGGCTGTCGTGGGTGTGCTGATGCGCCCGGGCTCGCCTGGCGAGCACCCGACCGTCATTGTGACCCAGCAGGACATCTACGGCGAAGTGTTCCAGAGCATCGAGGGACCGGTCGACCGAGTCGAGGAAGTCCTGCGCCGGCAGCCGGCCGACTACAAGGTGAGCGAACGCACCCGGACGCCCCCTGACTATGTCGAGGAGCCGGGTGGCGGGCTGCGCCGGACGCTGCGGATCATGGCGATCATGGGGCGCGTGTCGGTGGATTCGCTGAACGCGCTCGCAAGGATGGCAACCATTCGATAGCCCTGGGCAGGGCAGTCGCGCGTATGAGCGAGGGCCGCCGATCGGCGGCCCTCTGTCGTTTCAGCCTGGTGCTGGCGCAGCAGTCCAACCACCAGTACAATCGGCGTTCGACGGTTCCCGGTGTCGATTGCGCTGGAGTTGTACGGTCGATGAGCCTGCCCCGGATCGCTTTCATCCTGCTCGCCGTTGCGGCCGCGGCTTGCGCGGGCAAGATGCCCCAGGGCCGAACCACCCGGTACGCCGACCTGCTCTCCCTCTTCCAGGAATGGCGAACCTTCCAGCGGCCCCCTGTGGTGGAGGGCGTACCCGATTATTCGGTGACCGCGATGGCGGCGCAGCACGCCCAGCTCGCCGACTTTCAGGCTCGCCTCGCCGCCATCGAGCCAACTCAGTGGCCGGTAGCCCGGCAGGTGGACTACCGCATCGTCCAGGCGGAGATGAACGGGCTCGACTTCGACCATCGGGTGCTGAAACCGTGGTCGAGGAACCCCGCCTTCTACGTGACCGTCTTTCCGAATCAGAGCGACCAGCCCGCTCGGGAGGGACCATTTGCCTACGGTGGGATCGAGCTTTGGAGCTACCGGTTTCCCTTGAGCCCGGAGGACGCGGAGCGGGTACGGACCGGCTTGCGAATCATCCCCAGGCTCCTCGGAAAAGCCCGGGAAAACCTGACCGGGGACGCGCGAGGACTCTGGGTGATGGGCATCGAGAGCCTCAAAGAGCAGAGCGCGGACCTCGCCGCGCTGCTACCCAGAGTGGCCGGAACGACGCCGGACCTCACCGCCGACATTCAGCTGGCGAAGACGGCGACGGATTCGCTGGTGGGGTGGCTGGAATCACAGACAACATCCAAGGGCGCTGCGTCCGGCGTGGGCATCGAAGCGTACGATTGGTACCTTCGGAACGTCCAGCTGCTGCCATACACCTGGCAGGACCTGGTGGCACTCTTCGAACGCGAGCTGGGCCGGTCCCGCGCGTTCCTCAAGCTCGAGGAAGCTCGCAATCAGGGGCTGCCGCCACTCGAGCCGATCGCAAACGCCGAGGAGCACGCGCGCCGGTTCAACCAGGCCGTGACCGACTACATGGCGTTCCTGCGGGACCGCGACCTGCTCACCATCCACCCCTATCTGGAACCCGCCCTTCGAGCCCGGATCGGAACGTTCCGGTCCGGCGAACGCGATTTCTTCGCCGAAGTCGATTACCGCGATCCGAAAGTCATGCGGACCCATGGATTCCACTGGTTCGACCTCGCCCGGATGGCCCAGGACCCCGGCACCAATCCGATCCGGCGAGACCCGCTCCTCTACAACATCTTCAACACCCGAACAGAAGGGCTGGCGACCGGCTGGGAAGAGATGATGCTCATGGCGGGGATGTTCGACGGGCAGCCCCGATCGCGGGAGCTGATCTACGTGCTCGTTGCGCAACGGGCGGCCCGTGCGCTGGGTGAGCTCATGATGCATGCGAACCGGTTCACTATCGAACAGGCGGTTCAGTTCGCCACCGCGAACACGCCCCGCGGGTGGCTGCGCTCGACCATGGGCACCGTGTGGGGCGAGCAGCACCTGTACCTGCAACAGCCGGGTTATGGCATCAGCTACCTGATCGGCAAAATGGAGATCGAAAAGCTGGTGGCCCGCCGCGCAGACCAGCTCGGCGAGCGGTTCGCCCTGCGGCCATTCATGGATGAGCTGCTCGGGGTCGGGCTGATCCCGATTTCGCTGGTGAAATGGGAACTGACCGGCGAGAAATAATGCTCAGGGCCGCTCGTGATGCCGCCGATCCAGCTCCGGCGGCATGGCAAAGTCCTTGTGCTTCTCGTCGTGCAGATATTCGTCGTCGTGGCCGTGCTTGCGCTCCTGCTGGAGCGTGATGGTGGCCAGGCGAGGCGAGACCATTGGGAACATCCGGGCGAACAGCGCATAGCAGACCAGGAACGCCCCCAGAAACAGAAACAGGGGTCCGGCCTCGGGGTACCCGAAGACCGGGCCATGGGCCTCCGTAACTGATGGCGTGACGAGCAGGTACCGCTCGAGCCAGAGCGCGACCAGGCTGATGGTCGCGATAAGGCCGAGGACGAACGGCGACTTTTTGGCTGCCACGAACAACAGTCCCCAGAACGGAATCAGGAACATCCCGAGGAAAACCCAACGCCCGATGGGGAGCCAGGGGCCCCACAGGCGCGCGAACACGAAGCCGGTCTCCTCCGGGAGGTTTCCGTACCAGATGACCAGGAACTGGGCCCACATCAGGTAGGTCCAGAACACCGTGAACCCGAAGCACATCTTGCCGAGGTCATGGCGCTGCTTGGGGCTCACCAGGTCCTTGGCACCGAGATGACGCCGGCCGTACAGCATGAGCAGGGCGAGCAGCATGTGCGCGCCGAGGAACGAGCCCATGAAGTAGAAGGCGCCGAGCAGATTGGAGAACCAGTGGGGCTGCAGGGCCATGATGCCGTCGAAGGCGACCAGCGTCATGACGATCGCATACACGACGATGAAGAGCGGCGCGAGCCGGCTGATGCGGGCATCGGTCGCGTCGTCGCCGGCCGGCGATGGATCCTGCCCCGCGGTCCACTGATCGTACAGCGGCCGCCGGCCTTCACCGACGTCCTGGCGCACGATCAACATGTCTCGCAGCAGATCGGCCCGCACAATGATCCAGCCGAGGGTGAACAGGGCCACGAGTCCGACCAGAAGCCTCGCGGCCATGAACGGGTGGGACAGCCAGAGCGCCTTGCCGTGGGGAATGCCGTGGAGCTGGGCCTCCATCGGGCCATAGATCGACTCGTACCCCAGGGTCAGGATCAGGATGCACCCCAGAATGGAGACCCCGCCGAAGAACACGGTGGCCTGGGAGAACCGCACCAGCACCCCGGTCCACTTGGCTTTCCCGACTTTGTACACCGCGTTGAGCGCCAGGCTTCCGGCGGCGAGGCCGGTGAAGTAGAGCCAGTTGACCTGGAAGGCCTGCCAGGCGCGCGGCGCGTTGGGGCCGGACAGCGCGAGCACGAAGAAGACGATGCCGAGCCCGGCCAGGATGGCGCCGAGGCCGAGGAAGGTCCCGTAGCGCGCCCCGACGGCGCGGGTTATGAGGCGGTGCTGGAGATCGCGTTCGGTCATGGCACCGGAGGGGCAGGGCCAGCGCCCGTCGGTCCGACCCCCTGGAGCCGCCGCAGGTAATTCACCACGGCCCAGCGGTCCCGGGGGTCATGGAGCTTGTCGCCGTAGCGGGGCATCAGGCTGAGACCGCCGTAGCGGATGATGCTGTAGAGGTAGCCGTCGGAGAACGCCCTGGCCCTGTCGGTGATGAGGGACGGAGCCCCCATCCGCATGCCGACGGTCCCGTTCCCGGCACCGGCCGGGCCGTGGCACACGGAACAGAACGTCTGGTAGAGCGTGTCGCCCCGGGCGTAAGTCTCCCCGGGCCGGGTCGGATTGACGAGCCGGTCGGCGGTCGTGTTGTTGCCGGCAAGAAACTCCTTGCCCCATTCCGCCTCGGCCCCGGTGATGGGAACGGTGCCGGGCACGGTGCCGCGCGGAACGGTGCCGGTCTCATAGGGAAACACCGCCTGCGATTTCACCATGTGGTCGAACCAGGGAATCCGCTTGAGGGCGTCGTCGGGCGACGGGAGGGTGTTGTACCACCAGTTACAGGAGGTCAGGCCAAGCCCGAGCGCCAGCACGATGAGGTTACGACGCATGCACCGTCACCTCCTCGGACCCGGCCTGGAGAAACAGGTCCTTCACCGACTGGGTCTGGTCCGGAGGGCAGGGCGCGAAGACCCCGATCCGGTCGTCGGTGAAGCTCGGATGATAGGGCCGGTTGCGGAGCGATTTCTTGAGCGACAGAAAGAACATCCCTGCCACCGTCGAGAGCGCACCGTAGAGAATCGTGAGCTCGAACGCGATCACCACGTACGGCGGGATGGCGGCGATCGGCTTGCCGCCGACCAGCAGCGGCCAGTCGAGCGAGGTCCAGATCGTCACCGCGAAGCCCGAGGTGACGCCAACCAACCCTCCGACCAGGGTGAACAGCCGGACCCAGCTCACCGGCTCGTCGAGGATTTCCTCGATTTCGTGATTCGGCGCCGCGGTATAGACCGTCAGATCGCGAATGCCCCGCGCCTGAAGCCCGCGGATGGCGGACGCCGCATCGTCGAGGTGCACGAACGACGCGAGGACCCCGGGTTCCGGCTTGCGGCGGAAGAACATCAATGCCCTCCCCCGGTCCCCCCCCCGCTGCCGCGCCGGCGCGGATAGGGGATCATTTCCTTCACTTCCTGGATGGCCACGACCGGGAAAGTCCGGGCAAAGAGGAGGAAGAACATCAGGAACCATCCGAACGACCCGAGGAGGATGCCCCAGTCGGCCCAGCTCACCCGCGCGTTGGCCCAGGCGTAAGGCAGATAGTCATTGCTCAACGACGACGAGATGATCACGAACCGCTCGAACCACATCCCGAGGTTGATGAAAATCGAAATGAGGAACATCGCGGTGAGGTTGGTCCGGATCTTCTTGAACCAGAGCAGCTGGCTGACGCCGGCGTTGCAGATGATCATGGTCCACCCGGCCCACCAGAGCGGCCCGAAGGCGCGCCGCCAGAACGTCGTCTGCTCGAACGGGTTGGCGCTGTACCAGGCGATGAAGTACTCCATCGCGTAGGCGTAGAACAGAATCGAGCCGGTGAGCAGGGTCAGCTTGCCGAGGTTATCGAAGTGATAATCCGTCAGCATGTGCTCCAGCTTAAGCGCCTTGCGGAGCGGAATGAGCAGGGTAAGCACCATCCCGATGCCGGAATAGATGGCGCCCGCCACGAAATAGGGCGCGAAGATGGTCCCGTGCCAGCCGGGGACCACCGACATCGCGAAATCCCAGGACACCACCGAGTGCACCGACAGCACCAGCGGCGTCGCGAGCGCGGCCAGGTAGAGATAGCCGCGGGAGTAATGCCGCCACTGGCTGTTCGCACCGGTCCAGCCCACCGACAGCATCTTGTAGATCGTCTTGCGCCAGCCGCTCAGCTTGTCGCGTACCGCGGCGACATCCGGGATCAGCCCGACGATCAGGAACGTGGTGGACACGGTGAAATACGTGGTGATGGCGAACACGTCCCACAACAGCGGCGATTTGAAGTTGGGCCAGAGGAACCGCTGATTGGGATACGGCAGCAGCCAGTAGAAGACCCACTGGCGCCCGATGTGAATGATCGGGAAGAGCGCGGCGGTCATGACCGCGAACACGGTCATCGCCTCGGTGGAGCGGTACACCACCGTCCGCCACGGGGAGCGGAACAGGAAGAGGATGGCCGAGATCAGCGTGCCGGCGTGGCCGATGCCGATCCAGAAGACGAACGTCGTGATGTAGACGTTCCACATGACCGGCGGCTTGTACCCGGCGAGCCCCAGGCCGTCCTTGAGCAGCAACACGAAGGTGATCAGCCCCACCAGAAACGCACCGATCGCCCCGAACAGCGCGAGGTAATACCCGCGGCTCGGCGTCTTGAGCGTTTCCAGGACGTCCCGGGTGACTTCCGCGTGGGTCTGGGTGGGCCGGTGCGGGTCGTGCGCGACCGCGGTCATGCCCGCACCTTGGCGAGATAGGTGATGCTCGAATGGGTGTTGACGTCCTCCAGCACCCGATACCCCCGATGGTCCTGCTTGGCCTGGACGACTTTGCTGTCCGGATCGTTGACGTTCCCGAACAGGATGGCGCTCGACGGGCAGGCCTGCTGACACGCGGTCTGAATCTCACCGTCGGCCAGGGCGCGGTCTTCCAGACGAGCCTGGTGCTGGGCCCCGCGAATGCGCTGCACGCAGAAGGTGCACTTTTCCATGACCCCGCGGGCCCGGACGGTGACCTCGGGATTGAGCTGGAGGTTGAGCGGCTCCTGAAACGCCTTTTTCGCGTAGGCGAACCAGTTGAAGTAGCGCACCTTGTAGGGGCAATTGTTACTGCAATAGCGGGTTCCGACGCAGCGGTTGTACACCTGCCCGTTGAGACCGTCGGGGGTGTGATAGGCCGCGTACACCGGACAGACCGGCTCGCAGGGCGCATTCTCACAGTGCTGGCACAGCATCGGGATCACGCGGGCCTCGATCGGCGCGCCGGGCTCCTCGCCGCCGACGAAGTACCGCTCGATCCGCATCCAGCTCATTTCGCGGCCCCGGCTGACCTCGAGGGCCCCGACCCACGGAATGTTGTTCTCCGCATAACACGCGGTGACACAGGCCGAGCAGCCGGTGCACTTGGCCAGGTCAATCGTCATGCCCCAGCGCGGATGCTCCTCGGCGTAGGCTCCGTGCTTGCGCTTTTCGATCTGGGCCTCGCGGAACCCGGCGATCGCCTCGAGCTCCCGCTCGGTGTTGACCTCGTGGTGCTCCTGGCCGAGCTGGCGGAGGGACTCCTCGACCGTGAACCCCCGGGCGGCGTCGGCCGCCGGCATCGCCTCGGTGATGTGGCGACCGAGTTGGCGGGGATTCCCTTCGGTCTTGGACATCAGGCGGTAGCCGCGGGTGCGCTCGACGGCGACCCTGGTCGAGACATAGGGCAGGAACCCCTGGCCGTCCCTGCCGTCCAGCAGGTCGAGCGGGTTAACTCCGACGCCCCTGGCGTAGGAACCGAATTCGGTGTGGCCGAGCCCCAGGGGAACCGCAAGGACATCGACCCGGATCCCCGGGTAGAGATACGCCGGCGCTTCGATGGTCCCGTGGGGCGAGACCACGCGCAGGATCTCGCCTTCCCGCACGTCGAGCCGTCCGGCGGTCTCGGGGTGCAGCTCCACCCAGGAATCCCAGGTGATCTTGGTGACCGGATCCGGATTCTCCAGCAACCAGGGCCGATTGGCGCCCCGGCCATCGTAGTACATGGAGGATGGGACCGGCAGCAACACGAACTCTCCGTCGCCATCGAAGGTCGCCCCGGACGGGGAACCGGGAACCGAGGGCGCCGCAGCCAACCGGACCGGCGCCGGTGCGGGAGCGGCGTCGAACAGGCCGCCGCGCTGGAGCGCGTCGCGCCAGAATTGCTCCGGGTCTTGAGCGCCGCGCGACCGGGCGATGCCGGCCCACTGCTGCTTCAGATGCGTCTCGTAGTTCGGCGCCGCGAAAGCCGGGTCGCTGCCGATCTTCTTGCCTGCCGCGAGGAGCACATCTCCGGTCGGCCGGGTCCCGAACACCGGCATCATGACGGGCTGCATCAGCCCCCGCACCCCGGAGCGGGGATGCGAATCGTCCCATCGCTCGAGCGCATGGTGGCCCGGGAGCAGCAGGTCGCAGGCCGCAGTGGTTTCGTCGGGAAAGAGCGCCGTGCTCACCTTGAGCGGCACGTTCGCCATGGCTTCCACGAACCCGCTGCCCTTCGGCATGGCATACGCCGGGTTCGCGTCGTGCACCAGCAGGACTCCGATCTCACCGCCGTTCATGCGGGCGATGAGCCGCTCCATCGCGGTGTAGTCGTCCCACTGCGGAAGGCCGGCGCCGAAGCGGACCGTTTGGCCGACGTTTCCGGCGACATAGTTGAGCAGCGCCACCGCTTCGCAGAGATCAGCCGCCGCGCGGTACTGGGCCCCGATCCCGCCGGCGACGGCGAGACTCGGCGAGGCTCCCACGAAATCGCGGGCGAGGCGGCGTACGGCGTCTGCGGTCATTCCCGTATCGTTCGCCACCCGTTCCGGGGTGTACGCCGCCAGCCCTTCGCGAAGCGCGTTGGCATCCTGCGGAGCGACGGTGCGTTCGGCCAGAATGACCGCGGCCATCCCGAGCGCCAGCGAAACCTCGGACCCGGGATACGCCGGATGCCACTCGTCCGCGTTCATGCCCGTCAGGTTCATCCGAGGGCCGACGTACACGTGCTTGGCCATGCTCTGGCCGTTCCAGCCGTGCGACTGGGCGAATCCCCGCTGCTGTTCGATGGTGGGGCCCCAGGTTTCCAGGAAATCGGCGCCGAAGGACACAATGAATCGCGCCGCCCCGAAGTCGTACAGCGGCACCTCATCCATGCCGAACACGCGCTGGTTGGCGATGCGCTCTGCGGTGCGGGCGAAGGGCTGGTATCGGACCAGCGTGCCCCCGGCCGCCCGGGTGAAGGCCTCGAGCAGGGAGTCGAAGGTGCCCGGCCCGGCCCCGCTGATCACCGCAACCGACCCACGGCGCTGGGCGATGGCCTGGGCGAGCTGACTCACCCCTTCGTCCCACAGGATGCCCTGGAACCTCCCGCGCACCCTGGCTTGCGGACCCGTGATGCGGTCGGGATTGTAGAGACCCTGCAGCGCCGCCTGACCCCGCTGACAGAGGGTACCGGCGTTGATGGGATGAGCGGGGTTGCCCTCGAGCTTGATCGCGCGGGCCTCCCGGGTCTTCACGTGGAGACCGCAGCCCGCCTCGCACTCGGTGCACGTGGATGCGTACCAGGTCGGGATCCCGGGAATCTGATCCTCCGCCTGGACGAGATAGGGGACCAGCTTCTCGATGCTCTGCAGCGAGCACCCCGACACCGCTGCGGAGCCTGCGGTCGAGGCACCCAGCACCTTGAGGAAGCGGCGGCGGTTGAGTTGGCTATCGGTCATAGAGAATCGGCTATTGGCTATTGGCTATTGTCTTTGGTCCGCGATCGGCAGTTGCCGATAGCGAGTAGCCGATAGCCAGTAGCCTCTAGTAGTGACACGCCGTACAGTCACGATTCACCTTGCGCTCGATATGACACGTGATACAGAACCCCATGTTCGTCACCGTGTTCACCCGGAAGACCTGGGGCATCCGGGCGACGTCACCATGGCAGGTCTGGCAGCCGGCCGGGCCCAGGGCTTTGATGTGCCGCATATGCGGGAAGCGGACGTGCCGCGCGATGGCGTGAACCCGAACCCATTCGAGCCGCGGCGCCTCGGTATTGCTGCTGTCGCGCCAGAACTGACGGAGCTTCTCGATTTCGGCCTTGTCGGTGCTGTCGGTCCCGGAGATGGCGCGGTGGCAGCCCATGCAGGTCTGAAGCGACGGAATCCCCGGCTCGCTCGAAATCGACACCGAGTAGTGGCAATACTGGCAGGGGATCCGATACTGGCCCGCGTGGATGTCGTGACGGAAAAAGATCGGCTGTCGCGGTCCCCGGAGGCTTCCGGAGTCCGCCGCGGTGAGGCGCGGAGCGATGAGAGAGTCGGGTCTCGTGTCTTGTTGTGACGCGGGCGATCCCTGCTGCGCCGGCGTACCCCGGCAAGCAGGCAGAAGCGCGGCCAGCACGGCCAGACTCGAGATCCTACCGGCGACCCCAAACGTCCGCATGTTCCGGGTTCCAGGGGAATGGATAAGCGGGACGTGCGAAAATACTTAGGAGTCGGGGGTGGTGGAAGTGAGCAGGACGCAGGAATCGTCCGTCAGGAATCGGCCCTGAATCCCGAGTTTCCTTCTCCCGTTTCACCGTCAATCCTTCCGACGTCCCGGAGCGCCTCGGGAAGCTCGAATTGCGTTCCGGAGCGTTCCAAAAAGCGAACGGTCTCAAGCGCCATAGCCCGGATCAAGGAAGCTTCCCTCCAATCGAGCTCGGACCGAAATAGCGCCTCGCGGACCGATCGCATGACGGCGTCGGGTCGCCGGGTCTTGAAGAACTCCACCGCCCAGAGGGCCCGTTCCCAATCGCGGAAGAGCAGCTCGAGCTTGTCGGAGGTCGCCGGAGGTGCTTCCCGGCGGGGCGGCTTGAGCGGTTGTGCGGCCCCGGATCGGGCGAGCCAGGTTTCGTAGCACAGGATCCCCACCGCATGGGCCAGATTGAGCGACCGGTGGCCCGGCGCGGTTTCGATGGTGACGAGGGCGTGGCAGTGATCCAGCTCCTCGTTGGTCAGCCCGCTGTCTTCCCGTCCTGCCACGAACGCCACCGGGCCCTCCGTGCTCCGGCGTACCAACTCGGCCGCGGCGGCCCGAGGCCGGAGCACCGTCCGTTTGGCGGTTCGCTCCCGGGCGGTGAGGGCAGCGAGGAACACACAGCCGGTGGTGGCCTCGAGCAGGGAATCGTGGACGGTAATCCTGGAGACAAAGTCCGCCGTGTTATGGGCGATGCCCTCGATCCTCCAGGGATCGAAGATGCGAGGCTGCACCAGTCGCATCGTCTCGATACCGAAATTCCGGGCGAGGCGGACCGCGCCTGCAATGTTGACGATGTCCTGGGTGCCCACCAGGACCAGCATGGGAGAACCGCTCACCCTCGGATTTCGACCCCGGTGGCCTGTTCCTGCCGGCGAATCGGTGCGAGGTAATCGGCGTCCTCTCCCAGTGCTACCCGGTTCTGATGCAGCAGCTCGCCGGCCCGCTCCAGCAACGGAGCCGGAATGCCGAGCTCGCGCAGCAGGTCGAGACAGATGCCGACATCCTTGTCGAGCAGCGCGAGGCGGAAGGTCACCGGCCAGGCGCCGGTGAGCACCCGTTCGGGGATGAGGGATTCGCTGACGAAGGACCGGCCGCTCGACGCATTGAGGGTGTCCAGCGCGAGCCGAGGATTGACCCCTGCCTTCACCAGCCCGGTGAGCCCTTCGGCGAGGGCGAGGATATTCACGCCGAGGAGGGCATTGTTGACGGCTTTCATGGCATCCCCTGCGCCCAGCGGGCCCATGTGGACGATCCGCTTGCCGAAAGCTTCGAGCACCGGGACGGCCCGCTGAAAGACCTCCGCGTCGCCGCCGACCATGACGGTGAGCACCCCGGCCGCCGCGCCGTTGGTGCCTCCGCTCACCGGCGCATCGGCGAACGCTACTCCGTGGGGAGCCAGGCGGGCGGCAATGCTCCGCGAGGTCGCGGCGTCGCCGGAGGTGCAGTCGAGGAAGAGGACCCCTTTTCCTAACCCGCTCACGATGCCATCGGGGCCGGCGAGCAGACGCTCCACATCCGCGGACGTCGGCAGGCAGGTGATGACCACCTCGGCGCCGGTCACGGCCTCGCCCGGCGTGGCGGCGGCTTTCGCGCGGTGTTCCGCGGCGAAGGCGCGGGCCCGTTCCGCGGTACGGTTCCAGACGGTGAGGTCGTAGCGGCTCGCCAGGCGGGCTGCCATGGGGGTGCCGATGGCCCCGAGACCCAGAAAGGCGACCCGCATTCAGGGAGTATTCCTCGCGCCCAGCTCGCGGTCGTAAAACAGCAGGCCGGAACGGCTGTCCCCGAGGATCCGGAGCGTCTCCACGATGGCGGAGCTGGTCTTCTCCTCCTCGACCTGCTCCGTGATGAACCACTGGAGCATCGCCTGGGAGGCATAGTCCTTCTCGGCGATGGCAAGGGCGTTCAGCTTGTGGATGCCGTCGGAGACCCGGGCCTCGTGGGTCTTGGCGGCCTCGAAGACGGCGAGCACGGTTTTCCAGTCCGCTCGGGGTTTGTCGATCTCCTCGAGGGTGATCGCCCCGCTGCGGTCGATGATATAGTCGAAGAACTTCATGGCGTGATTCGCTTCTTCCTGCGCCTGGGCTCGCATCCATCGCGCGAAGCCGTCAAAGTTTCTCTCGCTGAACCACGCCGACATCGCCAGATAGAGATAATACGCCCCGAATTCGCGGCGCATCTGCTCATTCATGGCGGCTTGCACCTTCTTGCTGAGTTTCATGGTCAGGTATTCCGGGGGAGAATGGAGGTTCCGGGATCGGGGTAGAATATAGGCCCATGATTCGACGAGGTGTGCCGACCCCCGGGACGCTTGCGGTCTGGCTGCTCGCAGCCATCCTGGTGCTCTTCGTCGTGGGACCCCTCGCGCGCCTCCTGCTGCATTCCAGCCCGTCGGGTCTCGCCGATGCGCTCCAGGATCGCGAGCTGGTCACCTCGATCTGGCTCACCGTAGTGACCGCGACCGCCGCGTCCATTCTGTCGCTCGTCCTCGGGGTTCCGCTCGCCTACATCCTGGCGCGAAAGCGGTTCCCCGGCCATCGCGTGCTCTCCGGCATCGTCGAGCTGCCCGTGGTGGTGCCCCACCCGGTCGCGGGCATCGCCCTGCTGTTGTTCCTGGGGCGCCAGTCCCCCATCGGATCGACCCTCGCCGAGCTCGGCCTCGAAGTGGTGAATCGGGTGCCGGGCATCGTGGCCGGCATGCTGTTTGTCTCGGCCCCACTGGTGGTCAGCGCGGCGCGGGAGGCCTTCCGGAGCGTGGACCCGAAGCTCGAACGGGTGGCCCGCACTCTCGGCGACAACGGGTGGCAGGCCTTTCGGAAGATCACCCTGCCCCTCGCCGGCCGCGGGGTGCTCGCCGGTGCGGTGCTCGGCTGGGCCCGCAGCGTGAGTGAATTCGGGTCGATCGTCATCCTGACCTACAACCCGAAAGTCGCCAGCGTCCTGATCTACGACCGGTTCACGCTCTTCGGCCTCCCCGCCGCAGTGCCCGCCGCGGCAATCCTGCTGCTCCTCGCCCTGCTGGTGTTTCTGCTGGTTCAATTCCTTGCGCCCGACCGCGCCGACCGATGATTCGACTGGAGCAGGTCGGGGTGCGGGTCGGTCGTTTCGCCCTCGAGGACGTCACCCTGGAGGTGCCCGCGGGGGGATACGGCCTGGTGATCGGCCCGACGGGTTCAGGAAAAACCACGTTGCTCGAGGCGATTGCCGGACACACCCCCTTGCAGCGCGGCCGCGTGATGCTGCGCAATGAGGACCTGAGCCGGGCCGCGCCGGAGCGAAGGCGGGTCGGGTTCGTCTATCAGCACTATCACCTCTTTCCCCACCTCACCGTCGCGGAGAATATCGGTTACGGCCTTGGAGCCGCCGGCCGGGCCAGCGAGGCGGCGGGCCGGGTTCGTGAGCTGTCACAGATGCTCGGGTTGACGCCCATTCTGTCCCGCAGCGTGCAGGGGCTCTCGGGCGGTGAGCAGCAGCGGATTGCCCTGGCTCGGGCCCTGGCACCCAAGCCATCGATCCTCCTGCTCGATGAGCCCTTCGCCGCGGTTGATCCCGCCACTCGGCGCGGGTTACGACGGGAGCTGCGATCCCTGCATGAGCAGGAGGGCATCACGACGCTCCAGGTCACCCACGACTTCGAGGACGCCATGCGCCTCGGCGACGTAGTCGCCGTGCTCGCCCAGGGACGAATCGTGCAGGCGGGAACGCCGGAAGCCGTGTTCCGGTACCCGAATTCGGCTTTCGTCGCGGAGTTCATCGGGACCGGCACGGTGCTGAGGGGCACCGTCGAGCGGGTCTCGGAGCCCGACCCGGGGACCGGAAGGTTCGCGGCACGATTCGCCACCGGATCGCTGGTGCTCGAAGTGGTTGCCGAACGTGAAGGGGAATCCTATGCCGTTCTGCGGCCGGCCGATCTCACCTTGAGTCGCACCTCCGGCGAAGGGCCCGCGCCGAGGAATCGGTTTCTGGGGAGGGTCACCCATATCGAGCGCGAGACCGCCGTCGCCCAGGTGCACGTGACTGTGGAGGGAACCAGTCTGGTGGCGGCGGTCATGGCAACCACGGCCGAGGAGCTGGGCCTGGCCCCCGGGGTAGCGGTTCACGTCGGGGTCAAGGCGACCGCCATCCATTTGATCTAGCCCTTTCCGCTTCGATTCCCCTTGACCCCGGCGGGCGCCGGGCGCTAGTTTGGCGTATTCATGAAACATTCATAATCGCCAGCCAGCTCCGACCCTTCATGACCGTCCGATCGGCTTCGCGCCTCGCCGCGCTCCTGGTCTTTGCTCCGATCGGCGAGGAGCTCGGTGCCCAAACCCCACGTCGCGACTCGGTTCCAGACTCGACCGCGGTTCAGCTCCAGGCGGTTACCGTGACCGAAGCGCGCGCCGCCGGCGCGGTCGGTGGCGCCAGCGCGGTGCTGATTCGCCCCAGCGTGCTTCGCTCCTCGCCCGCCCCGACGCTGGAGCAAGCTCTCCGGGAGACCCCCTTCGTTCAGCAGAATGCGCGGGGGGAGGTGGAGATCTCGGTGCGGGGCTCCGATTCCCGCCAGGCCGCCGTGCTCCTCGACGGCGTCCCAATCACGCTGGGGTGGGACCACCGCACCGATCCTTCCCTGATTCCGCTGACTGGAACCCAAAGCCTGACGCTCGTCCGTGGGCTCGGGTCCCTGCTGCTCGGCCCCAACGCGCTGGGCGGCACCATGGAAGTGCGACACGACGACGGCGCCGGCCGAGCGGTGGCCCGAGGCGTCCGCAGCGGAGCCGGCGTCGACCACTATGGCTCGACCATAGCCACACTCGCTGCTTCGGCCCGAAGACAACTGCCCGGTGGCGGCGCCTTTTCCGTGGAGGCCGGCGGATCGCACCGGCAACGCGATGGCGTGACCTTGCCGGATGGCGCGACCGACCTCACGGCCCGGGACGGTCTTCGCACCAACAGCGACCTTAGGCACTTCGACGGGTTTGCATCTTTTCGGTGGCGGAGCGCCACCGGCTGGCGCGCCGGGTTGACCGTTTCGGGCTTCACGGCGGAGCGGGGCGTTCCGCCGGAAGAGCATATCGAGGAGCCACGACTCTGGCGTTATCCCTACGTCCGCAGGGCGCTCGCGGCGCTCTCGCTGGGGACCGGGAGCTTCCGGACCCCGCTGGGTGACGCCTTGCTGGAAGCCGGCGCAGGGTACCATTACGGACACGTCAAGATCGAATCCTTCACCGACCGCGATTACACCACGGTCGATGCCGTCGAGCGAGGTCGAGAGAAGACCTGGACCGCACGAGCCCAGCTGACCCATTCGGTGGGCAGCAGGGCCGCGTTCAAGACCGCCATTACCGCAGCCGACATCCGCTACGCCGAAACGTTCGACAGCGACCCGACCGCGAACTATCACCAGCGGATTTGGAGTGCCGCAAGCGAGTTGGAGTTTTTTCTCAGCGATCGCACGACGGTCGCCGGAGGACTGGCGCATGACCGGGCGAGCACACCGGAAACCGGCGGGCGCGCATTGCAGGAGCCCTTCAGCAACCCCGGCTGGCGAGCCGGCCTGGCGCACCAACTCTCCGATGCGGTCCGGCTCCATGCGAGCGCGAGCCGGCGTTCCCGCTTTCCCGCCCTCCGCGAGCTGTATTCCGGCGCGCTCAACCGATTCCTTCCTAACCCGGACCTCAAACCCGAGACGCTGCTCGGCGTCGAGGCAGGGATGACGGCGCACCGTTCCTTCGGTCGGACCGACGCAACCGCGCAAGTTACCGGTTTCCGGCACCAGCTGGACGATGCGGTGATCCGGATCACTCTGCCGGCTCCGGACCGCCGCTTCATGCGGGTGAACCGCGACCGGATCAACAGCTTCGGTGCCGAGCTGTTGGTGGGCTTCTCGTTCGGCGGCGCCCGGCCCGTGACCCTGACGGCGGATGCGCTGCTGCAGAAGATCACGATCCACGACATCACCCAGGCCGGTGAGCCGGAGCGCCACGCGGAGAACAATCCCCAGGCCCGCGGGACGCTGGAGCTCGGCGTCCCCCTCCCCTGGATGGTCCGGGCCTACGGCAACGCCCGCTACACAGGGACCCAGTACTGTCTCAACGCCGATACCGGGAACGAGATGACGCTCGATCCTCAGGTCGAAGCCGATATCGGGCTCGAGCGGAGTTTCCGGCTGTGGGGCGGAGGCTGGTTCAGCTCCCTGGGCGCGCTGGTGGCTGTGGACAACCTGGCCGACCGGGTCGTCTTCGATCAGTGCGGCCTGCCGCAGCCAGGCCGGACGTTTCGAGTGATGGTGACCCTGCGGTAGCGGGCGGGCAGGCGGGAGGGCGGGAGGGCGGGAGGGCGGGAGGAGCGGCGAACCCGGTTCCGCGAGCCCAACGGACTGGGCCGTTTGGACGTAGACTCTTCGCTGTCCGGGACGTTTCTATCCACATCATACCCAGAGTGTCTCATGAGCCACCTGCAATCCCGCCGGAGCCGCATCGGGGCGGTAATTGCCCTTCTTGCGCTCCCCTCCCTGGTCCAAGCCCAGATCCCTACCGGCCGCGTCGATTCCGCCGTCATTGCCGGTCTCCGGTGGCGCAACATCGGACCGGCCAACATGAGCGGCCGCATCGTCGACGTCGAGGGGATTCCCAGTCCGTCGCGCACGTTCTACGTCGCCTCGGCCGCGGGGGGGATCTGGAAGACGACCAATGCCGGCACGACCTTCCAACTGGTATTCGGCGAGAACCAGCCGGTAATCTCGATGGGCGATATCGCCATTGCCCCGTCGGACACCAACATCGTCTGGGCGGGCAGCGGGGAGCCTAACTCGCGCAATTCGATTTCTCCCGGCGGTGGGATCTTCAAGTCCACCGACGGCGGGCGCACTTGGCGGCTCATGGGTCTCGAGAAGACCCAGGCCATCGGCCGGGTCGTGATCCATCCCACCAACCCGAACATCGTCTACGTTGCCGCGCTCGGCGCTCCGTGGAACAGCAACCCGGAGCGGGGGCTCTACAAGACAACGGATGGTGGGACCACCTGGACGCTTTCGAAGTTCGTGAGCGACAAGGCGGGGTTCGTGGATGTCGAGATGCATCCGACCAATCCCGACATGCTCTTCGCCACGAGCTGGGAGCGGGTGCGCAGCCCCTGGTCCCTGCAGAGCGGCGGTCCGGGCAGCGCGATCTGGAAGACCACAGACGCCGGCGCCACCTGGACCGAGGTCAAGGGCGGCGGCCTGCCGGAATCCATGAAGGGCCGCATGGAACTGGCGATTGCCCGGACCAATCCGCAGATCATGTACGCGATGATCGAAGCGGACACCATGCCGAATCCGAAGCCGGCCGCCGGCGCGCGCGCCCAGACCAGGCCGAGCGGGTTGTGGCGCTCAAACGACGGC
>Ga0187892_10005390_pt1 | contig 20177 bp, 19 predicted proteins | sample MA1701073metaG_FD_139345 | JGI IMG/M metagenome (GOLD analysis project Ga0187892, IMG submission 139345) | Bio-ooze microbial communities from a basaltic lava cave in the Kipuka Kanohina Cave System on the Island of Hawaii, USA - MA170107-3 metaG ...
ACGTATTGCTCTCCCTCCCCCTGCAAGGGGGAGGGCCGGGGTGGGGGTCGGGAACGTGGTTCAATCCGATTGGATAATGCTCTAGTCGAGCGTGTAGGCGACGAGAGCGTTGCTCAGCATGATCGGCACCAGCACCGTCTTCCGGTCGGTGAAGTAGACGAAGTCGGCGCTGCCCTTGTTGAGCTTGATCAGGCGCTCGGCCTTGCCCTTGCCGCCGACGCGATAAAGCCCGCCCGCCGCCCAATCGGTCACCAGGTAGATGCCGGGCTCGAGCGCCTGGAGGCCGTCGAGATTGCCGACCGGTTCGCCGCGGAGCTTGCTCACCGACTGGTCCTTGAGATCGACGGCGAGAAGCCCTCCGAGTTCCGGCGCGCCCTGGTCGGGCAGCTTGCCGAAGGATGCGACGATCAGCTTGTCGCCCTGCACGAAGAGACCGTTCGGTCCGTTCAGGGTGTCGTTAGCGAGCCAGGGTTCGAACACGCCGTCCTTGAGTCGCCAAATCGTGTTCATCGGCGTGTCGGAGACATAGACGACGCCGTCCTGATCGACCGCGACGTCGTTCAAGAAGATGGCGCCCTTGGCCTCGTGGCGCTTGGCGATCTCTCCCGATGCGATATTGATCTCGACCAGCTGGTCCACGTCGGCGACATAGAGCGTGCGGTCGTAAAGAGCGAGCCCGGTCGGAGCGTCGAGGCCCTTGACCCACTCCCGGGTGATGACGGTTCCGTCGGGCCTCAGCTTGGCGATGAAACCGTTGCCGTCCTTCTGCATGACGGCGCCGGCGATGTTGGCGACATAGATGGCGCCCGTCGCCGGATCCTGGACCACCGATTCAGGCTGGGCCAAGCCTTTGGCCTCCCAGAGCAGCTGGGGCGCCGCAGCGGCGGCGGTGGACATTGTCAGAGTCAGCAGGGGCACGACGACGGCACGCATGACATTCCTCTCGTGCATTGAAGATAATCGTTGCCCGGGCAGTCCCCAAAAAGTATTGGCGGTCCCGCAAGGATTCGAACCTTGAACCCTCTGCTTAGAAGGCAGATGCTCTATCCCTTGAGCTACGGGACCGCTTGCAGCATCGGTGCAAGATTATAACCCGAAACGGCGGCCGTCAGTGCCAACCCGAAACGGCGGCCGCCAGTGCCAACCCGAAACGCCGACGGTCCGTGCCAACGCGAAACGGTAAGCCGTCAGTGCGTCCAGCGGTCGGGGCGCCCGAACTTGAAATTCTCGGCATAGGATTTCGGTCTCAAGGCCGTCTCCTTCGGCTCTTCGAGACGGAAGGCAATGCCGTGACGCACCGCGAACGCCACCGCCTCCTCCTTCGTGGAGAAGCTGAGCCGCACTTGCGACCTCGTGTCGGCAGAGCTCGTCCAGCCCATCAGAGGCTCGATGAGAAGCGGCTTCTCCGGCTCGTATTCCAGCACCCAATCGCGCGCCGCCATGCCTTGCTGCATCGCGGTCCTCGCGGGCTTGTAGATCCGTGCGGCCATTAGCCTCCTCTGGCCTCCTCAAAGTTTCAACGAGCCGGGGATGGTCGGGGCAGCAAGATTCGAACTTGCGACCCCCTGCTCCCAAAGCAGGTGCGCTACCAGACTGCGCTATGCCCCGATCCCATCGTGGCTCGCGGGCCCGGGCCGGCAATAGCCCGAGAGCCCGCGCAAGATACATAATTCGCGGCCGCGCTCGAGGCTAGTCCATAAGCCGTGATCGAAGCCCTAACGGCCCTCTCCCCTTGCGGCTGACGGTAAGGCTCGTCATACCGGCGGAAGCCGGTATCCAGACTTACAAACGCAGCGCAAGCCGCTTCTGGATTCCGGCTTTCGCCGGAATGACAGATCACCCCTGGCGCATTGCAACTCGAGGGCAAGCCCCCCACCCGAAGCGCCCTGCGCTCAAGCAGCGGAGCGATAGCGCAAAAATGGAGGTGGCGCGCCGACCTCCCCACGACACCCCGCCTCATGCTGAGGAGCGCTCCTTCGGAGCGCGTCTCGAAGCATGTGATTGGAACGCCTGTCGCCGCCGTCGGCGGCTCCTCAGGATGACGTTGATGGTTGAGGCATGCCGCCGACCTGCCGAACCTTCCGAAAATTCGTCATACCGGCGGAAGCCGGTATCCAGAATAACAAACGCGGTGCACGCCGCTTCTGGATTCCGGCTTTCGCCGGAATGACGGATCACCCCAAGCGCGCAAAACCAACACTCCCCGAGAGGGTTTCGCCCCCCACAAGGGTTACCGGTCGCTCCCGAGGCCCGGATAGACGACCCGGTCGCCGCGCTTGAGCCCGATCCGTTGGGCCTCCCCGGCATTCAGCTCGAGCACGCCCACGATCGCACCCTCGGACGAGATCAGGCCGGTGGAAAAAGGCTCGGTATTCCTCTCGATGCGGTGCACTGTTCCGTCGGGGGCGATGAACACCATGTCGAGCGGGATCAGCGTGTTCTTCATCCACATGACGGCGGGTTGAGGCCGGTCGTAGAGGAACAGCATTCCGCCGTTCTTCGACAGCGAGCGCCGATACATCAACCCGCGCGCACGCTCCTGATCGGTGGTCATCACTTCGATATCGAAACTGTGGTCGCCAGTCTCGGTCTTGAGCACGAGCGTGCCTTGGCTTGCGGCGAACGCTTCGGCCTGCACGAGGAGCCCACACGCAAACAAAAGGCCCGCCAAGCAGTGGGCGAGCCGGTCGATGTTGCGCAGTGCTAGTGGGAGGATGGTCCTGGGGAACTGTCGGGTTTGAGTTCGGCCGCCATCAGCCCTTTCGGTCCCCGGCCGAAGCGTACGAGCAGCGATTGGCCGGGCCGAAGCTCGGTGAAGCCACAGCGCCGCAGCGTCTCCATATGCACGAAAATATCGAGGCTCTGGGCGCCCCGGGTGAGAAAGCCAAAGCCCCGCAGGCGGTTGAACCACTTCACCGTGGCCCGCTCCCAATCGCTCTCGGGAATCACCACGACATGGGTCCGCTGCGGCAATTGCGAAGGATGAATCGCCGTCGAATCGTCCATGGCGCGAATGCGGAAGGCCTGCAGACCCTTCGGCCGCCGCAGCACCTCGCAGACGACGCGCGCGCCCTCGTAGGCCGTCTGAAAGCCATCGCGGCGCAGGCATGTCACGTGCAGGAGAACGTCGGGGAGGTCTTCGTCCGGAACTATGAACCCGTAACCCTTTGACGCATCGAACCACTTGATCGATCCTGACACTTCGAAGACATCAACTGTGACTTCCTCGTCGCGTTGGAGATGCCCCTCTTCCAGTGGCGGTTCTTTCGCCCCCATGCCGCATTCCCCCGCTTCACTTCCGACGCAGCCGACCGACGCCCCACACACGAATCGGCTGGAACACAATTGTTGCGAAGATAGCATTGCCGCCCACTGAGGCCAGTGGAATTTTCCGGACGTTTCCTCCTTCTCCACAATCGCCCCCCGGCTGCATCATCTCCCGGCAAGAGATGAGCGCAACCATCTGATCGAAAAGCGAATCTCGTGCAAATGCGCGCATCGGCGACGGTATTTGCAAGAACGCCGTCCAATTGACGCTTCGATCGCGCAAATGGCTCTGCCGCCGAGAGAAATTTCGCTTCGGGCACGACGGAAGCGGCATTTGATGCGTGCTGTGGACCCCGGGCAACAATCACCAAACAATCGGCATGGCGGCACCGCTAGAAAAATGTGGAGCGTGTTGCGCTTGCAACAGATCGCCCGAGCGCGCTAATGGGTGCGCTCAGCGTCGTAACAGCGTGGAAGAGACCAAGCATGAAATACCTGCATACAATGGTGCGCATCTCCGACGTCGATCAGTCGCTCGACTTCTATTGCAACAAGCTCGGCCTGAAGGAAGTGCGCCGGAGCGAGCACCCGCAGGGCCGCTTCACCCTGTTCTATCTTGCCGCCCCCGAGGACGAGGAGGCCGAGATCGAGCTCACCTATAACTGGGACCCGGAGGTTTATGGCGAGGGGCGGAATTTCGGCCACCTCGCCTTCGCGGTCGACGATATTTATGCCGCCTGCGACCGGCTGATGAAGAAGGGCGTCGTCATCAACCGGCCGCCGCGCGACGGCCACATGGCCTTCATCCGCTCGCCCGACAATATCTCGATCGAGCTGTTGCAGAAGGGCAAGCCGAAGCCGAAGCAAGAGCCCTGGGCCTCGATGCCGAACACCGGCAAGTGGTAGCCAGCGCCCCCTAATACACGCATAACGAAAAGCGCCCGCCGAAACGAGCGCCCCCGACAGGCTTCGGCCCGATCAACTCAGCGCAACCTCACCGCAACGGCGCTCCTCATCCCACGAAATGTGAGTGCGGTAGCGCTTCGAGGTTCTGGCAACTTTGGCGATGATGGCGCGGCCGATCTCGGAGGCCGCCAGCCGCGGCCGCCCACGGTCCTCGCTTGCGCCCTTGAATTGCAACTCGACCGGGATGAGGCCGATCCGCGCGACATTCCGCTCCGAGAAAACGATCGAGGCGCCAAATCCCTCAAAGGCTTGACGCCGATCCAACCTCGCAAATCGAGTCTGATTCCCTGCGATATCGTCGAGTCGTGCATCGGCTGGAAGCCCGCGTGACTCGAACGCCTCCGCGGGATAGCGTGCGATGCAGTCGAGCTCAAAGACAAAATCCCCCATCGAATAGAAGATCGGCCGGCCGTCGAAAAGTTCGATGCCGCACACCTTGTGCGGCCCGTGGATGAAGACGACGCTCGCACCGTGCTCAATCGCCTGATGGGCGATCTTGCGGAGCCAAGCGCCTTGCCGGTGGGAGTGTAGCGACGCAACGACAACATCTGCCTTCGCGGCCGCTGCGGCGATGGCGTCGAGGTTGGCACGAAGGTCGGCTTCATTGACGCGAATACCCGGGGCAAGACCATAGTGATCGCTTGGAAGCACGCGGAGGCCGAGCTTCTTGAGATGTCGCAATCGCTTCGTCATCTCTTCCGGCACCAAAATTCCAGGTCTGCCGCCTGTCACTGCTAAAGGGTTCAAACCTGGGCGGCCGGGCATATCGGGCCGTGAGGATGAAGCTTTTCCGTAACGGATGAAGTCCGTGGCCATTGCGACCAAAGCGACCGTGCCCCGGTTGCAACGGACATAGCCGGGCGCTCGGGCAGCCTTGAGGTCCCTGCCAGAGCCCGCAAGAACGAGCCCGGCCCGTTCAACGTGCTCGAGCGTTTCGAGAACGCCCGTGCTGCCATAGTCGAAAGTGTGATTGTTCGCATGCGCCAGCATGTCGAAGCCGGCCCATTTCAGCTCGTCGGCGATCTGTCGCGGCGAAGCTATGTAGATTCCGCCGCAATCGGCTTGGGCATAGCCCTTGAACTCGTGGATGACGGTTTCGAGATTTGTGATCGCCACGTCGGCCGCGCGGATCTGATCGATGAGGCCCAGGAATGACGCGTCTTGCACGTGCGACCACGGTCTCGTGAGGATGGAGTCGCCCGACAGGAACAGCGATATGTCGTTGGACGGCATCCACTTTGATCCTGTCTTGCGCACCGGTCGGGCAAGCCGAGCGCGAATACCGAACGAGGCCGCGGCCAAAGGCTTAGCCGGACGAGTATTGTCCACTATTGGACAGGTTGCGGGAGATTTCAGCTATTTCATTGATTTCGCTGGCGCCCCCTAGGGGGATCGAACCCCTGTTTTCAGGTTGAAAACCTGACGTCCTGACCATTAGACGAAGGGGGCGCGGGCTGAGCCTCGTCATATAGAAGGCCCCGTCAATCGCCGCAAGAACGCGCGTCAGATTGACTAATGGCATGGCGCTATCTCGTCATGGCCGGGCTTGTCGCGGCCATCCACGATTTTTCTTGTGGCCCAATTCGTGGATGCCCGGCACTAGCTTGTGCCCGGGCCGACGAAGCCGAACCCGGGTGGCCGGGCATGATGCGTCAAGGCTCGGAACGGCGGGCATCGGCGGCGTCCTCGATCAGGAGCTCGATGCTTTCGCGACCCTGCCAGAAGGCGCGCCGCAGATGTCCGGCGACATGAACCGGCTGTCCTTCACAGTCGAGGAGAAGCTTGGCGAGAGGCGTATCGCCGATGCGAAAGGCGCAAGCTTCGAGCCGCGCGCCGTCTTGCGCCCTCAGCGTGCAGCGGAGATGGGTCTCCTTGATGGCACGGACGCGGGATAAGCGATGCGCCGGAAAGACGAAGCGCGGCTCGGGATGCCCTGGCCCGTAGGGTCCTGCGCGGTCGAGCTGATCCATCAGGTCCTTGCTCGCGCCGCCGGCCGAGAGCGCGCCGTCGATGGCAAGCGTGCGCTCGGAGCCTGCTTGCGCCACGGCGCCCGCGAGCCGTCCGCGCAGGAACGCGACGAGCTTCTCTTGCTTGCGGCGCTGAAGACTGAACCCTGCCGCCATGGCATGCCCGCCGCCTTTGTCGAGAAGTCCTTCATGTACCGCGCTCCTCACCGCTGCGCCGAGATCGACGGAAGCAATCGAGCGGGCCGAGCCCGTGGCAAAACCGTCGGGCTCGAGCGAAGCGACGAAAGCCGGCAGCCGGAAGCGCTCTGCGACGCGGCTTGCGACCAACCCGAGCAGGCCCTTGTGCCAGCCCTCGGCGGCGAGGAAGAGCAAAGGTGCGCCCCGATCCGCGGCGAGCGCCGCGTCGGCGCAGGCGAAGGCCTCTTCGAGCATCCGCTCCTCGATGGCTTTGCGCTCGGCATTGAACGCTTCGAGCTTGGCCGCGATGGCGCGCGCCTCGATCCCGTCGTCCGTCGCCAACAGTCTCGCGCCGAGGTTCGATGCACCCACCCTGCCCCCGGCATTGATGCGCGGACCGAGCACGAAGCCGAGCGAATAGCAGGTCGGCGCCGCGTCGATGCGCGCGGCGTCGGCGAGCGCACGCAAGCCTTCATTGTGCCTGAGGCGCAGCACCTTGAGTCCTTGCGCCACGAACGCGCGGTTCGCGTCCCTGAACGGCACCACGTCGCACACCGTGGCGAGCGCGACGAGATCGAGCAGGCCGAGGAGATCGGGCTCGGGCCGCGCGCCGTAGTAGCCGGCGCGGCGAAGCGCGCGCACCGTCGCCACCAGGAACAGAAACACGACGCCCGCGGCGGCGAGATGTCCCTGGCCAGAGAGATCGTCCTGCCGGTTCGGGTTGAGCACGGCAAACGCGGGGGGAAGCGCCTCGTCGGCCTGGTGATGATCGATGACGATCACCTCGGCCCCGGCGGCGTTGGCGGCTTCGATGGCCGCCTCGGCGGTCGTGCCGCAATCGACGGTGAGGATGAGCCGCGCCCCTTCGCTCGCGAGACCGGCGAGCGCCTCTGGCGAGGGCCCGTAGCCTTCGGTGAGCCGGTCGGGAATGTAGCTTGCCGCGCTTTGCCCGTGCGCGCGCAGGAAGCGCTCGATCAGAGCGACCGAGGCCGCGCCATCGACATCGTAATCGCCGAACACGGCAATCGGTTCGGCTTGCGCGATCGCGGCGGCAAAGCGCGCCGCCGCCTTCTCCATGTCCGCTAGGCAGGCGGGATCGGGAAGGAGCGTGCGGAGCGATGGATCGAGATAGCGGGCGGCGGTGTGGGGGTCGGCGCCGCGCGCGGCAAGCACGCGGCCGAGCAGCTCGGGCAGCGCGTGGGCTTGGGATATGGCAGCGGCGGCTAACGCCCGGGCAGGATCGAGGCGCTCGACCCAGCGATAGCCGCGCGCCGAGCGTTCCACGCCGAGGAACGGGCTCGCAATCTCACTTGCCGGGAATTTCAGGGCCGCCGTCACGCCACCATCCACGCTCTCGTCTTCGCGTGGGGTGAGTGTAAGGTGATTCGCGGGGCTGCCCCCCCTCCGCGAGCCTCAGTCGAACTTGCTGATATTGGGATGCTCGGCCTTGATCCAGCGGATCGTGCGGGTCGAGGCGCGCATCACGACGCTGTGCGTGAAGATCGCGTCCTTGGTGAAGCGAACCCCTTCGAGAAGCGAGCCGTCGGTGATGCCGGTGGCGGCGAAGGAGAGATCGGCGCTCACCATGTCGCGAATGTGGTATTTGCGTTCGAGATCGACAATTCCGGCGGCGCGCGCGCGGGCGCGTTGCTGTTCGTTCGAGGCGACTAGCCGTCCTTGCATCTGACCGCCGATGCAGGCGAGCGCCGCCGCCGCGAGCGCGCCTTCTGGCGCGCCGCCGATGCCCATATAGATGTCGATCCCGGTTTCCCTCGGCTCGGTGACGTGGATCACCCCGGCAATGTCGCCGTCGCCGATGAGACGAAGGGCTGCACCGGCTTGGCGCACCTCTTCGATCAGCTTGGCGTGCCGCGGGCGATCGAGGATGCAAACCGTAATGCCGCCGATCGGCGCGTTCTTGGCAAGAGCGAGTGCCTTCAGGTTGTCGGCCGGCGTGGCATCGAGATCAACCAGTCCTTCGGGGTAGCCCGGTCCGATCGCGATCTTGTCCATATAGATGGCGGGGACTTTAAGCAGGCTGCCGCGCTCGGCCACGGCAAGCACCGCAAGCGCACCCGGCAGCGCCTTGGCGCAAAGTGTAGAACCTTCCACGGGATCGACGGCGAGGTCCACCTTGAGCCCGGTCGTGCCGCCGCTGCCGACGGTTTCGCCAAGATAGAGAAGCGGGGTGTCGTTCTCCTCCCCCTCGCCCACGACCACGACCCCTTCGACGGCGAGGCGCTCGAGCTCCCGGTACATGGCTTCGGCTGCGGCCTCGTCGGCCGCGGCCTCGTTGCCGCGGCCCCGCCATAGCGCAGCGGCGACAGCCGTGCCCTCGGTGACACGGACGATGTCGAGCGCCAAAGCGCGGTCGAGCTCGGTCTTCGCCGGCGGCTTCGACACGGACGTTCCTCCCCGCCCCCAGGCGGCGGTGAGCGTCGCCCGTTGGGCTACCCCACTCACTATCACAAATTTTCGATGCGGATCATCTGCGGCTTTTGATCGACATGGCCGTCGCGCTCGATCGCCGCCAAAGCCTTGCGGATCGCGGCCTCGGTGGTCTGATGGGTGATCAGCACGACGAAGGCCGGCGCACCCTCGTCCCTCCGGCTGAAGCCGGGAAGTCCGGCGCCCGGACGGCGCTGAACGATGCTTTCGAGCGAGATGCCCTGATCCGCCATGCGGGCGGCGATCGCAGCGAAGGCGCCGGTCCGGTCGTAGACCGAGAGCCTGATGTAGTAGCCCCCTTCGTGAGCGCGCATCTGCGCCTTCTTGTAGGGCTTCATCGCTTTGGCCTTGGTGCCGAACGGGGCAAGGATGTGGCCGCGCGCGATATCGATGAGGTCGCTCGTCACCGCCGAGGCCGTTGGGCCGGCGCCGGCGCCCGGACCGATCAACATGACGTCGCCAACGAAATCGCCGTCGATGGCCACGCAGTTCGACACGCCATCGACCTCGGCGATCGCCGTATGCTTCGGCACCATGGTCGGGTGGACGCGTTGCTCGATCCCGCTGTCGGTGCGAAGCGCCACGCCGAGCAGCTTGATGCGGTAGCCGAGATCCCCGGCCGCCTCGATGTCGGCCGGCGTGATCGACTCGATGCCTTCGACATAGACGGACTCGAAGCTGGTGCGGGTCCCGAACGCAAGGCTGGTCAGCAGCGCAAGTTTATGCGCGGTGTCGAAGCCACCGATGTCGAAACTGGGATCGGCCTCGGCATAACCTTGCGCCTGCGCCTCCTTCAACACATCGGCGAAGCGCCTCCCCTCCTTCTCCATCAGGGTGAGGATGTAATTGCAGGTGCCGTTGAGGATGCCGTAGACGCGGGAGATGTCGTTGCCTTGCAGGCTCTCGCGGATGACCTTGACCACGGGGATGCCGCCGGCAACAGCGGCTTCGAAATTGAGCGCCACGCCCTTCTTTTCGGCAAGCGCGGCGAGACTCGTCCCGTGATGGGCCAACAGAGCTTTATTGGCGGTGACGACATGCTTGCCGGAGGCCAGCGCCGCTTCGACGGCCTGCTTGGCCACGCCGTCTTCACCTCCGATCAGCTCGACGAAGACGTTGATGGCGGGATCTTTGGCAAGCGCCACCGGGTCCTGCACAAAACGGACCTGGGAGACGTCGGCATCGCGATTCTTGTTGCGTTGGCGCGCCGATACGGCGACGACCTCGATCGGGCGGCCGGCGCGCGCGGCAAGCTCACCCTTGCGCGCCGCAAGGAGACGCAAGAGACCGCTGCCGACGGTGCCGACCCCGGCCACTCCAAGCTTCAACCCATCCATCATTGGGAGATCAGAACGACCGATTTGCCTTGGAAGCAATAGGAATGACGTTGTGCATCGTCTTGGCGAAGTCGGTGAGGAACCGGCGAATATTGCGCGCGGCCTGACGGATACGCTGCTCGTTCTCTACGAGCGCGATGCGGACAAAGCCTTCACCATATTCTCCGAACCCGACGCCGGGAGAGACCGCGACCGAAGCTTTCTCCATGAGAAGCTTGGCGAATTCGAGCGAGCCGAGATGAGCGAACATCTCGGGGATCGGCGCCCAGGCGAACATGGTGGCGGGCGGCGAAGGCACCGGCCAGCCGGCTCGTCTCATGGAGTCGACCAGGCAATCGCGGCGGCGCTTGTAGATCGCGCGAATGTCGTCGATGCAGTCCTGCGGCCCGTTCAGCGCGGCGGTCGCGGCCACCTGAATGGGGGTGAAGGCGCCATAGTCGAGGTAAGACTTGACCCGGGTCAGCGCATGGATCAGGCGATCGTTGCCGACGGCGAAGCCGACGCGCCAGCCGGGCATGGCATAGGTCTTCGACAGCGTGGTGAATTCGAGCGCGATGTCGATGGCGCCCGGCACTTGAAGGATCGAAGGCGGCGGCTCGCCCCCGAAATAGATTTCGGCGTAAGCAAGATCGGAAAGCACGATCAGGTCGTGCTTCTTGGCGAAGGCGACGATCTCCCGATAGAAGTTGAGATCGGCGATCTCGGCGGTCGGATTGGCGGGATAGTTGAGCACGAGCACCGACGGCTTTGGCACGGAGTGACGGACAGCCTTGTCGAGCGAGGCCAAGAATTGGGAGTCGGTGCGCGCCGGCAAATGCCTGATGACCCCGCCCGACATGATGAAACCGAACTCGTGAATGGGATAGGTGGGGTTCGGCACGAGAATGACGTCGCCCGGCGCCGTGATTGCCTGGGCGGTATTGGCGAAGCCTTCCTTCGAGCCGAGCGTCACGATCACCTGGTTGTCGGGATTGAGCTTCACGCCGAATCGGCGCGCGTAATAGGCGGCCTGCGCGCGACGCAAACCCTGAATCCCCTTCGACGCCGAGTAGCGGTTCGTGCGCGGATCGCGCAACGTCTCGGTCAGCTTGGCGACGATGTGCTCGGGCGTCGGCATGTCGGGATTGCCCATGCCGAAATCGATGATGTCATCGCCGCGCGCCCGGGCTTCGGCTCTGAGCTTGTTGACTTGCTCGAAGACGTAAGGCGGCAGGCGCTTGATTCTGTGGAAGTCGCTGTTCACGGACACAAACGGTCCCCACCCCGATCAGACCCCGGAAAGCGGGTCCCACTTGAACCATAGAAGGGCGCTGGCGGGCAAGCCGCCAAGGCCCGCAAATCCGGCCCTAATTGGTGTTTTCGCCGGTTTCAGCCCCGGTCGTGGCGGGTTCTTCGGCGCCGGCATCCCCGTCTTTCTTGGCGGTTGCGCTTTGAAGATCGCTGATCACCGCCTCCTGCTCGGCCTTGGTCAGGGTCTTGTCGTATTGGCGCTGGAGCTGACGCGAAGTGGGCGGGGAATCCTCGACGGTCATCGTATCGGCGCAACCGGACAGCCCAAGGGAGAGTAGCAAACCGAGAAGGCATAAGGATAGGCAGGCATGGGAGCGCCGCATGCTGTTCACAGCGTGTTTTCGTTTGTTTTTCATGCCGATTGGCAATCGCCCCCAACTGCGATATTGCATAGCACAATAAGACCTTGCCTGGAAACAGCCGCTCAGGGAGCTAACAGTTTCTGCCGCATAGTGGCGTCAGCAAGGTTACATGGGGGTAAAAACAAGGACGCTTTGATGCAGGAGAAGAAGGACGAGCCCGGCGAAAGTGGGGATGAGCCGGCGCAGCCGAATCAGTTCGAAGCCCTAGCCCGGAACATGGTGCGTCTCTTCGACCAGGGGGCCAAGGCCGCCTCGACTTTGGCCGAGCGCACCGGCTCGAACGGAAACGGCCCTTACAGCATGGCCGCCGAGGTCGGCGAGGCCACGAAATCGCTCGGTGAGATTGCGCGCCATTGGGCGAGCGACCCCGGCAAGTTGGCCGCAGCTCAAGGCGAGCTCTTCAAGAGCTATGCGGACCTATGGGGCCGCTCTGTCCGTCGGTTTCTCGGCCAAGAGGTCGAGCCCGTGGTCGAGCCAGAACCCGGCGACAACCGCTTCAAGGATCCCGAATGGTCCAATACGCAGTTCTTCGATTTCTGGAAGCAGGCCTATCTCATCACTTCGCGTTGGGCCGAAGATGTCACGCGCAACACAGAGGGCGTCGACGACAAGACCCGCAAGAAGGCGCTGTTCTATCTGAACCAGATGCTGACGGCCATGTCGCCCTCGAACTTCCCCCTCACCAATCCGGAAGTGATCCGCACCACGCTCGAGACCAACGCCGAGAATTTGGTGCAGGGCATGGCGCATTTCGTCCATGACCTCGAGCAGTCGAAGGACCTCTTGCGCATCAGCCAGACCGACCTCTCCGCTTTCGAGATCGGACGAAACCTGGCCATCACACCGGGCAAGGTCATATTCCAGAACGACCTTATTCAACTCATTCAGTACGCGCCGGCGACGGAGGAGGTCTACGAGCGGCCTTTGCTCATCGTGCCGCCATGGATCAACAAGTACTACATTCTCGATCTCGTGCCGGAGAAGTCGTTCGTCAAATGGGCGGTCGAGCAGGGCTTCACCGTGTTTCTCGTCTCTTGGGTCAACCCGGATGCGCGCCTCGCGCAGAAGACCTTCGAGGACTACATGCACGAAGGCATTCTCGCCGCGATCGATGCCGTCATCCGCCAAACGGGAACCGCCAAGGTCAATGCGCTCGGCTACTGCGTCGGCGGCACCCTGCTTGCCGCGACGCTTGCCTATATGGCGGCCAAGGGCGACAAGCGCGTCGCCTCTGCGACCTTCCTGGCCGCCCAGGTCGATTTCAGCGAGGCCGGCGACCTGCTCGTGTTCATCGACGACACGCAGCTCAAGTCGCTCGAAGAAATGATGGCGGAGCAAGGTTATCTCGACGGCTCGCGCATGGCGGCGGTGTTCAACATGCTGCGCCCGCGCGATCTGATCTGGCCTTACGTCGTCAACAATTACTTGCTCGGCAAGAAGCCCTTCCCGTTCGACCTTCTGTATTGGAACGCCGACTCGACCAGGCTCCCCGCCGCCAACCACGCGTTCTATCTGCGTGAGTTCTATCATTTGAACCGCCTCGCCAAGGGCGAAATGGAGCTCGGCGGAGTGCGGCTCGACCTGTCGCGGGTCAAGATCCCGGTCTACGAGCTCTTCACCAAGGAAGACCACATCGCGCCCGCGGCCTCGGTCTTCTGCGGCAGCAAATTGTTCGGCGGACCGGTCCGCCATGTCATGGCGGGGTCGGGCCATATCGCCGGCGTCGTCAATCATCCGGCCAAGCAGAAATATCAGTACTGGTCCGACGGACGAGCGGGGTCGCTTGAAGAGTGGATGGCGAAGGCGCGCGAGACGCCAGGCTCGTGGTGGCCCGACTGGACATCCTGGCTTGCCGCCCGCTCAGGCCGCAAGGTCCCCGCGCGCAATCCCTCGAATGGACCGCTCTGGGCTATCGAGGACGCGCCCGGATCCTATGTGAAGAACCGCGACTAGCGGTCCTCACGGGAAGAGCGGAAGCTGCTCGAGCGCGGTCGTCTCGGCGAAGCCGAACATCACGTTGAAATTCTGTAGCGCCTGACCGGCCGACCCCTTCACCAGATTATCGAGCGCCGAGACGACGATGGCGCGGCCTTGGATGCGGTCGTCGAACACGCCGATATGGCAGAAATTGGAGCCGCGCACGTGCTGGGTGGCGGGGATCACGCCCTCCTCGACGACGCGCACAAACGGGCTCTGAGCGTAGGCCTTGGCAAGCGCCTTGCGGAGATCGGCTGCTTTCACCTTGCCGGCAAGCCGCACATAGGCCGTGCACAGCTCGCCGCGCGACATCGGCACAAGATGCGGCGTGAAGTTGACGGTGACGGTTGAACCCGCGGCCAACCCCAGTTCCTGTTCGATCTCGGGCACATGCCGGTGATTGCCGATGCCGTAAGGCGAGAGCCCCTCGCCCGTCTCCGAGAACAGGATGTTTTGCTTCAGGCTGCGGCCCGCGCCCGACACGCCCGATTTGGCGTCGATGATGATGTCAGATGTTTCGATCAGCTTCGCCTTTGCGAGCGGGAGAAGGGCAAGCAGCGCGGCCGTGGGATAACAGCCGGGACAGGCGACGAGCCGAGCCTTGCCGATCTTGTCGCGGTAGTGCTCGGTGAGCCCGTAGACGGCGTCTTTCAGCAGCGCCGGCGCGCTGTGCTCGTTGGCGTACCACTGCGCGTAGGTCTTGGGATCGCGCAGGCGAAAATCCGCCGACATGTCGATGACCTTGATGCGCTTCGGAAGCTTGCCGATCTCGCTGTGCGCCGTGCCGTGCGGCAACCCGCAAAAGACGACATCGACCTCCTCCCAGTCGGCCTGATCGGGGCTCACAAGCGCCGGCAGGTCGAGGCTCGCCAAATGCGGGAAGACTTGGGCGAGGCTCTGGCCGGCATGGCCCTTGGCGATGAGGGCCGTGATCTCGATCGCGGGATGGAGTGCGGCGAGCCGGATCATATCGGCACCGGTGTAGCCGGAAGCGCCGAGCACGGCGGCTCTGATGGTCTTGGTTTTGGCCATGGTGGAGGCCCAGTTAAACGCGCCTGATGGAGATGGATTAAGCCGAGTCGGCATTACGTCATACCGGCGAAAGCCGGTAACCGGCAATCGCGCGAGCTTACGCCGGCCGGCGGGACGCGCCGTTAGCGTTTCGAGAATTGGAAGCTTCGTCGCGCTTTGGCCTTGCCGTATTTCTTGCGCTCGACGGTGCGGGCGTCGCGGGTCAAGAATCCACCCTTCTTCAACCCGCCGCGGAGCTCGGGCTCGTAGCGGGTGAGCGCGATCGAGATGCCGTGCCTGACCGCGCCCGCTTGGCCGGAAAGCCCGCCGCCGCTTACGGTGCAGACGATGTCGTACTGGCCCTCGCGTTTCGAGATGGCCAATGGCTGCTTCAAGATCATCTGCAGGACCGGGCGGGCGAAGTAGACGGCGTGGTCTTTGCCGTTGATGGTGATCTTGCCGGGACCCCGCTTCACCCAGACGCGGGCGACGGCGTCCTTGCGCTTGCCGGTGGCGTAGGCGCGGCCTTGCGCATCGACCTTCTTCTCGTAGACGCGGGCCTGCGGCGCGCCCGTCTCGGCCTTCAACGGCGCAAGATCTTCAAGCGTCATGGTCTCGCTCATGGCCTCAGGCGCTCCTTGCGTTCTTGGCGTTCAGCGCGGCGACATCGAGTTTCGCCGGACTCTGCGCCGCGTGGGGATGATCAGGCCCCGGATAGATGCGCAAATTCCGCAACTGCTGGCGGCCGAGGGGCCCGCGCGGCAGCATGCGCTCGACGGCCTTTTGCAGCACCCGCTCGGGATGTTTGCCCTCGAGAATCTTGCCCGCCGCGCGATCCTTGATGCCGCCGGGATAGCCGGTGTGCCAATGGTAGACCTTGTCGGCGTACTTGTTGCCGGTAAGCACGACGTTGCCGGCATTGATGACGACGATATTGTCGCCGCAATCGAGATGCGGCGTGTAGCCCGGCTTGTGCTTGCCTCTGAGCCGGTTGGCGATCAGCACGGCAAGTCTACCGACCACGAGCCCGCCGGCGTCGATGAGGATCCAGGACTTCTCGATGTCCTTCGGCGTGGCGGAAAATGTCTTCATGGGGGCATCCGGGGGTTAAAGGATCGGCGCTTCTAGCTTTTGCCTCGAGGAGGGTCAAGGACAAACCGACTCTCAAATGAATTCAACCTGTTAGTCATGTGGTATTATGATACCTATATGTGCGCCCTCGGCCCGCTCCCTGTGCTCCCGGCAAAGCAGTGAAAAGAATCTCTGCTATAAGGCTTCCATAATTCCGGCAGGTGCACGCGAACATGGCCAATATTGCAAGGCAGATGGCGCATGAAGCCGAGATCTTGCTGCGCGAGGATCAGGGTCCGATCGCCCTGCTGACGCTCAACCGGCCGGAGGCGCGCAACTCCCTGTCCCGCGAGCTGATTGACGCGGTTACGGGCGCCCTTCGCGAGATCGGCGGCTCAGACGCAATCCGCGCCGTTGTCTTGACCGGCAGAGGTCCGGGCTTCTCCTCGGGCCACGACCTCAAAGAGCTAACGGCGCATCGCAACGACCCGGACAGGGGCCGCGCCTTCTTCGCCGAAACCATGGGTGCTTGCGCCGAGATGATGCTCGCCGTCGTGCGTTCGCCGAAACCGGTCATCGCGGCGGTCAACGGCATCGCCACGGCTGCCGGCTGCCAGCTGGTCGCAAGCTGCGATCTCGCCGTGGCGAGCGTGGATGCGCGCTTCGCCACGCCCGGCGTCAACATTGGACTGTTCTGCTCGACGCCGATGGTCGCGCTTAGTCGCAACGTCTCGCGGAAAGCGGCGATGGAGATGCTGCTCCTCGGCGAGATGGTGGGGGCCGAGGAGGCAAGAGCGCTCGGTCTCGTCAACCGGGTGGTCGAGCCCGACCGCGTCGTCAACGAGGCGATGGAGCTTGCTCGCAAGATCGCGGCGAAGCCGAAGCGAACGCTCAAGATCGGCAAGGAGGCTTTCTACCGTCAGCTCGAAATGCCGCTCGAAGAGGCCTATCGCTACACCTCCGCCGTCATGGTGGAGAACATGCTCGATGCGGAAGCCGAAGAAGGCATCGGCGCCTTTCTCGACAAGCGCGCGCCGCGCTGGCCGCGCTAGCCCAGGCTTCACGCGCCCGAAGCCCGCGAGACCGAAACCATCCGATGAACCATGACGCCTATAGCGACGCCTATATCAGGGACGTCCTGACCAAGAACCGCACCATCGCCATGGTGGGGGCGAGTCCCAATACCTCGCGCCCGAGCTACTTCGCGATGAAGTACCTCAAGCAGAAAGGTTTTCGCGTGATCCCGGTCAATCCGGGACAGGAAGGCAAGACGATCCTCGGCGAGAGGGTCTATGGCTCCCTGGCCGACATCGAGGACAAGGTGGACATCGTCGATATTTTCCGCAGCTCGGAGGCCGCGCTCGGTATCGCCCGTGAGGCGATCGCGATCGGTGCAAATGTCGTGTGGATGCAGCTTGGCGTCCGCAACGACGAAGCGGCGCGACTTGCCGAGGACGCCGGGCTGCAAGTGGTGATGAACCGCTGCCCCAAGATCGAATACGGCCGGCTGTCGGGCGAGCTGAATTGGGCCGGCGTGAACTCCCGCATGGTTTCGAGCAAGCGGCCCATGCTCGGCCCCAAGGGCGTACAGCACCGCGTGATTGCTACTAAGGCTTGAGCCGGTATAGTCGGCCCGGCCGCCAGCGCCAAAGGGAACGTGACGATGACCGCGGAGCGAAAGCCCGGCTTCAATACGCTTGCCATTCATGCCGGCGCAGCGCCCGATCCCGCCACCGGCGCCCGCGCCACGCCGATCTATCAGACCACGTCTTTTGTCTTCGACGATGTCGAGCACGCGGCGGCGCTGTTCAATCTCGAGACCTTCGGCAACATCTATACCCGCATCACGAATCCGACCCAAGCGGTGCTTGACGAGCGGGTGGCGGCGCTCGAAGGAGGCACCGCGGGACTTGCCGTCGCTTCGGGCCACGCGGCGCAGGCGATCGTGTTCCACACGCTGCTTGAACCGGGCGATGAGTTCGTCGCCGCGCGCCAGCTCTATGGCGGGTCGATCAACCAATTCACCCATTCCTTCAAGAAATGCGGCTGGGAGGTGCGCTGGGCCGATACGGCCGCCCCGGCCTCGTTCCGCGCAGCGCTGACGCCCAAGACCAAGGCGATCTTCGTCGAATCGATCGCCAATCCCGGCGGCATCGTCACCGATCTCGAAGGCGTGGCCGCCGTCGCCAAAGAAGCCGGCGTGCCGTTCATCGTCGACAACACGCTGGCCACCCCCTATCTCATGCGCCCCATCGATCATGGCGCCGACATCGTCGTGCATTCGCTGACCAAGTTCCTCGGCGGCCATGGCAACTCGATCGGCGGCGCCATTGTCGATTGCGGCACGTTCGACTGGTTGAAGAGCGGCCGCTATCCGACGCTTTCGGCTCCTTGCGCCTCCTATCACGGCATTACGCTCGCGGAGACCTTCGGCAATTTCGCCTTTGCCATCGCTTGCCGCGTGCTCGGCTTGCGCGATCTCGGCCCGGCGATCTCGCCCTTCAACGCCTTCCTCATCTTGACGGGGATCGAGACCTTGCCGCTCCGCATGCAGCGTCACTGCGACAACGCGCTTGCGGTGGCGACCTGGCTGTCCGGCCACGACAAGGTCGCTTGGGTGAACTATGCCGGCCTTCCCGGCAACGCGTTTCATGAATTGGCCAAGCGTTATTCGCCGAAAGGCGCAGGCGCGGTTTTCACCTTCGGGCTAAAGGGGGGTTACGAGGCGGGGATCGCGCTTGTCAGCAATGTCGAGCTGTTCAGCCATCTTGCCAATATCGGCGACACGCGGAGCCTCATCATCCACCCGGCCTCGACCACGCACCGTCAACTCACCGATGAGCAGCGGGTCCGCGCCGGCGCCGGGCCGGAGGTGGTGCGGCTGTCGATCGGCCTCGAAAACGTCGAGGACCTGATCGCCGATCTCGATCAGGCGCTTCGCGCGGCATGAGCCTTCGACGCGGCGAAATGCAAGCTGCGCGCAAGCCACAAATGATAGATCGCCACGATGAAGACCGCGACGGCACCGGCCTGATGCGCAAGGCCGAGCGTGAGCGGCACGGAAAGAAGCAGCGTCCAAACGCCGAGCGCCATTTGGAGCATCGCGAGCAGCGCCAGCGTGAAGGCGCTTCCTAGAAGCGCCGGCGGGGGGCGCTTCAGCGCAAGCCACAGGAATTGGCCGAGCGCCGCCGCGACCACCGCGTAACCCAGCATACGGTGATCGAACTGAACGGTCAGCGGGTTCTCGAACAGGTTCAGATACCAGGGCGAGGCCTCACCGAGGCCCGACGGCACGAAGGCGCCGGCGATGAGCGGCCAGGTGTTGTAGCCCATGCCGGCATCGAGGCCCGCAACCAGCGCCCCCGCCAGCATTTGCACGAAGACAAGGGCGAGCATCGTGCCCGCTACCAACACCGGACCTCGCTGGCGCGAAGCCGTGCGCGCGCCCTTCGCCACGCCAAGGCCGAGCAGGAGCCAGAGCGTGTAGCCGAGGATGAGAAGGGCAAGGCCGAAATGCGCGGCGAGCCGGTACTGGCTCACATCGGTGCGCAGAGTGAGCCCGCTCTGCACCATGTACCAGCCGAGCGCACCCTGAAGACCGCCGAGGACGAACAAGCCGATCAGGCGGCGGAGAAGCGAAGGAGGGATGTAGCCAGCGATCCAGAACAGGACGAAGGGTACGAGGAAGGCGACACCGATCAGCCGCCCGAGGAACCGATGCGCCCATTCCCACCAATAGATGGTCTTGAACTCTTCGAGGCTCATGCCGCGCTTGAGCTCGGTATATTCCGGAATGGTCTTGTAGGCGGCGAAGGCCTCGTGCCAATCGGACTCCGATAGAGGCGGAACGACGCCGACGACCGGCTGCCACACGGTGATGGAGAGCCCGGAATCGGTGAGCCGCGTCGCCCCGCCGACGAGGATCATGGTGACGATGAGCAGGGCGAGCGCGCCGAGCCAGAGCCTCAAGGCCGCGGCATGGCGCGCCGGTATCGCGGGCTCCCTCTTTGAGCCGGCAAGAGCCGTTGTCGAAGACATGGAGGTCTGATAGCGGCCAGAGCGGACGAACTCAACTCATCCCCCCCGCCCCAACCTCCCGACGGATGGCTAATGAGGTCGATACGAACTTGGAAGGTGTCTTCGATCGAATACTTCACGACCCCCCACCCCGGCGTCGCCAGTGCGACGCCGTCCCTCCCCACGAGGGGGAGGGTAGGTCTTCCGCGTGATCCGTCATTCCGGCGAAAGCCGGAATCCAGAAGCGGCTTGCACTGCGCTTATGAGTCTGGATACCGGCTTCCGCC
>Ga0187892_10005391_pt1 | contig 20177 bp, 18 predicted proteins | sample MA1701073metaG_FD_139345 | JGI IMG/M metagenome (GOLD analysis project Ga0187892, IMG submission 139345) | Bio-ooze microbial communities from a basaltic lava cave in the Kipuka Kanohina Cave System on the Island of Hawaii, USA - MA170107-3 metaG ...
AGTCCGCTGGCGGCAGTGAGCCATCTGCCGAAGATCGAGATGCCGGAGCTGGAAGCGCGGCAGGTGCTGCACGGCGTAGCGCTGGCGGTACCGGAGGGCATGGCGGAGACGGGCGTGACGGCGATCGCGTCCGGTGCGCGGCTGATCGCGATGGCGGACATTGACGGGGGCTGGGTCCGTCCGCGGAAGGTTTTCACATGAGTGCGGACGCGGCGGGCGCGTGGCCGGACCGTGCGCGCGGCTGTGTGGTGACGGTGGGCACCTTCGATGGCGTGCATCGCGGGCATTGGGAAGTGCTGCGGGTGCTTCGGGAGATGGGGCTCAGGCTCGGGCTGCCGAGTGTGCTGGTGACGTTCGAGCCGCATCCGCTGGTGGTCGTCCGTCCGGAGGCGGCGCCGCGGCTGCTCTCGACGCATCGCGAGAAGCTGCGGCTGCTTGTGGAATCGGGGATCGACGCAGTGGTCGTGCTGCGATTCGACCGGGCGCTGGCGGATTATTCGCCGCATCGTTTCGTGGAGGAGCTGTTGATCGGCCGGCTCGGCATGAAGCAGCTGGTGATCGGCCATGACCACGGGTTTGGCCGCGGGCGGAGCGGCGACGTGAACACGTTGCGCGAGATTGGACAGGCGACCGGGTTCAGCGTCGAGGTGTTGGCGCCTGTGGATGAAGGGGGTCAGCCGGTCTCGTCCTCACGGATCCGGCGCGCGCTGGAGAGCGGGGAGGTCGAGGAGGCGGCGCGGTGCCTGGGCCGTGAGTACTCGCTGGAGGGCCGCGTGATTCCCGGGGATGGCCGGGGCCGGGACCTGGGTTTTCCGACCGCCAATCTGCGCGTCGAGGACGGTGTGAAGCTGGTGCCGGGTGCCGGCATTTACGCGGCGCGCGGCATCATCGGCGCGCGAACGGTGGACGGTGTGATGCACGTCGGGCCGCGTCCGACGTTCCCGGGTGCGGAGTCCACTCTCGAGCTGCATTTGCTCGACTTCAACGAAGACCTGTACGGCCGTCGGATCGAAGTGTTGTTCCATGCGCGGCTGCGCGATGTGGCGCGATTCGAGTCGGTGCCTGCGCTGGTTGCGGCAATGGCGCACGACGTAGTTGCGGCGCGGACCGCCTTGCGTCGAGCGGCGGTTCGGGGTTAGCCTTAACGGCTAGACAAGGCGTGAAGCAGAGCTTCCCGACCAGCGCAGACTCTCGAGGAGGCAAGGACCCGTGGGGTTTGACAGGGACGAGACCATCCGCAAGTACCAGAAGCATGAGAAGGACCGGGGCAGTGCGCCGGTCCAGATCGCATTGTTGACGGAACGAATCAACGGTCTCACCGACCATTTCCGCACGCACAAGAAGGACCACCACAGTCGCCGGGGTCTGCTGATGATGGTGGGCAAGCGGCGGCGCCTTCTGGAGTACCTGAAGCGCACCGATCTGGCACGCTACCGTCAGATTATTGACGAACTCGGGCTGCGGCATTGACCGCGACGGGTTTTCGGGAAGTCGAACCGGTTCAGGTTGCAGCGCCCGCTCCGGCAGTGAGGCGCTGCTTCCATTCATGGGTAGCCCCGCAGCGGCAGACGGCCGCGGCGGATCGAGGATGAGACAAAGACGATGAAGAGAACAGAACGAACATTCGCGGGACGGCCACTGATCCTGGAGACGGGCCGCATGGCAAGACAGGCGCACGGGGCGTGCCTGGTGCAGTACGGCGAGACGGTGGTGCTTTGCACGGCCGTAGCGCAGGACTCGCCCACGACGCTGCCCTTCTTTCCGCTGACGGTGGAGTACCGTGAGCGGGCCTATGCGGCGGGCAAGATACCGGGCGGTTTTTTCAAACGGGAAGGCCGGCCGGGCGAGCAGGAGATTCTTTCGGCGCGGCTCGTGGACCGGCCGATCCGGCCGCTGTTTCCGGACGGGTTCCTGCACGAGACGCAGATCATGATCCACGTAGTGTCGGCGGATCAGGAAAACGATGCGGACGTGCTGGCGATTCTGGGGACATCGGCAGCGCTGTGCATGTCGAAGATTCCGTTCCGCAAGCCGCTGGCGGCGGTTCGGGTTGGCCGCATCCAGGGCAACTGGATCCTGAATCCGACGTTCCAGCAGCTGGAATTCAGCGACGTCGAGATTGTCGTGGCGGGCACGGAAGACGCCATTCTGATGGTGGAGGGCGGCGCCGTCGAGATCACTGAGGCGGATGTGGTGGAAGCGCTGACTGCGGCGCACGCCGGGATTCGCGAGCTGATCGGGATCCAGAAGGAGCTTCTGCAGGGGCTGCAGCAGCCGGAGATGGCGTGGAGCCCGATGGAGGTGCCGGCGGGCCTGGCGGAGCGGGTCTCGCAGATCGTAGGGGCCCGGCTGAACGAGATCATGACGCTGGCCGGCAAGTCGGAGCGGAACGAGGCGCTCGACGCGCTGCGCGATGAGGTGCGCGCGGGCCTGGCGGAGGAGTTCCCGGATCACTCGACGCAGATTGCCGAGCTGATGTATGCGAGTGAGAAATCGGCGATGCGGCAGCTGATCCTGGAGCAGGGGCGTCGGGCGGACGGTCGCGCACTCGATGCGATCCGGCCGATCCAGTCCGAGGTGGGCGTGCTGCCACGGACGCACGGTTCGGCGTTGTTCACGCGCGGGCAGACGCAGTCGCTGGGCGTAGCCACGCTGGGTACAGCCAACGACGAGCAGCGGATCGATTCGATCGATGTGGCGCAGGAGACGACGAAGTCGTTCATGCTGCACTACAACTTTCCGCCCTTCTCGACGGGTGAAGCCAAGCCGATTCGCGGTACGTCTCGCCGGGAACAGGGTCATGGCGCCCTGGCCGAGCGGGCGATCCAGCCGCTGCTGCCGCCGTACGACGAGTTTCCGTACACGATCCGCGTGGTTTCCGAAGTGCTCGAGTCGAACGGATCGTCGTCGATGGCGAGCGTGTGTTCGGCTTCGCTGTCGCTGATGGATGCCGGCGTGCCGCTGCGGGGCGCGTGCGCGGGCGTGGCCATGGGGCTGATCAAGGAAGGCAACCAGGTCGCCGTCCTGACGGACATCCTGGGCATCGAGGATGCGCTGGGCGACATGGACTTCAAGGTTGCGGGCACGCGCAAGGGCGTGACGTCGATCCAGATGGACATCAAGATCGAAGGGCTGACCGTGGACATCATGCGCGAAGCGCTGGAGCGCGCGCGCCGCGGCCGCATGCACATCCTGGATCGGATGGATGAGACGATCAGCGCGGCGCGACCGGCGCTGTCGCGCTGGGCACCTCGCATCATCACGGTGCGCATCAACCCGGAGAAGATCGGTGAAGTGATCGGTCCCAAGGGGAAGATGATCCGGGCGATTCAGGAGGAAACGGGCGCGCAGATCAACATCGACGATTCGGGTGTGGTCACGATCGCGAGCGTATCCGGCGAAGGCGGCGAGAAGGCGAAGGCGCGCATTCTCGAGATTGCGGCCGAGCCGGAAGTCGGAAAAGTCTACGAGGGAGTGGTGAAGTCGACGACGGCGTTTGGCGCGTTCGTCGAGATTCTGCCGGGTGTCGAGGCGCTCTGCCACATTTCGGAGTTGCAGCCCGGGCGCACCGAAAAGACGGAAGACGTGGTGCGGAAGGGTGACGTGGTGCGGGTCAAACTGATCTCCGTGGATGACAAGGGCCGGCTGCGCCTGTCACGCAAGGCAGTGCTGGCGGAAGAGGCCGCAGGCGGCAATAGCGGTCCGTGAGCCAGGGGTACGCGCGCACCGATCTCGACGGCCTGGTTGCGCTCAGCGAGCGCATGCCCGGGCTGCGCTCGGTGGCGGTCGGCGTCTGGGTGCGCACGGGTTCCGTCCACGAGCGGCCCGAGGAAATGGGCGTCAGCCATCTCCTCGAGCACATGGTCTTCAAAGGCACGACGCGGCGAAGCGCACGTGACATTGCGCTCGTGCTCGAGCGGGTTGGCGGCTCGCTCGATGCGTATACGACGAGGGAACACACGGGTTACCAGGCGCGCGTGCTGGATGACCAGTTCGACCTGGCCCTCGACGTGCTGGCCGACCTGGTGCTCAGCCCGCTGCTGCGGGCCGAAGACCTCGATCTCGAGCGCGAGGTCGTCCTGGAAGAGATCTCGACCGTCGAGGATACGCCGGACGATCTCATCTTCGACCTGCACGCCACCCAGCTCTGGGGAAGTCATCCGTACGGGTACGCCGTCCTGGGCACGCGCGACAGCGTCAGTGGTCTTGGCGTCGATGCGCTGCGCCGCGCGTACGCCGCCGGATACCGCCGCTCCAACCTGATCGTGGCTGCGTCCGGCAACGTGGATCACGCTCGATTTGTGGACCGGGTTGGCCGCCTGTTCGAGAATGCAGCGGCCGGCCGCCGCAACGGCGTACTGGCTACGCCGCCGCCGATGCCGGTGGTGCGCGCGGCGGTGCCGAGGGCTGCCGCCCAGACGCACATCGTCATGGGATCGCAGACCTTCGGGCACACGGATCCACGGCGCTATGCGCTGGTGCTGCTTTCGAACGCGCTCGGCGGCGGCATGAGCTCGCGGCTGTTCCAGCGGGTTCGCGAAGAACTCGCGCTCGCATACTCGGTCTACTCGTACCAGAGCTTCTACCGGCAGGGTGGCGCGTCGGGCGTCTACGTGGGAACCCGCCCGGAGTGGGCGGACCGGGCGCAGTCCGTGGTGGAGGAAGAGCTGGGCAAGGTCGCCGCGGAAGGGATCACGGCGGAGGAGCTGTCCGATGTGAAGGGGCAGGTGAAGGGGCAGCTCGTGCTTTCGCTCGAATCGACGGGTGCGCGCCTGCACCGGCTGGCGGCCACGGCACTCTTCGATGAGCCGTTCCGGACCGTCGAGCAGGTCATCGCGGAAGTGGATGCTGTCACGCTGGACGATGCGGCGGCCCTGTCCGCCGAGTACTTCCAGCCCGAGAAACAGAGCGTCATCAGGATGGGCCCGACAGAAGGCACAGCGAACACGGACACTACTACCGAACTGCCATCATGAACATCGGCGTGCCGAAGGAAATCAAATCGAACGAGAACCGGGTTGCGCTGGTACCGGCCGGTGCCCAATCCCTGGTGCAGGCGGGCCACACGGTTCTGGTGGAGAGGGGTGCCGGCGTCGGCAGCGGCTTCGAGGACGACGCATACCTTGCGTCCGGCGCGCGGATCATCAACTCGGCGACCGAGATCTGGGCCGCATCCGAGATGATCATGAAAGTGAAGGAACCGATCGGTACGGAATGGCCGCTGATGCGGCGTGACCAGGTCGTCTTCACCTATTTCCACTTTGCGGCTGCGGAAGATCTGACGCGAGCCGTCATGGCATCCGGCTGCATTGCCATCGCGTACGAGACCGTGCAGCTGCCCAGCGGCGAGCTGCCGCTGCTCACGCCCATGAGCGAAGTGGCCGGCCGCATGGCTGTACAGGAGGGCGCGAAGTATCTGGAGAAATACTTTGGCGGACGCGGCATCCTGGTGGGCGGCGTGCCGGGCGTCGAACCCGCCACAGTCGTCATCCTGGGTGGCGGCATTGTCGGATCCAACGCCGCGAGGATGGCCGCAGGCCTGGGCGCACACGTCGTCATCCTCGACCTGTCACTCAACCGGCTGCGCTACCTGGCCGACGTCATGCCCGCCAATGTCACGCTCCTCTACTCCAACCGGCTGAACATCCTCGAGCAGATTTCCAAGGCGGACATCGTCATCGGTGCCGTCCTGCTGCCCGGTGCCAAGGCGCCCCACCTCATCCGTCGCGAGGACCTGAAACGGATGCGCCCGGGCTCCGTCATCGTCGATGTTGCCGTCGACCAGGGCGGATGCGTGCAGACGATCCGCCCAACCACGCATGACGACCCGATCTATGTGGTCGATGGCGTGATTCACTACGGGGTGGCCAACATGCCGGGCGCGGTTTCCCGAACGTCCGCGCTGGCCCTGACGAACGCGACGTTCCCCTACGCGCTCAAGCTGGCGAACCAGGGCTGGCAGGCGGCATGCCGGACCGATCGAGCGCTGGCGCTGGGCCTCAACGTAATTCGAGGTCAGGTCACCTATCCTGCTGTGGCCGAAGCGTTTGGACTGCCGCTCCAGTCCGTCGAACGGCTGCTCCAGCCCTAGCGATGGACGCCGCGCGCGTCCTGGTCCAGCGCCTCTCCAACTACCCGGCGGACTGGCCGCTGCCCGCCTACGGCACACCGGGGTCCGCTGCCGTCGATTTGCGGAACGCGGGTCCGGCAATCGAGCTGGCGCCGCTCGGCCGTCACCTCGTCCCGACCGGCCTCGCCCTGGCCCTGCCGGCCGGCATGGAGGCGCAGGTCCGGCCGAGATCCGGCCTCGCGCTGAACCGCGGAATCAGCATCATCAACACGCCGTGCACGATCGATAGTGACTATCGCGGCGAAATCCGCATTCCGTTGATCAACTTCGACGCACAGTCCCAGCGCATCGAGCACGGCGAGCGCATCGCCCAGCTGCTGGTGGCACGGGTTACGCGCATCGAGTGGGAAGTCGCACACACCCTTCCGCCGAGTGATCGCGGCGCGGGCGGCTTCGGCAGTACGGGTCGCTGAACACACGAGGCGGATGCGCCGACACTGATGCAATCGGTGTTCTTCTTCCCACGGGTGGAGCGACTTTGGCAACGTTGCTGCGTTCAGAGCGCGCCGTTACTTTTTGCACGCGTCCGAAAACGTGATTTCTCACGCGGATAGACCGAAACGCGAGGGTGAAGAGAAAGGGCGGGGTCGCGGAGCGACCACGGCCGGGTCTGCTATGGGTTTGCGTGATTTTCTGGGTTCGGGCCTGATCCCGGTCAATGACATTGCGGTCGATCTGGGAACGGCCAACACGCTGGTCTACGTGAAGGGCGAAGGGATCGTCCTGAACGAGCCGAGCGTGGTCGCGCTGGAGCGGGGCACGGGGCGGCCGAAGGGGATCGGGCTGGAAGCGAAGCGCATGCTGGGGCGCACGCCCGATGGCATTACGGCGGTGCGGCCGCTGAAGGATGGCGTGATCGCCGATGTCGACCTCACGGAAATCATGCTGCGCCATTTCCTGCGCCAGGTCACGAACAAGCGGGTGTTCCGGATGCGGCCGCGGGTGGTTGTCGGCGTGCCGTCGGGCATCACGGAGCTGGAGCGGCGCGCGGTGCGGTCCAGCGCGACGCAGGCGGGCGCGAAGGAAGTCTACATGGTGGCGGAGCCGATGGCGGCGGCGATCGGTGTGGGCCTGCCGGTCGACACGCCGACGGGCAACATGGTGATCGATATCGGCGGCGGCACCACGGAGATCGCGGTCATTGCGCTGAACGGCATCGTGGCGGACACCTCGATCCGCGTGGGCGGTGATGAGATCGACGCCGCGATCGTGACGTTCCTGCGCAAGAACTACAATCTGCTGATCGGCGAGCCAACGGCCGAAGCGATCAAGATCCAGATCGGTTCCGCGTTCAACACGGGCGATGAGCGGGAGATGGAAGTCAAGGGTCGCGATCTGGTGAGCGGCATTCCGAAGACCGTACGCGTCCACTCGCAGGAAATTCGCGAGTGCATTCAGGAGCCGATCCAGCAGATCGTCGACGCGGTCCGGCGCGCCCTCGAAATCACACCGCCCGAGCTGGCCTCGGACATCGTCGACCGCGGTATCGTGATGACGGGCGGCGGCGCCCTGATCCGCGGCCTGGACGCGTTGCTGATGCACGAGACGAATCTGCCGATCCATGTGGACGAAGAGCCGTTGACCTGCGTGGTCCGCGGCGCGGGCCGGATCCTGGACGAGTTCGAACGCTTCCGAACGGTATTGAACGCATAGCGCGTTGTGCCAGATCTCAGCGGAACGCGGAGACGCCGTAGACGTGATGCAGCGCTCGCGGTCGGCATTGTGCTGATCGCCTTTGTGCTTCTGCTGGGTCCTACCGAATGGAGCCGCAATCTGCGGCAGGTCCTGCGCAACACCGCCCTTCGACCGTTTGTCGGGATCCGTGAATGGGTGGCGACGCGGAAGTCGGACCGCGAAGATCTGCGCATAGTCCGGGCTCAACGCGATTCGCTTGCGGCCGTCGTCGCGGCGCAGGCGGTTTTGCGGGAGGAGAACGCGCGGCTGCGGGCGCTGCTGTCGCTGGCGACGCGGGCGGGGCCGCAGTTCCGGGCGACGCAGATGCTGAGTCTGGGAACGGACGCGGCGGAGGGCACGTTCCTGCTTGGGCTGGGCGCGTCGCAGGGAGTAGTCGTGGGCAGCCCGGTGTTCACGGTGGGTGGGCTGGTCGGCGTCGTTCGCGAAGTTCACCGGAACAGTGCACAGGCGATCGACTGGACGCATCCGGAGTTTCGGGTGAGCGCGATGACCGCGGATGGCCAGGTCTACGGCATTGTGGAGCCGCGGCGCGGCAGTTTCCGTGAGGAAGACCTGCTGATCATGACGGGCGCGCCGTTCCACAGCGACGTGCAGCCGGGCACGCGGATCGTGACGTCGGGCCGGGGCACGGTGTTTCCGCGGGGCGTGCCTGTGGGCGACGTGGTGAGCATCCAGGATGCGGACACGGGCTGGCGCAAGAGCTATCTGGTGCGGCCGGCGGTTCGCCCGGAGTCCGCGCTGCAGGTGCTGGTGGGCCTGTCGACGAGCGGCGGCGCGGACCTGTCCGGGCTGTGGGAAGTCTCAGCGACGCGGACACCGGTCCCGGCTGCATCCGGCCCGCTGCCCCGAACTCCCTGACGGACGGACCGGTGCGCGCGTACGCGTTCGGCCTCTTTCTCTTCACGCTCGTCCTGCTCCACTTCCTGCTGCACGTCGGGCTGGGCCTGGGCGATTCGGCACCGGACCTGCTGGCGGTCGCGGTGCTTCTGGCGGCGCGGCGCACTACGCTGCCGGCGTCGGCGCTGCTGGGCGTGGTCCTGGGCGTACTCGATGATGCGCTGGGGATCGGGCCGCTCGGGCCGCGTTCGATCGCGCTCGCTATCACGGGTGTGCTGGGAACATGGTCGCGCGGCTTTGTCGAGGGTGACGGCCTGCTCTTCTTTCTGGCGTACCTGTTCGTCGGGATCTGGGCCTCGGACATCCTGCTGTCCGTGGTGACGCCGGGAACCGCGGCGTCACCGCTGCTGTCGCTGGTGACACTGACGCCGCTGGTGTCGTGCTGGACCGCGCTCTGGGGAGTAGCGCTGCTCGCATTGTTCCGTCGCGTGGCCGGTCCGGATGCGTGAATTGGCAGCGCCGGAAATCCGCTGGCCCGCGCGGGTACATCGATGCCTGCACGATGAAGGAGGGCCCAGCTGTCGTTGATTCGCAGGTTGCGCACGATGTTCGGCGACCCGCCGCTATTGGCGGCGGTGCTGTGTCTGAGCCTGTTCGGCGTGGCGATGGTCTATTCGGCCGGCCAGGTGGACGTGCCGAACGCCGTCGTGAGCCGGGCGTGGCGCATGCAGCTGGCGTGGCTGGGCCTGTCGATCGCGGCGCTGCTCGTGATGACGCGGCTGCAGCTGCGATGGCTCGAGTGGATTGCGCCGATCGCCTACTTCACGGGGCTCGCCGCACTGCTGCTCACGCTGTTCATCGGCACGGGCGCCGGCACGGCGGCCTCGACCCGGAGCTGGCTCCAGTTCGGGCCCGTGCGGATCCAGCCATCACAGTTCGCGAACGTCGCGACCATTCTGATGCTGGGCCGTGTGATGGGCCGCTGGGGTGAGTCGCCCCGGTCGTTCCTCGCGCTGTGGAAGCCCCTCGCGATCGTCGCCGTACCCATGGTTCTCGTCATGGGACAGCCGGACCTGGGCACCGCCATGGTCTTTGGCGGGCTGCTGCTCGCCACGCTGTTCTGGGCCGGTACGCCCGTCATGCTGCTGTTCCTGCTGATCAGCCCGGTGATCGCGCTGTTCCTCTCGTTCCAGGTCAAGCTGTTCACCGTCTACATGTTCCTGCTGCTGGGCCTGCTCTACCTCTATCGCCTGCGGCTCTGGGAGTCGGTGCTGGTCGTGTTCGCGAACCTGGCGGCCGGTACAATCGCGCTGCCACTCTGGAACTCGCTGGCGGATTATCAGCGGAACCGGTTCCTCGTGTTTCTCGATCCGTACATCGATCCGCGCGGCGCAGGCTACCAGCACATCCAGTCGCGCATTGCGATCGGGAGCGGTGGCCTGCTCGGAAAGGGCTTCACGCAGGGATCGCAGAAACGGCTGGCGTTCCTTCCGGAACAGCACACCGATTTCATCTACGCGGTCATCGGTGAAGAGCTGGGTTTCATCGGGGCCGGTGCGGTCCTGTTGATGTTCGGGCTGATTCTGTGGCGGCTGGCGCGGCTGGCGGAGCGGGCGCCGGACCCCTTTGCCGGCATTGTCGTGTTCGGTATCTTCGGCGCCTGGCTCACCCACATCCTGGTGAACGTCGGCATGAACGTCGGCGTCATGCCCATCACGGGCATTCCGCTCCCGTTCCTCAGCTACGGCGGGTCGTTCCTGCTGGCGACGTTCATCGCGCTGGGCGTTGCGCAGCGTGTGGCGAGCGAGCAGGGCCGGATCTGAGACCGAGACCCGCACGAAGCGCAGGGGCATGAGCTGGTTTCGCAAGCCAAAGCAGAAGCTGCGTCCGGAAGACCGCCGCGAACTGCCGACGGACGTCTTCGAGAAGTGCGCCTCCTGCAATATGATCATCTATACGGCCCGCCTCGAGCAGAACCACTTCGTGTGCCCGGAATGCGGTTATCACAATCGCATGGGCGCGGAAGAGTATATCCGGCTGCTGCTCGACCACGGCGAGTACGAGGAGCTGTACGGCGAGCTGCGCAGCGCGGATCCGCTCGGCTTCGTGGACCTGAAACCGTATCCGGACCGGCTCACACAGGCGGAGAAGAAGACGGGCCGCGGCGATGCGGTGCGGACGGTGGCCGGTGCGCTGGACGGCATCGCGCTGGGTCTCGGCGTGATGGACTTCGAGTTCATCGGCGGCAGCATGGGCTCCGTAGTCGGCGAGAAGATCGCGCGGCTGGGCCGGCGTTCTCTCGAGCGGCGCGAGCCGCTGGTCGTGGTCAGCGCGTCCGGCGGCGCTCGCATGATGGAGGGCATCCTCTCGCTCATGCAGATGGCCAAGACGACAGCCGTACTCGCGGCGCTGCATGACGAGCGGATTCCCTACATTTCGATCCTCACGGACCCGACGACGGGTGGCGTGACCGCGTCCTACGCAATGCTGGGCGACGTCATTCTGGCGGAACCCGGCGCGCTCATCGGATTTGCCGGGCCGCGCGTGATCGAGCAGACGATCAAGCAGGAGCTGCCGGAGGGTTTCCAGCGATCGGAATTCCTGCTTGCGCACGGCATGCTCGATTCGATTGTCGATCGCCGCGAGATGAAGACGGCGGTCTCACGCGTGCTGCGCCACATGCTGAGCCTGCCGGCGGGCGCCAACGGCGGGAACGGAACCGCGAAACCGGACGCCGGCCCGCCGGGTTGATCCCCTTGTCCAGCCTGACGTACGCGGAACTGCTGAACGAACTGTTTCCGCGACTCTCCGGTGGTATCCGCTGGGGGCTCGAGCGCACCCGTCGGCTGCTCGCCGCGGCCGGGGATCCGCACCATGACTATCCGGTGATTCACGTGGGCGGCACGAACGGCAAGGGCTCCGTCTGCGCCACGCTCGCCACGGCGCTTCGTTGCGCGGGGCACCGCGTCGGACTCTACACGTCACCGCACCTGTGTACGTTCCGCGAACGCATTCAGGTCGATGGCACGCCGGTTTCCGAAGCCGAGCTGGTGCGCGCGGCGGAGTCGCTCTGGCCGGAGGTCGGACGCGAGTCGCCATCCTTCTTCGAGGCGACGACGGCCATTGCGTTTCTCGCACTCGCGCGGGCGCGCGTCGACATCGCCGTCGTCGAAGTGGGGCTGGGTGGCCGCCTCGACGCGACGAACGTCGTGACGCCGGCGGTGACCGTGCTGACCAATGTCGAGCTGGATCACGTACAGCTGCTGGGGCCCACACTGGATCGGGTCGCCGCGGAGAAGGCGGGCATTCTCAAGACGGGTGTGCCCGCCGTCACTGGCGAGCACGCGTCGCCCGCCATCGATGTGTTCCGCGAACATGCGGAGCGGGCCGGCGCGGCGCTGCACGTTTTGCGGCCCGATGCGCTGCACGATGTTCGCACGTCGGTCGCGGGCGCCACATTCCGGTTCGCAACCGGAACCTGGGGCACGCTCGATCTGCGGACACCGCTGCCCGGCCGGCACCAGGCTCACAATGCCGCGCTGGCCGTGGCCGCACTGGAGCTGCTACCCGGCGCGTACCGGCCGGATCGGGATTCCGTGGTGCGCGGTGTCGCGTCCGTATTCTGGCCGGGCCGCATCCAGGTCATCCGACGATACGGTCGCACCTGGGTGTTCGACGTCGCTCACAACGTGGCCGGCGTGCAGGCGCTGGCGAGCGCATTGCAGGAGATGGCGCTGCCGCGACCGTGCGTCACTCTCGTGGGAGTCCTGGGCGACAAGGACTGGCGTGGAATGCTGGGCCCGCTGCACGACGCATGCGACCGGATGGTGCTGACCATGCCGCCCACCGCGCCGGCCGATCGGCGGTGGGACCCGCACGCGGTTCTGCACGAGCTGTCGTTCACACGGGCCACGGCCGTTCCGGATTTCGGCGCTGCGCTCGCACACGCGTGGCAGGCATCCGCCGCGCACGCCGCGGAAGGCACGATTCTGGTGACCGGTTCATTCCACACGGTTGGCGATGCGATGCTCGCGCTCGGCATGGCGCCGTACGGCGCGGATACCGCCTTGCCCGCGCCGATCTTCACGGCCTAGATTCGCGCGAATGTCGACGCTCGCGGGCTTGCCCGGCTTCAGAGATTTCTATCCTGCCGAGCTCGCGGTTCGCGCGCACATCATGAACGCCTGGCGCCTGGCAGCAACGCGCCACGGCTTCGAAGAGTATGACGGCCCACCTCTCGAAGCGCTCGAGCTGTACACCGGCAAGAGCGGCGAAGAGATCGTCAGCCAGCTCTATCACTTCGAAGACAAGGGCGGCCGTCACGTCGCATTGCGGCCGGAAATGACGCCCTCGCTCGCGCGCATGGTGGCGGCGCGCGCAAGCGCGCTGCGCAAGCCGGTCCGCTGGTTCTGCATGCCGCAGCTGTTCCGCTACGAGCGAACGCAGCGCGGGCGCCTGCGCGAGCACTATCAGTGGAACGTCGACATTCTGGGCGAAGAGGATGTGGGCGCGGATGCGGAGGTTCTGGCGACCGGCCTCGACGCACTCGCACTGCTCGGACTCGGTCCGGAACACGTGGTCGCGAAATTCAATGACCGGCGCCTGCTCGAGTGTCTGCTCGCCCACGCCGGCGTCGGCGCCGAACAGATGACGACGACGTACGCGGCCGTCGACAAACTGGCGCGCGAGCCGGTGCAGCGGATCCGCGAACGACTGGTGGAGAGCGGTCTCGCGCCGCAGGTTGCCGCCGCCGTGCTCGCCCTGTTCCAGGCCCGGGGCCTGGACCCGCTCCGCGCCGTGTACGGCGGCGTTCCCGGCCTCGACGCCGAGCTCGAGCGGCTCGATGCCTACCAGCGGCACCTGACGGACCTGGGGCATGGCCGGACCATCGCGTTCGACCTCACGATTGTGCGCGGCCTGGCCTACTACACGGGCACCGTCTTCGAGATCTTCGACCGGGCCGGCGAGCTGCGCGCGATCTGTGGCGGCGGCCGCTACGACCGCCTGCTGGGCGCCGTGGGCGGGCCGGACATGCCGGCCGTGGGATTCGGCATGGGTGACGTCGTGCTGCGCGAGCTGCTGGAAGAACGGAAGCTGCTGCCGGCCACGCGGCCGCACGTCGACTACTTCATTGTCGCGGTCACGGACGAACAGCGCGAGTTGCAGCGCCGGATCGCGACGCGCCTGCGATCCGCGGGCCACTCGGCGGTGTACGCATTCCGTGTACAGAGCGTGGGCCGGCAGTTCAAGGAAGCGGATGCGCGCGGGGCCGCGCGCACCCTCGTGCTCGGGCCGGATGAAGTGCGGGACGGCGTCGCGCTCGTGCGGGTGATGGCGACAGGCGAGGAATCGCGAGTGCCACTGAGCGAGCTGCTCTGATGGGAACGAAGCAAGGAACCACGGGACTCATGGCGGACGAGAAAGCGCTGACAACGCGGACGGAGGACTTCGCCTCCTGGTACAACGAAGTCGTGCAACGTGCGGAGCTGGCCGATTACTCGCCGGTCCGCGGCTGCATGGTGATCCGGCCGTATGGCTACGCGATCTGGGAGAACATGCAGCGCGCGCTGGACGACATGTTCAAGGCGACCGGCCACCAGAACGCGTATTTCCCGCTGCTCATTCCCATGAGCTTCATTGAACGGGAAAAAGAGCACGTCAAGGGATTCGCGCCGGAAGTCGCAGTCGTGACGCACGCGGGCGGCAAGGAACTCGAAGAACCGCTGGTGATCCGGCCGACCTCCGAGACCATCATTTACGCGATGTTCGCGAAATGGGTGCAGAGCTACCGCGACCTGCCGCTGCTGATGAACCAGTGGGCGAACGTCATGCGGTGGGAGCTGCGTACGCGGCTGTTCCTGCGGACGGCCGAGTTCCTGTGGCAGGAAGGCCATACCGCGCACGCCACGGAAGCCGAAGCGGAAGAGGAAACGCTGCGCATTCTCGACATCTACCGCACGTTCATGGAGCAGTGGATGGCGATGCCGCCGCTGACGGGGCGGAAGACGGATGCCGAGCGGTTCGCGGGCGCGCTGCGCACCTATGCCTGTGAGGCGCTGATGCAGGACAACCGCGCGCTGCAGGCGGGCACGTCGCACAACCTCGGCCAGAACTTCTCACGCCAGTTCGATCTCAAGTTCCAGGCGGAGTCCGGCGCCGAGGAATACGCGTGGAATACCTCCTGGGGCGTGTCGACGCGGCTGGTCGGCGGACTCGTGATGACGCACGGCGATGACGCCGGCCTCATCGTGCCGCCACGCCTCGCGCCGATCCAGGTCGTGATCGTGCCCATCTATCGCAGTGATGACGAGCGCGGCGCCGTGCTGCAGAAGGCCAGTGAAGTCGTGGGCGCGCTCAAGGAACACAACGTGCGCGTCCACGTGGACGCACGTGACGCGATGAAGCCGGGTCCCAAGTTCTACGAGTGGGAGCGCAAGGGCGTGCCGATCCGACTCGAAATCGGGCCGCGCGACATCGAGCGGGGCCAGGTCACCGCGGTGGCACGCATCAGCTTCAACGGCAGCGCGCGCAAGGAGGCGCTGCCGGAAGCCAGCGCGGGTACGATCCTGGCCGCGCGGCTGGCGGAGATGCAGCGCAACCTGCTCGAGACGGCGCGCGCGCGGCGCGAGTCCAACTCGTACCGCGGCGTCACGGAGTACGCGAAGCTGGTCGAGATCGTGGAAGGTCCCGGTGGCTTCGTCTACGCCGGCTGGTGCGGCAGCGCGGAGTGCGAAGAGCGGGTCAAGCAGGAGACCAAGGCAACGATCCGCGTGATCCCCGGTCCGGAGTTCCGGTCGGCGGAGGCGCCGGCCCGCTGTCTGGTGTGCGGCGCTGCGGCCACGGCCGAGGTCGTCTGGGCGAGGGCCTACTGAGGCGGGCGTGAACGGTCACTTCCATTACGAGGCCGGACAGCTGCACTGCGAGGACGTGCCGGCCGAGTCGCTGGCTCGCGATTTCGGCACGCCTCTTTACGTCTACAGCCGCGCCGTCATCGAAGACCGCTATCAGGATTTTGCCCGCGCGTTCGCGCCACTGCAACCGCTCATTGCGTATTCCGTGAAGGCGAACGGCAACCTGTCCGTGCTCCGCATCCTCGCGGGCATGGGCGCGGGCGCGGACATTGTCAGCGGCGGCGAGCTGCACCGTGCGCTGCTCGCGGGCATACCGGCCGAGCGCATCGTGTTCAGCGGCGTGGGCAAGACCGAGCCGGAAATCGCGCAGGCCATCCAGACATCGATCTACGGTTTCAATGTGGAGAGCGAAGGCGAGCTGCACGCCATTTCCGCGGTGGCCCGGGCGGCCGGCCGCGCGGCCCGCGTCGCGTTCCGCGTCAACCCGGATGTCGAAGCGCCGACGCCGCATCATTACACGCGGACCGGGCACATGCCCACGAAGTTCGGCGTGCCGTACGAGGAGGCGTTCCGCCTCTACGGCGTTGCGCGGCGGCTGCCCGGCATCGAGCTGTGCGGAGTGGACGTGCACATCGGCAGTCAGATCCTGGAGGCGGGTCCGTACGTGCAGGCGGTGGAGCGCGTGCTGCAGCTGGTCGACCGGCTGGAGGCTGCCGGCATTGCTCTCGAGTACATCGATATCGGCGGCGGATTCGGTGTGGCCTACGACGATGGCGCGGATCCGCCGGCCGCCGATTTTGCGCGGCGGCTCGTACCGGCGCTCGCCGGGCGCAGGCTGCGCACGGTCATGGAGCCGGGCCGCTTCATTGTCGGGCCGGCGGGCATCCTGCTGACCCGCGTGCTCTACGTGAAGCAGATGGCGGGCAAGACGTTCGTCATTACCGATGCGGGTATGAACGATCTGCTCCGGCCCAGCCATTATTCCAGCTATCATCGCATTGATCCGGCGCGGCGGCACGCCGGCCGGGACACTGTGGCGGCCGACGTGGTCGGTCCGATCTGCGAGAGCGGCGATTTTCTCGCGCTCGATCGCGTGCTCGAACGGCCGGAGCCAGGCGAGCTTCTCGCAATCGGCACTGTGGGCGCCTACGGCTTTGCCATGGCGTCCACGTACAACTCGAGGCCGCGCCCGGCCGAAGTCATTGTCGAAGGTGGCCGTGCGCAGCTCGCGCGGCGCCGCGAGACGCTGGAAGAACTGGTGCAGCCCGAGCTCGAGTCGGCCCTCACGGAATCCGCCACGACCTGAATGCGAAACCGCATCCTGATCCTCGATTTCGGGTCGCAGTTCACACAGTTGATCGCGCGCCGAATCCGCGAAGAACGCGTGTACTGCGAGATTCACCCGCCGACGGTCAGCATGGACTGGGTGCGCGACTGGGCGCCGCGCGGCATTGTTCTGTCCGGCGGGCCCTCCTCGGTCTACGATGAAGGCGTGCCGACAACGGACGCGCGCCTGTTCGACCTCGGCGTTCCGGTGCTCGGCATCTGCTATGGCATGCAGCTGATGGCGCACCTGTGCGGGGGCCGCGTGGTGCCGGGCAAGCGGGAGTACGGCCGCGCCGAGCTGGTCGTGGGCGAGCCGGACGATCTGTTCGAAGGGTTCGAGCGCGGTGAGCGCACAACCGTCTGGGCCAGTCATGGCGATCACATTGCCGCGGCACCGAGCGGCTTCAAGGCGCTCGCAACCACGTCAGACCTCCCCGTCGCGTCGTTCCGCTCGCTCGAACGCCCGCTCTACGGCGTGCTGTTCCACCCGGAAGTCGCACACACGGCGCGAGGCGCGGAGATCCTGTCCAACTTCCTGTTCCGCGTGTGTGGCTGTGAGCCGGACTGGACCGCGGGCTCGTTCATCGAGGAGTCCACCGTTCGCATCCGTACGCAGGCCGGCGACCGGCACGTGATCTGCGGGCTGTCGGGCGGCGTCGACTCGTCAGTGGCGGCCGCGCTCGTGCACCGCGCCATCGGCGACACGCTCACCTGCATCTTTGTCGATACCGGACTGCTGCGCAGGAACGAGCGCGAGACCGTCGAACGCACGTTCCGCCGGCACATGGGCATCAGGCTGGTCGTTGTCGACGCATCGCGGCGTTTCCTCGAGCGGCTGGACGGCGTGGTCGAGCCGGAAGAAAAGCGGCGGCGCATCGGCGAAACGTTCATCCGCGTCTTCGAGGAGGCGGCCCGCACGTCGGACACGGATGCGGAGTACCTCGTGCAGGGCACGCTCTATCCGGATGTGATCGAGTCGATGTCCGTCCGTGGTCCGTCCGCCGTCATCAAGACGCACCACAACGTCGGCGGGCTGCCCGCGGACATGAAGTTCAAGCTGATCGAGCCGCTGCGCGAGCTGTTCAAGGATGAGGTCCGCAATGTCGGCCGGGAGCTGGGTCTGCCGGAAGAGCTCGTGGGCCGCCACCCGTTCCCGGGGCCCGGCCTGGCGATCCGCGTGCTGGGCGCTGTCTCGAAGCAGCGGCTGGACGTGCTCCGCGAAGCCGATGCCATCTACCTCGACGAGATCCACGCGGCCGGCCTCTACAACGACATCTGGCAGGCCTTCGCCGTGCTGCTGCCCGTGAGCAGTGTCGGCGTGATGGGTGATTCGCGCACCTACGAGAACGTCGTTGCGCTGCGCGCTGTCACCAGCCGGGATGGCATGACGGCCGACTGGTTTCCGTTTCCGCCCGACGTTCTGGCCCGTGCATCGTCGAGAATCATCAACGAAGTGCGCGGCGTGAACCGTGTCTGCTACGACATCAGCTCGAAGCCGCCGGCCACGATCGAATGGGAGTGAGAAACCGGTGGCGGCGGGTCCGCTTCAGCAGCCGGGTCGGCCCGACGGACACGTAGCCACGACGATCACCGAGTGCGCGATCGACACCCGCGTTTGCGTGCCCGGGCCATACGCAATCCCGAAAATGTCGACCTGCGTGTTCGTCGGCAGCGCCGGCACGATGAACGGAAACTCCCGCGTCGCTTCACCCGTCTGGGCCAGCGTCAATCCCGCCGAATCGAGCGTGGCGCTGCTGCCGCTGCCCGAACGGCGCGCGACAAAGCCGACGCCGGAGAGCTGTGTGCCCGTCAGGTCGCGCGCGCTCACCCGAACCGTCACCTGGCCGCTTGCCGGGATCGTCGCGCCGTGGCGCGGCTCGATGACTTCCACGGCGAGCGACGCCGGTTGCGCGGCCGCCGGCATCGGCCGCTCCCGGTCGAACGCGCAGGCCGCACCGATCGCCAGCAGCACGGCGAGTGCGCCGCGTCGCGGCGGCCGCGTGCCCCACCCCGTCACGGCCGCGACCTCGCCGTGTCTTCGCCCTGCGTCGGGTTCAGCCGCGCATCGATCGTATCCCAGATCGCGGACATGGACGACGGATCGAGACGATAGGCTCGCACGAATCCGAACAGCATCGAATCCGTGACGGCCGCACGCTCCAGGATCTCGCGCCGCTTCGCATCGAACGCCAGCGAATCGGGCGTGGTCCGTTCCGCGCGACGCAGCTCGACCATGACCCGGATGAACGAGTCCGCATCCATGGGAGCCGTCACCGCCGGCTCGCAGCCGGCTGCCAGCATGGCGCACATCACGAGGGGCGGGATCCACCGCAGCCATCGAAATACCATCACTGGAATAATACTCGGCCGGACAGGCCCATCAAGCGAGCGGAGCGCACTGCGGCGCTGCGTGGAGCCCGCCCGCGCCTCACGCCGACTGCCAAAACCGCAGAAAGCGGAGGGTATGGCCCTTGCCTTCGTCAGGCGACAGCTACGTATTGCAGCGAACGCGGAGGCCGGGCGCCTGCGTGGAATAAAACCGGGCCCACGAGAATGCTGAACCACGAGCGATTGACGATCAAGGCGGCGGAAGCGATACAGGCGGCGGCGGCGGACGCGCAGCGACGCGGCAACCCGACGCTGGAAGACCTGCATCTGCTGCGCGCGCTTCTGGAGCAGGACGAGACGGTGGTCGTGCCCATTCTGCAGAAGGTGGGCGCGAACGTGAGCCGGCTGAACGACTCGCTGGAGCGGGCGCTGTCGCGTCTGCCGAAGCAGAGTGGTGGCTCGCAGCCGACGATCAGCCGTGAGCTGAACCAGATCTTCGATCTGGCGGCGGCATCCGCGGCCAAGCTGAAGGACGAGTACGTCTCGACGGAGCACCTGTTGCTGGGGGTGGCCACGCAGAAGGGCTCGACGACGCGGCAGCTGCTGGAAGAGCAGGGCGTGGCACGTGACGACCTGGAAGAAGCGCTGGAGGCGGTCCGCGGTCCGCACCGCGTGACCGATCAGGCGCCGGAGCAGAAGTACCGCGCGCTCGAGCGATTCACGCGCGATCTCACGGATGTGGCGCGCAGCGGGAAGCTGGATCCCGTGATCGGCCGGGACGAGGAGATCCGCCGCGTCGTGCAGGTGCTCTCGCGCCGCACCAAGAACAACCCCGTCCTCATCGGGGAACCGGGCGTCGGCAAGACGGCGATCGTCGAGGGACTGGCGCAGCGGATCGTGAGCGGTGATGTACCGGAATCGCTGCGCAACAAGCGGCTGATCCAGCTGGACATTGCGGCTATGGTGGCGGGTGCGAAGTATCGCGGCGAGTTCGAGGAGCGGCTGAAAGC
>Ga0187892_10005392_pt1 | contig 20171 bp, 15 predicted proteins | sample MA1701073metaG_FD_139345 | JGI IMG/M metagenome (GOLD analysis project Ga0187892, IMG submission 139345) | Bio-ooze microbial communities from a basaltic lava cave in the Kipuka Kanohina Cave System on the Island of Hawaii, USA - MA170107-3 metaG ...
TAGTGTTTGGTGATGTCGCCCGAGCCGGCAGGGGGCTCGGCGGAGGGCCCGGTGCGGACGATTTCCACCTCGCCGCTCTCGTGGCTGCGGAGCTCGTACCCGCCCTCGAAAAAGCGCCCGGCGAACTGCCGGATCTCCCCTTCCGAGCACTCGATCGATATCTTGGTTATCGTCTCATTATCCAATATTGCCAAGGGCTTAAGCGTGAACGGGTTCATCTTTCCGGGGAAGAATTTCGAGATGTACGAGCTCAGCTTCGTCGAGTACTCAATGAGCTCTTCGCGGGGTATGGAGAGTATAAAAAAATATTTTTTTTCGGCCATGCAAATTGCCCCTTCCATATTCATTATACACGGTATAATAATATCCTGTCCGATATGACTTCCCGTGAAAAGATAGAAAGAGTATGGGCGAAGGAGCAGGAGAAATGGGGGCTCGAAGACTGGAAACTGGTCTTCTCGAACCAGAGGCGTCACCTGGGCTACTGCAAGCCCCGGAGGAGGATAATCTCGCTCTCACTCGCGTTCATGCACGCGAACCCTTACCCCGTGATGAAGGACACGCTGCTGCACGAGATCGCGCACGCGATTCACTACATCGAAACGGGGAAGTCGAACCACGACAACGGGTGGAGAGAGGTCGCGCGCAGGGTAGGGTGCAGGCCCGAGAGGTGCGCCCCTGTGGACGGGCTCGTCATGCCGAGGGGGAAGTACGTGGGCGTGTGCCCCGTGTGCAGGAAGGCCGTGCATTTTTACAGGAAGGTGAGGAGGAGTTATTCCTGTAACGACTGCACGAACGGCTACGACTCGAAATACAAGCTCAAGATGATGACCACGGACAAGTACGAGATGAACGGCGGGAGGCTCCGCACCCCGATCGTTTACAAGAAGGCGCGTTCGAAGTAATCGTCCTTTTTCTGTCATCGCGAGGCTGTCTTATAGCCGTGGCGATCTCGCTTTTTTCATGAGATTGCCGCGGTCGCTGTATTCATCCGGCATGGCGCATAGATAACTTTCTTCAATGCAATCAGCCAGCAGCGACCGGTTCTTACGCTTGCTCAGAACCGTTCCTCGCAATGACAGGAAAAGGAATGCGTCTTTCCCGATTACTCGTCTGGGCGGTGGACGTGTTCAAGCCCGCCAGTTAAGAAGCTCGATAATATTCCCCTCGGGGTCGGTCATGTAGACAAACGTGACGGTGCCGAGCCCGTCGATCTCCTTTTCAGAGATTTTCCCTAGCTCACCGCCGCCGTTCTCGAGAACGAGCTTCCTGAGTCTCGCGAGCTCTTCCGGACTCTCGGTTTCGAAGGCGAGGTGTCTTAATCCTGGGTTATTCGCGGCCGGGGGAGCGCTGTCTTCGGCTGCGCCCGCGTACTCGATTATCTCTAGGTGCGCTCCGTCAACGCCCTCGTCCGGCAGGCGTAGATGCACCCTTTTTATCTCCGCCCCCGGGACGCCCGTGCCCTTCCCGAGCCAATCGCCGGAGAACCCCCTCTCCGGGCGCGACACGACGAAGCCGAGCGCCTTTCCGTAGAACTCCCGGAGCCTCGTCAGGTCCTTTGCCGTGATGCTTACGTGCGCGAGCCGTATTTTCATATACCGGATAGTAAGGATATATGAAGGACAGGAGGAGGCAAGGGGGGCGTCTATCCCCCCGTACCCGGTACATCTTGCAATGCCGTGCGTAAGTCCTTAGAATTACTGGACGCCGATGTATGAAAAGCTGAAGCACAGAATCCACGGCATAATGGACCCCGACGAAACGAGCCCGCTCGCCGAGCAGGTGTTCGTGCTCTCCATCATGGCGCTCATCGTGCTTAACGTGATCGCGGTGATACTCGGGACGGTCGACAGCATCTCCGCCGGGTACGGCCGGTTCTTCGACCTGTTGAACATAGTCTCTATAGTAATATTCACGATAGAGTATCTGCTCAGGCTCTGGACGTGCACCGTCGACGAAAGGTACAAGGACCCCGTCGCGGGAAGGATAAGATACGTGTTCTCGACGTTCGCGCTCATCGACCTCATCGCGATACTGCCTTTCTATCTGCCGTTCGTGACCACCTTCGACCTCCGCATCCTCCGCGTGCTCAGGCTCCTCACGCTCCTCAAGGTGACCCGTTACGCGGTCGAGTTCAAGCTCTTCGGCAACGTGCTCCGCGCGAAGAAGCGTCAGATCGTGATTTCCGCCATGCTCGTGCTCATGCTGATAATCCTGTCGTCGAGCCTAATGTACTACATCGAGCACGACAAGCAGCCGGAGGCGTTCTCCAGTATCCCGGCGGCGATGTGGTGGGCTGTCGAGACGCTCAGCACGGTCGGATACGGGGACGTGCTCCCGCTCTCTCCGTTAGGCAAACTCGTCGCCGCGTGCGTGTCCATGCTGGGTATAGCGCTCTTCGCTGTACCGGCCGGAATTATAGCGTCCGGGTTCGTGGAGGAGCTGCGGAAGAGAGAGGCCGAGGTCGAGGTCTGCCCTCACTGCGGGAAGAGGATAGGGGAGTGAGGGCACGCTCGGAGCTTCTCGGCTGCCGTGATGCTCAAAAATACAAGGAGAACGGCAAGATATTTATTTCTTCTTTTCCTTGATGACTCGTCAGGGCGAAGGCTCCTGCCGTAGCCTGGAAAGAAGCAAAAATCATCCGACTGTACATAATTTGCTAAAAATCTTCCGTTTAAGCTAAAATCTTTCAAATGGACGGCTGAAAGATTTTCACGCTGGACACATAGTGTCCATTTTACGGTTGCTAATAGACGGCAGAGGCTCATGTCGCTCACAGTACAAATTTAGCGGAAGTGGCGGTTAGAGACCGTACGCATGCGGGCGCTTGCCCGCTTTTCTTAACGCAAATTCTGTAATGTCGGGAAGAGAAAGATGAAAATGCCGCGGTCGTTTCGCCAATAGAGAAACAAAACCGTTCGTACTGAGCAGGAGCCTGTCCTGAGCGAGGTCGAAGGGCTCGCAATGACAGATTTATTTTCGCGGCTGGAAGCCGCTCCTACAAAAATAGGGGAGTGTCAGGGGCTCTTACGGAGAGAGAGATAACCCCTGACACCAGTGTTGGCGGACTGTTGTCAGTCCTTACTATATATACGTAAGGACCTTCTTAAAAAGATTAATGCGGGTAAAAATAGTAGAGGAAGAAGCGCCGCCGGGTTCGCTGTGTTCACTGGTGCAAGGGCGCATCCGCCGTTCCCGCCTTCGCTGGCGTCGAGCTGGTCGGGTATGCCGTCCCCGTCCGAGTCCCTGAGGATAAGAGGATCTCCGGTGTGGGGGTGGAATATGTCGAGGAGACCGTCGCCGTGCGCGTCTTCGGTCGAGTCCGGCAGCCCATCGCCGTCTTCATCTATGCCGCCGTGCTCGACGAAATCGGAAACTCCGTCGTCGTCCGAATCAATGTCCATGAAATCGGGTATGCCGTCACCGTCTGTGTCCACGCATACGAGCTCGTTCCCGACGTGGTCGGGGTCGTGCTCGTCGTGGTGACCGTCGCCGTCGGAATCCGCGTGGTCGTCCGACCGACCGTCTCTGTCCCCGTCGTTAGCCCCCCCGCACTCGTCGTGGTCGGGTATGCCGTCGTTATCCGAATCGAGGTCGAGCTCGTTCGGTATGCCGTCACCGTCAGCGTCCCCGGGCGTGCCGATAAGCCCGCGCGCGTCCGGAGCTAAGATGATTTGCCTGGCTTCTTCCGTATTCGTCACGCCGTCGTTGTCGGAGTCGGCGTCCCGGCTGTTCTGCACGCCGTCGCCGTCCGAATCGTTCGGGCAGAAGTTGACCGTGTAGTTGACGGCCTGGCTGGAGGAGTTCTGGCAGGTAAAGAGCTTTATAGCGTCGTCGTATGGGAAAGCGTATGCGGTCGGGCTCGCCGTGTTGAAGATCAGCGATATAGGCTCGGCCGCGGACTGCCAGTTCGAGTTATTCCCCGCGACGCACGCCCCCGAAGGAGCGCCGTTCGGATAACCGGGCGCCCACGAGGGGCATCCGCAGCAGTTGGGGTCATTTGTATTAGTCGTGAAGCACGAGCCCGCGTTCGTTCCCGTGCACGCCCAGAGGTTCCCGTTCGTAGTATTGCCTACAGTCGTGTCGCAGGCGGCCCCGAGTATGACGGGGTCGGCCTTCGACTGTTCGCAGAAACCGGAGCTCCCGCAGTTAAACGTGTACGGAGGGCCGCACTGACCGTCCATCGTGCACGCCTGCCTGCAGAATTTCTGGGGCGCGAAACAGCCCACATATGTAGTGCCCTGGTTCTGGTCGTTATTTAATTGAAGCTCGGAAGGGCAGGCGGATTGTGTGACGGCGAAGTTGGAGCCTGTCCATGTGGAAGGAGGAAGGTCCGACTGCGCTATGCCGGCGGGCGCGCATCCTCCCGTCGCCGTGCATCCGGGGCTCCCGCAGAAGAAGGGGTTCACGCACATCTTCAGATTCGGGTCGCATTTCCATTTATAACCGAAGCCGAACAGAGGGTAGCAGTCGGAATCCTGCGTGCAGGCGGACGAGGGCGGGTTCGAGCCCGGAAGATTGCCCGTGAATATGCAGTTCCCGTTGCCGGAACAGCTGTAGTCGGAGGAGTTCGGGATTATTTCGACGGGTATGTTGCCGCCGTCGACCATGCTTACGTCGTAATTGTCTTGTCCCCCGCCCGCGGACGCGAGAGTGAACTCGGCGAGGGTCGCCGGGGGCAGGCCCGTCTGCGCGCAGTTAAGCGCGAAGCTGCTCCCGTTCATGCATCCTCCCGTGTCGCAGCAGTTGGCGATTACGTAATTGTTTCCGTTTACCATTACCTGCTGGTTGTCGCAGGTGTTTGAAGCGTTGAAGCTGCATCCGGTACGCCCCCAGAACCTGCCCGAATAGCTGCCGGGCACAGTGACTGTGGCCGTGGCGTTCGAGTCGAGCTCCCAGCCGCCGGGCGTCGTGATCGCGCCGGCATTGCTTCCGCCCGATATGGTTCCCGACGTGATGCCGGGGACCGCCGCAACCCAAATGGTCTCCGAGCAGTAGTTGTTAATAGTGAACTGTGCGTTCTGCGCGTATGCCGTACCGCCATTCGCGTTTATGAGTAAAGCAATGAATGAAGCGAGCACGATTAACGAGGCAAGCCTCGTAAGTTCCGGGAATCGCATGGAAAACCCTCCTTTAAATGGTATGCCGCCTGAATAAATACCTATAATAACAGGTACGTATGCTGGGCTTGGAACGGATGAGAAATAGTGAAATCTACCGCCCGGATACCCCTTCTCACAGACAGGCTTACTAATAATAATGCCTATTCGGCGGGGATGATAGGGGGGAGGGGGTAGGGTAGGAGGAAAAAAAGACGAGATTGCCGCGGCTCCTTCGCGCAAGGCTTCCATCTTCGTTAAAGCTACGCCGGACAAGTCGGAGCCTCGCAATGACAGATAATAATGAATCGCGGCTAGAAGCCGCTCCTACGGTTGGTTACGGACTGGATTCCCGATTCTTTCTGCCTTGTGTTACTGGAGCGCTTTCTTAAGGGACTTAATTGCAATCAGCCAGGGGCGACCGATTGTGCGCTTGCTTACAATCGTTATTCGGGAATGACAGAAGTAATAAGGTACACCCCCATCCTCACCTTCCCCCCTCAAGGGGGAAGGAATTTAAAACATATGAGATTGCTGCGGATCCATTGGAGTCTCGCAATGGCTCCTCTTTTTCGTCATCCTGAACTACGTTTCTGAGCGTGCAACAGATTCGAACGAGTGAGAATCTGGTCTCTTCCGGCCGGATACTCGGACGTTTATGTGCTTGAGATGAACTATAGAAACTAAAACGAAACGGACGCCATTGGCTGAATCCAACAACGTATATATTCCCAGCTTATTCATTTAACAACCCAAAAAATTCAGGATCTCATCTTTTTATTATGACAAAATACGTCCTTTGACAGGCTTCCGGCTTTGCTAAAGCTACGCCGGATCACCCTACGGCTCATCCCCCTACGGCTCATAGCCTCTGGGCGACGCGCCGCAAGCAGAACGAACGGGGTTGGCTCTACTGTCGGACTAAGCAGAGGAGGTAGAGGAGGGTCGGCAAATCCTCAGATGTTATACTCGACCTCGGAAAGAAAGGCGCTCGAGTTCTCATGCCGGAACGCGAGCCCCTCGACGTCAACCTCGCAGCGCCTGGTATTTACCATTTCACCATCCTTCCAGATGAATCCGCCGGGCAAGACCATGCGGGCGTTCGCTTCCGACTTGTCCATATCGGAGAGGATCGGCTCCCAGTCGGCACTGGCGGCGCTGCCCAGCTGTAAGTTAGCCTTCTTGCCGTTACGAGATATTTTAACCGGGCCGTAAACGACCTTGGCGGGCTCGGAATAGGTTGAAGAGAAAATCTCGAACGGCCCGCCGGTTCCGGCTTGTCCCGTGCCGATCCTGGCGAGCGCTTCCCTTTGTGATTTATCGGCCCGTTCGTCGATATATACGACCGCTTTGCCGTTGCCGTGATGTATGGGATTGGGCCAGCGCACAATCAGGGCGATCACCAGCCCGTCCAGCCGGACGCTCCCGTATGCCCCTTCCTTGATCTTCCATGCGTCGATGGCCTGGCATGTCCCGTCCGTCGGAATCATTGTCAGGTTGCATGGACACCCGTAATCGCAGTTACACGTCTCGAAATAATCCGCCTTCCACCACCAATCAGCCATTTGACACCTCCCCTTAACAGTCTTTTTAATAAACCCATTTTATGCACAAACCTGTTCTATTACATATTTTCTCATAAATAAAATATTTCTGTCAAGCTAAGTTTTCTTCCCGGCTGACGTTTTCGTGGAACTCATGACGCGGCCCGAAATGACTCGCCAATTCTGTCTTCGCGGGGGAGCGCCTGTCCTGAACCATGTCCTGAACTTGTTTCAGTGATTGCTTCAGGATCTCGTTTTTTAAATCTGTAGGAGCGGCTTCCAGCCGCGAGTGAATTGAAAAGATGAGATTCCCGATCGGCGTCGGGAATGACAAAAATGGAATAAAAGGCATCCCCCCGCCAGAACCCTCCCCCCTTAGATTAAAATATATACATGGACGTATTTATATATACAAAACCGCTTAACAACACCCGATAAATATGTCAAAATGGTATCGTGTCGATATTAATTAGAAAACTACATTTACAGGGAGTGTCGAAATGGCCGGGAATGACTGGAAGCTCGAAGGGTCGTATTTCGAAGCCTGCAACTGCGATGTTGCCTGCCCGTGCGCGTTCATGAGCGCGCCTACGGAAGGGGTATGCAACGCGCTCGTCGCCTGGCACATCGATAAAGGGCATTACCAGGACGTTAAGCTCGACGGTCTCAACATCGCGATCGCCATCCACTCGCCGGGACACATGCTGGAAGTGAAGTGGAATATCGCGGTATATGTCGATGAAGGGGCTGCCGAAGACCAGAGGAGCGCTTTATTCTCTATATTTTCAGGGCAGGCCGGAGGGCACCCCGCGGCCATCGCTTCGTTCGTAGGGGCGATACTGAGTGTTAAGAGCGCCGCGTTCGAATACCGGGCCGAGGGCAAGACGCGCAGTCTCCGCCTGGGCGACGTCGCGGATATGGAGATAGAGGCTATAGCCGGTCAGGGCGGTGCGGATGTTACGGTCTCAAATCCGCCGTTCTGCGTCGCGCCGGGATATCCGGTCGGAGTGGCCAAATCCAAGCAGCTCAACCTCAAAGACTTCGGGCTTAACTGGCATATAACGAACAAGAACGGATATTATTCGCCGTTTTCATATTCGGCCGCATGAGCACCGCATCCGGACAAGACCTTTCCATAATAGAGACCGCACTCAAGCGGGACCGTCTTATCGTAATGCTCGGACTCGCTGTCATCGCGATGCTGGCCTGGGCCTACACCGTGCACGAGGCGTGGGAAATGAATACCATGGACATAGAGACGTGCATGGGCTTGTCTGTAAAGAGTTGGGGCCTGACCGACCTTACCCTTTTGTTCCTCATGTGGACCGTGATGATGGCCGCGATGATGATCCCGTCGGTCTCGCAGATGGTGCTTCTTTACGCGCGTACCATGAGGATGAAGGGACACGGAGTCGGAGTCGTGAACCTGACGGGCTTATTTGTACTCGGCTACCTGACTTCGTGGGCGGGGTTCAGCCTCTTAGCTACGCTCGCGCAGTGGGGTCTCCACGAAGCCGCCCTCATATCTCCGATGATGGTAAGCACGAGCCACCTGCTGGGCGGGGCGATTCTCATCGCCGCAGGGGTATTCCAGTGGACTCCGCTCAAGCACGCCTGCCTCAGCCACTGCCGCTCGCCCCTGGGGTTCCTTGTAACGGAGTGGCGCGAGGGGGGTGTCGGGGCGTTCGTCATGGGGCTCAGGCACGGGACATACTGCGTGGGCTGCTGCTGGCTCCTGATGGCGGTGCTTTTCGTTACGGGAGTAATGAACCTTCTATGGGTCGCAATTATCGCCGCTTTCGTACTGATCGAGAAACTCGCTCCTTCGGGGCAATGGGTGGCGAGGACTGCCGGGGTATTGCTCGCGGGCTACGGCCTCTGGATGGCGGTCGGGTGAACTGGCGGCGGGCCGCCGCGGACATACGAAAGTGTCGTGCGGGCGATAGAGCAGCGCCGTGTGTACCTTAATTACTTCCTGAATTCTTCGCTGTAGGGGACGAATGTGGTCGTTGCCGAGAGACTCCCCGTCTCGCGTCCCGAATGACTCGGGTACGTATGCTCGATCAGGTAGGTGTAGAGCCAGCCGCCGGGGACTCTGTCCACGGTATAGTTCGGGAATACTATCCGCTCGTGGAGCATCATCCCGTATATGTCCTGATTATCCCGGTCAGCCATGGTTCCCGTTTTCTTGTCTGATATTGCGTTCATACGATTAAGATACAGGGGTTTCAGGGATTAGTAAATTCGGGCGGTCGGTCGGGGGGGAGGGGCATTTTTTCGCGGCTGGAAGCCGCTCCTACAGGTTTTATGTATGGGACACTGAAATAAATTCAGGGTGACGAATGAAAAACTAGATTGCCGCGGTTGCTTCGCAACCTCGCAATGACAGCTTTTTTTTCTGTCTTCGCGAGGCCGCCTGTCCTGAACTTGTTTCAGGATAGTGGCCGTGGCGATCTGTCTTTTTCATGGGATTGCCGCGGTCAGGTTTCCGCGCTCTTTTCCGGCTTCGTTTCGGGGAGCGGGATGACGGGCTCCTCTGCGGCCCGTCCGTCGGCCTCCATGTCCTTGTTAGCGAAATCGACTATCCGCTTGACCGCCATCGTGAGCGGAACGCCGAGTATCGCGCCTATCGCGCCCATGAGCCACCCCCAGAACAGCAGCGAAAGGAATACGACCAGTATCGACATCTTGAATTCCTTGCCGAGATACCGGGGCTTGATGACGTTGTCCACGATCGAGTTGAAGATTACGTAGCCCACGACGACGAGTATGCAGTGCCCCCACCCGTATTCCAGAAGCGCAAGGAGCGCCGGCGGGACGACCGAGAGAACGAACCCGATGTTCGGTATGAAGCTGAAGAGGAAAGCGAGGAACCCCCACAGCACGGCGAAATCGACGCCCAGTATCAGGAGCAGAATGAAGTCCGCGACGGCGGCTATGAGACCGGCTACGGCGTTAATGGTCACGTACTTCTTGAGGTCGTTCGATATGTCGCCGAACCTGTTCTGCCAGGAGTCCTCCGCGAACAATCCCCTGTCGGCTTTTATCGTGATGTCGGCGAATTCTATGAGTATGAACACCATCAGCAGCACGACGAAGAAGAAGTTGCCGAAGGTCGAGAGTATGCTCTGGAGGAACGAGGTCATGTAGCCCACGATCTTGTCGGGGCTGACTATGTCGAGCTTTTGCACCTCGCTCACGTCGAGCCCCCTCGCCGTCAGGGCGTTCAGCCCCGCGTGGTAAAGCTCGGCGATCTTTTCCTGATAGAACGGGGCTTTGCCCGCAATATTGTTTATCGCCACCCCGAGGATCGTGGACACGAACCCCATTATGACTATGACGATGAGTATCGTGAAGGCGAGGGATACCGCCTTGGGCCAGCCCCTCCTGAGCTGCCACGTGAGGAGCGGGGAGACGGCTACGGCCAGGAGGAGCGCCACGAGGAATATGTTCAGCACGGGGGCTATCTCGCGCACCCCGGCAAGGATTATGACGATCGACGCGCCCGCGAGGAGCGGGTGGATGTTGAATTTCGTACGTGTGGTCATGTGGATGCTGGGGGCGGCTTTGCCAAGGCCGCAGCCCGGTAGAATTATACCACTAGAGAAGGGAAGTTTTTACGGTGAGTTAAAGTCGGGGATTTAAGTATTCTCAGACTGTGCTCGACTTCCACAACAGGGTGCATTTGAGAAGGGAGCTATATTGTATCGCGGCTTTAAATGACCCCCCCTGCGGATCGTCAAACCTTAAACGGCTTTGTGATTCTTCATTGTTTGTTGATCGTGCAAATCTACCACACATATTTTCAACGTTAAGTTGGGATTGGATGACCCGCAAATTATGAATTATGATTTGGTTAAATGATTTTATCCGTTTCTATGTAATGAACACCGGTATATTTATAACTTGGAAGGCCGCCTATTTCGAACTATTTACATTTAAGAGTTAATCTTGTTAGAACATCACACTCTGCAATAGCTACTGCTGTTCCTTCTGGGAGTTGTACCGGAGTGCCGTCATAATTTCCTGGCGCCTTAAACGGTGCAACTAAATTTGTAACGTCGGGAAAATTAATTTGGAATTGTGGTTGAACAGTTCCATCGGTATCAGTCTTTTTATATAACCATTTATCCCAATTGCATGATTGAGGCAATGAAATCAATTCCGCTTTAGTAACAAGAATATTCTGAGATACAAATGCTTCTTCAATTGCTGTATTCCAAATAAGGTTGACGGGAAATCCCGTGTCTTTATCTTTCGGCGGACGATTTAATTGGATATCGTACTTATCCCCCTCATTCACTACGTTTATATGAACAGCATCTTCATCATCTATGCATGCGCCCCCCGATGTCTTAAGAATATAGGTTGTGTTGCTTGCGGGGGTCACTGTTTCCAAACCCTCGAGTGCAACTTGTCCAAAATCAGGATCAATTGATGCGGACTGAGCATTTTTCGTTGTCCACGCTATACCCACAGATTCGCCCGGGCATATAAATGCGGTCTTTCCAGGGGCCGGCTTATCTACGTTTAACCCAACATATATATGTGCTTCGGATTGACAGGCAGGCGGTTTGCATGTAGCTGAGATTAAAAGGAAGCAAATACAAACCAAAAAGCAGATAGTGTATATGCTATTTTTAAACAGCATGTGCAAATATTAGAATATTGCTTAATGAAAGTCAATATTGATTTAAAAAAGGTATAAAATTAACTCAATCGCCTAATTTAACTCGATAATCTTAATAATTTCAAACACAGTCACAAGTGGAGCTAAGTGTTCTATCACAGCATATTGCGCAGCCACTATAGTTGAGAACTATTTCATACAATGCCCTGATAGATTGGAAGGTTAATTCATGATTAATATTTACACGAAGCCCCCTGTTAGCTTTAAAATGTCAATCGGGTCATGAAAACAAGACAGTTAAATTATTGTAATTTTTGAAGCTCGAATTCAGAATTGTAAACGATGTTAGACCGGTTTTATGATAATATAGTTAAGCCTATCGTATGTGGAGATGTAACGGTTTTCAGAATTGTTATTAGTATTGTATAGATAGCGGTTTTGTACTGCTCCCCTTTTGTCAAGCCCGGATTTAGTTGGAATTATGAATCTTTTAAAACATATTGTCGCCGTTCGGTGACTAAACAAAAAAGGGAGACCGAAGTCTCCCTTTTTTGTATCTTTGTTGATTAGTATATTTTAAGCGGTTTGTTTCCTTCTGTTGTACACTACATAACTGATTATTCCTAGAAACGCAGCCATGACTATTAATCCCCATTCTGACAAGGTTGGTATCTGACCTATTACAGGCGGGGCAGGGATAAACTGACAGATCGCTATACCAAAAGGCGCATCTCCCACACCTACGGTGGCTATGACCGAATTTGTATCCGTATCGATAACTGATACGGTACCCGCCACGCTGTCGTCCCCATTTGCGACAAAGACACGCAAGCCATCAGGAGTCAAAGCCAGTCCGTTTGGTTCCGGACCAACCGGGATGGTAGCTATTTGAGAATTGATAGCCGTGTTTATTACAGAGACACTATCGTCTTGTAAATTAGTGACATAAGCCCGAGTACCATCCGGGATTAGGCCTATATCGCGAGGCTCAATGCCTACCGGAATGGTTGAAGTTTCAGAATTAATAAGAGTATTGATTACGGAGACTTCATCATCGTCTCTCAGCGTTACATACGCAGGATTGCCCGTTGGATCGAATGCAATGTTTCGTGGCTCACTTGAGCCGGATCCAACCGGAATGGTATCGATCACCGTATTCGTAGCCGTGTCAATTACTGAAATGTTGCTATCAAATCTATTCGCGACAAAAGCATTCGTACCCGATGGGTTGAATGTTACACCTTGCGGCTCGTCTCCTACTGGTATGTTAGGTCCATCTACTGTATTCGTATTTGCATCTATGACTGAAACATCGTCGTCGAACCGGTTTGTCACATACACCGGGCTGCCCGATGGATGGACATCTATTCCGAAAGGCTCATCTCCTACCGGTATGTTTGCTATAACACCGTTAGTGGACGTGTCAACGACAATGACTTCATCGTTATCCTGAAGAGTTACATATAAGCGGTCGCAAGAAGGATTAATAGCTATGCCCCGGGGTTTATCCCCCACACTTATGGTGTCTACTACGAGATTGGTGTTAGTGTCGATAATCGAGATATCATCACTGTCACGGTTTGTAACATAGGCGAGATCCTGTTGTGCAAAGCTTACACCCGCTAATATTAGATAAGAGATTACTACCAAGGAAAGTTTAAATAAGCCTCCCATTTTAGCCTCCAAATACTTGAAATTAGCTTCTGTCAACTTAATTTATTCTTTTGATGCCATTGTATCACTTCTGTATGTATTGTCAAGCTTTATTGATTTCTATTACCATTGTTTTTCCTGAATGATTAAGGAGTGTAATGTCCCCCATTTGCCAAGCTCGGTATAAGTTAGTCTCGTGATGAATATAAAGCTTGCTAGTTATTCTTATGAACCCCTTGTCCTGTCTCACCTTTTTATCATGCAGCGTTTAAACGTAAAGTATGATTCCTGTAATAATCCTCTTCTGCCCGAACCGTCGAATATGTAGTCGTGGTACTGGTGACAATTTCAGATGTATTAAAAACCCCCTTGTGCATTCCTGAATCTTGGGATATGTTATTCTAAAGATATATGATATATATCAGCTATTGAGAATATTGCTTAAGAGTATATGCCATAAGGATGTATGATGGGGTTTTTCCTTAATTATTCAATAATTGGCGAATCATTGGTGAACTATCGGTGTATTTTTGGATAACCACTTGGTTTACAACCCCCCGCCGATTGTATTTACCTAACCGCTGCGGTGGCATTGATCTTTTCATCCCCCGGGACCTCTCATAACCTGAAGCCCCGGTCTCCACCCTCCGTTGAATGTCCGGGGTTACATATTAATGCAGCACCCACTCCGGTTTTCATGGGATTGACATAAGTTTTATGCAAGCGTAATCTGTAGGAGCTCCTTTAAACCGAATATTCTCCGGAGGGTTGATTATGAGGAAAATTCTCGCAATTACGGTTGTTATTGTATTATCCACTGCAAATGCGTTTGCAGGCCGCCCAACACCAATACCGTTGACCAGTATACCTACCCTGAGCGAATGGGGGGTATTCGGAGCGGTAGCGGTATTAGGGCTCGTGGGCGTGTTCTTCCTCGCAAGACGTAGAAAGCACGGCTGCTGCGACTGAGGCCCCGGTATCCCGTTCCATCAGGCTCCGGGCATCATTTGAGTGTGACGGCCCTAATGGGTGACGCGCAGGCCTGAGAACTCAATCCGGTTTATTCAGCAGATCCTTCAAGTCCACCGGATGTTTTTCGAGGGTCTCGGGCAGGGGCATCCTGCCGAGCCTCATGAGCTCTTCGATTGCCGCCATTTCCGCATCCCTGTTGTTCCCCGCCGCTGCCGCCACCTTGTCCCCCGATATGTAAAACGTAATAAAATCCTTATCCGCGACGCTCCCCCATGTAATCGTGTAGTCCCAGGTAACGGCGTGTCCGACGTACTTTAAATCCAATCCCGCCTGCGCGGTCCAGAAGAACGGTACGCTCGAATAAGGGACATTTTTGCCGAGCATGTTGAGCGCAGCGATTTTCCCCTGCTGCAAGGCCGTCCTCCAATGCTCGATTCTATTTCGTTCTCCCGTAACGGCGTTCGGAAACGAAACGACGTCGCCGGCCGCATAAACGCCGTCCGCCGCGGCGAGGTAAATATCCGCCTTGAGACTCCCGTCCGTGTTGAGCTCGATACCTTCTATAAATCCGGTAGCCGGGACTACCCCTATGCCGACTATGACGAGGTCAGCGGGAATTTCTTTCCCGCCGCCTAATATTATTTTTTCGACTTTTCCGTTCCCGGCGAATCTCGACACGTTCGCGCCCATCTCGAACGCAATCCCGTGATTCTTGTGCTCTTTCATGAATAACTCTCCGATCTCGTTTCCCAATGTCCTTTCGAATGGCAGGGAGTCCTTTCCTATAACGGTAACGTCTATACCGAGCACGGACAGGCTGTAAGCGGTTTCCATACCGATGAAGCTCGATCCTATAACCGAAGCTTTGGACGCCTTTTCCGCCGCGGCTATAATTTCATCGGCGTTCCCGAAGCTTCTGAGCGTGAAGATATTTCCGAGATCCGCTCCGGGGATGCTGAGGTTGAGGGGTTTCCCGCCCGAGGCGATGAGAATCTTGTCGAACCCGAGGTTTTGCCCCTCGTCGAGCGTGACCTCTTTTTTCTTTACGTCCAGTTTCAAAACCTCTCTCCCCAGGGCGATATCGATACCGTGCTCGTCGTAAAATTTCTGACTCCTGAGAGGCATCCAATCCGCCTCGGCCTTGCCCTGCAGATACTCTTTACTTAAATTCGGGCGGTCATAAGGGAGCTCGTTCTCTTTCGTTATCATATAAATCCTGCCCTTGAAGCCGTTTTCGCGGAGCGTCTGGGCAGCCGAATAACCGGCCGCTCCCCCGCCGATTATAGCGAACCTCCTCTTGTCGGATGTGTAGTCCGGTTTGGCAAGGCCGGGCAACCGCCTTTTTTCAATTTTATCGGGGACCGTGACGACGAGGTTCTCCCCTTCCGCCTTCAGCTCGTAAGCGACAAGAGAATCGAATGCCGGCGGTTCGAGCAGGTCTCCGGTCTTCGCGCTGAAACATGAATGGTGCCAAGGGCAGACGATCCTGCCTTCACTCAGCACACCTTCTTCAAGCGGCGCTCCGTAGTGGGTGCAGTATGGGCTAAGTGCGGTAAATTCCCCGCCGAACCTGCAAATCAGTATCTTGTCCTTCGAATCCCCGAGCTCGACGGTTTTCATGCTGCCGTTCTCGAAATCGCTCAGTTTCCCTACTGCCATTCGCCTGCTCATACTAGCCTCCGCACAAGCACTAAATGTCCTGTCATCCGGATACTTAAAACGTTATACCATAAGACCGCGGCTATTAAAACCGGGAAAATAACCCTTAATCTCATTATAAGTTGTGCGAAGCGGCAACCTTCGATAAGCTTCCGTCTTCGCCATCCTCTTATGCTTCGGACTCCGCTAAGGCTTCGACCGACGAGAAAGATACGCCGGACAAGTATGACAAACAGCTTTACTGAATTAATGAATGGGTGGTGACACCCCCATCCTGACCTTCCCCCCTCAAGGGGGAAGGAAATTAATGAAGAGACAAACTGGCTGGGTTACGTTGCCGGTTTACAACCATACGCCGATTGTGTTTACTTAACCGCTTCATGGCGATAATCGGTAAACCCCCCGTGATCGCTCCCTCGGCGGACGCCGTCGAGGGGCCGGCTTCCGCAAAACTTGCCGCCGGGCGCTGGGTCCTCGCGGCGACGATCCTCGGGTCGAGCATAGCGTCCATAGACGGCACCGCCGTGAACGTCGCGCTCCCCGCGCTCCAGGAAAAGCTGGGCGCGACCATCACGGACGCGCAGTGGGTGATAGAGGCGTACGCGCTCTTCCTCGCGGCCCTCATACTCGTCGGCGGAGCGCTCGGGGACAGGTTCGGGAGGAGGCGCGTATACGCGATAGGCGTCGCGCTCTTCGCGCTTTCGTCCGTGCTCTGCGGGCTCTCCCAGTCCATACACCCGCTCATCGCCTTCCGCGCGCTCCAGGGCGTGGGAGGTGCGCTCCTCATACCGGGGAGCCTCTCGATAATAACGGTCTTCTTCAGCCCGGACGAGAGGGGGAGGGCGATAGGCACGTGGTCAGCATTCTCCGCGATAACGACCGCGTTAGGCCCGGTGCTGGGCGGGTGGCTCATAGAGAACGTTTCGTGGAGATGGATATTCTTCATCAACGTCCCGATAGCGGCCGCGGTGCTGACGATGCTCTTCCTCCGCGTGCCCGAGAGCAGGCGCGGAGAGTCAAACGGCCGGGTGGACTGGGCGGGCGGAATCCTCGCCACGCTCGGCCTGGGGGGTATACTGTTCGGCCTCATCGAGAGCTCTGACTACGGCTTCGGGAGCGCGCTCGTTATCGCGCCGCTCGCGCTCGGCGCGCTGGCGCTCGTATGCTTCGTCATCGTCGAAGCGAGGGAGGAGTCGCCAATGATGCCGCCCTCGCTCTTCCGCTCCGTCACATTCACGGGGGCGAACGTCGCGACGCTATTCATGTACGGCGCTCTCGGCGGGGTGTTCTTCTTCCTCCCGTTCGCGCTCATCCAGGTGTACGGATACACGGCGACCGAGGCCGGGGCGTCGCTCCTGCCTATCATTCTGATTATATTCGTCCTCTCGCGCTGGGCCGGGGGGCTCGCGGATAAATACGGGGCCAGGGTTCCTTTCGCGGCGGGGACGGTCGTGGCCGCGGCGGGGTATCTCACGCTCGCGCTCTTCGACGGAGACGGGAGCTTCTTCACCACGGTATTCCCCGGAATATCGCTCGTCGGGCTGGGACTCGCGCTCAGCGTAGCGCCGCTAACCACGGCGGTCATGAACGCGGTCGAGGCCGGGTATTCGGGGGCCGCCTCGGGGATAAACAACGCGATGGCCAGGTTGGCAGGGCTGCTCACTATAGCAGTGCTCGGGATAGTCATACTCCACGTTTTCAACGGATACCTCGAAGCCGGGATGGACGCGGCTTCTATACCTCAGCATGCGAGGGAGCTCATGGAAGGGGAGAGGATAAAGATGGCGGGCGCGGAGATACCGGCCGCTCTCGGCCCGGAAACGACTTCCAAACTCGGACGCATCGTGCGGGACTCTTTCACCGGCGGTTTCGACATAGTGCTCTACATCGCCGCCCTTATGTCGCTTCTCGCAGCGGCTATCGGTCTCGGGACTATCGGGAGGAAGGGGGAGAGGATAGCATCCGGGGCTGGACGTGAGTAATGCCGGTATGGGGTATCGCCCGTCTATGGTCTGAATATAATCCGTTGCGGTCAGCGCCTCCGCGCTTTAAACTCTCATAGTATCTGTCGCGCCGGGGAACCGTATGCGATTCATAGCCCTCGACCGGCACGGAGGAAAAATAGCCATGCTCAAAAAGATATCCTTCATATTGTTCTGCGTTACCGCGATCGTTGTATCGGCGGGGTGCGTGAGCCGCGCGGGGGACGAAGCCCCTCTCGTGTGCGGGGGCTGGAAAGATGTCGCGTGCCCCGACGGGCAGTACTGCGAGACTCCGGCGTCCAAGTGCGGCGTCCCTAATATGGAGGGGCTCTGCATGGAGAAGCCCGCGGTGTGCACGAAAGATTACAAGCCCGTGTGCGGGTGCGACGGGAAGACGTACGGGAACGACTGCGGAAGGAGATCTGCGGGCGTAAGGAAAGACCACGAAGGGAAGTGCGGCGACTCAGTGAGCTCCCGCAAGGAGCCGGGACAGGCGTGCGGCGGGCTCGACAACATCGGTTGCCCGGACGGTCAATTCTGCGAAAAGCCGTTCGGGAAGTGTAAAGGGTTTAACGAGATAGGGGAATGCATGGAGAAGCCCGGGATGTGCACCCATGACTACGTGCCCGTCTGCGGGTGCGACGGCAAGACGTACGGGAACGACTGCGCGAGGATGGGGGCGGGAGTGCCGAAGGACCACGACGGGGAGTGCGCGCCGGGGGAGTAGGGGGGAGGGATATATGGAATCGCGGCAGGATGCCGCTCCTACAGAGCGTAAGATCTCAACATTCGTAGGAGCGGCTTCCAGCCGCGATTGAATTAAATCGAAAAGATGAGATTCCCAAACGAGTCGGGAATGACAAGAAAATTTATGTACCCCCTCACCCTTGCTATTTTGGCTCAGGCAATGTTGAGCCGGATTTAAGTTCCGTTTCTGCCTTCGTTGCAACTATGACCGATTCCTCTTATTCATCGGAATCGTTTCCCACGCTGGGGAGAGGGAATTAAATGATAGGGTAAGAAGTTTCAATTCGCAGCCGTGAGCTCGGCCGTGACGTCCGTTACCGCGCCTTCGCCGCCGTCGACGGGCATCGTGAACCTCTCTGCTCCCTCGGACATATCGAATTTCTTCATATCCACCGCTCTGAGAGACATGTTGTCGTAAGTGCGGAAATATAGCACCCTGTTCGTTAGGTCCTTCGCCACCACCCACTGCGTGTAGTCGCCGAACGATTCCTTGTCGTCGAAATCGCGCACGGTCCCGAGCGGTATGTCCACTGTGTTCATAATATGCACCGCCAGGTTCACGGCTCCCTGCGCGTCATCGGTCTTGGCCGCCAGGTACGCCATCGCAGCCGCCCTCACGAACCTCGCGGGAGGGGTCGGGTCGCCCGGTATGCCGTTTAACCCGCTGCCCTGCCCCGTGGCGGCGAAGCTCACGCCGTCTATCACGATTGGCTCCACGTTCTCGGAAGTGAGGCCGACGTAGTTCCTCATGTTCGTCACGTGCCACGGATACGCGGGGGAGTTCGTCATGATCCCCACGCTGTCGTATATATTCAAGCCGGCCTTCGTGTACTCGATTATTATGCCATTGCCGCCGGGCTCGTAGACCGATAGGTGGGTCGGTATCACGATGTTGCCCATGGCGGGCGTGTTTATGCCGACGACCGTGAGCTTCGGAAGGGCTTCCCTCACCTCGTCCACGGTCGAGAAGTTCTGGAGTATGTAGAGCGGCAGGTCGTTAATGACCATCGTGCGCGACGGTTTCGCCCCTTTCATTTCCTGGTACTGCGCCTCGCCGGGGAAGAAGAGCGCCCCCATCGAGAGGCCGGTTTCGTTCATCCCGTCTACCGCAATATCGATGCCGAAGCCGTCGAGATACATGACGCCGTATTTTGACGTCCATTTAATGCCGTCCTTGCCGTCGGGGAGGGTCGAAACATTTTTCTGCCCGCGCGGCTGGACGATTACGTTCGAATTTATAATCTGCGCGAACTCCATGCTCCTGCCGACGGCAACCGCGCCGTCCTCGGCCTTGAGCCTCGCCTCTGTGCACGCGCGGGAAGGCTCAGGCATTGCCGCGAGCATTAAAGATAAAGCGAGGATAAATAAAGATGTAGTTCTCATTTACGTTTCTCCTTGTGTGTTTTTCCGGGACGCTGCAGGACGCAGCTCCCTATTTGCCTAAGTATAGGGCTTATTTGCGGGGAGGGGGCAATGGCATAACACTTTGTCATCGCGAGGCTACGAATGTAGCCGTGGCGATCTCGCTTTATATATTTAATTCCTTCCCCCTTACAGGGGGGAGGGAATTATGTTTTGAATTTTTGATTATGTCAATCAAATCAATACGCCGTCCAGCCGCCGTCGACCACGATGCTCGCGCCCGTCATGTATTTCGACTCGTCGCTCGCCATGTAGACCAGCGCGTATGCGATGTCGTCGGGCTCGCCCCTGTATCCCATCGGGACTATCTGTGCGGCGATCTCGTCGAGCTTCGTCTGCGCGTCGTCAGGATTTCCTATGAAGTCCACGTTCATCTTCGTCCTGATGAAGCCGGGGCATATCGTGTTCGCCCGTATGCCTTCCTTCGCGTGATCGACCGCGAGGCTCCTCGTCATCTGCATGA
>Ga0187892_10005393_pt1 | contig 20170 bp, 18 predicted proteins | sample MA1701073metaG_FD_139345 | JGI IMG/M metagenome (GOLD analysis project Ga0187892, IMG submission 139345) | Bio-ooze microbial communities from a basaltic lava cave in the Kipuka Kanohina Cave System on the Island of Hawaii, USA - MA170107-3 metaG ...
CGGCGGCTGGCCGACTTCTGGGCCAAGCATCGTTACAATCGCGAGGATCCCGCGGTGCAGGACTACTTCCGCCGGGCGTCGGTGTACGCGATCTGGGACGATCACGAGTTCCGGTACAACTTCGCCGGGCCCACCGAGCCCCTGATGGAGCCGGGCCGGCGGGCCTTCATCGACTACTTCCCGATCCGGCCCCCGCGCGAAGAGCCCGGCCGCCTCTACCGTCGGTTCCGCTGGGGCGCGCTGCTCGAGGTGTTCATCCTCGACACGCGGCAGTACCGCAGCTCCAATGCCGCGGTCGACGGGCCCGGCAAGACCATGCTCGGCGCGACCCAGCGCCGCTGGCTGATCGACGCGGTGGCCGGATCCGGCGCGGTGTGGAAGGTCGTGGTGTCGAGCGTGCCCCTCTCGCTGCCCACCGGGGGCCGCGCGCACGACTCCTGGAGCAATGCCAATGCCCGGGGGGTGCCGGAGGAGCACGGGGCCGGCTTCGCGGTCGAGCGCGACGCCATCCTGCGCACCCTGCGCCAGCGCGGGGTGAAGAACCTGGTGGTGCTCGCCGCCGACGTGCATCACGCCGAGCTGATCCGCCACCACCCGACGCCCGAGTGGTCTTTCCACGAGTTCTTCGCGGGCCCGCTGTCGGCCGGCCCCGGAAAGCCGCGCCCGCTCGACGCCGCGCTTGGCCCGCGCTCGCTGTGGAGCCTGGGCGGCATCGCCAACTTCGGCGACATCTCGATCGACGCCACCGGCCTCACGGTGCGCATCGTGGACGTGCTCGGCCAGACCCGCTTCTCCCACACCGTCGGCGCCGAGTAGCCGGCGCGCGATGGCTAGCGCCCCTCGGGCCTCGCGCGCGTGAGCCGCCACCACCAGGCCGCGAGTAGCAGGATCGTGCCCAGGCTCAGCGCGACACCCGCCCACTCGGCGGCCCCCGGGCGATGCTCGAGCTCCACCGGCGATCCGGGCGTGACCAGCGCGACCTCGAGCAGGCCCCGCTGGTCGCGACGGAAAGCCAGCGACGCCCCGGCGGCGCGGGCCACCCAGAGCGGCGAGTAGGCGATGGGCAGCGAGACCCAGCCCGTGGCGCCTGGAGGCGGCGAGACCCGCCACCGCTGAGGTCCGACGGGCACCGGCTCCACGCCGCCGGCCGCCATCGCGAAGAGCCTGAACGAGCCTATGCGGGATAGGCTCCTAACGGATGGATTCTCTGTCAGGAACGCAGCGCGGACAACGTCCTCCTCGGGGACGACGACCAGGCCGACACCCAGGCTGCGCGCGAGCTCGTTGAATGTCTCCGGCGGGAGCGCCTCGAGCGGACGGCCGAACAAGGTCTGGCCGTCCCGCTGCTCGGCCAGCATGGTGAGGGGGCCGGGCGCCGCCGAGCCGGTATAGACGAGCCCCGCCACCGGTGCCGGATGGGTGAAGGTGCCGCCGACGATCGCGCGGCCGGCGCGGAGCGGGGTGAGCGCGGTGAGATGCGTATGCGGCCGCCACCACTCCGGACGCCAGTCGAGCGGCACCGCGGAGCGGAGGAAGAGCACGCGGCCGGGCGGCGCGTGACGGATCGCCTCCCAGAGCGCGTCCATCCGCAGCCCGCGCGCGACTTCCTGCTCGCGTGGCCACCCGCGGGGGCGCGGCCAGAGCGCGAGCCCGGCCTCGTCCGGGCCCCAGGCCAGCGGCAGGCAGACCGCCAGCGCGACCAGGGCCGCGACGGCGGAGCGCGCGCGCCCCGCGGCGAGGGCGGCGAATCCCGCCGCGCCGGCCAGCACGAGCCCGAGGTGGAGCCCGTCCGCCAGCCGGTCCGCGGGCAGCCACGCCAGCCCGAGCGGCGCCGCCACGAGCGCGTCGAGCGCGATCACGCCGATCATGGCCGGGGCCAGACCCAACAGCCATCGCGCTCCCCCATCGGGGGGGAGAGGGAGCCGCGCGCGCCAACGCCACGCGACGAGGCCCAGCAGCGCCAGCGCGAGCAGGAGCGGCTGCGACCCGAGACGGCGCCCGAGCGCGGGGAGGGTCGCGTCCGCCCAGGCCAGCGGCAAAGCCATGCCCAGGTGTGCCAGCAGCGGCAGCAGCCAGATCGCGGCCAGCCCGAGCCCGCCCGCGAGGATGACCGCGGCCGCGGCGAGGCGACGGCCGCGCGGAGCCGAGTGAAGGGCGGCCAGCACCACGAGCACCGCGGCGGCCGGCGCGTGAGCCGGATGGAGCAGGATCACCGCGGCGACCAGCGCGGGGCCCGCGAGTGGCGGGCGCGCGGCGCCCTCGGCCCAGCGCATCAGGCACAGCGCCAGCAGCGGCAGCACGCCCCAGCCCAGGCGGGCCGCGATCAGGCCCCAGCGCAGTCCTTCCTCCACTCCGCTCCGGCAGCCCGCGGAGAGAGTGAGCGCGACGACCGCGCCGGGCAATGCGAGCCACGGATCGCCGAGCGCGCGGCGCAGCAGCGCGTACACCGCCGCGCCGGGCAAGAGCCAGGCGACCCAGAGGAGGATCCCGTAGACGGCCGCCGCGTCGAGCGCGCCGCCCGCGGCCAGATGGATCAGCGCGCCGAGCCAGGCGAACCCGGGCGGGTAGAACTGGAGCTCCGCGTAGCCGGCCCACCAGCCGGGATTGAAGCGCCACGGGGCGAAGCCCAGCGCGATCGCGTGGGCGAGACGGTAGAGCTGGCCCGGATGATCGTCGAAGACGAGCAGGCCGCCGCCCAGGGCGTGCCAGCCGAAGGCCACGGCGTAGGCGGCGAGCAGCGCGGGAGGCAGCCAGGCGCGGGTCACGGGTGCCGATGATACGGCATCGCGTTGACAATCCGCGTCGTCGAGTGTTAAGTAAACGAAATCGTTGCCGCTGTGTCGGTGATCCGGGAGGGCCAACCCGGATCGTGCTGCTCAATCCGGGGCTCAAATCCCCTACCGATTGGAGAGGCCATTGGACAGATTGAAGGGCCTGAAGTGCCGGGAGTGTGGCCGCGGCTACCCGTCCTCCCCGTCTCACGTCTGCGAGTTTTGCTTCGGTCCCCTCGAGGTCGACTACGACTACGGGGTGATCCGCGCACGGATGAGCCGCGCGCGCATCGAGGCCGGCCCTAAGTCGATATGGCGCTACGCCGATCTCCTGCCTCTCGATCTGGTCGACGGTGAGCCGCCGATCGGCGCCGCGGTCGGCTTCACCCCCATGGTGCGCGCGCGCAACCTGGCCGCCGAGTGGGGCGTCCGGGAGCTCTACGTCAAGAACGACGCGGTCTCGCACCCGACGTGCTCGTTCAAGGATCGCGTGGTCGCGATGGCGATCGGCAAGGCCCGGGAGTTCGGCTTCGACACGGTGGCCTGCGCCTCCACCGGCAATCTCGCCAACTCGGTGGCGGCCCAAGCCGCGGAAGCCCGCCTGGCGTCCTACGTCTTCATCCCCGCCGACCTCGAGGCGGGCAAGGTCATCGCGACGCTGATCTACGCGCCGACCGTCATCGAGGTGCAGGGGACCTACGACGAGGTCAACCGGCTCTGCGCCGAGGTCGGGGACCGGTACCACTGGGCCTTCGTGAACATCAACCTGCGCCCGTACTACGCGGAGGGCTCGAAGACCTTCGGCTACGAGATCGCCGAGCAGCTCGGCTGGCGCGCCCCCGCGCACGTGGTGGTGCCCTGCGCGGGCGGCTCCCTCCTCACCAAGATCGCGAAGGCGATGCACGAGCTGCAACTCCTCGGGCTGATCCCCGAGAGCCGGACCCGCATGTACGCGGCCCAGGCCGCCGGCTGCGGGCCCATCGTCACCATGATCAAGAAGGACACCGACGTGCTCGAGCCGGTACGTCCCCAGACCATCTGCAAGTCGCTCGCGATCGGCAACCCCGCCGACGGGTACTACGCCTACCGCGCGGTCAAGGACTCGGGCGGCTACGGCGAGCACGCCACCGACGAGGAGATCGTCGAGGGCATGCGCCTGCTGGCCCGCGCGGAGGGCATCTTCGCCGAGACCGCGGGGGGCGTGACGGTCGCGGCGACCCGCAAGCTCATCGAGGCGGGCCGCATCCCCCGCGACGAGCCCATCGTGATGTGCATCACCGGCAACGGTCTCAAGACGCCGGACGCGCTGCACGACCGGCTCCACTCCGAGGTGACCATCCAGCCCTCGCTCTCCGCGTTCGACCGGGCGCTGGCCGACCTCAACTCCAAGACCGGGACCTAGCCCGGAACAAGGAGATCCTCAATGGCCGTTCTGGTCCGCATTCCCACGCCGCTCCGCGCCCTCACCAAGGGCGCGGCCGAGGTCCAGGCCGACGCGGGCAACGTCACCGACCTGATCGAGGTCCTGGAGCGCCAGTTCCCCGGGCTCAAGGAGCGCCTGGTCGAGGACGGCGGTGAGCTCCGGCGGTTCGTCAACATCTATATCAACCAGGAAGACATCCGGTTCCTGCAGGGCGCCACCACCACGCTCAAGCAGGGCGACGAGGTCTCCATCGTCCCGGCCATCGCGGGCGGCCGGTAGCGCGACCCGGCCCGCGTCCGCGCCGCATGATCTCCAAGCGCGTCCAGGGCTTTACCGAGTCGGTGATCCGGGAGATGACCCGGGTCAACAACCAGTACGACGGCATCAACCTCGCCCAGGGCATGCCCAACTTCCCGCCGCCCCGGGAGCTGATCGAGGCGGCCCACCGCGCGATCGACGGCGACTTCCACCAGTACGCGATCACCTGGGGGACCCCGTCGCTCCGGCGCGCCATCGCGGAGAAGTACCGGAAGTTCTACGGCATGGACGTGGAGGCCGACCGGAACGTCACGGTGTGCTGCGGGTCGACCGAGACCATGCTGGCCACCTTGCTCGCGGTGGTGAACCCCGGGGACGAGGTCATCATCTTCGAGCCCTTCTACGAGAACTACGGCCCGGGGTGCATCATCGCGGGGGCCGAGCCGGTCTGGGTCCCGCTGGAGCCGCCGGACTTCTCCTTCGATCCCGACCGCCTCGCCCGGGCGATCAGTCCGCGCACCCGGGCCGTCGTCTTCAACAGCCCGAACAATCCCTCCGGCAAGGTCTTCTCCCGTGCTGAGCTGCAGGTGATCGCCGACCTCTGCATCAAGCACGACCTGCTCGCGATCACCGACGAGATCTACGAGCACATCGTCTACGACGGGCTCGGACACACCCCGATCGCGACGCTGCCCGGCATGGCCGAGCGCACGATCACGATCTCGGGCATCTCGAAGTCCTACTCGGTGACCGGCTGGCGGGTGGGCTACGCGGTGGCCAGCCCCGAGCTGTCGCTGGGCATCCGCCGGGCCCACGACTTCATCACGGTGGGCGCGCCGCATCCGCTCCAGGAAGCGGCGGTGACCGCGCTTCGCCTGCCCGACTCGTACTACGTCTACCTGCGCGAGAGCTACCAGGCCCGGCGCGACCTGCTGCTCGGCAAGGTGGAGGAGGCGGGCTTCGTGGCCTACCGGCCCCGGGGCGCCTACTACATCCTCACCGAGGCCGAGCACTTCCTGAAGCGGTTCAACTGCCGCGACGATCATGAGTTCGCGTTGTACCTCATCCGCGAGATCGGCGTCGCGACGGTGCCCGGCTCGTCCTTCTACGCGCACCGCGAGCTGGGCCGGACCAAGATCCGTTTCTGCTTCCCCAAGACGGACGACATGCTGATCGAGGCGGGGCGCCGGCTGCAGAAGCTCGCCAGTTGAGCCTCCGCGAGGCGGCGCGCTCGGTCTTCGACGCCGCGCTGCGAGCCGCTGACGTTCGGCCGCTCATCCACCGCGCCCTGGCTGATCTACGCCTGGGCGCGCGCGGACGCGTGCTCGTGGTGGGGGCGGGGAAGGCCTCGGGCGCCATGGCCGCCGCCGCCGAGGGCGCGCTCGGCGACCGCATCGCCGACGGCCTCGTGGTGGTCAAGGACGGCTATCTCGCCGACACGACCCGCGTGCACCTGGTCGAGGCCGGGCACCCGGTTCCCGACGCGCGCGGTGAGGCTGCCGCCCATCGGATCCGCGCGCTCGCCGAGTCGGCGGGGGCCGACGACCTGCTGCTGGTGCTGGTCTCGGGCGGGGGCTCGGCCCTCACGCCCGCGCCGGTGCCGCCCATCACCCTGGCCGACAAGCAGGCCATGACGCGGCTGCTGCTCGCGGCCGGCGCCACCATCAACCAGCTCAACGCGGTCCGGAAGCACTGCTCGCTCCTGAAGGGCGGCCAGCTCGCGCGGGCCGCGGCCCCGGCCCGCGTGCACGCGCTGCTGCTCTCCGACGTGATCGGCGATCCGCTCGACGTGATCGCCTCCGGCCCCACCGCGCCGGACGCGTCCACCTTCGCGGAGGCGCTCGCGATCCTCGACCGGTTCGAGCTGAAGATCCGGGCGCCCGCGACCATCGTGGAGCGGCTCGAGCGCGGAGCCCGCGGCGAGATCCCCGAGACCCCGAAGCCCGCCGACCTCGTGTTCCGCCAGGTGACCAACACCGTGATCGGCAACAACCGCCTGGTCGTCGAGGCGGCGGCCTCGGCGGCGCGCGCGCTCGGCTACACGCCGCACGTCCTCACCCGCGCGCTCGAAGGGGAGGCGCGGGACGTGGCGCGGACGCTCGTCGGCCTGGCCCGCGGGATCCAGGCCGGCCAGGGGCCCGTGGCGGCGCCGGCCTGTCTGATCGCGGGCGGCGAGACCACGGTGACGGTCCGCGGGACGGGCAACGGCGGGCGCTGCCAGGAGTGGGCGCTCGCGGCCGCGATCGAGCTCGAGGGCGTGGACGGCATCGTGGCGCTGGCCGCGGGAACCGATGGGACCGACGGGCCCACCGAGGCGGCGGGGGCGGTGGCGGACGGGGCCACCGCGAAGCGTGCGCGAGAGCGCGGCCACGATCCACGGGCCCGGCTGGCCGAGAACGACTCGAATCCGGTGCTCGCGGCGCTGGGCGACCTGGTGGTCACCGGCCCGACGAACACCAATCTCCTGGACCTCTACTTGCTCCTAGTCGGGCGCTAGCGCTGCCGGTAAGCCTCGATCACCGCCAGGATGCGCTCGCGGATGGTCTGCCGCACCGAGGGGTCGGCCAGGTTCTGGGCGATCGCGTGCTCCTCGACCTCGAACATCTTCGCGAAGCGCGGAGGCTGGCCGGAGGGGGCGCGCTCCGCGAAGGGGCCGGAGCCGTCGAGTATCGCGTCCCACGTCTCCCGCAGCAGCGCCCAGTAGTCCCGCCGCTTCTCCGCGAACGCCCGCGCGCCCGCGCACTCCGCGTCGGGCAGCCGCACGTACCAGTTCCTGCCGAGCTCGCGCACGAGCGGAACCCGCCCGCTGTCGTTGTGAATCGTCTTCACGTTGTCCTGCCGCTCGAGCCAGCTCCCGCCCTGGGCCGCGCCGTACACCACGATGCGGGTTCCGCGCTGGAGCGTCTGGTAATCGGACCGGCCCATGTCGCGGGTCTCGCGGCCCGGGATCGGCGCGTAGTTGCCGCACGACCACTCGGGGTAGGCCCGGTCCTCGCTCCAGCGCGCCGCGCACTGGTAGCGAAGCCCATCGTCCAGGTTGGTCACGCGCCGGGTCCAGAGGCCGGGGGTGGCCCGGAGGTCGCGTACCTGCCAGTGCAGCGGCGCGACGAAGTCATAGAGGAAGGGCGCGTCGTACTCCCAGTCCTCCGACTGATGGCGAATCTGCGTGCCTTCGCGGATAGTTCCGGCGAGGTCGCTCAGGAACAGGATGCGCTGCAGTCGCAGCCGAGTGGACGACAGGGTCTCGGCGGTGATCCATTCCTTGGCCGACTTGTCCCGGTTGACGTCGTAGACGCGGGGGTCCCGGACATAGCCCGGCCTGAGGTCCTGGACCTCGACGTAGCTGTAGTCGACCAGGTAGCAGCCGGTCATGCTCCGGACCGCCTCGCGCCCGCGGGCGAGCTGGTCGCCCTGGGCGTGGGCGGCGGGGGCCCCGGCGAGGAGCAGTAGAAGCGTGAGCAGCATCGCGCGTCTCGGCATCGGGAAGAGGCCTCTGCAGCTTAGGGTCACCTAAGCCGCAGCGCCTGTCAACCGGAAGCGGTTCGCCTAGAAGCGCACGCGGGTTCGGTAGCCGAGCGTGGCGGCTCCTTCCTTGGGGACCGGCATGCTCCACCGGGCGGTGAAGGCCTGGGGCTTCTCGTGGGGGTGGGTGGACTTCAAGACTTCCCAGTCGCCGGGCATCGGCTCGATCACCTCCACGCTGACCGCTTCCTTCTTGTGGTTGCGGAGGGTGATCTCCCACTCGATCTCGTAGAGATTGCTCCCGATCCGCTTCCAGTCCTTCTGCACGCGCTCGCCCACCACGTCGAAGGCCTCACCCATCTTGATCCGCACTCGCTCGTCCTTGGGGGTGTGGTCGATCCAGTCCTCGCCGATGAGCTGCTGGCTCCCGGAGGCGTCCGCCTTGTAGACCCGCACCTTGCCCTTGGGCAGAGGGATGCCGAGGCGGTTGTCCTTGCTGTTCCGGATGTCGAGGTAGACGCCCACCTTCTGGTTCGAGATCGGCATCCCGTACTGGGTGCGATGATAGCCCGCGGCGCCGTAGTAGATGAAGCGCTTCTCCACCGGGAAGTCCGCCGCGGACAGGAGCGTCAGCTGCTTGGTCTGGCTCTCCTTGATGGTGGTCCGGCCGTCGAGGGTGTAGAGGTGGTACTCGAAGAAGCCCTCGGACTTGAACTCGCGGTCGGCCACTGCGGGAGACGCCGCCTTCGCGGCCATCTCGAGGGCCCGGCGCGAATCGTCCCGGCTCGCGGCCCGGTTGACGTCTCCCGCGACCAGCTTGAGCGCCGCGTCCCGGTAGGTCGCCCCGCTCTGGTTGTTGATGGTGACCCAGCCGGTGAGATCGGCGCGGGAGTCGGCCGCGTTGATCAGCATCACGTAGTCGGACTTCCAGCTGATGCCGCCGGTGAGATAGGAGGCCTCCACGCGCTGGGGGACCGGGCGGGTGTTGCGCAGCAGCCAGGCCAGCGTCGGCTTCGACACCAGGTTCTCGGGCAGCGCGGGCAGCACCACGCTGCCGAAGTGCCCCATGTGGATCTGGCCGTTGATGTCGTAGACCGGGCCCCGCGTGGAGAGCAGGGTGGCCTCCTGGAAGGTGCCGTTGCTCTGGTAGAGCCGCACCTTCCGGCCCACGTACTTCTCCATGAGCTTCTCGCTCGAGAGCAGATCGTACTCGTAGTTCTGCTCGAGGATCTTGAGTCCGGCCGGGTCGGTGAGCGAGCGGAGCAGCACCGAGGTGGGATCGATCTGGGCGGCCACGTCCATGAAATGGGTCTCGATGGCCCCGGGCTCGAGCCGGACCTCGCGCACGTCCTTCACGAGGCCGAGGTTGCCGTTGTAGACCGTGATCATGACGTCGCGCTGCTCGGCCGAGGTGATCTTGACCGGGGCCGCGCCGGCGGCGGGGGCCGCGCCGGCGGCGGGGGCCGCGCCGAGCAAGCCGGCGAGGGTGAGTGCGATCAGGCGTTTCTGAAGCGTTCTCATCGTGGTCCTCCAGGGTCCGGATGGCTGCTGCTGTCCGGTTAGACCCGGGGATCGCGGAGAAGTTCCGGGCTACTGCAAGCGGAGGATCACGTGAACCTGGGCGGGGAGATCGGGCCGCTCGGCCTCGACCTGCCAGGAGCCGATGCTCGCCAGGCTCGCGGAGAACTCCGCGTAGCGCGGCTGCGGGATCACCGCCTCGACCACGGTGGTCTCGTCCTCCCGCCGGCGCTGCGTGACGCTGCCGCCGAGGCGCGCGATGAGCGTGGTGAGGTCGCGCTCCGCCGCGTCGCGGTCCTTGACCGCCACGCGGGCCACGACGTCCGCGGGCGGCGACGCGCGCTTGGCGGCCAGCCTCGATGACGACGGCGCAGACGGCGCCGACCCCTTCGAGTCACCGCTAAAAGTCGGCGAGAGCACCCGCTGGCGGCTCTCCGCCTCCGGGCGCGCCACGCCGGCCACGTTCTCGCTGGGGGCGGCCTCCGTCTTGGCCTGGGCCTTGGCCTCGGGTGGCGACTGGCTCGCCGGAGGCGCCGAGGCGGGCGGTGGCGCGGGCGCGGCGGGCGAGGGAGAGCCGACGGCGGGCGGGGAGCCGGTGATCTGCGGGTTGATCTCCTGCGATCGGGACGCGTCGGCCCGCTCCCGCTCGCCCGCCGCCCGCGCCGGGGCATCCGCCGGAGGCGGAGTGGTCGGGGCCGGCGACGACGGGGCGGCCCGGTCCGCGAGCTGCTGCTCCCCCGCCTTCTCCTTCGCGGGCGCGGCGGGCTCTCGCTGGGGGGCCACATCGCGCGCCGCCTGCTGAAGCTCCGGGCTCCGCTCGAAGAGATAGACGGCGAGCAGCCCCACCATTATCACCGCGGCGGCCTGCAGCGGCAGCTTCACCGAGAGCGGCAGGAGTACCGCGTCGGCCACCCGCCGGTACCAGGGTCGCGGCCGCGCCGCGGCCACCGCTCGGTCCACGAAGCCCACGGGAGCCCGGGCCGGCTCCACCCGCTGGAGCAGGGCGACCGTCTCACGGAGGGCCACGAGCTCGCGCCGACACGCGGCACAGCCCTCCAGGTGGGTGTCGACCAGCCTCCGCTCCTCCGGGGCGAGCGCCTCGTCGAGATAGGCCGACAGCGATTCGCGCGCGTCTTCGCAAGTCATGGGCAAGTCATGGGCACGTCATGGCAGGAATCGCTCGAGCTTCTCCTTCAGCTCCGCCCGCGCCCGGTGCAGGCGGGATCGCACCGTTCCGAGCTCCAGCTCCAGCACCTGGGCGATCTCCTCGTACGAGAGGCCTTCGAGGTCACGCAGCACCACCACGATACGCCGGTCCTCCGGCAGCTCGGCGATGGCCCGCCCGAGCGCGGTCTCGAGCTCGCGGCGCTCCAGCGCCGCGTCCGGGCGCGGAGCCGCGTCCGACAGCCGCAGCAGCGCGTCCTCGCCCTGCCGCGCCATGCGCCGCTCACCGGAGGCCAGCCGGCTCAGGCAGAGCCGCGACGTGATCGCGTAGAGCCAGGTCGAGAGCTTGGCGTCGCCTCGAAAGGCGCCGAGCGCGCGATGCGCCCGGACGAAGGCCTCCTGCGCGACTTCCTCCGCCTCGGCCCGGTTGCCCAGCATGCGAAGGGCCACCCCGAACACGCGATGCTGGTACGTCATCACCAGCTCCTCGAAGGCGGGGGCGTCGCCGGCGCGAAGCCGGTCCAGGAAGCGCGGCGCGTCGCCTGCCTCCGCCTCTCGCACAGTAAGACCATACCGCGGCGCGGAAGTTCCCGCGCACAAAAGCGGGCGGGGAGGGCAACCGGGAGCGCGGCCCCGACGGGGATGGTAGACTTCGCGGCGTCATGGACAAGCGCGAGCGCGTCCTGGCCGCCCTCGGCCGCAAGCCGGTGGATCGCCCGCCGGTCTCGTTCTGGCGCCACGTCCCCGAGGTGGACCATACCGCTCCCGGGCTCGCGGAGGCCATGCTGGCCTTTCAGCGCCGCTGGGACCTCGACTTCGTCAAGGTGATGTCGAGCGGGGTGTACTGCGTGGAGGACTGGGGCTGCGCGGTCGCCTACCAGGGCTCGCCCAACGGGGCCAAGCAGTGCACGAAGCACGCGGTGCAGAGCCGCGCCGACTGGACGCGCATCCGCGCGCTCGACCCGGGGGCGGGGGCGCTCGGCCGCGAGCTCGAGGCGGTCCGCCTGATCTCCCGCGGCCGCGCCGACGACGCGCCGATCCTGCACACGCTCTTCTCGCCCCTCACGGTGGCGCGCAAGCTGGCGGGCGATCGCCTCGTCGAGGACCTGCGGCGCGAGCCCGAGGCGGTCGAGCCCGCGCTCGACGCCATCACCGAGACGATGGCCGCCCACGCGCGGGCCGCGCTGGACGCAGGCGCGGACGGGCTCTTCTTCGCTACCCAGACCGCGGCTCGGGACGTGGTGACGCCCGAGGAGAGCGCGCGCTTCGACCTGCCGCGCATGCGCCGCATGCTGGACGCGGTGTCCGGGCGCTCCGCGTTCACGCTGCTCCACGTCCACGGCCGCGACATCTTCTTCGACCAGGCGGCCACGCTGCCGGTGCACGCGGTGAACTGGCACGACCGGCTCACCGCGCCGCGGCTCGGCGACGCCGAGCGGCTTTTCGGGGGCGCGCTCGTGGGCGGGCTCAGCGAGAGCCGAACCCTGGTGAACGGACCGCCCGCGGCGGTGGCCGCGGAGGTTCGCGACGCGCTCGCCCAGACGGGCGGGCTGGGAGTGATGATCGGGCCCGGCTGCGTCCTGCCGCTCGCGACGCCCGATGCCCACCTCGCCGCGGTGGTGACCGCGGTTCAGTCGACGGCATGAGGTAGCGCCGATGACGATGCGCACGCCGGCTCCGTTGCTCACCGCGGAGGCAATGCGCTCCTAGTGCGCGAAATCTCGTGACCCCCGGCGACTGACCCACCGGGTTATCCACCACCGGCCCACGAAAATTGTGGACGGTCGGAGGTGAGGTGCTCAGGCCATGCCAACCTCTTCGATGATCACGCGCTCGCCCGGCATCATGATCCTGATCCTCTGCGGTCTGCTCGCCCTCGCCACGCCGGCTTCGGCCGAGTCCGCATGGGTGTTGTGGCTCGGTACCGTCACGACCTAACACCCTTCGGAGCTTATGGTGGAGCCACCGGCGAGAAAGAGTGCCCGAGACCGTCGACCCGCGAGGGACCGAAAGCGAAGTGATCGTCACGCGGATGAGCGCGGCGGCCGGTGAGGGCGGGAGCGCTGTGCTAATATCCGACGGTACCTATGTCCTCGACGAATCTACTCGATCTGTCCCCCGCCGAGATGGAGGCCCTCGCGGAGAGCCTCGGCGCCGAGCGCTACCGGGGCCGTCAGCTCGCGCAGTGGATCTTCGTCAAGGGCGTGACCGACCTGGCCGCGATGTCGGACCTGCCCCGGGACTTCCGCGCCACGCTGGCCTCGCGGGTGGACGTGGACATGCCCGAGGTCGAGCGGCGCACCCCTTCGCAGGACGGCAGCCAGAAGCTCGTGCTCCGCTACGGTGACGGGGCCCGGGTCCAGGCGGTGCTGATGCCGGACGGCGATCGTCTCACGCTCTGCGTCTCCACCCAGGTCGGCTGTGGCTTCGGCTGCGCCTTCTGCTACACCGGGACCATGGGGCTCGAGCGCAACCTGAGCGCCGGTGAGATCGTGGCCCAGGTGATGGCGGCCCGCGAGGGGCTGGCCGCGGGCCTCCGGATCACCCACATCGTCTACATGGGCATGGGCGAGCCCCTCGCCAACTACACGGCCACCGTGAAGTCGTTGCGGCTCCTGACCGACCCGCAGGCCTTCGCGTTCGCCCCCCGCCGGATCACGGTCTCCACGGTGGGGCTGGTGAGCGGCATCGAGCGGCTCGCCAAGGAGAACCTCCGGGTCAACCTGGCGGTCTCGCTCCACGCCACCAGCAACGAGATCCGCGACCGGATCATGCCGGTCAATCGCGGCTTCGCGATCGAGGAGCTGCTCGCGGCCTGCCGCCGCTTCCCGCTGCCCTTCCGTCAGCGCATGACCTTCGAGTACGTGCTGCTCGAGGACGTCAACGACTCGGTCGAGGACGCGCGGCGGCTCGTCAAGCTGCTGAAGGGCATCCGCGGCAAGATCAACCTGATCCCGTTCAACGACTGGGAGGGGTCGAGCTTCGCGCGCCCGCCGCTGGCGCGGATCCTCGACTTCCAGACCGTCCTGCTCGAGCACGGCATCCGGGCGACGGTTCGCTGGAGCAAGGGCGAGGACATCGGCGCCGCCTGCGGCCAGCTTCGCGAGGCGACGGTCACCGCATGAGCGCGCCGGTGACGGTGGCGCTGGCCACCCTCGGTTGCCGCCTCAACCAGGTCGAGTCCCAGGAGATCGGCGCGCGGCTCCAGGACGGCGGCTTCCGGGTGGTGGAGCCCGGGGCCCGCGCCCAGGTGTACGTGATCAATACCTGCACCGTCACCGGCCGCGCGGATTTCTCCGATCGCCAGCTCATCCGCCGCATCGCCCGCGAGCACCCGGAGGCCTATCTGGTGGTGACCGGCTGCTACGCCCAGACCGATCCGGAGGCGGCCGCCGCGATCGCCGGGGTGGACATGGTCGTGGGCAATCAGGAGAAGTACCGCCTGCCCGAGCTGCTCGGCTCGCTGACCAAGCGGGCCCGGCCCACGGTGGCGGTGGGGGCCATCGAGGCCGCCCGCGAGGTTCCGATCGCGCCCTTCGCGCGGATGGCGGGCCGCTCGCGCGCCTTCGTGAAGATCCAGGACGGCTGCCAGCACCGCTGCGCCTTCTGCATCGTGCCGGCCGCGCGCGGGCGGAGCCGGAGCCAGGAGCCCAAGGTCGTGCTCGACCAGGTGCGCGCCCTCGCGGCCGCCGGCCACCTCGACGTCACCCTCACCGGGGTGGACATCGGCCACTACGGCTGGGATCTCTACCCGCGCACCACGCTGGCCGCCCTCCTGCGGATGCTCGCGGAGGTGGAAGGACTCCGCTGGCTGCGCCTCTCCTCCGTGCTCCCGTCCTACTTCACGCCGGCGCTGGTCGACGCGGTGACGACGCTGCCGATGATGGCGCCCCATCTGCACCTGCCGCTGCAGAGCGGCAGCGACCGCGTGCTGCGCCTGATGCGGCGGCCCTACCACACCGGCATGTATCGGGCCCTGGTGGACCGGCTCGCCGCGGCGATCCCGGGACTGGGTCTCGGCGCCGACGTCATCGTGGGACACCCGGGTGAGACCGAGGAGGATTTCGAGGCGACGATGCGCTTCGTCGAGGCGCTCCCGTTCTCGTCGCTCCACGTCTTCTCCTACTCGGACCGGAAGGGGACCGAGGCGGCGCGCCGGCCCGATCGCGTGGCGGGGCCGGTGATCCGCGAGCGGAGCCGGCGGCTGCGCCGGCTCGGCGCCGAGAAGAACCTGGCCTTCCGCCGCGGCTTGGTCGGCCGCCGGCGCGAGGCGATGGTGCTGGACGCGCGCGATCGGCGGACCGGGCTGCTCGCCGGCCTCACCGACAACTACGTCGAGGTGCTCTTCGACGGTCCCGACACGCTCGGCCGCCGGGTCGTGCCGCTCACGATCACGGACGCCCGCGCGGACCGCACCCTCGGGCGGCTCGAGGAGATCGGGGTATGAGCGCGGCCAGGACCAAGGTGGCCGTCGAGCCCGCGCTGGGCATCATCGGGGGCAGCGGGCTCTACGAGATGGAGGGCATCCAGGACCTCCGCTGGGTGCGCGTGCGCACCCCGTTCGGCGAGCCTTCGGACGCCTACTGCACGGGCCGGCTCGGGGACCGGCGGGTGATCTTCCTGCCCCGCCACGGCCGGGGCCACCGGATCACGCCCTCCGAGATCAATTACCGCGCCAATATCTACGGCCTCAGGGCCCTGGGGGCCCGCTGGGTCGTCTCGGTGAGCGCGGTTGGCAGCATGAAGGAGGAGATCCACCCGCTGGACCTCGTGATCCCCGACCAGTTCTACGATCACACCAAGCGGCGGGTCTCGAGCTTCTTCGGCGACGGCATCGTCGGCCACGTCGGCATGGCCGAGCCGGTCTGCGCGGCGCTCGGCGACCTGCTCGAGACCGGGAGCCGGGAGGCGGGCGCGCGGGTGCACCGCGGCGGCACCTACATCTGCATCGAGGGCCCGCAATTCTCCACCAAGGGCGAGTCGCAGATCTACCGCCGCTGGGGCGTGTCGGTCATCGGGATGACGAACATGCCCGAGGCCAAGCTGGCCCGCGAGGCCGAGCTCTGCTACGCCACGCTCGCGCTGGTTACCGACTATGACGTGTGGCACGAGAGCCACGAGGCGGTGACGGTGGAGGCGGTCGTGGCCAACCTGCTCAAGAACGTGGCCACCGCGAAGGTCGTCCTCCGGCGCGTCATCCCGCGCGTGGGCAAGGCCTGCGGGGGCGGCTGCGGCGATGCGCTCGCCAGCGCGGTGATCACCGATCCCAAGGCGTTCCCGCCGCGCACCCGCAAGCGGCTCGGCGTGCTGCTCGATCGCTACTTCCCCCCGAAGGGCAAGGGGCGCCGTGGCTGATCGGGGCGAGCTCGACGTCATCGGCATCGGCAATGCACTGGTGGACGTGTTGACCCACGCCGAGGACGGCTTCCTCGCGCGCCAGGGTCTGGTGAAGGGGACCATGCACCTGGTCGACGAGGCGCGCGCCCGCGAGCTCTACGACGCGATGGGGCCGGGGTTGGAGATGTCGGGCGGGTCGGCCGCCAACACAGTGGTTGGGGTCGCCTCCTTCGGCGGGCGGGCGCACTACGTCGGCAAGGTCCGCGACGACCAGCTCGGCGAGGTGTTCGGCCACGACCTGCGCGCCACCGGCGTGGGCCACGACACGCCCCGCGCCACCGAGGGCCCGCCCACCGGGCGCTGCCTCATCCTGGTCACCCCCGACGCCCAGCGCACGATGAGCACCTTCCTGGGCGCCTCGGTGCGCCTCGGCCCCGGCGACATCGACAAGGGCCTCATCGCCCGCGGCAAGATCCTCTACCTCGAGGGCTACCTCTTCGACCCGCCCGCAGCCCAGGAGGCGTTCCGGGCCGCCGCGGCCATGGCCCACGGCGCGGGGAGGAAGGTCTCGCTCACCCTGTCGGACCCGTTCTGCGTGGGACGGCATCGCAAGGCCTTCCTCGACCTGGTCGAGCACCACGTCGACATCCTCTTCGCCAACGAGGCGGAGATCTGCGCGCTGTACGAGGTCGGTGACTTCGACGCCGCGCTGGCCCGCGTGCGCGGCCACTGCGAGATCGCGGCCCTCACCCGGAGCGGCAAGGGCTCGGTGATCGTGGGCGGCGGGCGGGTGCACCTGGTGGCCGCGCAGCCGGTGGCCGCGGTGACGGACACGACGGGCGCGGGCGATCTCTACGCGGCCGGCGTGCTCTACGGCCTCAGCCAGAGCCTCGACCTGCCGACCTGCGGGCGACTGGGCTCGCTGGCCGCCGCGGAGGTCATCGGCCACGTGGGCGCCCGGCCGATGGTGCCCCTGGCGCAGCTCGCGGGACCGATTCTCGGGTAGGCACGCGATGGCGGAGCACGACGCGCTCGACGTCAAGTACGACCGGCTGGTGGATCTCATCCGCGGGATGACCCGCGTGATCGTGGCCTTCTCCGGCGGCGTGGACTCGACCTTCCTCGCCCGGGCCGCGAAGGACGCGCTCGGCGACGGCGCGACGCTGGTCACCGCCGATTCGGAGACCTACCCGGCCTCCGAGCTCGAGGAGACGCGCCGGCTGGCCGCCCTGCTCGGCATGCGCCAGGAAGTCATCCGCACCCGCGAGCTCGACCGGCCGGAGTACGCGCGCAATGCGCCGGACCGGTGCTTTCACTGCAAGGAGGAGCTGTTCGCGCGGCTCGAGCCCATCGCCCGGGAGGCGGGCAGCGCGCAGGTCGTCTATGGCGCCAACATGGACGACCTGGGCGATCACCGGCCCGGCATGAAGGCCGCGGAGGCCCGCGGCGTGCGCGCCCCGCTCATCGAAGCCGCGCTGTGGAAAGAAGAGATCCGCGCGCTCTCGAAGGAGCTCGGGCTACCGACCTGGGACAAGCCGTCCTTTGCGTGTCTCTCGTCCCGCTTCCAGTACGGCGACCCCATCACCGCCGAGAAGCTCCGCCGCATCGACGACGCCGAGGCCTTCGTGCGGAGCCTGGGCTTCCGTCAGTTCCGGGTGCGCCATCACGACCGCCTGGCCCGCCTCGAGCTCGTCCCCGAGGAGATGCCGCGCCTCTGGCAGGAGAACCGGCACGGGGCGATCGTCCGGCGCTTCCGCGAGCTGGGCTATCTCTACGTGACCCTCGACCTGCAGGGCTTCCGCAGCGGCAGCGCCAACGAGGTGCTGAAGTGGATCGGGAAAAAGTAAGGGCGCTGCTGGAGGCGGTCGCGGCCGGCGCGCTCGCCCCCGAGCAGGCGCTGGCCCGGCTCCGGGCCCTGCCCGTCGAGGACCTGCGCTTCGCCCGCGTGGATCTGCACCGCTCGCTGCGCCACGGGGTGCCCGAGGCCGTCTTCTGTCAGGGCAAGACGCCGGAGCAGGTGGTCGCCATCGTGCGGCGGCTGGCGGAGGCGCACGACAACGTGCTCGCCACCCGTGCCGAGCCGGCGGTGGTGGCCGCCCTGCTCGCGAGCGGGCTGCCGTGCCGGGTGCACGAAGCCGCCCGCGTGGTCGTGATCAATCCCGTGGCGCGAGAGGGGGTCGGGCTGATCGTCGTCGTCAGCGCCGGGACCTCCGATCTGCCGGTGGCCGAGGAGGCCGCGGTCACCGCCGAGGCGATGGGCAATCATGTCGAGCGCGTCTTCGACTGCGGCGTGGCGGGCCTGCACCGGCTGGTGCCGCACCTGGACCGCCTCAACGAGGCGAACGCGATCATCGCGGTGGCCGGCATGGAGGGCGCGCTCCCCAGCGTGCTCGGGGGGCTGGTGGACCGCCCGGTGATCGCGGTGCCGACCAGCGTGGGCTACGGTGCCTCGTTCGGAGGCGTCGCCGCGCTGCTGGCCATGCTGAACTCCTGCGCCCCCGGAGTCTCGGTGGTCAATATCGACAACGGCTACGGGGCCGCGGCCCAGGCCAACCAGATCAACAAGCTCGCCGCCAAGCTCCGCTAGTGAGCTCGCCAGACTGCCCGCGGATGGGGGAGTGCGGGGGTCATTTCGGGGCCCCCGCAGATGAACGATGGACAGTCCAATGGGCTCGCGCGAGACGAGGCATGGTGCGGGGGCCATTTCGGGGCCCCCGCATATGAAGGTCGCGTATTTCGACTGCCCGAGCGGGGCGTCCGGGGACATGATCCTGGGCGCGCTGGTGGACGCGGGGGTGTCCTTCGAGACGCTCGAGCGCGAGCTGGCCGGCCTCGGCCTCGAGGGCTACCGGCTCGAGCGCCGCGACGTGATGAAGGCGGGCTTCCGCGCCACCAAGGTGGACGTGCACGTCCACGAGGGCGCCGCGGCGCACCATCCGGAGCGCACGCTCGCGGCGATCCTGGCTCTGATAGAAGACAGCCGCCTGGCCACGCCGGTGAAGGACCACGCCGCGCGGATCTTCCGGCGGCTGGCCGAGGCGGAGGCCCGCGTGCACGGAACCACGGCCGAGCGCGTGCACTTCCATGACGTCGGAGCGGTGGACGCCATCGTGGACGTGACCGGCGCCTGCGTCGGCCTGCACCTGCTCGGCATCGAGGCGGTGCACGTGGGAGCCCTGCCGGTCGGCGGCGGCTTCGTGCAGGGGCCGCACGGGCGCATTCCGGTGCCCGGCCCGGCCACCGCCGAGCTGCTGAAGGGCTTCCCGACCATCGATACCGGCGTGCGCCGCGAGCTGGTCACCCCGACCGGAGCGGCCGTGCTCACCACGCTGGCCGCCGGGGCGGGCGCCATGCCGGCAATGCACGTGCGGGTGGTCGGCTACGGGGCCGGCACCATGGATCTTGACACCCCGAACGTGCTCCGCCTGTTCGTGGGCGAGACCGCGGTCGCCGCCCCGACCGAGACCATCCTCCAGGTCGAGACCACGGTGGACGACATGTCCCCGCAGCTCTACGAGCCGCTGATCGAGCGCCTCCTGGAATCGGGGGCGCTCGACGTCTTCCTCACTCCCGTCATCATGAAGCGCAGCCGGCCGGGCGTGGTGCTGACCGCGCTGTGCGAGCCCGCGCGGGTGGCCGACCTCTCCCGGGTGCTGTTCGAGGAGTCCTCGACGATCGGCGTACGCTGGACCGCCTATCAGCGGGCGCGGCTCGAGCGCGAGATCGTCCAGCTCACCACCGCCTACGGCGCGGTGGGCTTCAAGGTGTCGCGCTTCGAGGGGCGGGTGATCACGGTCACGCCCGAATTCGAGGACGTACGGCGGATCGCGCGCGCCAAGGGCCTCCCGGTCCGCGAGGTGCTCGAGCAGGCGCGGATCGAGGGCCGGCAGCTCATCCGGTAGGCGTCGCGCGGCCGCGGCCCACAGTACCTGCTCGCGCGTGAAGGCCTTCTGCTCGTCGATGAGGGTGCGCGGAACGACGGTGATGGACTCGGGCACCTCCAGGAGCGGCGCCCCGATCGGCTCTCCTCGGGGACGACATAGGGGCTCGGCAGAGCCGGCGCGATGACCGTCAACCGCTAGCCTGGGGGACCCCCGGCCGCTCGCCGGCACCCCCGCCGCAACTCATAAGTCAGGGTTACCCTCCGGGGAGTCGGTCGATCAAAATTAGGGTTACCGAGCGCATTGACTAGAAGCCCCCAGGAGCCGCGCTGCGGGGCGGGGTAGGGATCGGGAGC
>Ga0187892_10005394_pt1 | contig 20165 bp, 18 predicted proteins | sample MA1701073metaG_FD_139345 | JGI IMG/M metagenome (GOLD analysis project Ga0187892, IMG submission 139345) | Bio-ooze microbial communities from a basaltic lava cave in the Kipuka Kanohina Cave System on the Island of Hawaii, USA - MA170107-3 metaG ...
CGGCTCTGGGTCGCAGCAACCGACTACAGCGCGGAGATCAACGTCTCGGAAGAGATCCTGAAGCGCATGTCGGACAGCTACCGCCGCATGCGGAACACCGTGCGCTTCCTGCTCGGCAATCTGGCAGACTTCGATCCGGCACGCGATGCGTTGCCGATCGGAGAGCTGGTCGATCTCGATCGCTGGGCGCTCGCGCGCGCATCCCGCCTTCAGCAGGAAGTGATCGAGGCCTACCGCAATTACGAATTCCACCTGATCTACCAGAAGGTCCACGGCTTCTGTGTGATCGAGCTGGGTTCGTTCTGGCTGGATATCCTGAAAGACCGGCTGTATACGACGCCAGCAAAGAGCGACGCGCGCCGCTCGGCGCAGACGGCCATGTATCACATCGCCGAGGCGATGGTGCGTTGGCTCGCGCCGATCCTGTCGTTCACGGCGGAAGAAATCTGGAAGCATTTGCCCGGCAAGCGCGAGGATTCAGTACTGCTCGCGACCTGGTGGGAGTTGCCAACGGTGCCGGCGACGGGACCGGTGGACTGGGATGCGGTGATTGCGCTCAAGACCGACGTCGCGCGCGAGCTCGAGCGCCTGCGCGCCGCGGGCGAGCTCGGCGCACCGCTCGAGGCTGCGGTGGACGTCTATCTCGATGAGGCGCAGCATCGCCGCATGATGGCCATTGGCGATGAACTGCGTTTCGTCCTGATCACCTCCCAGGCGCGGCTGCGGCCGGGCGCCGAGCGTTCGGCGTCCGCCGTGGCTGCCGAGTCGGTCGCGAAAACCGGCGCCTGGATTTCGGTAACAGTCCAGAACGCGCCGAAATGCGCGCGTTGCTGGCATCGGCGCGACGACGTCGGCCAGGACCCGCGACATCCGGAAATCTGCGCGCGTTGCGTCACCAACCTCGATGGAGCCGGTGAAGTGAGGCGTTTCGCATGACTCGACCCGTCGTCCGGGGAAAGACGGGACTGATCTGGATCTGGCTGTCCGTGATCGTCGTCGCGCTCGATCAACTGACGAAATGGTATGTCGTCAATCATTTCGCGCTGTTCGAGATCCTGCCGGTGGGACCGCTGCTCGAGGTCACGCGCATGCACAACGAAGGCGCCGCGTTCGGGTTGCTGGCGCAGGCCGGCGGCTGGCAGCGCTGGTTTTTCCTGGGTCTCGCGGCGGTGATCGGTGTCGCAATCGTCTGGTGGCTCTACACGCTGCCGGCGCGCGGCCAATACTGGTTGAGCATGGGGCTCGCGCTGATTTTGGGCGGCGCGGCCGGGAACGCCTACGATCGCTTTACCGACGGCTTCGTGGTCGACTTCCTCCATTTCCACCTGGGAGGCGCTTACTTCCCGGCATTTAATGTTGCGGACATCGCGATCACGACTGGCGCCATCATGCTCGTCATCGATGCGTTGATGCACAGCCGGCGGCGCAGGGCGGCGGCACGATGAAAGTCCTGCTCGCGAATCCGCGTGGATTCTGCGCGGGCGTTGACCGCGCGATCGACATCGTCGAGCGGGCGATCGAGTTGTTCGGCGCGCCGATCTACGTGCGTCACGAGGTCGTGCACAACCGTTTCGTCGTGGACCGGCTGCGCGGCCTGGGCGCGATATTCGTGGACGAGCTGGATGCCGTGCCGGACGGTGCGACGGTGATCTTCAGCGCGCACGGCGTGCCGAGCTCGGTCGAAGAGGAAGCCGCGCGGCGCGGGCTCGGCGTGTTCGACGCGACCTGTCCGCTCGTCACCAAGGTGCACATGGAGGTCGGCAAATATGCCCGCGAGGGGCTCGATGTGATTCTGATCGGCCATGCGGGGCACCCGGAAGTCGAGGGCACGATGGGTCGCTTCGACGCCGGCTTCGGCGGACGCATTCACCTGGTCGAGACGGTCGCGGACGCGAAGAAGGTCTCGGTGCGTGATCCCGCTCGGCTCGCCGTCGTGACGCAGACGACGCTTTCGGTGGACGACACGGCGAAAGTCATGGCCGCATTGCGCGAGCGTTTCCCGTCGCTCGCGACTCCGCGCAAGGAAGACATCTGCTATGCGACGCAGAACCGGCAGGATGCGGTCAAGCAACTCGTTGCGCAATGTGACGTGCTCGTCGTCGTCGGATCGCAGTCGAGCTCGAATTCCAATCGCCTGCGCGAGATCGCGACGACGCGCGGCATTCCGGGTTACCTGGTCGACAACGCGGACGACCTGAAACGCGAGTGGTTCGAAGGCAAGCGCGCGGTGGGCGTGACGGCGGGCGCTTCCGCGCCGGAGTCGCTCGTGCAGGAGGTCGTACGGCGTCTCCGGGAATGGGGCGGCATGGAAGCCGTCGAAGTCGTCGGGCGCGAAGAGCGCGTCGTTTTTGGATTGCCGCAGGCGCTACGCCAGATCGGCAAATCGCAGCCTGCATGACGGTGCCGGTGTCGTAAATTCGTAATCTACGCCACGCCGTAGATTACGAATTTACGACACCGGCACCGTCACCAGCATCTGCTGGCGCTGTCGCTACCGCGCGAATCCACTGCTTCGCGCCTGCCACTCTCGTCGATGGAGAGACTCCGGCACGAGGGATCGGCGCGATCGCCCGTGGCGCTGGCCACGACGCGGAATTCCGATGCACTGGCGACTTCGACGCTCAACGCATAATGACCACCGGGTGTCCGCGCCGAAACTGGCAGGCCCGGCGGCTCTTCGCCAGCGGCGGCATCGAGCCGATCGCCGTAACGGCCGTGAGAAAGGTGGAACTTCTCCTGCTCCGCGGCGACGGCCAGCAACGCCTGGACCGCTTCGGCGCGGTGGCCTCGGAGGACGTGGCCTCGATAGGACGCGATCGCGATCGTCGTCGTGATCGCGACGATCGCGAGCGCAATCACGACTTCGATCAGCGTGAAGCCGGGGGCGGGATCAGCTTGCGCCATGAGGTCTTGACCGGGTCGCCGGCATATCCGGAATCGAAGATCTCTCCGCCGACGATGCCAAAAGGCCGCGGGCGACAACCGTCGCACGGCTCATCCCATCGATCCGGAAATCCGAAGCGGAGGCCGACCGGCAGGCCGGAGCCCGTGATTTCGTCGGCTTGGTCCTCCTGCGATTGGACCGCTGAAGCGTGCGCGAGGCCACTTCGAATATCGAGCGCATGCAGGCGGAGAACTGCCCTGGGCGGACCGCACGGCGCCGATTCGTCATCCGCAAGCGGCTGATACGTTTGGAATCGCAGGACATGGTCGAACGTGATCGTCCGGCCGACGACTTTCTCGCCCGCTCCGTGCTCTTCGAATTGCTGGAACCAGCCGGGCGCCGTCGCAGGCATGGCGATTGCCGGATCCGTCGCGTCATGGAGATCAGATTCAGTCAGCAGCCGCGTGTCGCCGGGCAGGTCGCGATCAAAGACTGCGTAGATCCGGTCAACGATCGATGTATCACGTGGCCGCGTGAGCCAGCCGGAGCCTACTGCGATCGCGATGACGTTGTCATTGCCGACGCGGGCGACCGACACATCGGGCGTCGCGTAGAAACGTTGCGCGCCGGTCCCGAGATGCGCGACCTGCCGCGCCTCCGCGACGTCAGCGGTCGAGCGCCCGTTCGCAAAATCGAGCCGCCACAAGCCGCCTGTCACATCGATCAGATAGACGCGATCGAGGAAGCCGTCGCCGTCGAGATCCAATGCCCGCGGCGCCGACGGCAGGCTTGCTAGCCCGGCGATCTTGAGATCACCGTCATCGCCGCCGCCCGACCACAGCTCTTGGCCCGTAATGGCATCGAGGAGATGGAGCGCGTTGCCCGCACCTGCGCTGTCTGCGTGAACCGAATCGAACTGCCGATCGTAGCCACCGGCCAGCAACACCACCCAGTCGCCGACGCTCTGTCGCGAGCCCTCGATGGCGAGTCGCGACACGACCGGCTCGGCGCGACTCTCGACCGGCACACCGCTGGGGAGCGCGGTGGACCAAAGCAGTTTCGGATCGTCCGCGGCCGCGATATCGATTGCGTAATACCGATTACCACCGCGGCCGAGACCGAAGAGCAGCCACAAGTGTTCTCCCGCGCCAGTATCGATGAGTCCGTTTCCATCGGCGTCATGCCGATGCACGACGAGAGAACCGTCGATTCCATGCTGTCGTACCGTCGTCGGCTCGTCGCGAATCAATTCGGGCAGTCGCGGCAAGAGTTCCACTGGCAACCAGGCCCACAGTTCGACGCCGCTTTCGGCGTCGTAGGCCTGTAGCAGGCCGTCGTGCGTGGCCGCAAACACGACCTGACGACCGGAGTCTTGATAGTCCACGACGACGGGAGAATGCGGACCGGGATCCCCGATCGTCCGTTGCTCGGCGGGCCAGCCGAGAACATCCTGCAACGATTCCGGGTCGGAGGCGCCGAGTCCGAACATCTGCCGGTCGAAGCGCGGATTTTCCGGCATCAGGCGATTTGCCGGATCCAGGATCCTTGCCGAAGCAATATTCGCATGGACGCGGCGAACCTCCGCGATCGGCAGCCTGCCCGCGGCGCCGCCGGCGAGCAGGTTCGCATCGGGAGCGTCACTCCAGAAACTGCGAGATGTCGCATTTGGTAAGCCGCTCGCCGCGTCAATTGCCGCTTCGCCGTCCTGATCGATGATCGTGGGCGGCGCCAGGGGTGAAGCCGGTGCGCCGAGCGCGTAGCGCAGCAGATTACCCATCCAGCGCTGCCTCGCAATCGGCGCGGTCAGGCCGTAGATGAGTCCGGGTCCACCGGTATCGCCGGCAATCGGCGTCATGCCCGCCGCGGAGAGCTGCGGAATCGCTGGCACCGCCGCGTCGTGTTGCAGGCTACGCGCAATGAGATTGATGAAGACCATCGGATCGGTGAGCGACGTTGACCGAATGGATTCAGGCGCCGGTGCGGGCACAGGAGCGATCCACGTCATCGGCGCGGTTTGCATGCCGGCCAGGTCGCCACGCAGGTCCGCCGATTCGATCCACTGCGAGATCGCCGCCAGGCAGTTTGTGCCGCAGCCGCCCGTCAATTCATCGAATCGGGGCAAGGCGCCAGCCGCAACGGCAGCGAGGTCGTCGTCTGACGGCTCGCCGGCGGTCAGGTACGCGAGCGAAACGGGCCGGCAGGCGTGCGTAAATGGTGAGGAGTAGCTTCCCTGTTCCGCTGGCTTCATGGCCGCGCCATCCGCCCGCTCATCGGTTCCGAAGCGCCGCGGTCCGCCGGACAGCCAGGCCGCGGCTTCTGCCAGCGTTTCCGCCAGCGGGGCGCGGCCCGACGGCGCCTCGCCGGCAAACGATTGCACGTCGGCTGCAGCGAGCCTGCTTTCGACTGGAGCGCGGGCAACATAGCCTCCTTCCGGGCCATCGTTGTCGACGCGGATGAGCGCCACATCCAGTTCGTCCGTCGCGGTCAGTGCACGCGCCAGCGACTGTGAGATCACATCGGCGATGGAGCGATCCATCGGCAAGGGCACGGAATGCAGGTAGTTCAGATAGTTGCCGCTATAGAAGACGTACGGATCCGCGTGCGGCGGCCGGTCCCATCCGATTTCCGATGCGGCGCTGTCGCTCCACGGACCGACGGGGCCATCGCTCGCGTACCAGTTGCCGGAACGCGCGCCGTGGCGGCCGCGATCGGCACGGCACTCAATGGCTTGCGCACTATCCGGCCTCGGCGCCGACCAGTAACCGCCATCCCCGCCTGTCCGCCATTGCGCGGCGCGAGACGCGATGAAGAATCCGTCTTGTGCCAGCGAGTCGCGCGCCGTCTCGCAATGCAGGCCGTTCAGTGCGGCAGCGGGAGCCAGTTCAAGACCGGCCTGCGCCGCGCAATCCGGCGCAGGTCCCGGCCCGCGGCGCCAGTACACGCGTGCAGGCTCGCAATGGATTGCTGCCGGCAGGTTCGTGCCGTAGTCGCGTCGCGAGTCATAAGGTTCAGCGACGCTGATTGTCTGCGCTGTAGCGGCAGAGGAATCGATGATCAAAGCGAGCAAAGGGCGGATGCCGGGCGGCAATGACGCTCGCGCGAGCCAGGCTTCGTCCGAATCCGCCCGTGACGAGAGGGCTACGACGACGCCAATCAATACAGCGGGTGTGCGATTGAACACGAACCTGAGGCATGCATTCATGTCGTGGGCACCACAAAGTAGAATCCCTGCTCGAGGCGTGATCGCGCGCCGCGCCCCGACCGGCCATGCGACGTGATGAAAAAATGCCTCGCTGTGAACGTGCCGGCGCCTTCGCCTACGCTGAAACCGGTTGGCAGTACGCCGGGCCCGTTTGCTTCGAGAGTCTCGGTGTGGAAATCCGCGGTGGCGGTCGCATCATCCGGTTGTATCGTGGCGTTTTGCGTACCGGGGCGACGCATCGCAGAGGCCTGTGCCAGGGCATGGGCAATTCCCGCTTCGGCCGCCTCGAACGCGTTTTGAGCCATCTGCTGATGACCGGCCAACGCAAGCGCCGTCATTGCGGCTGCCGCTGCGGCTAGCGCGAGAGCGCCCAGCCCCGAGAGCAGGACGAGCGTGACGACCAATGCCATGCCGCGATTCCGGTTCCTCATGGCGTGGCGCCGTGATTGCGGAGTTCGATCACCCGTGAAACCCGTTTGCGGCGGCTCATTTCCGGCTGCGAGGACTCGGGAACGTCACTCCGAGCCTCGACTTCGAGTCGCAGCGCGCGCGTCGTGCCGCCCAACGGTGGTTCTCCGGGATCGATCCACCGATCGATTGCGATATCGGAGTCGGCTGGATCGTCCAGGCCGATTTCGATCTGAAGGTCCGCGATGCCGCTGACGAGCTCCTCGTCCTGAAATGCGGGTCGCGTGCCGCCGACGAGGCGCTTGCGTCGCAACGATGGCCAAGCCGTGCGGCCGGTGGAATCGGCACTGACGTAATAGACGGCGACCTCCAGATCGTGCCAGCGAGCGTCCGCGCCGAGGCTGCCAATGCCGTCGGCAGAAAGTCGGGCAGCGCGCAGATTCGTTTCCAATTGCAGCCGGCCCGCCTGCGGGCGGGCGGCTTCCGGCGCGGCATGCCTCACCACGAGCGTGTCGGCCTGGGAAACGTGGCGGCCTTCTGGCACCGGCCGACAACGCACCGGGATTCCGGGCGCCGCCTCGTAGGCGGCATTTGCAACGACCAGCGGCGCCTTTAGATCGTGCGCGAGCGAGTTACCGCAGGAACCCGCGACCGCGAGCGCGGGATGTTCGGATGTTCCGAGAGCCGTAGCGCCATCGACCTGAGTAGCCGGCGGCGCGAGTCCGAGATAGCCGGCGAGCCGGACTTCGTCGACCAGCACCGTGAACGCCGCATCCAGGGATTCTTCGAGTTGCGCGAGCGCTTCGCTCGTCCGATGCGCCGCCCGTCCGCGTGCGACGAATGCGAGCGATCCAGCAATGACCAGCAGCACGAGCAGCATGGCGATCAGAATTTCCACGAGGGTGAGACCGGCGGCGCGATTCATGTCGTCACCGGCAGAACGAGCCGTTGCATGCCGACGCCAGCCACCGGCCATTCGATCGAGATGCGGTAACTCACGGGACTCGATTCGCCGACCTCGACGCGCGCCACGCTGCCAGCAGGCAGGGCGGATTCCACGGCGGCGGTCCAGGCAAGGATTGCGGGTGCATCCGCTGCGAGCGGAATGCCGTCGCCCCGGCCGAGCGCGCGCAGCTCCTCGGCGAGCGATCCGGCGAAGCGGATCGCGGCACGGCGATTGGACGATTCGCGTTCGTACTGAACGCTTTGCAGCAGCACGAGGCTGGCGCCCGCAAGCCCCGCGAGCATGAGCGCCAGTCCGACCAGCGCCTCGATCAACGTGAAGCCTCGCGCGGACCGCACGCTCAGCATGCAAGGGCCCGGTCCGATCCGTCACGACTGCTGATGCGTGGTCGTCCGCTGCGGCTGATGATCACGGCACGTGCAGCACGGGTGCCGCGCCGATCGCAGACTGTGAGTGTGGCCGGGGTTGCGAATCCGGAACCGCCCTCGAAATTCACCGTCGCGCGATTTGAACGAATCCGGGGAACACGCGCACCGCCGGCGAGTGGCAGACTGCGACTTAATCCCTCGCCGTCGGCTGTCAGGAGCAGGCCGCTGGACCAGTCGGCGCGCCCGGAACATTCGCGTTGGTCATCGCTTCCACAGAGTTGTATCGATTCGCTCCGTACCGCTGAAAACTGGCGGGCGAGATTGACCGCGTGCACGGCGGTCGTGATCGCCGCGTTCATCCGGCCGTCGAGCAGCAGATTCGAGAACGCGGGCACCGCTCCGCCTGCGACGATGGCGACGATGCCGAACATGACCAGCAATTCGGTGAGTGTGTGGCCGCGCGCATCCGTGGTTCTGTCAAGCATGCGGCGAGGTTAGCGCCGGCTCATTGAAGCTCCCCGGCGCAATTGAGGCGTGTTTGAGCGGATTTCCGCCGGGGCGTATATTCGCGCCCCATGGGCCCCCCCGAGGCACCGGCGCGTGCCGATCGCAAGCGCATCCAGGCCATGCTGGCTGGGCAGGGCATCCAGCCCACGGCCCAGCGCATGCTCATCGCGGAACTGCTGTTTGCGTGTGACCAGCACCTGACGGCGGACCAGGTCATTAAGGCGCTCGCCGACGGCGGCACTCACGTTTCCAAGGCGACCGTTTACAACACGCTCAACCTGTTCGCTGCGAAAGGCCTGCTGAAATCCTTGCAGGCCGATCCGCACCGCGGGCTCTTCGATTCGAATACGAAGCCGCACCATCACTTTCATGTGGAGGACACGGGCGAGCTGATCGACGTGCCGCCCGGCGCGGTGGAATTCTCGCGGCTACCGCCGCTCCCGCCCGGCACCGAATCCGTGGGCGTCGAAGTCGTGATCCGGGTGCGCCGGCAGGGCTGAGAGCCGCGTTGCCCGCTGCCCGGGCCTTGCCTATACTTCGCGCCCCCGATGCCGGTGTAGCTCAGTTGGTAGAGCAGTCGCTTCGTAAGCGAGAGGTCGGGGGTTCAAGTCCCTCCACCGGCACCACCTCGCGAACGCCAGTAGAAATACGCTGGAGCGCCGATCAGGACGATGCCGATGCCGATCGCGGCCCGGCCGGGTTGCGACACGATCGTGTTGATGACGAGGGAGGAGGCGGCTGCGATGAATAGCAGCGGCGTCCACGGATAGCCCGGAAGCCGATAGGTGCCGGATGAACCGGTGTTCCTGCGCCGATAAACGAAAATGCTGGCAGCGCCCAGGCCATAGAAGAGCCAGCCCGTGAAAACGACATAGGTCAGTAGCTCCTCAAAAGTTCCGGTCGCGGCCAGCAGGATGGCCCATGCGGACCCTGCCAGAACCGAGAACGCCGGCGTCTTGTACCGCGGATGCACGACGGCCAGGCGGCGGAAAAACAGACCATCGCGAGCCATCGCATAAAAGACGCGCGACGCCGTGAGCACGGTGGCGTTGGTGGCGCTGAAGATCGACACGAGAATCGCGAGCGCGACCAGTTTTGAAGCCGCTGGACCGACGACCGCAGAAATCGCGGCAGCGGCAATGCTATCGGTTTCGGCGGCCTTGGCCGGCCCGAGTGCTGCGAGATACGTCACATTGGCGAGCAGGTAGAGGCCGATCAGCGCCACCGTGCCGATAAACAGCGCGCGTGGGAAGTGGCTCTGCGCGTCCACGCAGTCGCTGGCGCAGAAGGTCACCCACTGCCAGCCTTCGTACGCCCACAGGACACCGATCATCGCGAGGCCGATTCCGGATGCGAGCGATGTTGGGTCGTCACTCGCAACCCAGAGCGCCGTCCCTGTTCCCGTGAAGCCCCGCCCGAGCCAGAGTAGCACGGCGCTCATCGCGAGGATTGCGACGACCTTGATAGCCGTGGTCCAGTTCTGGAGATTCGCGCTCTGCCGCGTGCTGAGTACGTTGACGATCGCCACGACGGCAATCATCGCGATGGCGGCAAGCTGTGATTGCAGGGGGGTCATTGGAATGACCTCGTCCAGGTAAGCGCTAAAAGCGACTGCGAGAGTCGCCAGGGATCCGCTGCTCATCACGAAAAAAAGCGCCCACCCAAACAGGAAAGCGGGGAATGGTCCGAAACCGTCGCGAATGAAGACGTAGAGGCCACCGGCCTTCGGATTCCTCGCACTCAATTCGCCGTAGGTCAGCGCGCCGAGCAGCGAAAGAACGCCGCCCGCCAGCCACACGAACAGGGCGACTGCCATGCTGCCGCCCACCTGGCGCAGCACCGCACCGGGCACGATGAATATTCCCGAGCCGATGACGGTGCCGATCGTCAGCAGAATGAGGTCGCGCAGGCCCAACGTGCGCGGAAGCGAGCCCGCCGGAGTTGAATCTTCAATCACTGGCTGGATTCGTTTTGCTGAATTTTACCGAGCCAAAGTGAGACCCCGAGACTAGTATATTCGCGCAGGACTCACTTCGATCGCGAAATCGGAGCCGCCGTGCCGATCCGGACCTTGCCAGCGAAGCTCATTCTCGCTGTCGTCTCCGTCATCTGCTACGGATTGATCTCATTGCTGGCGGAGACACTGGATTCGTATCCGGGTTCTCCTGATTCGGGCCTGTGGATTCACCACCTGATCGGTATCGTGTTCGGCGCACTCGTCATGTCGTCGTACGTCGGATCGCAGCAACGGATCTGGCGGGTCATCGCGATGTGCATCGCGAGCGCCGCCATTTACTACCTGGCCATCCATTTCGTCACCGACGGGCCACTGGGCTACGACACGATCCTGACATTTGTCGCAAGCGGAAGCGGTGCTGCGCTGCTCGTTGGTTTGGCGGTATCCGCCTTGGCGCCCAGGACATTTTCGCGGAAATTGATTCCGCTCACGCTTGTGGCGGGAGCCGCCGGCGGCGCGATGTTCGAGTTCAAGCTTGCGCTGGACGAAATTATGTTGGTGGCTCATGCCGCATGGCAGCTCCTGGTTTGTCTTGCGCTGCACTTTAGTTTTCGCAACGCGGAGACATAATCCGGCGCCACGGCGCCTGGTGCTCGCGCATTGCGCATTCTTGCGAGACCCGCGGCGGCCGCGTTAAATACGCTCTGGCGGCGCAGACCGCCGACAGCAATAAGATGATTCACATGGGGGATGAGCGATGCGCAACAAGCTTGCGAAGGCCGCGCTCGAGAATATCGGCATCGACGTCGCCATCGCCTACGCCGTGTTCCTGATGCTGGCGCTCTTCGTCAGCCTGGTTGCGACCGGCGGCCTCATCGCCGAATCGATGACGCTCGCGGACCTGCTGAGCGTCAATCGGGACTTCATCGAACCCGAATTCGCGAGTGGCAAAGGATTATTGCTCGTTCTGATCGCCACGGCGACCATCGCTGTCCCGTGGTTCTGGAAGCACAGACTCGCGCCACTCGCGTTTGCGTCTCCGCTGCTGTTCACGCTCTATGCGTTCTGGCCGTTGTACAAGCAACACCGCGCGCAACAGCAGGCAATGGCGGCCATGGGCGATTTGATGGGGCAGTTGCCTGAGCAGATGGACAGCGGAGCGAATGGCCCCTTCGACAGTCTCGAAGTCGCCGCCTACCTCCTGTTCGCGACCGTGATCTACCTGGCCGTCAAGGGAGTGATGCGCTCCCTGGCCCGGTCGAGCTGAATCGGAAATCCTCGAACTGGCGGCGAAGCTCTACCTTCGAGATCTTGCCGGTCGCCGTCAGTGGAATCTTGTCGACGAATGCGACATCGTCGGGAATCCACCATTTCGCGACGCGGCCGGCGAGCCACGCGAGCAGCTCCTCGCGCGTCGGTTGCTCTCCGGGCCGCGGGACGACGACGAGCAGCGGCCGCTCGTCCCATTTCGGATGCGGGACGCCGATGACCGCCGCCTGCAGCACTTTGGGGTGACCGGCGGCGGCGCATTCGAGATCGATGGAACTGATCCATTCGCCGCCTGACTTGATCACGTCCTTGGCGCGATCCGTGATCTGCAAAGTGCCGTCCGGACGGATGTTGGCCACGTCGCCGGTCGCAAACCAGCCATCCTCGTCGTGCGCCGTGCTCTTCTCACCGAGCTCGTAGTAATCGCTGCAGACCCAGGGCCCGCGCACCTTCAGCATGCCGGCGGATTTCCCGTCCCAGGGCAATTCGCGCCCGGCATCGTCCACGATCTTCATCTCGACGCCGTAGACCGGCCGGCCCTGGCGCACGCGAAATGTATCCTTCTCATCGGCTGCGAGCTTCTCGTAGCCCGGCGGTTTCGAATTGGTGGTCCCGAGCGGGCTCATCTCGGTCATACCCCAGGCGTGGATCGACCAGACGCCGTGGCGGTCGCGAAACTCGTTCATGATCGAAATCGGGCAGGCCGAGCCGCCGACCAGCACCTGCTCGAGCGAATCGAGCGCAACGCCGTGCTCGCGCGTGTAATTGAGGAGGAGTTGCCACACGGTCGGCACGCCAGCCGCGAGCGTGACCCGCTCTTCGTTGATGAGCGCGGCGAGCGTGGCGCCGTCGCCCATCTTCGGGCCGGGAAACACGAATCGTGCGCCGACCATCGGCACGCTGTAAGGCAGTCCCCAGGCATTCGCATGAAACATCGGCACGACGGCGAGCAGGCTGTCGCGCCGCCCGAAACCCATGGTGTCGGACAAGGCGGAGCCGTAGCTGTGCAACACTGTCGAGCGGTGATCGTAAAGCACGCCTTTCGGGTTGCCCGTCGTGCCCGACGTGTAGCAAAGCGCGCTCGCCGTTCGTTCGTCGAGATCGGGCCAGTCGAAACGGTCGGGCTCGCCGGCGATGAACGGCTCGTAGGACTCGTTGCCGAGCACGATGACGCGCTCGATCGTCTTGAATGCCGGGCGCAGCTTTTCGACGAGCGGCATGAGCGTCAGGTCGGCGAACAGCATCCGGTCGCCCGCGTGGTTCGCGATGTAAGCGATCTGTTCCGGGAACAGGCGCGGATTCAGCGTGTGCAGCACCGCGCCCATGCAGGACACCGCGTAGTACAGCTCGAGATGCCGGTGATCGTTCCAGGCGAGCGTGGCGATCCGGTCTCCGGGCCGCACGCCGGCTTTCGTCAGCGCATTGGCGAGCTGGCGCGCGCGGCGGAAGACGTCAGCGAGCGTGCAGCGATGCCGCGGATTCTCCGCCGTAACCGAGACGACTTCACGCGCGCCGTTGACCCGGTCCGCATGCCGCATGATCGAGGTGATCGTAAGCGGCAGATGCATCATCAGGCCGCGCACGGCGGGTTACTTCATCGTCGGCATCGTGAATTCGGCACCTTTTGAGCCTTCGGGCCAGCGCGCCGTCACGGTCTTCTGCCGCGTATAGAACCGCACGCCGTCGGGACCATGCATGTGCAGCGGACCAAAGAGCGAGCGCTTCCAGCCGCCGAAGCTGTGGAATGCCATCGGCACCGGTATCGGCACGTTGACGCCGACCATGCCGGCGGCGACGCGGCGGCAGAACTCGCGCGCGGTGCCGCCGTCCCGCGTGAATATCGCGGTGCCGTTGCCGTATTCGTGTCGCTCGATCAGCTCGAGCGCCGCGTCGAGACTCGGTACTCGCAGCACGACGAGCACCGGGCCGAATATCTCCTCGCGGTAGATGCGCATCTTCTCGGTGACCCGGTCGAAGAGCACGGGCCCCATGAAGAATCCGCGCTCGTGACCTTCGACCTTGTGTTTGCGGCCGTCAACGACGAGATTCGCGCCTTCGTCGACGCCCGCCGCGACGTAACCCAGCACGCGCTCGAGGTGCTCGCGCGTCACCAGCGGGCCCATGTCCGCGCCTTCGGCGTTGCCCGGCAATACGCGGATCCCCGCGAGTTCCGGCTTCAGCGCTTCGATCAGGCGGTCCCCGGCCTCGCCGACCGCAACGGCGACCGAAATTGCCATGCAGCGCTCGCCGGCCGATCCATAGGCGGCGCCGGCGAGCGCATGTGCGGCTCCCGCGGAATCCGCATCGGGCATGACGACCATGTGATTCTTGGCGCCGCCGAGTGCCTGCACGCGCTTGCCGTGATTGGAGCCGGTGCGAAAGACGTGTTCGGCAATCGGTGTCGAGCCGACGAAACTCACGGCGTCGACGCCGGGATCCGTCAACAACGTATCGACGGCCTCGCGGTCGCCATTGACGACATTCAGGACGCCGGCGGGCGCCCCGGCCTCGGTCAAGAGTTCCGCGAGGCGCATCGGGCAGCCCGGATCCTTCTCGGACGGCTTCAGGACGAACGTATTGCCACAGGCGATCGCGATCGGGAACATCCACATCGGCACCATTGCCGGGAAGTTGAACGGCGTGATACCCACGCAGATGCCGACCGGCAGGCGCAGCGACCAGCTGTCGATGCCGCGGCCCACTGCATCGCTGTATTCGCCTTTCAGAAGTTGCGGAATGCCGCAGGCGAACTCGACGATCTCGAGTCCTCGTGTCACTTCGCCACGCGCGTCCGCGAGCACCTTGCCGTGCTCGCGTGTCAGAATTGCCGCCAGCTCCTCTGAATGCCGGTCGATGAGGTCGCGCAAGCGAAACAATACTCGGGCGCGGCGCAGCGCCGGCGTATCGGACCATTCCGGCAGGGCGGCCCGCGCCGCGGCGATGGCAGCGCGGGTTTCGTCGGCCGATGCGAGCGCGACTTCGGTCGTCGCGACGCCTAGGGCAGGGTTATAGACGGGAGCGGTTCGGCCGGAGCGTCCCGCGACGCGGCGCCCGCCGATGTAGTGGCCCAACTGCTCGAGACCTGCGGTCATTGTGATCGCCTGCGACTCGCCGGATTGTCGCGCGAATGGTCGCGACTGTCACTTGAATGGAGAATCCGATGGGAATTCGATACTGGCAATGTCTGATATTCGCGGCCGTCGCCGGTTGTGCGCAGATGAACAGCCTGCCGGAGAAAGCGCCGTTGCCGGTTCACCCGATCGCTGAAACCGACCCCGTCGCAACCCCCCACGATGCGGCTGACGATTCGGCTATTTGGGTTCATCCGACGGATCCAGCGAAAAGCCTCGTCATCGGGACGGACAAGCAGCGTGGTCTTCACGTCTATGACCTCGACGGTCGGGCGCTCGAGACCCTGCCGGATGGCCGCCTGAACAACGTGGACATTCGCGATGGCTTTCTGGTCAACGGCCGCGCGATGGCATTGGTCTCGGCCACCAACCGAAGCAACAACTCGATCGCGCTCTATCTGCTCGATCCCGATTCGCGACGTCTCGTCCGTGTGGGCAATCCGGTGCCGACGGGCTTTGCTGACCCTTACGGGCTCTGCATGTATTTGAATCCGCAAGGCGAACATTACGTTTTCGTCAGCAACTCGGACGATGGGCGATTCCGGCAATGGCGCTTGCGCGCCGACGGCGCGACCGCCGTTGCCGATCGCGTGCGCGAGTTCCGGGTCGGCTCGAAGGCCGAAGGTTGTGTTGCGGATGACGAAACAGGCGCGCTGTACATCGCCGAGGAGGGCGGTGGATTCTGGAAATACCGGGCGAGCGCAGACGGCGGCAATGTCCGTCACCAGATCGATCGCGTCGGCGGCGGCAATGGTCTCGTGGCCGACATCGAAGGAGTCGCGATCTGGCACGGACGCAAAGGCCGCGGCTTCATCGTCGTGTCGAACCAGGGCGCCGACTCATATGCCGTCTATCGGCGCGAGGGCAACAACTCCTTCGTCGGCCTGTTCCGCGTCGGGGACGATGTCGAGCGCAACATAGACGGCGTTTCCGCGACCGATGGAGTCGCCGTGACGAGCCAGCCGCTCGGACCGCATTATCCCGACGGCCTACTCGTCGTTCAGGATGGCAGCAATCTGCCGGCCGGGCAGCACCAGAATTTCAAATACGTGTCCTGGCGGGAGATAGCCAGTGTTCTCGGACTCGCGAACGAGGGTTGAACGCCGATCCGTCCACCATTCCGGTAAGCTTCGGCGCGCCATGCAGATACCGCGCAAGCGCCGCAGAGGGCGCAAGCCCGCCGACATCGAGGATCGCAAGCCGTTCGACCGGGTTCCACTGTGGGTAAGGGCGCTCTCTGCCTTGCCCCTGTCGGTCTGGTACGCCATTGCGAGCCTCTTCGCATGGCTCGCGGAGTATGTGTTCCGCTACCGGCGCGCGGTTGTCGACACTCAGTTGCGGCTCTGTTTCCCGGATCGCGACGACGCGTGGATCGGCCGCACGCGGCGGGCTTTCTACCGTAGTTTCGGCCAGGTCATGGTCGAGATCGTGAAGGCCGCGACGATCACGCCAGCGGAGATCCGGCGGCGGGTGACGCTGGTCGATGCGGAACCGGCCCGCCGGACGCTTGACTCAGGGCAATCCATCATCGTTGTGACTTCACACACCTGCAACTGGGAATGGACCCTGCTGAAACTGTCGATCGGCATGGGGCATCCGGTCGACGCAGCGTTCAAGCCGCTGCACGACCGCTTCAGCGACCGGTTGATGCTGACGATCCGCTCACGATTTGGTGCGCGGATGATCACCGCAAGGCGACTGCTCATGCGCGTGCTGAGGCATCGTGGCCCGCCGCGAATTGTCGCAATCGTTGCTGACCAGGATCCGGTATCGTCAGCGGTGCGCTACTTCACGAAATTCATGGGGGTGGACACAGCGTTCTTCATCGGACCGGAAGTGATCGCGCGCGTCGGAAAGTTGCCCGTGTGGTATCTCGCCATGCACCGCGTGTCCCGCGGCCACTACCAAGTGACCTTCCAGCCGCTCGCTTCAGCCGGCGAAGCGCTGCCCGAGGGCGGGCTGATCGAGCGGTACGCGCGTCACGTGGAGATCCTGACCCGCGACCATCCTCCGGAATGGCTCTGGCCCTACCGGCGCTGGAAAGTGAAGCGCGACGCGTCGGAAGGCGGCGCCGCGGGAAACAGCGCGTCAGCCTGAATTGGCGGCCAGTTTTGCTTCGAGGTGCCGGGCCAGGTCCCTGATCGACGGGTGATCGAAGAGCTCGGTGAATTCGATGCGGCCGGGGAACTCGCGGTCGATGCGCTCGTGGATCTGGACCAGCGCGAGCGATCCGACGCCGATTTCGAACAGGTTGTCGTCCCGCTGGATGCGCTTGTCCGGCAGTATCTCCTCGGCGATGTCCTGAAGCAGCGACTCGATGCGGGTCATGCCCGCGACATTGCCGCCGTGCATCGCTGCGCCGAATCTCGCGACTTCGGCGAGGTCGGCGTCGAAATCACCGGCCAGATAGGCTTGCTCGAGCGCAACGCGCTGAATTTTGCCGCTCGTCGTCTTCGGCATGCGCCGGATCGGCACGACGACCGCGACCTCGAGCCCGGTGTGCTCGTTGACCCGCTTCGACACCTCGCGCGCAAGCGGGACGAAGTCGGCGAGCGCGCCGCGATGCAGTACGAAGAGGACCAGCATTTCGGTGTCCGCGCCGGCAGGCCGGCAACCGGCTGCAGCGACCTTGCCGAGCTCGAGGCCGGGAGCCGTCTGTGCGATCGCCTCGATGTCGTGCGGGAAATAATTCTGGCCGTTGACAAAGATGATCTCCTTCGCTCGTCCTGCGATCACGACGTCTCCGTCGTGCAGAAATCCGAGATCCCCGGTGCGCAACCAGCTGCCGGCGGCGAAAGCCGCCGCGGTCGCCTCGGGCGCGCGAAAATAGCCCGAGGTGACGCTGTCGCCGCGGACCTGGACGTGGCCTACGCAATCCTCGGTGAGCGCCACATCTGCGTCATCCGCGATCCGCAGTTCGAGGTTATTGATCGGCCTGCCGACGTGCATCAGCGCGAGCGCGTCCGCATCGCCCGCTGCAAGTTTCTGCACCCTGTCGCCGACGCGCAGGCGATGCCGGTCCACGCGCAGGCTGCGGTAACGGTCGCCGGGCTTCGAAGTCGTCACGCCGACCGTGGCCTCCGCGAGCCCATAGACCGGATACATCGCTTCGCGCGCGAGCCCGACGGGCGCCAGCCGGTCCATGAACTCGTCGCAGAGCTCGACGCTGATGGGCTCCGCACCGTTCAGGATCTGCCGGACCGAGGAGAGATCGATGCCATCGAGGCGCCGGTCGCCAAGCACTTTCAGATAATGGCGATAACCGAAATTCGGTGAAGCCGTGAGCGTCGCCTGCTTGCGCGAAAGAAAGGTGGTCCAGAGCAGGGGCCGTCGCACGAAGAGATCCGTCGGCATCAGATTCAGCTGGATCCGGTTCGCGAACATCATGATGAAGAAGCCGATCAGGCCGAGATCGTGCGTCAGGGGCATCCATGAGACCGACACGTCCCTTTCATTCCAACCAGTTGCCTGCGTCACGCCGCGCACGTTCGCGAGCACGTTTCGATGCGTGAGCTGCACGCCCTTTGGCTGGCTCGTGGATCCGGAGGAATACTGGATGAAGGCGAGATCCTCCGGCCTGACCGCGACCGGGTCCGCGGCGCGGCCGACGTCCTCGATCTCATCGATCAGGAAAGCGCGTTCGCGGAGCCGCGCGCCGGTCTCATCTTCACCGTGCTCCGCGACGAACCCCTCGAGCTTCTCGAGGCCTTTGTGGTCCGTGTAGAACCAGGGCCTGTCGAGCTGGCGCGCGATGCGCAGGAGCTTCCAGCGATGCTCGTCGCTGATGCCGACCGAGAGCGGCACCGGGACGATGCCGCCGGCGAGCGCGGCCCAGAAACCATCGATGAAGGCTTCATTGTTGTTCAGGAAGAGAATGAGATGGTCGCCGCGCGCCGCGCCCTTGCGCAAAAGCCGGCGCAAAATACCGAGCGCGCGGCCATGCAGCTCGGCAAACGTGACGCGCCGCTCCGACTGTTCGGTCTCGAGATAGCTGATATGGCGATCAGCCCGCGCGTTGGCGATCAGCAAGTCCACCAGGGTTTCGGCTGCTGTCATCCCGTGGACTCGTCGGTGCCGCGAAGGGTCGCGTAGACTCGGAGGCGATGATCCCGCAACCTCCGCCCCTGCGCAACACGCTTTACCACAAGGAAACGCGCGCGACACGGCGCCTGACGCGCACGCGGCTCGGGCTGTATCGCGCAGGCGCGCCTGTCGCCTCCGCCCTGATCCGACTGTTGTGGGCGATGACCCGCATCGTCGCCGTGATCGGCGAGGGCCGACTCGAGCAGGCGATTCGTCAGCATGGCGCCGTCATCCCGGTCTACTGGCACCAACACCAGCTGCTTCCGGTCCGTTACCTGCTCGGTCACGGCCGGCGCGGATTGAAACCCGGATTCCTGATCAGTCCCTCGGTCGACGGCGAAATTCCTGCGATGCTGGTGCGCCGCGCCGGCGGCGTCGCGATACGCGGTTCGTCGAACGTGACCGGCGCGCGGGCGCTGCGCGACTACTACGAGGCGATCACGCGCGACGGCATATCGCCCTCGATCACGCCGGATGGCCCGAGCGGACCCGCGCGCGAGTTCAAGCCCGGAGCGATCCTCCTGTCGCAGCTCTCGGGCAAGCCAATGCTGCCGATGGCGTTCGCGGCGCGCCGCGTGTACCGCTTCCGGACCTGGGACCAGTTCATCTTGCCCTTGCCATTCACGGCGTCCGTGCTCGCGATCGGCGAGCCACGCCAGGCACCCTGTAAGCTCGACGCGGGCGAACTCGCGAGTTGGCAGAAACGAATGCAGGGCGAGCTCGTCGCGCTGTATGAGCAGGCGGCGGCGAAACTAAGCGCCTCCAGATTATAGCAAATACATACGCTTAGCTTGCATTCCTAAAAGTTTCTGACAAAATGCGGCGCAACTATCGAACAGGCCGAATGGCCGGATTCGTTAACTGGTTCCTTCGGCGGACGAAGCCACCGCGTACAGACTGCCTTGAAAACAGGGGGAGCCCACCGGAGTGCCGAAGGTGCAAGGCGAATCGCTTCCTGAGTTCACGGCTTCGGACGTCCTGTCCGCGAAGTTGTGGCAGCCGCGGGCGGAGCGCCCGCCGCTCGGCATTGACCTCGCCTGCACCAAAATCGCCGTCGATTTCCAGAACATCACTGCCGGCAACGCCGATGCGGTGATCCGCCAGAGCCTTGAGATCCTGCGCGAGGCGATCGATACCGACGCGGTTTTTCTCGCGCTGCTGGACGGGCACGGCGAGCGCATCGACTCGATCGCGACCGCCAAGGGCCCATTCGCGCAATGCCGGCCGGAGGTGCTGAAAGGCGAGGCGCTCGACGCGCTGCCTTGGATCCGTTCGCGCCTCGAGCACGTCCGCATCCTCGAAATCCGCGACACGGTGAACGTGCGCGCGGAGCAGGGGAGCGACGCGGAACGGCTCGCGGGCCCCGACATCCGCTCGCTGCTCCTGATCGCA
>Ga0187892_10005395_pt1 | contig 20165 bp, 24 predicted proteins | sample MA1701073metaG_FD_139345 | JGI IMG/M metagenome (GOLD analysis project Ga0187892, IMG submission 139345) | Bio-ooze microbial communities from a basaltic lava cave in the Kipuka Kanohina Cave System on the Island of Hawaii, USA - MA170107-3 metaG ...
CGATGCCCGATACGATGAGTCTCGAGCGGCGGCGCATGCTGACGGCGTTCGGCGCAGAGCTCGTCCTGACGGAAGGCGCGAAGGGCATGAAAGGCGCGATCGCCCGCGCCAATGAAATCGTCGCGAGCGATCCCGAACGCTTTCTGCTCGTCGGGCAGTTCACGAATCCGGCGAATCCCGAGATCCACCGCCGCACGACGGCCGAGGAAATCTGGAACGACACGGACGGCGCGGCGGACATCCTGATTTCGGGCATCGGGACCGGCGGCACGATCACCGGCGTCGGCGAAGTCATCAAGAAACGCAAGCCCTCATTCCGCACCGTCGCGGTGGAACCGTCGGCGAGCGCCGTGCTCTCGGGCGGCCAGCCGGGCCCGCACAAGATCCAGGGTATCGGCGCGGGTTTCGTGCCGGAGATTCTGAACACAAAGATCATCGACGAGATCATCCAGGTGACGAACGAGCAGGCCGGGGAATACGCGCGCATGCTCGGTCGCGAGGAAGGCATCCTGGTCGGCATCAGCTCGGGCGCCGCGCTGTACGCTGGATTGCAGGTCGCCGCGCGCGCGGAGAACCGCGACAAGCTGATCGTCGTCGTGATTCCGAGCTTCGGCGAACGCTATCTGTCGACCTGGCTTTACGAGGAGGCTCCCGCCAATGCGCCCCGCATCGTCGCCGCCAGCTGACGCGCCGCCCTTGGGCGATCACGCGGATCTCGCCAAGCGCCTCGTCGAGTCAGGCGATGCGGATTTCCAGGCGCTCGGAATGGGCCGCTGGCCGGACCGTGCGGTCGTGCTGGAGATCATTCACCGGCTGCATCGGCTCCTGATCGCCGAGACATTGCCGGGCGCGAAACCGGGCGAGCAGCCCGCCAAACGCGTCGAGCGCGAACTCGGCGACATCGCCGCGGGACTTGCGGCACAGATTCGCCTGGCACTCGAATACCCGGCGCGGCTCGGCGAGGAAGCCGAGCGCGAGGAAGCGGCGCTCGATCGCGACAGCCGCCGACTCGCCGGCGAGCTACTTTCGAAACTGCCCTGGCTCCGCGAGCGCGTGTTCGAGGATGCGCGCGCGGCCTGGCGGAGCGACCCGTCCTGCCGCCATCCGATAGAGGCGCTGTACGCGTATCCCGGCATGTACGCGATCACGCGGCATCGCATTGCCCACATCCTCTACGAGCTCGACGTGCCGCTGCTGCCCCGGCTTGTGGCCGAAGACGCGCACCAGCGCACCGGCATCGACATCAATGCCGGCGCACAGATTGGGCGCGAGTTTTTCATCGATCACGGCACCGGCGTCGTGATCGGCGAGACCGCAATCGTCGGCGACCGCGTGACGCTCTACCAGGGTGTGACGCTCGGCGCCAAGAGCTTTCCGGTCGACAAATCCACGGGTCGTCTCGTCAAGGGACTCCCCCGTCATCCCATCGTCGAGGACGATGTCACGATCTATGCGAGCGCGACTGTGCTCGGACGCATCACCGTCGGCCGCGGCAGCATCATCGGAGGCAACGTCTGGCTGACGCACAGCGTGCCGCCGAACTCACGCATATCGCAGGCAGCGCCGCAGCAAAGCGGATTCGAGCACGGCGCCGGGATCTGAAGGTAGTGACGATGGGGCGCAGGATCTCCCGTCGCGAGTTCCACCGGCTGGCGGCGGCGGCCGGTTCGCTTGCGGCGATGCCGTTCCGCAGCGCCCTTGCACAAGTCCGCTTCACCTCGCCGCCATTCCAGCTCGGCGTGGCCTCGGGCGATCCGGCGCCTGACGGCTTCGTGATCTGGACGCGGCTCGCGCCCGAGCCGTTCGACCCCGACTATCTCGGCCGGACGATTTTCGAAGTGGCCTGGGAAGTGGCCGAGGATGCGGGCTTCATGCGCATCGTGAAGCAGGGTGTGGCCGAGGCGCGGCCGCATCTCGCGCATGCGGTTCACGTCGTGGTCGAGGGATTGCAGCCGGCGCGCGAGTACTTCTACCGGTTCCGCATCGGCCGCTACGAGAGCCCGGCCGGCCGCGCGCTGACCTGTCCCGCCCCCGATGCCGCAAACGATTCGCTCAGATTCTCCTTCGCATCTTGTGCGCATTACGAACAAGGGTTCTTCTCGGCCTATCGCCACATGGCCGACGATCGGCCGGATTTGATCCTGGCGCTCGGCGATTACATCTACGAGGACGCGTGGGGCGACCGCCGGGTCCGCCAGTTCGACCCGCTCGAGGCCGTGACGCTATCCGACTACCGGCGTCGCTACACGCAATACCGCAGCGATCCGGATTTGCAGGCCGCCCATGCCGTCTGTCCCTGGCTCGTGACCTGGGACGATCATGAGGTCGACAACGACTACGTCGGTCTCACGAGCGAGCACGAGCTCTGCGGCGGCGAAGCGGTGCGCGAGGCGTTTCCGGCGCGCCGCGCAGCCGCTTATCAGGCCTGGTTCGAGCACATGCCGGTTCGCCCGTCGCGTCTCAGGCCCGGCATGGGCGTGCAGATCTACGGCGCGGTGGACTGGGGCGGGCTCGCGCGCTTCTACGTTCTCGACACCCGACAATACCGTTCCGTGCAGGAATGTCCGAACTTGCCGACGGTCCAGCGTTGCGATCTTGAAAAAGGGCGCAAGCTCCTGTTCGGCGGCGCGGGCGGCGCCAATTTCATCGATCCCACGGAAACCGCCTGCAAGGCGGCGCTAGCGGATGCCTCGCGCACCGTGCTCGGCGCGGAGCAGGAGCGCTGGCTGGACGAGGCGCTCGCGGCGAGCGCGGCCGCCTGGAACGTGCTCGCGCAGAACGTGATGGTGATGACCGTCGCCGAAGGCACGGCCGAGTCGCCGCGGCATCACAGCGATGCCTGGGCCGGCTATCCGCCCGCGCGCGAACGACTATTCTCCGCGCTGCTGAAAAATCGCACGGCGAATCCAGTCGTGCTGACCGGCGACATTCATTCTTTCTGGGTCAATGAGCTCGCGAACAGCTCGGGCCGGCCGGTCGCGGTGGAACTCGTGACCTCGTCCATCGCCACCAGTACTTACGACAGGTCGGCGGCGCTTCCGCTCAATCGCGGCGCGAAATTTCACGACGGCCTGCACAACGGCTACGTGCGCTGTGCACTCGACCGCGAGCGGCTCCGGGCCGACATCGTCGCGATCGACGATCGGGAGGATCCGCGTAGCGGCCGGAGAATCGCCGCGGCATTCGAGATTCGCGCCGGCGAACCGCGGATTCGCAGGGTCGAGCCGGATTGAATCGGGCTGGTGCCGGCGGAGGGAGTCGAATACGAAGTTGTAGGCCGGGGTTTGAAGGGTTTCCGCGCTCCACTCTTGCCTCGATACCCCAAGCGGTACCCTGGCGCCCGAGCTAGGCGCGGGGAAGGCCCCACGAAATAGTTATTAGGTTTCTATTTCGGGTTCGCGCGCGACCATTATCTCGATCGCCCTTCACATCTCGAGGCGATCGTTCATGCGCGATTCTCCAGTTCCAGCGCCGGCCGCGTCGAATCCGCTGCCGCGCCTACTCTCGATCCGCGTCGTTGCCGATCTAACGGGGCTTTCCCGCGGCGCGATCTACAAGCTCGCGGCCCGCGGCGACTTCCCGCGGCCGCGCCTCGTCGCAAGCCGCACGTCTCGTTGGCGAGCCGACGAGGTGGCGGCCTGGATTGATTCGCGACCCGTGAGCACGCTGCGGTCGCCGAATCCGCGTTCAGCTGCGACGGTAGGAAGCGAACCTCGATCGCGGATTCGGTCTATACCGGGCTGTGAATAACCGATGAAGGCGAAGGGCATCTCGCAAGCCGCCCGCGAGTCGGGTTGTTGCGAAGCGACACTGCGTCGCCTGGAAATACGCAAAGTTGTGCGGCCGAATCGAGACGCTTGTGGCCGTCGGCGTTTCGGCGACGACGATATCGAGGCGGCGCGTAGTTATCTCGAGATCGTGAGATCTAGACCGCGGCGCCGTGCGGCCGATGTCGAGTCGTGATCGCCGAGCGCTCGCGACGGGCCGCCGTGGGGGGCTCGCTGAGCGACATGCGCAGGTGCCTTTGGACGTGCTTCAGTCAGTGGCCGTTAGGACGCTCCCGCACGCGGCCTTCAAGATTCTCGTCTTGCTCGCCGCGCAGTTTACGGGCAGGAACAACGGGACTCTGGCCATGACAGAGCTGTGGGGGCGGCGCTTCGGGTTTACGAGCAGAGACACGATCTACCGCAGCCTGGCCGAGCTCGTCGGGCGCGGCCTAATTGTTCAGACCCGTAAGGGCATCAAATCAAAAACGCATTTCGCTCTGTACGCACTCAACTGGCGACCGATTCACAACCGTGGCGGGCAGCCGCTCGATCATGCCGAATCGCCGACTCGTACTTGGGAGAAATGGAACTCGACTGGATTCCCGACCACCGGGAGTGATGGAAAAAAAATGCAGACCGGCCATCGGGAGTCATGTCTCCCGACAGCCGGGAATGATGAGGCTGGATCTGTACCGATTTCCCCCAAAAGCAGCCCGGAATCATTCCCGACCATCGGGAACACTCTAAGAATCTCGGAGAGAGGCGATCGCGGCGCCCCTGAGCGCACGCGCGATCGCTCCCTTGCCGCGAAACCCTCCACTACCCATGCCGACGCGGCACGCGAGCCACAACACGTCGGAGGCATTGCGGCGAAGTGGGTGCAAAAGCTATGAGCAGAAATCCGATGCGGCCGGGCCTACGCATCGCAACTCCCGCCATCTCGTGGCGCGCGTGGGCGAAATTCCTCCGGAACCAGGGCGCTACCACCGATGAGATCCGCCGCGCGCTCGGGATCCCGAAGCAAGTTGCTGGTCGATCAATGCCAAGCACCGATGAGAGATCACTTCCTAAACATCGATAGCGAGCAGCTCGAGGCGGCGCTTCGGGTCGCGATCACGGAATCGCCGGCGAGCGTACGTCGGAAGCCGGATCGCGCACCGACAATTGGCGGCGGCCAGCTCGGCACGGTGCGGAAGCGTGGAAAGTCTTGGCACCTACAGTATCGTGGCGCACGCGACGCGACAGGCCGCCGGCGCCAGCCATCCGTGCGCATCGGCAGTATCGCGGAAATGACGCGCGACCAGGCACGCGCCGTCGCGTCGTCAATGCTCGAGGAGCGAATCTCGCGTGCCGTCCCACCTGGAGCGTCCTGCGCGTGGGAGGCGTGGGTAGAACGCTACCTCCAGGTGTACGTGCGGAACTTGCGCAGGAGCTCGCAAGACTCGGTGCGTAGTGTAATTCGCATCCATCTGCGGTCTGCGTTTGCCGGCTTGTGGTTGCACGAGATCCGCCTGGCCCGAATTCAGAACTGGATTGCCCGTCAGCAGATTCGTGGAGCTGCGCCGTCGACCATCGCGGCCCGCTACGCCGTGCTGCGCCGGATGCTGAGGCGAGCACGGCTCGAAGGCCTTGCGGTTGAAGTACCGGCCGGCCCCGACGTGGATCTGCCGCGTTCGGACGCCATCGATAGCGGCGCGCGGTCGCGAGCGTTCACGACTGACGAGCTGCACAGGATTCTCGCTACCGCGGTGGAGCCATGGAAAACGCTGTTCATGTTCTGCACATTCAGCGGCCTGCGCATTAGCGAGGCGCTAGGCCTCCGCTGGTGCGACGTGAATCTCGAGTCCGCCCGCCTACGCGTCACACGGCAAGCGGTTTCCGGGCGGGAGACGGCGCCGAAGACTGCTGCCAGCGTGGCAGAGCGTCGCATCCCGTCCGCGCTACTCGAACATCTGCGCGCATTCAAGGCCGATTGCGCAGTGCGCGCGGCATCGGACGCGCTGCTGTTTCCCTCGCCGCGGAACGGGGGGCCGTATCACGCGAGCGGCGTGCGCCGGCATCACTTGGCGCCGATCCTGCAGGAGCTTGGGATTCGCGGTCGCAGCTTTCACGGATTCCGTCATTGGCTGGGCAGCTCGTCAATGCGTGCCGGTGTTCCGCTGCCCGTCCTGCAGCGAATGCTGCGGCACAAGGACCGTCGGAGCACGGAGGTCTACCTGGAAATCACGAACGACGACCTGGACGCGGCGATCGAGGGCGCCGAGTCGCGTTATCTGCAGATCGCCGGTGACGTGCTGGCAGGTGGGGTCCGGCGAAATGCCCTCGAACACGAGAAACCGCAATGAACGTCAAGGACTTACGGCCTAAGTGGGGCGCTTTTCACCGAACTGCGAGCCGCGATGCTGGAAAAGTGCTGGACGCCGAGGCGCTTGCGGCGCGGGGTTTCCCGACATATCGCGCTTCGCAGTTCTCGTTTCCCTACAGAACAAGAGACTGCCCGCGAGCCTGTGTGCACAGCGAGGCCTGGAGACTGAGCGCGTGATAAGCCTGGTGAGCCGCGGGTGGCAATGCATGGATCGCGCCGGGTGGTTGCTCTCCGCGGCGAAGGGCGCGCGCTATGCGGGAATGCCTGCGCGGACTGCAAGTTGCCGCTTCTTGTCACATGGGTCCTTCTGGCAATTGAAACCGGTGAGGGTAATTCGGCCCCCCCAGCATTTGGATTTTCGGCCGGTAGAAGATCATTTCGGTGCGCTGGGTATCCGGCGCAAGCCCGCCGTCACATCACCGCGACTAGAGCGCACGGCATGAGCCAGGCAGAGGACGAGATCCACCGGCAAGTCGAACAGCACGCGCACTGGTTCAACGCGGAGGGCCACATCGTCACATGCCGCCTCGAGGTTGAGGCCGCAGGCCTGGCAGCGCTCCTGGGCCTGGACGTCGAGCGACTACACCGCTGGCGCGATCGTCACCTGGGTCCGGTACCGTCACGCACCGTGAGCCGCGTCGCCTTTTACTCGATCGCGGCGATTGTCCGTTGGCAGTGCGCACAACGGCTGGGGCGGTCCGTCCCCCTAGACAGCGCACCAACAACGCATGGAGAGTCCGCATCCGGAGGTAGTTCACCATGATCGACGACACCGCAATGCCGCAGCCAACCGCTACCTCGAACAGTCAGGCCGCACGGCGCGCCTGCCAGTTGGAACGCGATCGCGTATTGCAAATCCTCGGAACGGCGGAGGATTCGATTTCGGAGCCGATTCTGCAGGCGATCGCGAAAGGCACGCCGGCGGCGATATTCGAGACTACCCAGCGTTCGCGAGCCGCGAAAGCCCAGAACGGGACTGGCGCTGCTGGCTCGCTGGTTTCCGGTGCCAGAGGCAGCAAATGGGGTGCGATCACGTCGCGGCGCAACGCGCGGCACAGGGCAGAGAGCGAGGCGACCAACACGGAAGGATCCGTGGCGTGAGCCTGTCTGCCCGCCAACTCGCGAAGCTCCGAGGGATCGGGCGTCTCTCGAACGAATTGAAGTTGCGCCACGAAGCCAGGCGCGCCGCGATTAGCACGCAGCGCGACTACGTGGTGACCCTCCAGCGCAAGCTCGAGCAGTTGCCGCGTGCGCGGGACGCTGCCAATCGCGAGAACACTTCGCGGGAACAGCGTGAAGCCGCTATATCGCGTTACGACCAGGAGGAAAAGCAGCTGCGGAACGAAATCCTATCCGCACGGGGCGAACTCGACCATCTGCAGGAGCAGCTCGCTCAGATCACGCAGGTCAGCGCGCCGCTGCGAGAGCTGATCGATCGCGTCTTGATTGCGGGTAACTTGAGCCGGCGCGACGCGGGCGTGGCCTTCGGCGATGACAGCTACGTTTCGCGAGCCGAAGACGCAGTGGAGGTAGGCTGATGGAGATCCTCTACGCGAGCGATCGCCGGCGCCAGACGGTTGACAAGCTTCGTGCAGAGCGCACCGCAGCGCTCGCCGAGATCGAGTCCGTCGGCGAGGCGACGCTGTCACTCGACGAAACGGTGACGCGGCTCCTGGCGCGCCTGGGTGATGAGGCGGAACGCGCTCAGGACCGCGTGCTTGCGTTCGCGCGACCGTCGTTAGTGCCGGAAGTGCCTGCGATCAACGCAGGTTTCTTGCTGTGGGTGGACGGCGCAGTTTTTGAGAAGCAGTTGCGGGCACGTCTCAAGCCGCTGCTTCCCAACACCGCCATGCCTCAAGCGGACAGGACCAAGAAGCTTGGATCACTACGTGCGCGCCTCTCCGACCTCGAGGAAGCAGAGGAACGCGAGATCTGCCGACTCGAGGCACAGGGGCTTGCCGTTGAACGGCGCGTTGACAACGAGCTCGCATCCGTACTGCGCGTGTGGAACTCGATCGATGCGACCGCAGCGTAGTTGAAGGAACGCGGCCGCACGGTCTGCAACTCGATCGTGCGGCGTGTGTGCCAGGCCCTGCCGGGGATTGTCCAACCCGGGCGCCGTCAGCCGTGAGTGGGCGCGCCGATCGTAACCACGGCCGCCGGCGCCGCCTGGTGAACACCCCCGGGCGGCGTTGGCCCTTTTGCGATCTCGAGCCTCACGGCTCGATCGTCCGCCGCTCACTTGCTCGAGGCTGAACCGTTGAGCTGCCCCTGATTCGATCGCAGGAATGCGGGCGCGGAATCGCTCGCATGCATCACGAACGCGGTGCGCGAGCCGTGGAGGAAAGACACCGAGCGCCAGCCCTCTATCGCGAGCGGCACGAGATCCGGACGCACGCCGTCCTCAATGTCCCACGCTTCGGCCAACCCTAGATTCAGGTAGAACAGCAGATCAAGCCGGCCGCGATCGGTCGCCGTGACGTACTTGCGCGCGGCCAGCTCTTGTGTCTGCTCCATGATCAGGCGAAAGGCTTCCGCGATCGGCAAGCTTTGCGGCGTGAATTGCTCGAGTAGCTGATCGGAGCTGATGGCCCGCGTCGCCCGCTCGAGCTGCTGGCGATATTCATCGCCGCGCCGGCGTCCTGGCGGTTGGATCTCTTTCACCTCGAAGGCCGCGCCATGAAAGCGGACATCCGGAGGATCCTCGTGGGGCTGCTCGATCTCGGCCGGCTTGAACGTGAGCCCGAGCCCACTCAGGAAGTGCTCGACGACCCAGCGCTCGCGTCGACGTTTTTTCGCCTCGCCCGCGCCGAAGTCGTCGAGTGAGGCCTGGATCCCGCGGATCGTGCTTTGCAGATGCGTATCGGACACATGGAGCGCCGCGCGCAACTTGCGCGCGAAGTGCTCTTGCCGCCCCGACGAGGGGAAATCGATCATTTTAGTGTTGATGACGTTGAGCCCCTCGGACATGAGGGGCGCGTGACAGACATCGAACACGCTGCGGCTGATCAGAACAATCCGTGTTTCAGGCCCGGACAGCTGGCGAGCCTTGGGCAGCAGATCGCCGAGAGACTCCCGCACGCGGCGGCGCTTGCCAGCGGCTGTGATGCTCTCCGACATCGGCTCATCGCTCGCGTCCAGCAGATAGAAGCCGGCGTCGCGGAAACGTGCCAGGTAGTCTGGCTTGTCCCGACGCAGCCGCGGCGCGTCGAGCTCGCGCGCATCGGCGAACAGTGCGCGCATGAGGCCGAGATAGAGCCAGTCGCCGCTTTCGACGTGATCGAAGTAAAAAACCGGCCCGGATTCACCGGCGGCGCTTCGGCGATGAACAGGATCTCGACGCGATCCGACGGCAGGTAGCGCAGCCGCGCCCGCTCGATCGCCGAGTTCGCGAGGTCTGCTTCTGGCGGCGCCGGCGATCCACTGTCGACAGCTATGCTGAGAGGGTATTGTGCTGTGCCTTTGCAACGCGAATTCACTTTGGGAATCGCCCGCGCGCGAGCGTGCGAAAACTCGCTTCCATGCCGGGGAATAGGAGGCCCTCGGTGATCCCCATCCATTCCAGTTCGTCGAGAATTGCGTCCCGTTCGCTTTCGTCGAAGTCGTACCAGGTCAGAATCGGGGGCGAATGGCTCGCCGGATTAATCAATCGCTCGATGTTGTCCACGTTCGTCATTGTTGTAACGGACTGCTGCTGGACCGCCCGTGGATTCCAGAATGGGACGGACTCAAGGATTGTGACTGTGGGCACCGGTTCCGACAGTTCTCGCGTCTGGTAATTGCCCATTGCGCGCCAGCGTCGAGCGTCAAAGGCGTAGATGCGTGGCCCGCCCGCTGCATCACGCGGCGCAGTCTCGCGAACAGCAAAGTAAGCGGCGATGTACGGAGATCGAGTCCAATCAAGCAGCGGTGTCGGATAGCCATGATGCTGAGCGGCAGCGATTAGCGACGCATGTTGTACCGGATCTCCCATATGCAGCCATTGATTGGTCGCCGAGACAAATACGCGCTGCAACGCACTCATGTCTTCAAGCGAGTACCGAACCAGGTCGTAGCGGCCCCGTCGATGGAAGCAAGTGCGCAGACTCCATGGAGCTGTCTGACCGCGGAAAATCAACGAGTCACGAGTGAGACGTGAAACCTGCCGTCGATATTCATCCCAAGCTACGAGATTGCGCGGTAGTTCGCTCCAGGTCGGCGAAATGAATGATGCAAGCTGGGCAACGCCCGCATTGCCGAGTGACGAGCGCCAAGTTGTATCAAGGCTCCGTCCATCCTGGGAGATTGTGAAGCCGATCTGCAAGCTCGGCGGCAGCCCGAGCTCCTGGACTCGCGCCGCATGATCTTGGATCGGTTCAAGCCGTCGTGTCTGCAGGTTGACGAGGTTTTCTAGAGTTGCGACTGCAGTCGTTTGTTGCTCATCTGCCGGAACGGACACGAACATCGAATAGGCGAACGCCGGGCTACCTTCGGTGATTAGCACTCGGCCCTGTAGCTGAGTACCAACTCGTTCGAGATTCAAAAGAGCGGATCCGGTCGCGCCACCGCTCACATTGCCAAACCACTGCCCAACTAGCGTTGCCATCAGGTCCTCCGCCAATCCATCACGCAAAAATCATGATGAGCAGAACGACGATCGCGGCGATCCACAACCACCCCCGCATCGCGTTCCCAACCCTATTCCTCGGCGCCAATCGTTCCCGCGGCACCTCGTTTCCGTCGAGATCGACAACGACGGTGCGGGATGCTCGCGACATACTTTCAACATCCACGGTCGAGTCCCCGCCATACAGCTTCGTCTGAACGACCGGGATCGGCACGCGGCCGCGGCCAAGGATCTTCGTCATCCAAGAGGCACACTTTGCGCCCTGGTCGAGCAGCGGCGCTAGATATTGCGCGTCCTCTTCGGGCACGAAGCCGATCTGTTTGCCGTTCTCGAGTACGACGGCGACCGCGAAACGGCTGTAGCGATTGCCGCGATCGCGGACCAGGCGCACCGGATCACCAACATTCGCATACTGCGCAATGATATCGCTGCGACCCTCATGCCGGACGCCTGCGACCATGAAGTTTGCCGCTGCAATTTGCACATCTCGCCGGCGTTCCTGCCGTTCGTTGTCGCGTGCTGCCTTCGCTTCATGGCGCTCAGCTGTTTCAACCTTGCGCCTGGCGGCCTTAGCCTGGCGGCGCACTTCGGGCGGCAACACCGATTCGACAGCGCGGTAGACCTCGCGACATTCGTCGCTGGTGAGCTTTCCGTCAGCGAGAACTCGCTCGATGATCTCGCGCAGGTAAGTTGCTGCCGGCAGATCTGCCGCCTCCGCCTCATCCAGCCAGTCCCGCAAGCCTTGCGCTTCCTCCGGCGCAACTTTGCCGTCGGCCGTGACAGATTCGCACAGCGATAGCAGCTCTGCGCCAAGTTCGGTCCGCAGCTGCGTCTTCGAGAGCGAGATTCGTTGTGTGCGGTGCGATGGCAATTCTGCATCGCTCATCTGGTGTCCTCTCCCTTCGATTTACCGAATTGTCGGCCTTTCCAGGCATTCATCTTTTCGCGAACCTCCTGCGTAAGTAGGGTCAACGGGCCCTGCAGATCCTGAAATCGAAGATATCTGCCAAATACCGCTGCCATCCCATCGTCACGCAACTGCTCGGCGAACCACAGTAGCAACTCCTTTTCCGCCTCAATGTGCGCTCCTCGACCAGGCACGTCAGATCCTTGCATCTGAGCGTGATAGTGAAGCTTCACAGATTTCTTATGGATCTCCTCGACGTAACCGACGACGTCGGCGTGGTACAGAAAGCCAGCATCTACCGTGCCCGCCCAGAAGTCGCGCTGTGCAGCAAGGTCGACTCGACCCTCTCGCCCAATGAATAAGATGAATTTGCGAGTCGCCTCGAAAATCGCGTACCGCCTCGAGAAGAGATCCAGACGAAGCTTTTCGCGATTGATCCACCATTGCTGTAATGCTATCCATGCCGCGAACAAAGCTACGAGCATAGTCAGACCTTTCCACACGCCGTCCATGTTTCGCGCTCAGCTATCGATGCATCGATGCGCGAGCCAGACGAGCGCCGCCGTTAACGCAAGCAGAAATGGTGCGATGTGCTCGCTGAATGCCGGCAAGCGTAGGAAGGCGTGCAACCAAGCGCGGATCCGGATCCAATTGGATTCCCCGCGAGTAAGCGTCATCTTGAAGCCGTGATCTGTGCGGCCCCACTTGATCCCCTGTTCCCACTCGAAATCGGCTTGAAGCGTGGGATAGCTGCGACCGCCCTCTTTCGTGACGATGTAGTCGCGAAAGTGCGTGATCTTCTCGCCAATGGCGGATCGCAGTATGTCGTCGCCCGGCGGCTCGATGGTCACGCGGCCGTCGATTCGAGCTGCCTTGGGCATGTCCTCCTCGAAGTGACCTTCAGCCGCAAGCCTGTTTCCGATTCGCTTCGCGCGGATAAGCGCCAGACGTCGATCTTCCGCGTATACGTCGTCGACGATCTCGCCCCAGAGCGCCGAGAGCAGCTCATACACCCGCTGGCCGTAGCGCCACAGGCTCCATCCCCAGACAAGCCACAAGGCGATGACCAAGCGCTCTGGCTGTGTGATCGTCAGTCCGAAACCGCTGATGGTCGCTTCATTCTTCGGCTCGATGCCGAGCGTGTAGAACGCGCTGATCGCCAGACTCGTCAGGATAAGGAAGCGTCGTTGCCGCAGTAGCGCCGCTCGCTGTTCGTGCTCGCTCACGCGGCGCCGCGGCGCCGGCGGCGTTCCGGCTTTCCGTGCTCACGCATCAACTTATCGAAGTCCTTCCAGCTCAGCCGCTTGCCGCCTCGACCGCGACCTGGCTGCCACTTCGACCGCCAGACGACGGCGCCCTTTGAGAGCAGGAGAGTTCCTAGAACTAACGCTGACCGCTTGACCTGAAACCTAACGTCGGCCTTGCCGAGTTCAAGATCCGGCAGCGTGAACGTGACGCGGTGCTGAGCCATGAAACCACCCTCCTGGACGCGGTCCGGGAGAGCTGCGGGCATCTCGTCCGGATCTCGGCGCTTAGCTATGACTGAGCGCATAGTCTCCGATTCGATGTATGGCTACAAATCGGAGCGCGACGCGATCGTGAGGGGGAGGGACTAGCCACCTCGGAGTGAGGCCAGCGGATCGTCGCGTGTCGGCTTAACCGTCGTTCCGGCTGGCATCCTTGGCTCCCAGCCCTCGCTTCAGGTTCCAGAGGCGATAGGCATCTTCCTCATACGGATCCAGCCCAAGCGGCGGCGGCTCGAGCTTCGTCGATTCTTGGCGGAAGTAGTCGAGACCGCGCCCCAATTGCTTGCCGCGCAGCGTGTGCTGATCGTCGGCCCAGTCCGGAATCTCCGGGACGTAGCCCTCGAGCTCCGCCGCGAGCCGCGTCGCCACCTGGAAATGGTCGCCCTGGCGGCTCTTGGGCGCGCGCGCCATCAGCCGGATGCAGTTGCCGATCGGCATCAGCGAGCGGCCGAGCTTGTTCGGGTCGTACCAGCCTCGCGCCTGATCGCAGGCCGCCTTCACGTAGGGAACGATCCACGGCGCCGCTATCGTGTCGATATCCTCGTGACTGATAATCTCAAGCCGATTGCAAACCATCGTCCCGAAGTTCTTCGACGTCTGGTGAAGTTCGACTGCGAAGCGCATCGCGTCGAGTTCCAGGCCGCGTCGGATGCACTTCTGCACCGCCGAGAGGCACCCCATAGCGGGAAGATCGTTAATCGTGTTCGGGATCATGGCGATTCCTGGGCCGATGATGGCTGATCTTCATTCAGCCAGCCGGTCGCGCGCTAGCACCATCGTCGAAGCGTGGAATTTGATGTCTTCGCCTAGATTCTGAGCCTCGCGACCATGCTAAATCGCGACGCCAAACGGCAGAGCCGCAGCTCGTAATGCGTCCATCGCGGGCCCGGAGGCGGCTAGCGTTTGCAGGGTATCGGTGAGTACGGAGAACATTCCGCGCAGCATAGAGCTATTCGGTTTGTCAGCCCGCGCAACAGTACGACTTTGCTCGATTACCTCGAGCATCTGCCTTCGATGCTCTGCCGCCAGTTGCTGAGATTCATTTATCAAGCGAGTGCAAAGCTCCAGAGCTCGCATTAGAGCTTCACGATCTTCATTACCAACCGAAATTGAAACCATCGCTGTCGCTTGGGAACCAGTGAGAACCGCGCCGACGGTGCCATAAATCGTCACGCCGGCGCCTGGCGATGACGCCACCTGCTGCGCGCGTTGCCGAGCTGCTTCGACATACCCCAGCAATTCGACGTTCTCGAAGTGTGAGACCAGGCGCGTCAGCTCGGCGTCAAATCGCTCCATCATGGCTAAAAAACCCGCGTCCCCTCGATTAGCCGGTGTACCCATGTGAGCCCGGATGTATACGTCCAACTGAGACGCCTGGTGCTTGAGCAGTACCGAAAAGGCCTCTGCCAAGTCTTGATGTAGTGTGTCGAGACTCGAAGGATGGTAAAGAGCGATCGCCCGTTGAAGCTCCGAGAAGATTAGTTGAGCGCGCCTGCGCAGTTCCGCGCAAATTTCACTCCCGTACGCAAGGAACATGCGGCTTCCGGCGTAGGCTCCAGTCTTTATCGCGCCGTCCCGAATTTCGCCTAGTCGAACGTGCAATGCCTCATCGAGCTCAATCGACCTACCGGCGACAGAATTGCTGGCGAAATTAGTGATTCGCTGGTCTAGCATTTGCGCTCCGAGCGAAACTTCGAGACCAAACCGCGCAACGTGCGGCGCCACCACGCGGGTTGACGCGTGTCTTTCGGCGGTGTCATCGCTTCTCTCCGCGGTACTACGTCGAATCCGATAAATCGTCGAAATGGAAAGTGAAAGCGTGCCACCTCTCGCAACTGGCTGGCCGCAGCAAGAATTTGCTGCATGTCTTTCGGCGTCTCGTCTCGCAGCAGTGTCGCAATATCCGTAAGCTGTTTGAACAAATCGCCGCCAACAAGATTCGGCAATTGCCGGACGGCGATGGGCTGCATTGGGTCAACTTGCTCCGCGAGTCGCCGCTGAACGAGTCGATGCAGCCTTTCGTGTTCAAGCATCGCGTGTCGCGCTCCGAGAAAAATTCGCTCCGCGGCCAGAACGCGATGCAGTACGTCCGGGTCATGCGAACGAACGAGGCAGCCAAGACTCTCGTAATCAATCGCTAGCTGCTGTTCCGGAAGTCCGCCGGCAGGCAAATACTCAAAGGCAAGCGGTTCGCGACCTCCAGGCAGTTGCGCGATTAGCGTCTCTCGGCCATCGACGAATACCTGGTCGTGATAGTTCTTCATGAGCGTATACATCTGCACTAGCGAGAGTGCCGCGAGATTGATCGAGCTCTGCCGCCTAGCATTGTCAGCAACCCACCGGCGCAAAGCCTCAAGGAGAAAGGCCGCGAGAGCGCCGGCCAATGCACCGAACAGGGCTGCCCAGAACTCTGTCAAACCACGCTCCGCACGTACTGCGGTGTCGTTTTGACGCCTGCGGCGGTAAGTAATTCGGCGATCGCCGCGTACCGGTTGAAGGTATTAGCCGGCACGAGCGCGGCGAGCTCGCGCACAAGCAGCCCGCGCCAGCGTCCGATTTTATCGGTCTTCGTCACCTTTCCGCGCTGGCCCAGAAGTTCCGGATTGTGGCCAGTTGCCCACCGCTCGTTGGTACGCCAAATCGGTCGGACCTCGCCTTTCACACGCTCAATCAGCGCTCCGATTTCAGCGTGGTATCCGGGGTCGAGCTGATCACGAGCCGCGGCGAAATTCTCGAGCACCCGCCGTCGGCCCGCCTCCACCATGCGCCGGTTCGCGATCGCCTTACGCGGGTCGGTCTGCTCCATCAGGTCGCGGTGATTGGGGATCCAGCGCAGCCACTCGACAAGATGCGCTACTCGCAAGATCGATTCGTCGCTCTCATCGAGGGCGTCGAGGATCCGACTCAATGCGGACGTTGCCAGGAATGGTGCGCGCTCGGTCAACGGCCGATTCAGTTCGCGCGCCAGCCCCACCACTACCGTGCCTTCGCTGGTACGCAGCAGCAGTTCGCTGCGCGGGCGGTCCAATACCGCAAGCTTTGCGCGCACGCGTTCGAGCTGCGCTTGCCTAAGCGTCATCTGGCTTTCCGCCGCGAAGGCCTGACGTTCTGCTCTTCGTCCCGGAGCCGGTCGAGGTAGTCGGCCCAGGCCTGCATCATCTGGCGTCGTTCGGGCAGACGCATCGAGCGATCGTAGGCACGGGCCACGTTGCTGCCGACGTGATGGCCGAGCTGCCGTTCGATCAGTTCGCTCTCGTAGCCGAGCTCGCGCAGCAGCGTCGAGGCTATGCTACGAAATCCGTGCCACGTCATCTCGTCGCCGGCGAAGCCCATGCGACGCAGTCCCGCGGTGATAGCGTTCTCACTGAGCGGCCGCCGCGGATCGCGCAGCGATGGGAATACAAGTCCGACAGGCCCGGTGAGATCGTGAAGTCGGCGCAGGACCGCGCCCGACTGCCACGCGAGCGGCACGATATGCTCGCGGCGCATCTTCGTACGCGCTGCCGGGATCCGCCATTCGCCGGCGTCGAGATCGAACTCTAGCCAGGCCGCAGCACGCAGTTCGATCGGCCGCACGAAGACGTAGGGCGCGAGCATCATCGCCGCCTCGGTCACAGCATGGCCGCGGTAGGTCTCGACCGCACGCAAGAGCGCGCCGACCTGGCGTGGTTCCGTGATCGCCGGATGATGGCGCGCTGTGACCGGAGGCAGCCTATCGCGCGGGTCCGGGGAATCGCGGAAGGCGTCCGCGGCGTTGAAGGTCGTTCGACCGGTGCCAACGGCGTAGCGGAACACCCGCACCAGCCGCTCGAGAAGCCGATGCGCGGACTCGATGCGGTCGCGGCGTCGGAACGTGCCGATCACAGTGGCGATGTCGTCCTTCGTGATCTCAGCGATGGGCCGGTCGGCGAGCGCCCGGAGCGGATGTGCCGCGTCGCCGCCGTTGCGCTTCGCGCGGTAGGCATCGAGGTTCAGCAGCCATTCTGTTTTCTCGATCGTCGCGGGCGCGAGCGGGCGGCGGCTTTGCTGCCTTTCTTGCAGATAGTGGCCCCACCACTCCTCAGCTACGGCCGCGAGCGTGTTCGCGCGCGCCGCCACGTGCGCCAGCTTCTCAGCCTTGCGCTGAGCCGCCGGGTCGATCGTGCGGTCGAGCAGCTGGCGCGCATCGGTGCGTTTCTCCCTGGCTCGCTTCAGCGAGACCTCCGGATAGGCGCCTAGCGCGAGCAACTTCTCGACACCGCCGTAGCGGTATTTGAGCCGCCATAAGCGGGCTCCGTTGGGCTTTACGTGGAGGTAAAGGCCTCCGCCGTCGAATAGCTTCTTCGACCGCGTAGCGTCGGGCCTAGCGGCCTTGAGCGCGGTATCGGTCAGGAGGTTAAGCGGAGGCATTTTGGGGGTACCAGGGCGCCCCAGAGGGGCGATACCCCCGTTAGATACCCCCGGACGCTAGTTGATGTCAACGGATGACTGTGAATGGCGGGAGAGCCTATTTTCCCGCATAACATTGATGGGTCGAGAAAAAAGCGATGTCCGCGCATGTCCGGCGAGGCCCCCATGGTGCCGGCGGAGGGAGTCGAACCCCCGACCTGAGGTTTACAAAACCACTGCTCTACCAGCTGAGCTACGCCGGCATTGGCCAGCATTCTAACCGGGCACGCGGTGCGGCGTTGATGCCAGCGCGTCATTTCGGGACATCGCCCGCGCGCTCTGCGATCGGCCATGCGTGCGACACGAGCGCCATCAGCATGCGCCCCGGTTCCTCACTCATTGGTTCGTGCGCCGATCGCTCGAACCAGACGAGCGTCTTCGAGGGCGCGCGCAGCCTCCGGAACCACTCCTCGGCGGCGCTCGACGAAACATTGTAGTCATGGCGACCGCTCAGCAGAATGAAGGGACAATCCAGTTCGGTGATGCCGGTCATGTCGCCATGGGCCAACAACTGCGGCAGGAACTTATCCACCGAGACCCGGTTGCCGATCCACACGCGTCTCACGTCCTCATCGGTGTATTCGGGAGCGAGCGACACAGCACGCGTGAAGTCGCGGGCATCCGTGCGCTGATAGATGACGCCGCCAAAGTGGCCGACCCACCGGCGCTGCACGAGCAGCGCTTCCACGGTCGGCGGCTCGTCTTTCGCGTAGGGGGCGATGCCTTCGAGCGCTGATATCGCCTCGGCGTTGTTTTCAGCGCGAGCCGCATCCATGGCGAAGCGCCAGCCGCGGCGCTCGCTCTCCATGAAGTCGGTAATCTGCCCCATACCGATATAGGCATGCAGCCACTCCGGGTGTCGCCGCGCGATGGAAAGCCCGACGAAGCTGCCCCAGGAATGGCCGAGGACGAAAATACGGTCCCGCCGGAATTCCCGGCGAAGCCAGGCAGTCAGCTCCTCGGCGTCCGCTACCATGCGTTCAATCGCGAGGGTCGGAGCGACGGCCTTCGGATCATTGCCGACGTAAGTCTTGCCGGCACCGCGCTGGTCCCAATTCACGACGGTGAAGAATTCCTCCCAGGCGCGCTGAAAGTACCAGCCCGTCGGCATCGACACGTAGCCTGGCCCGCCGTGGATAAAGAGCAGCACCGGATTGCGGCGATCGGTTCCGCGAATCGATATCCATTGATCGATTCCGCCGATCCTCACCGACTCGAGTCGATCGACGCCTTCGGGAGTGACGATGCGGCGCAGCCCCGACACGATCTCGGTTGCTTCGGCGCGCGTGCGTGGGGCGATGCCCTCTTCGGCGGGTGGCGCGCAGGCCGCAAGCGCAGCGAGCGTCAGCATGATCGCGGCGATCCAGCGCGTGGTCAATCGGGACGTCCCGCTAAGCGTCACAAGGCCGGACTTCGAGCCGCAGGATGCGCCCGCCCTCGCCATGAAGGCGCGCAGCATCCGGCAACTCCGCTGGCGGCACGACGTCCACGTCGATCCAGTACACGGTGCCGCTCCGCTCGCGATCGAGGATGCGCGGCTCGAGGCCAAGCGCCTTCACGTCGTCCAGGCGTCGCAGCGCGCGTTGGCGCTCGCTGAAAAGACCGAGCGAAATCGTGATGTCGCTTCCCGCGCCGGGCATCGCGTAGGCGTCGCCGATGCCGAAGCGCCGCAGGCGCTCGATGATGTCGTTCGCGGCCGAGCGATCGGGCACGCCGGCGAGGGAGATCCAGAATCCCTTCCAAACCACGCCGTCCCCGGCACGCTGGCGCGGCTGCAACTTGTTTTCGCGCAACAGGGTCGAAGCGCGCGCCGCGTCGGTCAAGTCCGTGAATGGTCCGAGGCTCAGACAATTGTTACTTCGTGCTGCTGTCGGACGCGCGGGCTTTGCCGGCGCCGCTTCGCGGGCGAGCTGAAGCCTGGGCCCTGCCACGACGGCGGTCGCGGGAACGCTCGCGGGCGTGGCCACCCATTGCGTCCACGCAAACCAGGCGATATTTGCGAACAGCAACAGCGCAACGGCCAGGCGCATCAGTGCGAATCTATCACCGATCCGGCCTGACGCTCACTTCACCCGACAGGATGCGACGCCTCCCGCCGTCGACGTCGATCAGCAGGGCGCCGTCGGAATCCACGCCACGCGCGAGTCCATCGAGCGCCTGGCCGTCCTGCAACACACGCACCGGGCGGCCGATCAGGGCATCGGCACTTTCCCATTCATCCGCAAATGCGGTCATTCCCCGCGCGCCGAATTCCTCGAGCGCAAATGCCAGTTCGCCGATCAGTGCGGAAGCGGCCAGGTTGCGAACGGGCTCCGTGCCGAGCGACGCGAGGTCGATCGCCTTGACGCCTTCGGCGCGAAGCGTGTCCCTTGCCTTCTTCGGCAGGCGTACATTGATGCCGACACCGACGACAAAATAAGCGGGTCCCGCGGCCTCGCCGCGGAGGTCGACCAGGATTCCACCGAGCTTGCCGTCCCGGTGGACGATGTCGTTCGGCCATTTCAGCGACAGATCCGGGAATCCGAGCCGGCGCAGCGCGCGGAGCACGGCGACCCCCGCGGCGAGC
>Ga0187892_10005396_pt1 | contig 20163 bp, 22 predicted proteins | sample MA1701073metaG_FD_139345 | JGI IMG/M metagenome (GOLD analysis project Ga0187892, IMG submission 139345) | Bio-ooze microbial communities from a basaltic lava cave in the Kipuka Kanohina Cave System on the Island of Hawaii, USA - MA170107-3 metaG ...
GCTGACCCAAAACTACGAAATTTCCTCGCCGCCACCGTTGGTTCAGTCGTGCCCTTGCGCGATCAGGAGATCGCGGCGTAGCTTACTTCCGTTACGAACTTGGAACTCCGTACTCTCCAGTAAGATACAAGATACAAACAATACTCAACCTCCAACTTTCAGTTCGAACCGTCAGTGTGATACGGCAACCGCATGGAATCGCTGTCGCTCCCTTCGCTGCTCGCCGTCGGCTTGCTCTTCGGGCTGAAGCACGCGCTCGACGCCGACCACGTCGCCGCCGTCGCTTCGATCGCCAGCGAGCGCCGCAGTGTTCTGAGCTCGACTCTCGTCGGCGCGTGGTGGGGAGTCGGACACGCCGCCGCCCTGCTGGTCGCTGGAGCCCTGGTGATCTTGTTCCGGGTCCAAATCAGCGACCGCGTCGCTTCAACCCTCGAGCTCTGCGTTGCAGCGACGTTGATACTGGTCGGCGCCAACACGTTGTGGACGCTGGCGCGATCCAACCAGGTACACGTCCATGTTCATCGCCACGGTGGCCGCGTCCACGTCCATCCCCACGCTCACGAGCAACCACACCAGCATCAGTCCGTCGCCGACGACGGACACCACGGTGTTCCGGGGCAAACACGACCTCTTCTGGTGGGTGTCGTCCATGGATTCGCTGGCAGCGCTGCCTTGATGCTGTTGGTAGCTTCGACCATCCCCTCGCCGCTTCTGGGCTTCGCTTACATCGGCGCCTTCGGCATCGGCTCGATCGGCGGCATGATCGCAATGAGCGCGCTCGTCGGTTTGCCGGTGACGCTGACCGCTCAACGTTACAACCGAGCCAACGTGGCGCTGCGGACGGCGGCCGGGGTGTTCAGTATCTGCCTCGGCCTCGGAGTGGCGTATCAGATTGTGATGTAGATCGTCATCGGACGGATCGGGCGGATCCGGCCAATCACGAGCGCTCTCGTAGCTTGCAGCGTTCGACGTAGGCGCGGCGCACGAGTTGGGCATCCGCAACATAGCGCTCGAGCTCGTCGAGCAGCAGGGCTTGCGGCCCGTCGCACAGCGCCTCGGCCGGATTCGGATGAAAATCGACGAGCACCATGTCGGCGCCGGCGATGATCCCCTGCGCCGTGACGTGTTCGATGTCGAGAATATTGTCGGGTGCGGCGATCTTCTTGCCGACCGAGTGTGACGGGTCGATGCAAACCGGCAGACGCGTCAAACGTCGCACGACCGGGACGTGCGCAAAGTCGACCATGTTGCGATGCGGGTCGCCGAAGCTGGTCTTCACTCCGCGCAGGCAAAAGACGATGCGGTGGTTGCCGCTGGTCGCGAGATACTCGCAGGCGTTGAGCGATTCATCGAGCGTGATTCCCATGCCGCGCTTGAACATCACAGGGAAGTCGTCCTGCTGACCGACGGCTTTGAGCAGCTCGAAGTTCTGCGCATTGCGTGTACCGATCTGCAACATCACACCGGTAGCGTTCCCGGAAGCGCTGAGAGCCTGCCGAATCTCGGCGATATGCGACTCGTGCGTTATCTCCATCGCCACGACCTTGATGCCGTACTTGCCGGCTAGCTCGAAGACGTACGGCAGGCAGTCTTTGCCGTGTCCTTGGAAATCGTATGGGCTGGTGCGCGGCTTGTAGGCGCCGGCGCGGGTGGTGACAATGCCGGCGCTCCCCAAGGCCTTGAACATCGCTTCGGCGTTGGCGCGCGTGTCGACGGCGCAGAGCCCGGGGAAGACGTGGAAGTCGTCCTGGCTGAAGCGCACGCCGTTGTAGACGAAGCCGAACGCCTCCGCCTGACCTTCGTGCCGCCCGATGGCGCGGTAGCGTTCCCGGATGCGGATCACCTTCTCGACCGCCGGGAACTCCTCGAAGGGTTCGATCGGGACCGAGGTGGTCGAGCCCAGCAAGTAGACTTCGGTCAACACACGCGTAGCGCCCTGGATCTTGCGAACCTCGGTGTGAACGTCCGGGTAGCGCTCGGCCGTCTGAACGACCTGAGCGACCTCCGGCGACTCGGGCAAGATGTCCGCTTTCATGACGACGATCATGGGTAATCTCCCCGGAGAAGATTGGGCTGTTTGTATCTTGTATCTTAGATATTCCGCGACAGGCTATCCGGCCTCCGGCGAATATCTAAGATACAAGATACAAACAAATCTCGATGGCCGACCGGCCAATACTCAAGGGGCACTGGCAACCAACGACTCAATTGGCGGCAGGAGCATCGCGCATTTCGCGCGGCAACGGAAAAGTAACGTGCTCTTCGGCTGTGACCAGATCGCTGACGTCGCCGCAGCCCAGCTGGCGCAAGCGATCGATGGCTTCCTGCACCAACGTTTCGGGCGTCGACGCGCCGGCTGTGAGACCGACGGCGCGGACATCGCGGAACCACGTAGAGTCGATGTCGGCGGCATCCTCGATCAACCGCGACGTGGTGCCCTCGCTGCGAGCGACCTCGGCGAGGCGATTGGCGTTGCTCGAGGTCGGCGATCCGAGGACGAGGACGAGATCGGTCCGTCGTGCCAGCTCTTTCACCGCCGTCTGGCGATTCTGCGTGGCGTAGCAGATGTCGTCCTTCCTCGGTGTGCGGACGTTCGGAAAGCGGGCGCGAATGGCTTCGATGATCTCTCGGGTATCATCGACCGACAACGTCGTTTGAGTCACGACGGCGACGCGATCGGGATCGGGGATCTGAATGCGGGCGACGTCTTCGACCGTCTCGACCAGCTGCATCTGTTCCGGAGCGTGCCCGAGCGTGCCCTCGACTTCGACATGGCCGCGGTGGCCTATCAGCAGAATCGAGAAGCCGTCGCGGGCGTAGCGCAGAGCTTCGACGTGAACTTTGGTGACCAGCGGACAGGTCGCGTCGATGACGCGCAGATCGCGGCGGTAGGCTTCATCGCGCACTGCCGGCGACACACCGTGGGCGCTGAAGATCAACAAGCTGCCCGGGGGGGCGTCAGCCGGGTTGTCGACGAAACGCGCACCCTTGGCGCGCAGCTCATCGACGACGTGACGGTTGTGGACGATCTCGTGGCGAACGTAGACCGGTGCCCCGTGTCGTTCGAGCACCAGGTTGACGATCTCAATGGCGTACGAAACCCCGGCACAGAAGCCGCGCGGGCTGGCAACCAGGATCGGCGGAGCGGGCATAGGGATAGGGTGACACGAACGGGTGACAGCGACAAGGTCTCGTTGCTCGGCGCTCGCCGCCCGTCACTCGCAGGAGCGGAGAGTGTCGATTTTCTCGCGAGTGGTCCCTCGATACGCCGCCGAAGACGTCGGCTACTCGGGACGAGTGGATTTGTGGGTTTGATTTACAAGACCTTTCTCCGTTCGTCCCGAGTAGGCCGCGTCTTCTCAGCGGCCGTATCGAGGGACCTGTGGCGTTTATCGACAGTCTCAGCGGGGAGGGGACGAGCTACGAGCCACGAGTGACGAGCTACGCCTACTTGAGAAGAAACCTGCCCACCATATCCGAGGTGGCGGCGACGGCATCGTCGATTGCAACCTCGGATTCGCTGAGGATGAGGCGCGAGGCGGTCCACTCGATCGCGGTATAGACGACGAACGCCGCCGTATCGACGTCTCGTATCCGCAGATGGCCGTCGCTCTTGAGCACGGAGAGCAGGTGCACCAAGGCCCCGCGGACACGTGCTTCGATATCGGTGACGGCTTCGTGAAACTGGGGATCTTTGAAGTAGCGTTCCCAAAGGATGCGCTGCATCCCGGGGTTGAAGTGGCGGGTATGGAACAGAGCATCGATGACGCGGCGGATGTTGGCTTTGTGGCTGCGCCCCTTCCAGGCTTCCGGCTCGAGCTCACGGATGGTGTACTCGGCGATCTGGCGAATCGTTCCGTCGAGCAACTCGAGGAGGATCTCGCGCTTGTCTTTGAAGTAGCCGTACAGGGAGCCGACGGCGATGTGGGCGCGGCGGGCGATCTCGGCGGTATTGGTCTCGTCGTAGCCGAGCTCCTCGAAGCAGCTGATGGCGGCGTTGAGCACCTTTTCACGCGTCCGTCGGCTGCGGGCCTGTTTCGGGGTGCGGAGGACGCGTTTCCTGGCGGCAGTTTTTTTCATGCTCCCAGACGATCCACCCAGACTCCCCTCTCCGCCGCGGAGAGGGGATCAAGGCGAGATGTCCCTAAATACCACGCTTCCGGAAAAAAGTGAACTCGATTTCGGATTCTTATTGACTCGACGCCGGCAACGCCGTACTCTGCGGAGGTACTCTCGCAAAGGAGCGCGTCGCATGGTGATGGCATCCGCAACCCCACCGACCCGTCTCGACCAGCTCGACAACGAGCTCGAGACCATTCTCACGTCGTTCGATACCAGCTACGCCTGGAACTACGGCAGCGTCAAAGAGGGCCTGCGCGATCTCTACGAAAAGGCCAAACGCGAGCAGTGGAACGGCACCAACCAGCTCGCCTGGAATACCGACGTCGACCCGGAAAGCGAGATCATCCCGCAGATCTACAACCCGCTCGAAGACTACGAACCCTTCAAGAAGCTTACTCCCAAACAGGTTCTGCACTCGCGCCACGCACAGATGGCCTGGCAGCTGTCGCAGTTCATGCACGGCGAACAAGGAGCCCTGATCGTCGCTTCGCAACTGGTCGGCGCCGTGCCGTGGATGGACGCAAAGTACTACGCCTCGTCGCAGACGATGGACGAAGCCCGCCACGTCGAAGTTTTCAGCCGCTACCTGCGCGAAAAACTCGAGTGGGAGTGGCCAATCAATCCGAATCTGAAGAAGCTGCTCGATATCATCATCACCGACCAGCGTTGGGACTTCAAATATCTCGGCATGCAGATCCTGGTCGAAGGGCTAGCCATGGCCGCCTTCGCCAACATGTATCAGCTGTGTCAGGAACCGCTGCTGAAGGACCTCGTCCACTACGTCATGAAGGACGAGTCGCGTCACGTCGCCTTCGGCGTCATCTCCTTGCGCGACTACTACAAGGACATGCCCGCCAACGAGATGCGCGATCGCGAGGATTTCGTCATCGAGGCCTGCGAGATGATGCGCGACCGCTTGCTCGCCGTCGAAGTCACGCGGTACATGGGCTGGGACGTCGAGGAAGTGCGGCAGATCGTCCTGCAGTCGGAGGTGATGACGATGTTCCGTCGCTCGCTGTTCTCCCGCATCGTGCCGAACATCCGTAAGCTCGGGTTGCTCACGCCGCATGTTCGCCGCGGCTTCGAGCGCCTCGCCATTCTGGATTTCGAACACCACGATTCGGAAGCGGAAGATCGGTCCCTCGGATTGGCGTAGGACCAAGAGTATCGAAAAGCGCCCTTCGACGAACGGAGTCCAATTCACCCTGGAGGAATTCTTCCGTTCGCCTTGAGCCCGCCGATTGGTCAAGTGGACTTTTGTCGACGGGCCGCGTTCAGGCCACCGCTGTCTGCAGTCGATCGATCGCGTGGACCGGAGCGTTGTCGCCACGCATGAGGTCGGCGATGGCGGCGTAGACCATCTGTTGCTGCTGCACCATCGACTTGCCGGCGAACGCCGGCGAAGTCACACGTAGTTGGTAGTGTCCCGGGCTGTTGGCTTGCGCTTCAACGTGCGCGTCGGGAATCGCCGCCAGGACCGCCTGGCGCAGGGACTCCACGATCGATGTAGCGGCGTTCATCGTCATTCCGTTTCTCCTCTTCTACCATTCCAACGGCGTATTGGTCACCAGGAGATCGACACCGGCCGCATGCAAACGCGCGCGCGAAGCTTGCGCGTCGGCGACGTCGGCATCGAGGGTCCATGCCAATACCCGCGTGCCGCGTTGATGCAGCAGCCGACAAACATCGACGCCGTCGTCAAGGGCCCGCAACAATGTCGGATAGTGGAGCATGATCTCCTCGACACCCGGCACCATCGCGTGCAAGCCGTCGACCCGAATGGTCAGATAGTCCTGCAACGGTACGATGCCGGCCGTCGCCAGAGGATGATCATCCCAGTAGCCGTAACTGCCGCGCTGCAACGGGAATGGAACGTCGGTGGGACGATCGTTCCAATGATGAAAATACAGCAGCGGATCGAATCCCAGCCGCAGACCCGGTGCCGCGGCCCGCAGTTGCCGCAAGTTCCAGTCGATCATGCTGCCGACCACGACTCGATCCCTCAAAGGCGCGACCAGCTCCGCCAGATGCGCGACCTTGTCTGCGGGGAGCAGCGTCTCATCCTTCAGGTCGACCTGGAGAACCGCCTTCGAAGCCGCCACGCGTTGTACCGCCTCGGAAAACAACGACAGGCCCACGGCACGGGCTGCGGCATACGTCAGACTGCCGACGGCGCGGCCGTCGCCGGTGATGCTTTCGTGGAATAGGGCCGCATCACGATCGGCAAGCAGACGAATGTCGATTTCGATCCGCTTCGCTCCCGACACGATTGCCGACTCGATTCCGCCCAACGTGTTCGGCGCCGCGTTCCGGCCCTGACGCGCCATGTGCCAGACCAACTCCATGGCCAACAAGTCGAGCCTCAGTCGAAGAAAGTCAAACGACGGGCGGCAGCGCGGTCGATTTTTTCCTCCGGCCTCTCTGTCGATTGTGGGCGGGCTTCACCGAAGCCGGCGCCGGGCTCGTTGCAGAGCGCGGCCGGGACGGGCGGGCCGCCCACATGGGAAAGTTCTACCGAATGATCCGGCGACGCCGGTGGGTCCACTCACAACCTGTTCGTTGGCCTGGATGGCCACGATGAGACACAAGGGCGCAAAACGGCTCTCGCGCGGATGCGCTGCTCAAGTTATGGTCGCCGCGTGCGCCTGTTCGCTCTCGCCTGCCTTGTTGCATTGCCCCGAATTGCCTTCGGCGCTGTATTCGTGCCGATGACGATCCAGGAGCTCACCGCGACCTCGAACGCCGTCGTCGTCGGCGAAGTGGTGCGCATGGATGTCGAGACCGACGACAGCGGCGCGCTTGAGACGCAGATCACTCTCCATGTGCTGACGACATTGCACGGATCCCCCGCCGGCTCTGTGATCACTTTGCGTGAATCCGGCGGCTCGCTTGGCGACGTCAGAGAGTACGCGTCGGGTGCGGCCGAGTTCGAAATCGGCGAGGAGGTGCTCGCCTTTCTGACAACCGACGCCGACGGCAACCTGCGCGTCAATCAGGGTGTCCTCGGCAAGTTTCGCTTGAGCCAAACGTCGAGGGGCCTCGAGCTGCGGCGGAGCTTCGGTCAGGACATCGCATTCCTGGCATCGTCGACTAGCGTTGCCCCGCAGGCTGCCCTCTCGTGGGAGGTTCTTGTTCGAGCACTCGATGCTACAACCACCCTCCGGCCCCGGGCGACCACGGGGGTCGCCCCTACGCAGCCGCGAGTTCTCGGCGGACGTTTCTTCGAGCCGGATAGTGGCATCGACCTAAATTTCCGCATTCAAGCCGGGGGGGACTCCATACTCGGATTCATCCCTTCACGCGACGCTGTCATTTCCGCGATGGAAGCGTGGACCAACGTCGACGACGCCACCGTCACCATGCGCTACGCCGGCGTAATCAACGATCCCGGGCGCCCCTGCCCCGGCCCGAACAAAGTCATCTTCAATGACCCGGAAGGCATCATCGCGCCGCCGATCGTCAATCCCGATGGCAACGATCCGGGCGCCTGCCGCGGCGAGCTCGCACGCGGCATCCAGCGCACCAGTCGTTTCGAGACCAAGTCCTTCAACGGCGTCGATCTCGAACGCGTCAGCTGCGGTTTTCTCATCTTCGCCGACAACTGGAATGCTTGCGATCTGTGGACACCGTGCAATCTTGCGGAGATTGCGACTCATGAGCTGGGTCACGTTCTCGGTCTCGGCCACTCCTCCGAGAACCTCAACGAAGCGGACCAGAACCTACGTGACGCGGCGATGTATTTCCGTGCCCACTTCGACGGTCGCTGCGCCGATTTGCGACAATACGACTCTGACGGTGCACACTTCCTCTACCCCACGGCGCTACCACCGACGATCACAACCGCATCGCCGTTACCCAACGGCTTGCCGGGAATGTTCTACAGCCGCGACCTCGCAGCCACCGGCGGCACCGGCAGCTTCGTATGGAGCATCGTCGGTGGCGGCTTCCCCGGAATGAGCATCGACGCCGCAGGCACCCTGTCGGGAATTCCGCAGGCCAACGGCACGTCGTTCTTCCAGGTGAAGGCCCTCGATACCAACGGCGACAGTCACGTCAAGGTTCTCGCGTTCACTGCCGGCACCCCCGGACCTGCACCGGCAACGCTCTCGCCGACCGCAACACTGTCAGCGACGGCGACGCTTTCGCCGACGGCGACAGCGTCGTCGCCGCCCACTGCCACGTCGACCTCGACGGCGCCACCTTCACCGACGCCATCATCGACCCCGACGGCCGACACCTCCTGCCCTGGCGATTGCGACAGCTCGGAAACAACCACGGTCGACGAGATTCTCACACTGGTCAGTATCGCCTTGGGTACGGTCGACGGTGTCGCTTGCCTACCGGGAGATCTCGACGGCAGCGGCTCGATCACGGTTGACGAGATTCTTCAGGCGGTGAATGCCGCTCTCTCCGGCTGCTCGGCCGTAACCGGTCGCACCCCATGAATCCTTCGCCGCTGAACCAACTGCTGGCTCGCCTCGATCTGGGTCGACGCGGCGTCGATCGGTTTGCCGGTGAACCAGGCCAGGGTGAGGGCGCTTTGTTCGGCGGATTCGTCGCCGCGCAGGCGTTCGTCGCCGCGGCACGAACGGTCGACGGCACGGCACTGCACTCGCTGCATGCCTACTTCCTCGAACCGGGACGTCACGACGCGTCGATCGACTACTCCGTCGAACGCTTACGCGACGGCCGCACGTTCAAGACACGACAGGTGCTGGCACGCCAGGACGGGTCGGCGATCTTCTCACTCACGGCCAGTTTCGCGCGTGTCGAGCCGGGGATCTCGCATCAAGACCCGATGCCCGATGCCCCGCCGCCCGACGGCCTGCCGGAATGGGAAGAGGTACGCGCTCGTTTGCTCGGCGATCCGGCGAAGCGGCGTCCCGACGGTCCACTGGAGGTGCGGGTATGCGATCCGGACAGCCCGGACCCAGATGTTCGCCTGCCACCGACCCGGCGGATCTGGTTGCGTGCCAGGGGCTCCGTTCCCGACGATCCGCTGCTGCGCACGGCGATGCTCGTCTTCGCCACCGATCGCACGCTACTGCGCACCGGCGCGCGACCGCACGGGCTGCCGTGGGCGCGCACGCTCGGCGTAAGTCTCGATCATGCCATCTGGCTCCACCATCTGCCGACCTTCGACGACTGGATCCTCTACGCGTGTCACAGCCCGGCGGCGGAAAATGCCCGGTCGCTGACGATCGGAACGATGTATGAACGCGGCGGAAAACGTATTGCGACCGTAGCGCAGGAAGGTTTGCTACGCTTGCGCCGTCCTGAAGCGTGAAGCGTCGTTCGTGAAGCGTGAAGCGCAGGGCCCGGGCGTCTTACCTCTACGCTTCACGCGCCAACCCCGCCATCTCATCGCGCAAGGCGCGCGGCAGACGGATCACGCTTTCGACGATGCGGATATCCGGCACCAGCTCGGCAAGTTGTGCTTCCGGTTCCTGGCCGGCCTTTGGTCCGCGCAGAGTCTGGAACGCGCGCAACACTTCGGGCGCCATCGGGGCAATCGAGGTACCGCGCATCGCCAGAATGCGATGGCTCGGAGCGGCGAGTGCCAGGTAGGCCGCGCCGTAGGTGCCGCCGCCTAGAACGGTGATGATCGGATGGCCGCGCAACCGTGCCGCGACCATCGTGCGCAGGCAAGCGGCCAGCGCACGCGGCAAACCGAAACGCTCTTGAGTTACGTCGACGACGTGTCCCTGGCAGAAGAGGAACACCAGAATCACCGGCTTCTCTCCGGGCTTACGGCCAGCTCGGCGGATCATCCCGGTGACCAAAGCGGCCTCTTCGATACCGACGCCCGATCCTTCGACGCGCTCCGGACCGATGATCAGGCTCAACGCCGATCGCCCGGCGAGCGTACCGAACGCCGCCTCGACCAGGCCGCTGCGCTCGAGCGGCCCGCTCGGCTTCCACTGTCCACGAAACGAGTAACGCAACAAATCCCGCCGTCGCTGCACGCGCGTCGGCGTGCGGTACGCTCGCGAACGCCGCAGGCGGCTTTGCAGCTGCCGGCTCAGCTTCGCGCCGGCGGCAATGCTGTCGGCGAGAGATGGCACTTTCTTTTCCGGTGAGCCGACGAAGCGCCGCAGCTCGGCGCGTACACTATCAACGTCGTCGCCTAGCACCGCATGGACATCGCCGTTGCGCTTGCGGCTGGCAGACGAGGTCGCCGCGAAGCCGCTCCGTTCACCTTGCTCGGGCTCGCTACGAACCCCGCCGATGATCGAAGGGCCGGTCAGTCCCCAGTTGCAATCGGCGGTCATGACCACACGCCCCGGCAACGCCGCCATCACCGATGGGGCACCGAAGCAACCGCGGCTTCCGCTGATGAGAGAGAGCGCCCGCACGCCGTGGAGCGTCAGGCGCGCGAGCGACACGGCAACCGCCGACAACGCCGCGAGGGCCGCGGGGCCTTCCTGAATACGCACACCGCCGGTGTCGAAACCGATGATCAGGCAGGGTCGATCCTTCGATCGACGAGCGGCGCTTTCGATCAGACGGGCGAGGAGCTCGGCTTCGTGTTTGCCGAAGGTACCACCGCGGACGGCGCCGTCGGTGAAGGCAGCGAGAACCGGGTGCCCATCGATGCGGCCGCGGCCGACCCGCAGCGATTGCCGTTTGGCGCCGTAGAGCGTGCGAAAGGTGCCTTTGTCGAACAGGGCGGCCGCGCGTTCAGCCGCGCTGAGAGCGGAGAACTCGCGGGCGGCCATCAACTCATCAAGCCAAGGGAAAGAGGAAAGCTGCGCATTCCCCGATCAAGTTCCTTCCGCCCACGACGACAGGTAGGCGCGTTGCTCGGGGGTCAGCCGATCGAGCTTCAGGTCTTTGACCTCGTATTTCCTTGCGGACATTGCTTCTCCCATCGGCCGGATCGGACGGATCCGTCGGATCGGTCGGGACGAGCTATCGGGTGGCGCTCCGCAGCGCGTCGGCGCGATCCTCGCGTTCCCAGGTGAAGTACGGGCCTTCGGCCGGCCGCCCGAAATGGCCGTACGAGGCGGTCCGCTTGTAGATCGGGCGTTTCAGATCGAGGGAGCAGATGATCCCCGCCGGTTTGAGATCGAAATGGTCGCGCACCAGATCAGCGAGTCGGGTGTCCGGGATGGCACCCGTATCGAACGAGTCGACGAGAACGGAGATGGGTAGAGCGACGCCGATGGCGTACGCCAGCTGCACTTCGCATTTCTTCGCCAACCCCGAGGCGACGATGTTCTTGGCAATGTAGCGCGCCATGTAGGCGGCGCTGCGATCGACTTTGCTTGGATCCTTCCCGGAGAATGCGCCGCCGCCGTGACGGCCGTAACCGCCGTAGGTGTCGACGATGATCTTACGACCGGTCAGGCCGCAATCGCCCATCGGGCCACCGATGACGAAGCGTCCGGTGGGATTCACGTGGAACTTGGTGTTGCGATCGAGATAGTCGGAAGGCAGGACTTTGCGGATCAGCTCCTCGATGATCATCTCGCGCAGCGTCTCGTATTTGACGTCGGGCGAGTGTTGGGTCGAAACGACTACAGCATCGATGCGCGCGGGGCGGCCGTCGCGGTATTCGACGGTCACCTGCGACTTGGCGTCAGGACGCAGAAACGCATGCTTCCCGGCTTTGCGGATGGCGGCGAGGCGTTCGACGAGTTGGTGCGAGAGAAGAATCGGCAGAGGCATGCGTTCCGGTGTCTCGTCGCAAGCGTAGCCGAACATCAAACCCTGATCGCCGGCGCCCTGCTCTTCGTGCAGGCCCTGGCCGGCTGTCACACCTTGCGAGATGTCGGGTGATTGCTCCGCCACCGCCAGAAGCACGGCGCAGGTCTCGGCGTCGAAGCCCATATCCGAAGAGGTGTAGCCGATTTCGCGAACGGTCTCGCGGACAACCTTTTGGTAGTCGATTTGTGCTCGCGATGTGATTTCACCGGCGACGACGACCATGCCTGTCTTCGCGAGCGTTTCGCACGCGACCCGGCTTTCTGGGTCCTGCTCGATCAAGGCGTCCAGAACGGCATCCGACAGCTGATCGCACATTTTGTCCGGATGCCCCTCGGAGACAGACTCCGAGGTGAACAAGAAGTCCTTCAATGCCATGGGGCTCTCCTAAAAGCGCACGCGAGTCGCGGGGAGTCGCGCGCAAGATTCCGTAAGGATCGAGAACTCATAATACAGGGCCCGCCGACCCGCAACCTCCCCGTGCGCCCTCATCCCTCCTCGTAGAATCCGCGCTCGACCAGGTCGGCGATCGCCTGCATGGCTTCTTCGGCGTCATCGCCGGAGACGATGACCTCGATCTGCGAACCCTGAGCGGCGGCCAGCATCATCAGACCGAGGATGCTCTTGCCGTCCACCACCTGTCCGTCCTTCGATACCTGAATACCCGACTGGAACCGGCTGGTGACTTTGATCAGCTCGCCAGCGGCGCGCGCGTGCAGGCCAAGCCTGTTCTTGATGGTGAGGTTGCGGGTCACATTGGCCATCGGGCTTCGCAGTGAATCGGCAATCGGAATCAGTGATCGGCAGTCGGTGGCCCCGACACTGATCACCGACTACCGATTACTACCGATCACCGATTACCGACTACTGCCTCAATACTTCTCGTCCTCTTCACGTATGCAGGAATAGAGCTCGTGGCGCCCCGTGGCGGAGACCAAGCGTTCGCGAAACGAAGCGTCCTTCAGGAGTCGCGAGACCCGTGCCAGCGCCTTCAAGTGCTGACCGACGGAGTCCTCGGGTGCCACCAACAGAAAGAAGATGCGCGTCGGGTTGCCGTCGAGCGACTGAAAGTCGACGCCGGCGCGATGACGCCCGAAGGCGGCGATCACCGAGCGCAGCCCGGGAAGCTTGCCGTGCGGAATAGCGATGCCGTCGCCGATCGCTGTGCTACCCAACCGTTCGCGTTCCCACAGGACCTCCACGAGCTGGTTCGCATCGATCTCGGGATAGGCGGCTGCGAGATGCTCGGCCAGCTCGTGCAACACAGCTTGCTTAGTCGTTCCTTTCAACTCCGGGATCACGACGTTCTCGGATAGGATTTCAACGATCTTCATGTCCAGCCCTTCGACCGATCTCCCGGATACAGCTACCGGCTCACGCGACTTCAGGCTCGATCAAACCGTACTTGCCGTCGTCGCGGCGATACATCATCGACAATGCCCCGTTGGCGGTGTTCTCGAAGAAAAAGAACTCGGCTTTCGATGCATCGAGCTCGGCGACTGCGTCATCGACCTGCATGGCCCGCACAGCGACGCGTCGTGCGCGCATGACGGTCGGCAGCTTCACCTCGGGAGCCGGTGCATTGGCCGCGGTGCTGTTCGCCCCCTTGTGTTGCTTCACTTTGCCGGCGTGCTTCTTCGCCTGGCGTTCGAGCTTCGACACCGCCAGGTCGATCGCCGAGTACAGATCGCCGGTTTCTTCCTTGGCAGTGATGTTCAAATGGTTGCCCTTCACCAGCACCTCGGCGACGTGCCGGCGCTTGTCGACCGACAGAATGACGTGCGCCTCGATCGGTCGGCGTACGAACTTGTTGAGCCGCTCGATCTTGTCGATGGCGTGCTGGCGCAGCCCTTCCGTCGGCTTCGTGTGTCGAAAGGTCACCATGACTTGCATGTCTTCACCTTTTTCCGTCGATGCTAAAACGCCTGCCGCCGCTTCGACGACGGCAACAAACCCATCATCTCGCGATACTTCGCAACCGTACGGCGAGCGATCTCGACGTTCTCTTTCGCCAGCATCTTGGCGATGTGCTGGTCGCTCAGCGGCTTGCGAGGATCTTCCGCCTGGATGATGGTACGGATGCGTTCCTTGACGCTTTCGGCCGACACTTCATCGCCGTCCGAACCCTGCAGGCTCGAGGTGAAGAAATACTTCAACTCGAAGATACCTTGGGGCGTGTGCACGTATTTGTTGGCGGTCGCCCGGCTCACCGTCGATTCATGCATTCCGATGTCGCTGGCGACGTCCTTCAGCACCAGCGGCTTCAGGTGACTGACGCCGTGATCGAAGAACTCCTGTTGAAACTTGACGATGCTTTGCGCCACCAGCGAGAGAGTCCGTTGCCGTTGGTGGATGCTCTTGATGAGCCAGGAAGCAGCGCGCATCTTTTCCTGGACGTAGCGTTTCGCCTCGCCGGCGTTCTCGTCGCCGAGCACGCTGCGGTAGTAGCGGCTGACGCGTAGGCGCGGCAGGCCTTCGTCGTTCAGTGTCACCCGCAGCTCATCGCCCATCTTGTGGACGAAAACGTCGGGCGTGATGTAGCGCACGTCGCCGTCGCCGAAGTTGCGGCCGGGCTTCGGCTCGAGGGTTGAGATCAGCGTCGCCGCTTCGACCACTTGGTCGATTGAAACCCCGAGCTCGCGAGCGATCTTGTCGTAGCGCTTGCTCTCGAGCAGCTCGAGCTGATCGCCGACGATGCGTGCGGCGATGCTGTCGCCGTTGCCGGCGGAGCGCAGCTGCAGACTTAGGCACTCGCGCAAATCGCGGGCCCCGACGCCGGGCGGATCGAGCTCCTGGATGCGCCGTAAGGCCCGTTCCACCAGGTCGAAGGTTTGGCCGGATTGGAAGGCAACATCCTCGACGTCCACTTGAATGTAGCCGTCCTTGTCCATGTTACCGAGCAAAAGAGCGACCACCGATTCCTCAACGGGATCGAGGCCGCTCATGCGCAGCTGCCAGATCAGGTGATCGGCGAGCGAGGTGGCGCGAACCAGACTGTTCTCCCAAGTCGCCCGCTTTTCATCGTCGGTGTCGCCGCCGCCGGCGGCTTCGGAGCCGTGCCAATCGTTGTTGTAGTTGTTGAGGTACTCGTTCCAGTCGATGTCGGCGAGGCGGTCGCTGTCAGGGGCGATCTCGGTGGTCGTCTCGCGCTGATCGCGCACTTCCGACCAGTCTTGCGTTGCGCCCGGCTCGATGACGAACGGGTCTTCGGTGCGTGTCGTTTCTGCCGGCGCTTCCTCTTCGGGCGACTCCTGCCCCTCTTCGAGGACGGGGTTCTCCGCCAATTCCTCATCGATCAGCGCTTCGAGCTCGGCGCGGGAGACCTGCAGGATCTTGATGGCCTGACGCAGTTGCGGCGTCATCACCAGCTGCTGGCTCAACTTCTGATAGAGTTTGGTCTCCAGTGCCATGCTTCACTACAAGCTGAATCTCTCTCCCAAGTATAGCTCACGCGCCCGACGACTCGACGCAATTTCTTGCGGCGACCCCTCTTCCAGGACGGAGCCCTCGTTGAGGATGTACGCCCGATCGCAAATGCCGAGCGTTTCGCGCACGTTGTGGTCGGTAATCAGTATGCCGATTCCACGTTCCTTCAACTGTTGCACAATGCTCTGGATGTCGAGAATTGCAAGCGGATCGATACCGGCAAAGGGCTCGTCGAGGAGGATGAAGGTCGGCCTTGTTACCAGGGAACGCGTGATCTCGACCCGGCGCCGCTCTCCGCCCGACAGCGAGTATGCCTTGCTCTTTGCTAAGTGCGAGATGCTGAGCTCTTCGAGCAGTGCGGCGAGACGCTCGTTGCGTTCCTCACGCGTCAGCGACAGAGTCTCGAGGATCGCCATGATGTTCTGCTCGACCGTCAGCTTGCGGAACACCGACGGTTCCTGAGGAAGGTAGCTGACGCCCAGGCGCGCGCGTTTGTACATCGGCTCGTCGGTGATGGCTGCGCCATTGAGCTCGACCGTTCCCTGGTCGGGGCGGAGCAAGCCGACGATGATGTAGAACGTCGTCGTCTTGCCGGCGCCGTTGGGACCGAGCAGACCGACGACTTCGCCGGCGCGCACCTGGAGTGAGACGTTGCGCAGGATCTGCCTGCCGCCGAGCTGCTTGCACAAATCGGAAGCGCGCAGCGCTCCCGGTTCGTTCGCCGACTCGGTCACGGCGTCTCACCTCCCGTCGCTGTTTCTTCGGCGCGTTTCTCGCCCGTCGATTCGTCCTTGGGCCGCAGGACGGCGCGGACACGGCCCGGGCCGCCTTCGATCAATGTGCGTTCTTCGTCGAGATAGACATGCACCGTATCGCCGCTGACGTTGCCACGGCTGTCCTCCAGCACGGCGTCGCGACTGAGCACGATCAGGCGCTTGCCCTGGTCGTAGACGGCTCGTCCGGCAGTGGCGCGCCGATCGCCCTTTGAGAAGTGGACGTTGCCTTCGGCGACCACCGATCGCAGGTCGCTCTTTTCGTCGCGGCTGAGATCCAGTGTCAGGCTGTCGGCCTTCAGCTGAACGTCGCCTTGCTTGGCGATGACGTCGCCGCGGTAGACCAACACGCGCGTACGGTAATCGAACTCGAGTGAACGTGCTGTAACTTCGACCGGCTCGTCGCTGGATGTGAACGACAGTGATCCAAGCAGCGGATCGCCGGAGTCCCTCGACGCGCTCGGTTGCGTGACAGCGGCCTGCGCCTCGGCGCTAATGCCGCGCGAGATGATCGTCAGAGCGGCGAGCAGGACGAAAAGCCATGTCGCGCCAACGCGCCCTGAGGTGGAACCTTCGCGGGCGTGGTGCGGTTGGCAATCGGCGGGGCGGTCGGGGCGATAGGCCATATGCCATGAGCCATACGCCCGGGTGTTCGGAGGCCTTGCCCCGCTAGGTCTTCGGACGCGAGCTGCGCAGCAGCGCCGGCTGCATGACCATCGATACATTGTGATCGAGGGATAGGGTTTGGTTCTTGACGTGGACCTGCATGCCGCTTCCACGCAGGTGAAGTGCGTCGCCGCTGATTTCGACTTCGCCAGGGGCAGTGATGCGATCGGAGGCGCGATCGTAGACGGCGCTTTCGGCGCGAACCTGGTAGTCGGCCAGAAACACCTGGATGCCGCCGGCGAGCTCGACCCGAGCAACGTCCCCGTGCTCGAGCTCGACACGTCCTTCATCGCCTTCCAATCCGATCCGGCGGCCGTCCTCGAGGTACCACGACAAGACTGCGCCGCGAACGACCACGGTGTTGGTCTCATCGAAGTAGCGGGCATCGGCAGCGGCGACTTCCCAGACCTTACGGCCGTCCTTCATCTTCACGCGGCGGAAATCCTGGATGTGTTGCGAGACTCCCGGAAGGATCTGCAGGCCGGTCAGGAGAAGGTCCTTTCGATGCTGTTGCCACATGCTGCGAGCGACCAGGGCGCCGACCGATCCGAGGCCGATCAGGAAGCCCAAGACGAGGGTGATGCGCAAATACTTTCTCATTCAGAATCAATCGCTTGCTCGCTATCGGCGCAGACCTTACCACCCGAGTTCAGGGGAGTAAAGGAAGCCTCTGCCAAGCACATAAGGGGCTGTGTTTTTTCTTGCCAGAATTCTTCGCAGCGTGATATGAGTCGCGCGACTCGGTCGCATAAGGAGGCCTCACCTGACGGCCACGCGACCGTCGCCGAGGGGAACAACGCAATACCTGGGGCTGCTTTCACCATCGCCGCCCGCGAGGGTGAGTCTCAGGGGGGAGAGAGCATGGAACAGGGTCACGTCAAGTGGTTCAACGCGCAGAAGGGCTACGGCTTCATCACCAAAGATGACGGCCAGGACGTTTTCGTCCACTACTCCGCGATCAGCGGCGACGGCTTCCGCTCGCTGCAACAGGGTGAGCGCGTCGCTTTCGAAATCACGCAGGGGCCGAAGGGACTTCAGGCCGCAAACGTTTCGAAGGTCTAACCTCGCCTGACGTCGCGGCGACGACGAAAATGCCGCGGCCAACCGGGCTCAACGATCCGCGCAGAATTGAAGTGAAGCTGTCTCGACCGTTGCGGGCGAGACTCTTCCTGCAGACTTGTTTCCTGGGCGCCTGCGGTCGCGGAGGAAGATCGCCGTTCTCGGATTGCCCCCGGCTGCTTGAATGATGCCTCTGCTTGGATGGTCCCTCCTTTCTCAAGGAGGGACTACAGGGAGGATTTGAATCGGCACAAACGAAGTGAATCAAACTGAGACACGACCGGCGCCTGCAGCCGCCTGGCAATCTTTCCGCTGTGATGGCAACGTGACTGTCGGTAGTTTGCCAAGGAACCAGCGACTTCAACGATGAGTCTACGCACGTGGGCAGCGTGGGGGGTGCATCTCTATACCGCGATCGGCGCGCCGCTGGCGCTCATCGCTCTGGTCGCGTCTGGACAAGGGTGGTTCGGCGTGGCCTTCGTTTGCATGACCATCGCCACCTTCATCGACGCCACCGACGGCCAATTGGCGCGGCGGGTCAACGTCAAGCAGGTACTGCCGCAGTTCGACGGCTCGCGCCTGGACGATATCGTCGACTACTTGAACTACGTCGTCGTCCCGATCGTGCTCGCCTACCAGGCAGGCCTGTTACCCGCCGGGTTCTGGGGGCTCGCAATCGCCAGTGCGCCGCTGATCGCCAGCGGCTACGGCTTCTCGCTAGATGAAGCCAAGATCGCCGACGCCTCCTCCAACTACTTCTTCACCGGCTTTCCGTCGTACTGGAATGTCGTCGTCTTCTATCTCTATGCCTTCGGCTGGCCCATCTTCCTGAACGTCATCATCGTATTGACGTTTTCGGTACTGGTCTTCGTACCAATCCGCTATCTGTATCCGAGCCGCAGCACGATCGCGCGCGGCACGACGTACGTTCTCGGCACGACCTGGGCGGTGATGATCGTCGCCTTGTTGTGGCAGTTTCCCGAACCGTCGCGGCCGTTGGCAATGATCTCGCTGTTCTTTCCGATCTACTACATCGTCATGTCGCTCTACGCGCACTTCCGCGTGACCCCGGCAACGGGCTCGTAACCCCGTCCGAACGTCAGGCCTTTGGTAGTGCCTTTATCGCCGCGGCATTGGCAGGGCGATAATAGCTCTGTGCTTCGGGCAACCAATTCTGGATCTGTTGAATGCGCGTTCCGTAGCTCGGGTGCGTCGACAGAAATTCGGGCGGGCCCGAGCTGCCGCCGGCCTCGAAGCGACGCCACAGATCGACAGCAGCCGCGGGATCGTAGCCGGCTTGGGCCATAAGAATCAGACCGATGTGATCGGCCTCCGACTCCTGCGCGCGGCCGAACGGCAACATGTGGCCCACTTGCACTCCGAGACCGAACGCTTGCATGACGGCCGTCTGGGTCGCAGGGCTATAACTACCGAGTCCGACAGCCAACCCTGTTCCAGCAACCTCGGCCACGAGACCCTGGCTCATGCGTTCCGCGCCATGACGTGCGATGGCGTGCGCCACTTCGTGACCGATGACTGCCGCCAGCCCGGCCGAATCGCGTGCCACGGGGAAAATTCCGGTGTAGACCGCCACCTTGCCGCCGGGTAGCGCGAATGCATTGGCCTGCTTCGGGTCATCGACGACGGTGAATTCCCAGCGGTATCCCGGCTTGGCGGCGACCGCGGCGATGCGTTGGCCGACATCGGCGACCAAACCAACCACCTGCGGATCGCGAACCACCTTCGCCTTGGCCAGCGCCTCCCTGTAGGCGTCGGCACCCAACGCCATCTCCTGCGGCTCCGAGAGCAAGATCAGCTGCGAGCGCTGCGTGTACGGAGCGGTCGCGCAGGCAGCGACAAGAAGAGCGGCGACAGCGGACAAGACCAACTTGCGGTATGGCGTCATGAGAGCTCGACCTCTTCTCAAAACTAGCGTGAAAGCAGCGGGTGGAGCTAGACGTGCCGCTCACCTCACCCCAACCGTCTCCTGGGGAGTGTGTCGATTTTCTCGCGAGCGGCCCCTCGATACGCCGCCGAAGACGGCGGCTACTCGGGGTGAACGGATTTCAATACTTGATCTTGAAGAACCTTTTCCGTTCGCCCCGAATAGGCCGCATCTTCTCAGCGGCCGTATCGAGGGGCATTTCGCATTTATCGACAGTCTCTGGGAAGGGGGTAGCGAGGCGGCAAGCATTCAATTGACGCGGCGCGTGATGATGGTAAATCACGCCGATCGATTTCAAAGCGAGGTATTCCATGCAGATCAAAGATAGCGTCGCTCTCGTCACCGGGGGCGCATCAGGTCTTGGGGAGGCTACGGTGCGCGCTCTGGTTGCCAAGGGCGGCCGCGCCGCCATTCTCGACCGCCCGCAGTCGCCCGGAGAAAAGGTCGCCGCCGAGCTCGGCGACA
>Ga0187892_10005398_pt1 | contig 20155 bp, 17 predicted proteins | sample MA1701073metaG_FD_139345 | JGI IMG/M metagenome (GOLD analysis project Ga0187892, IMG submission 139345) | Bio-ooze microbial communities from a basaltic lava cave in the Kipuka Kanohina Cave System on the Island of Hawaii, USA - MA170107-3 metaG ...
AGGAGAACATTTTCGGAAACATCGACGACGCGCTTAACCGCGCGCGTGAGATACTTGGCCTCCCCAAGGTGCCGCGCCCGGTCCCGTTCGTGCCCGTAGTCGCCCGCGAGGCGGATAAAGGGAAAGAAGAACAAAGCTAGTCAACCGCGTCCGGCTTTCTGCATGCGGTCAGTATACGACAGCCTGGCACCTATAAAGCCGTCTTCGATCTTTATAACGATTTTACGAAGGCGACCAGCTGATCCAGGGCAGCGCCCCATCCTTTATCAAACCCCCTTTCCTCGTGCCTCTTTCGGCTTTCCTGGTCCGGATGGAGCGCGATAACCGTGTACTTCGTTCCGCTTCCATGCGGCTCAAGCATAATTACAGCCGTGAAGAAGCTGTCGATACAGTCGTTCGGCTGATTTGACGGACGGTAACCCTTTTCAAGCGCATCGGTCCAAACGAGCCTTTCGTTCTCGACGACTTCGAGATAACAGCCGACGTTTGGGTGGTCCGTCCCCTCAGGTGAACGCATAACAGTGCGGAAGACGCCGCCCGGGCGTAGGTCGATTTCGCACTCTGTCGTCGTCCAGGGGGCGGGCGTAAACCATTTCTTCAAGTACTCAGGCGTCGTCCACGCCTTCCAAACGAGCTCTCTCGGCACATCGACGATGCGCTCCAATACGAGATCGAGCCTGGGGTTATGATTATATTTCTTATGAGCCATTATTCTTTCTCCTTTTTTAATGTTTCTAGGTAATTGTCCAGTCGGTCCAGGCGCAGCTCCCAAAGCACACGCCGTTTCTCGATCCAGCCTTCCGCCGCTTTCAACGGTTCCGGCGTCAGCTCGTAGGTACGTACCCGTCCCCTCTTCTGCGAGCGGACAAGTCCGCTCTTCTCGAGTACCCCGAGATGCTGTGTGAACGAGGGCAGGGCCATACCGAACGGCCGCGCCAGTTCGCTGACGGGAGCGGGGCCGTCGCTGAGGCGCGTCAGAACGGCGCGCCGGGTCGGGTCCGACAGTGCATGAAAAACGCGGTCGAGCTGTATATCATAGTTAGGCATACACCTAACTATACCGACCAGCAATACTTATGTCAATGCCTAAGTATTATTGGCCTTCTTTTTGTAGGAGCGGCATCTTGCCGCGATCGTAATAATTCTCTCCTCACGTTCCGAATAATATCCTGAATTTATTTCAGGCGACCAATTCCGTACATCCTCGAAATTGTTCCCCTTAGCATAGGGTGAATAAAACTTCTAGAATTCAATAACGAAAGATTATGTTCGCGGCTGGAAGCCGCTCCTACGGACGGATAGAAAATTACAGGCTCACGTACGATACCCGGTATGTTATTATTTCCGGCTGATCGGTTTGTAGCGATAAGAATTAATCCAGCGCATCGGGCTTTTTATAAGTGATCAGCAGCAGACCGCCGAAGACGGCGACCAATCCGTAAGTCAGCAGAGGGAGTGGTATAAGCACCGCGGCGAGGAATCCACCCAATGCGGCGCTCAGTGACTCCGCGCCGACCTGAATGGCGAGGTTATTCCCGAGCACTCTACCCTGTCTCTCCCCGCTCACGAGACCTGAGATGTAAGCGCTGCACGCGGCCATAGTCATTACGAGGAAGACCGTCGCCGGGCCGGCGGTGAACCAGTAAGACGCCTCCGAGCTGGGAACGACTATGGACGCCACGAATAAGCCTCCTGCGACAGCTGTCCACACTATGAACGACTTGTGACTGAACCTTTTGCTAAGAGGCTGGTAGAAGAAGAGATTCGCTATCGTGCCGAGGACGGCGAGGTACGCATAGTAGAACGTCACCTTGCCCACATCGAAGCTCCACTTGTCCACCATATATATCTGCACAACGCGCCAGAAGCCGAACGCAGCGAGATAGAGCATGAAGTTGACGAGGTAAACCCTCCTGATGGGCAGATCGGTGAAGACAGTGGCTAGATTAGTGAAGGTCTTGAAATAATCGATCGGCGCTTCCGCATCCGGTTTATAAGAGTCTTTAAACCCGACTATCACCCATACGTACGTGATAATCAGAAGCCCTACGGTTATCCAGAACGGGAACGCGTAGCCGAAATGCACCGCCAGGAGGCCTCCGAAGAGCGGACCAGCTATATAGCCCAGGCTCTCCGCGGAATACATATACGCGAACAGTCGTCCCCTGTCTTCCGGAAGCGATATGTCCGCGACGGAGCTCTGAGCTATTGCAACGTTCGACTCGGTGAGGCCGCACATGAAGCAGGCGGCCATCAGGAGCCAGAGCAGATGGAACTCGAGCGAGAGGGCGATGAGCAGGTAAAAGGCGGTCGTGAAGAAGAGAGAGACGGTAATGACCCGCTTCCTGCCGAACCTGTCGGAGAGCGAGCCTATCACGGGGGACCCTATGAACTGTCCCAGCGGGTAGAGCGCAAGAAGCACTCCGATGACCGTGGTTTTGGTTCCTCTCGAGACCTCCCCGCCGAAGAACGCATGGTCGTACATCAGCATCGGGACGAATATCGTAACCATCATCGAGTACCCAATGAATGCGATGAATATGACGAGGTAGAGCGGCATCAGGGGGTGTAAATCGGTCGCGAACGCGGATGTCCGTACAGGGGTCATTGTGAGCCGTCCGGCGTATGATTAAAAGGCTTTCCCGGCAAATTATAACAAATACCCGTGAAAATTTCATAGATCGCGCGTCCATCCGGTTCGTGTATGTTATTATTTGAAATTCTGAATTGCGAGGTTACCGGATATGCGCTCTGACGGAAGAGAATGGGACCAGCTGAGGCCGGTCAGGATATCGAGGGGGATTATGAAATACGCGGAAGGGTCTGCGCTCATAGAGGCGGGGGAGACAAAGGTGCTATGCACGGCGACCTTCGAGGCGAAGGTCCCGCCGTTCCTGAAAGACACGGGCAAGGGGTGGGTTACTGCGGAGTATTCCATGCTCCCGCGCTCGACGAAGGAAAGGATAACGAGGGACAGCGTGAGGGGGAGGATAGGGGGCAGGTCGCACGAGATACAGAGGATAATAGGCAGGGCGCTCAGGTCCGTCATAGACCTCGGCAAGCTCGGCGAGAGGTCGATAACCATAGACTGCGACGTGCTCCAGGCCGACGGCGGCACGAGGACCGCCTCCATCACCGGGGCGTTCGTCGCCCTCTCCGACGCGGCGCTCAACCTCATCAGGGAGGGCGTAATAGAGGAGAACCCCATCACTGATTTCATCGCCGCTGTAAGCGTAGGCATCATTGACGGCAAGCCCGCGCTCGACCTCGACTACGAGGAGGACTCGAGAGCCGAGGTCGATATGAACGTCGCGATGACGGGCTCCGGGCTCCTGGTCGAGGTGCAGGGAACCGCCGAAGGCAGGCCGTTTTCGAAAAGTAATCTGAACTCCCTCATAAAGCTTGCGGAGAAGGGCGTATCGGAGCTCATAGGCAAACAAAAAGAAATCCTCGCCGAATAATTCACAGACATGATAAAGGAAGCCGTGCTCGCTACGGGCAATAAGGGGAAAATCAGGGAATTCGCCGACCTCCTCGAAGGTCTATTCGGGAAGATCCTGTCCCTCAACGATCTCGAATCACCTCCCGCCGTAATAGAAGACGGAGAAACGTTCCGCGGGAACGCGCTTAAAAAAGCCCGCGCCGCAGCCTCTTATTCAGGCCTGCCCGCGCTCGCGGACGATTCGGGTCTCGAGGTCGAGGCGCTCGGCGGGAGGCCGGGGGTCTATTCGGCACGGTACGCAGGTGAGGGCGCGGTCGATTCCGACAATATCGCGAAACTTCTATCGGAGCTTCAGGGTGTCGCAAACAGAAAGGCGAGGTTCGTATGCTTTCTCGCCCTCGTCGCCCCCGGGGGGGATGAAACCATCGTAAGCGGGGAATGCGAAGGCATCATCATTGACGAGCCCAGAGGACAAGGCGGGTTCGGTTACGACCCCGTCTTCTATCTCCCCGAATACGGCAAGACAATGGCGGAAATACCGCCGGAACTAAAAAACAAAATCAGCCACAGGGCCCGCGCCTGCGAGTCTCTCGCAAAACTTTTAAGGGATATCTGATATAGCCCGAGTCCCGACAGGGCGGATTCGTATTCTCGTTGACCGTTTCAGGCAGGAAAAATTTTCTGGTCCCCGGTCTTGCAACATTTCCCGATTTTGAATATATTTATAAAGACCTAGACGGTCCCGCCTTAAATTATTCAATACAGTTCTCTGAGGTCAGTATTAATTGAAGACAAAATTCATATTTGTGACAGGTGGTGTTATGTCGTCCCTGGGGAAGGGACTCGCCGCCGCATCCGTAGGTGCACTCCTCGAGAGCAGGGGGCTCCAGGTATCGCTCCAGAAACTCGACCCCTACATAAACGTCGACCCCGGCACCATGAACCCCTTTCAGCACGGGGAGGTCTACGTTACCGACGACGGCGCCGAGACGGACCTCGACCTCGGGCATTATCAGCGCTTCACCAACTGCAACCTGACCAAGAAAAATAATTTCACGACGGGCAGGGTCTACTACTCCGTAATCACGAAGGAGAGGGAGGGGAAGTATCTCGGAAAGACGGTGCAGGTTATCCCTCACATAACGGACGAGATTAAATCGCGCATACTGGACGTCGCCGGGGACAACGACGTCGTCATAGTCGAGATCGGGGGCACGGTGGGCGACATCGAGAGCCTCCCGTTCCTTGAGGCCGTAAGGCAGCTCCGGACCGACCTCGAGCGCGAGAACACGCTCTTCGTCCACCTTACGTACGTGCCTTACCTCGCGGCCGCGGGCGAGCTTAAGTCCAAACCCACACAGCACAGCGTGAAGGACCTTTTACAGATAGGTATCCAGCCCGACATACTGCTCTGCAGGACGGACAGGCTTCTTCCGCGGGACATAAAGGAAAAGATCGCCCTCTTCTGCAATATAAAAATCGAGGCCGTGATTACGGCCAAGGACGTGGGCTCGATATACGAAGTCCCGCTGATATTCCATCAGGAAAAGCTCGACCAGATAATCGTCGATTACCTTAAAATGTGGACGAGGAAGCCCGATATATCCGTATGGGAGGATATAGCGCACAGGTACGTAAATCCGAGGCACGACGTAACTATAGGCGTCGTCGGCAAGTATATAAGCCTGAAGGACTCATACAAGAGCCTCCACGAAGCGCTTTCGCACGGCGGAATGGCAAACGATTCCCGCGTCGAGATAAAGTACGTGGATTCCGAGGACATAGAATCGGAAGGCGTGGAATCCCTTCTCCGGGACGTCCACGGGGTGCTGGTCCCCGGAGGGTTCGGGAAAAGGGGTTTCGAGGGGAAGATACAGGCCGTGAAGTTCGCGAGGGAAAGGAAAGTCCCGTTTTTCGGCATATGTCTCGGCATGCAGATGGCCGTGGTCGAGTTCGCGAGGCACGTCTGCGGGATAGAGAAAGCCAATTCGCGAGAGTGCGGCGGCGACGTGGCCGACCCGGTCATAGACCTGATGGAAGAGCAGAAGGGGGTGAGCGACCTGGGCGGCACTATGAGGCTGGGCGCTTACCCGTGCGTCCTCAGGAAAGACACTCTCGCCATGGCCGCGTACAAGTCGCAGGAAGTATCGGAGAGGCACAGGCACAGGTACGAGGTCAACAACCTCTACCGCAACACGCTCAACGAACACGGGCTCGTTCTCAGCGGGCTCTCCCCCGACGGGAACCTCGTCGAGATGATAGAGCTGCGTAACCACCCCTGGTTCGTGGGCTGCCAGTTCCACCCCGAGTTCAAATCCACGCCCAGGGACCCGCACCCGCTCTTCAGGGACTTCATCAAGGTCGCGATGGAGTATAAATCCGCCCTGTCGGCGTCATAAATTCGGACCGCACTGTCAACATGCGCAGCTCATTCAATAACGCTCAACCACTTCTGTCCTCATGCGTGTATCATTTATCTCGATGAATCAGCAGGAAGAGACGGTTAAACAATTTTTTCCCGAGCGCGGGCTTCCGAGGTGGCTCCTTCTGCTGGCCGTCTTCGCCGCTGCTTTAGCGGTACGCGTTTATAACGCCGACGCTCCCCCGCTCGACTTCTATCCCGTACGCCAATACCGGGCGGCTCTTCTCGCGAGGGCCTTCTACTACGAGTCGTCGCCTCAGTCCGTCAGCGAGAAGGTGAGGGACGAAGCCCTCGCCGCAAAGCCCTCGCCGCTCGAGCCTCCCGTAACGGAAACCATAGCATCGTTCCTCTACCGCCTGTTCGGGGGCGAGAACCTCATCCTCCCCCGGCTCATGTCCATCACGTTCTGGCTTATAGCGGGGGTATTTTTATACCGGCTTGCATCCGAGATGATTTCACCCGACGCCGGAATCGCTGCAACGGCGTTCTTCCTGTTTTTACCCCTGGGAGTCGCGGCTAGCAGGAGCTTTCAGCCCGACCCTCTCATGATTATGTTGTTCACCGCGTCCGTTTACGCCGTATACAGGTACTACAAGCTGCCTTCGAATTACGGCCTTTTGGCCGCGTGCGTGCTCTCGGCGCTCGCGATACTGGTGAAACCGATTTGCGTATTCCCGATATTGAGCGTCTTCTTCGCCATGAGGATCCCGTCCGGAGATATTCGGAAAATCCTGTTCGGGCGCGATCTCATTATTTTTCTCGCGGCGTGCGTCGTGCCCTCTTTCCTCTATTACGGATACGGTATATTCATAGCGGGCTTCCTGAAGTCCCAGGCGGACACGAGCTTCCTCCCGCAATTTCTCACGAAGGCTTATTACTGGAAGGGATGGTACTACATGGTCTCTTCCGCAATCGGGCGGTGGGCGGTGATTACTGCGCTCCTGGGCGTCCTTCTGGCGCGCCCCGGAATACAGAGGCATTTCCTCGCTGGCCTCTGGACAGGGTACGTGCTGTTCGGGATCGCGTTTACCTACCACGTGCATAACCACCTCTATTATCAGCTGATGCTCATTCCGATCGCGGCCCTTTCCATCGGGATTCCGGCTGCGTACGTATGCAGGGAGCTGGCGTACAATAAAGGCATCCGGCGCCTCGGCGTATGGGCATTACTCCTTATAACGGTTTTCTGGGCCGTGATGGGCTCGTTGAGGCTCCTCGACGATTCCGGCTTCGACGCTCAGGTCGGGGCTTACGAAGAGATAGGCGAAAAGGTAAGCCACAGCCCGAATACCGTCATCTTCGACCCGCATGAGGGCGACAGGGTCATGTACTACGGGAGAATTTCGGGCGTCATATGGCCCATCAAGAACGAGATGGACTTTTCCGCCGACGACGAATCGTTTCGGGTAAGGGGAAAGGAGCTCCTTCAAAAAATAATATCCGAGAGCTCCCCCGATTATTTCATCGTCACGACCGTCCCGCAGTTTGAAGGGCAGGAAGATTTGGTGCAGGCGCTCGAAAGCGAATACCCCGTACTCGCTGATTCGCGGACACACGGGAATGTGAATACTCCGCCGAATTCCGACAACGTCCGGTACGTCATTCCCCAGGTCCCCGGCGGGGAAAGCCCCGATTACATCATCTATGACCTTAGAAAGCCGAAAGACGATTTTGAAAAGACGGAAGAACCGGAGTGAGCTCGATTGAAGCGTTATACGGTAATTGGTGATAATGTCATGAAGTCTCTGAAACCGATGCTGATAATAATTTTCGCGGTATTAGCGCCGTATCTAAGTCCCGCGGGCGCGGACGTCCCTCCATCCGAGAAACCCGAAGTCGAATACCTGCTCGGGCTCGTGAAGACTTCAGCCTGCAAATTCGAAAGGAACGGAAACCTGTACGACGGCCGGGATGCATACGAGCATATCGAAAAGAAATACGACCACTTCCGTGACAAGATTACTTCGACGGAAACGTTCATCAAATACGCCGCCACGAAGAGCATGATAAGCGGTAAGTACTACATCATCATATGCCCGGGCGCAGAACCCGAAAATACAGGGGACTGGCTGCTCGGGGAGCTCCGGAAGTACAGGGAAAGCCGCTGAACAGCTTTTTCCGAATCGTCAATTATCCCTAACACGACCTGTAATCTCTGAATTTTCCCCGAATTTTTGTAAAACCCGCCCGCTCAATTAGAATACTACCTCCATGACCCAATCGAGATTCCCGTCGCCCAACGAAGTCGTACTGTTCAGAAAACGGAAGGAGCCGTCGCTCGGCATATTCATCCGCGCGCTCGGGGATAAGCTGACCCTGTTCTCGGAAGAGGGGAGGGAGGTGGACGTAGACCCGGACAAGGTCGCTTTCATAAGCGGCCTGAGGATCGAAGGCGAATTCACCGCTTCCGAGAAAAAATTGAAGCTCAGGGACCTGAGGAGAGACCTCGACGAAGAAAAAGAGGGCATAGACCTCGTGACCATATGGCAGTGCTACGAGGGCAGCGGGGACGAGGTGCCGTTCGACGAGCTCCTGTCTCTCTATTTCGGGGATAAAGGCGCTTCCGAAAGGGAGAGGATCGCCCTCTTCTGGGCTGTGGACAAGGACGACGTCTATTTCAGGAGGGGGGAGGCGGGCTATGCGCCGAGGACGCCGGAAGAGGCCGGGGAAATAATCAAAAAGAAGGAAACCGAGGAAAGAAAGAAGGAAGAGCTCGGAAAGGCCCTTTACTGGGCCAAGGGCGTGCTCATGGGGAACCCGCCTTCGAACGGGGCGCTTAACGAGGTCTCAGGTTACGTCGACCTGCTGAAAGGGTACGTAACCTATCTCGACAAGTTCAGCCGCTCGCCGGAAGCCAAATCGTTTTTGTCGGAGATAGGGATAAGGGACGTCGAAGGCGCGCTCGAGTTCCTGATCAAGGCAGGGGCGTGGCGGGAAGACGAGGACCCGATATTGAAAAGGTTCTCCATCAGGGACGACTTCCCGGAAGGCGTGGAGATCGAATCCGACAGATTGATCGGCGGGGACCTCCCCGGGGAGGGTTTCGAGGACTTAACGGGGCTCGATATATTCTCGATCGACGATGAAAATACTGAAGACATAGACGACGCCTTATCGATAAGGGAGGTAGACGGGGGCACGGAGGTGGGCATACATATATCGAACGTCGCCGCTCTCATACCGAAATGGAGCGGCGCCGACGAGGAGGCCGGACGGCGCGGGGAGACCATATACCTCCCTGAAAAGCGCATACACATGTTTCCCCCGAGGCTCATAAAGGAAAGGCTCAGCCTGGTTGAAGGGACCGAGCGGCTCTCCCTGTCGCTCTTTGTAACTTTCGACGGAGAGAACAACATCAGGAGCCAGCGTTTCACGAACTCCCTGATAAATGTGAGGAAGAACATGAGCTACACAGAGGGCAGCGAGTTCTTTCAAACGGACCCGGGCGGCGTCAGGATGCGTGAGATAGCGCTACGGCTGAGGAACAGGAGGCTCGAAGCGGGCGCCCTTATAGTCCAGCTGCCTCAGCTCAAGATCAGGATAAACGGAGACGGGCGGATCAAGGTCGAGAAGAACTACATGAACTCCATAGCCCACGTGGTCGTGGCGGAGATGATGATACTCATGAACAGGATGTCGGGAAGGTTCCTCAGGGAAAACAGGATACCCGGCATCTACCGCTCGCAGCCCGAGCCCGTGCCCGACGACGTGAGGACGCTCGACGAGGCCTCGCCGCTTTACCCCGTGCGCGTGGTGAAGTTCCTGAGGGCCCCCAGGGTGGGGCTCAACCCCGAGCCTCACATGTCCCTCGGCATCGATGTCTACACCCAGGTCACCTCCCCCATCAGGAGATACCCGGACATTATCATGCAGAGGCAGATAGTGTCGGAGCTCCTCAACGGCGAGGCCGCATACTCGGAGGATGAGATAGAGAACCTCTATCCCCGCATAGAAGTCGGGATACGCGACAAGAGAACCATTGAGAGGCAGAGGGAGCGATACTGGCTCTATAAGCACCTGAGGACGCTCGAAGGGGGGGAGATAGAGGGGGTAATCAGCTCGGTAACCGACACGAGGGCAAGCGCGTACCTGCCCGACTACCTCTTCGAGACCCCGGTCAGCCTCGGTTCGGAGAGGGTCCCTGAGGAGGGGGCGACCGTAAGGCTCCGGATCAGGAAAGTCGACCCCTTGAGAAAAATATTGTCTTTAGCTACAGTTTGATAGAGCACATATCTAAAGTGTTGAATGATGCCAGGCTTCAAGTCTTATCCGGGCTCTTGGCTGGCTTTTTCCCGGATTTTAACGCCTCCAGTATCTCTTCCACGCTCGTGAACTTCACCCTGGGCCTCCCGTGGGCTTTCCCCCTCTCGATCTCGATGCGGTCTATACCGAGCCAGTCCTCGTAAGTCAAGTAATCCGGCTGGGCGCCGGATACGAGCTTGAGCACGCTTTCCCTGTCCGGGTCGGGAGGGTCGATTACGGCCCCGCTCCTCACGTCCTCGACGATGCATACGACCGTCTCGCCCGCGTCCTGCTTGTTCGTCCCGATTACGCCCGTAGGCCCCCTCTTTATCCAGCCGGCCGCGTAGAGGCCGCGCAAGTGCCCGCCCGTCTCAGGGTCGGTCACGCGCCCTTTCTCGTTCTCTATCACCCCCCATTTCTCGTGGAACGGCACGCCCGGCAATGGGACACCCTGATACCCTATGGACCTGAATACTATGCCCGCCTCGAGCACCTCGAACTCCCCGGTGGGACGTGACCTGACGCTTCCGTCTTCGGCCCTGTAGAGCTCGTTCTTGGCGAGCTTCAGCCCGGCCACGCGTCCCTCCCCGTCCCCGATAATCTCGACCGGTGAAACGAGAAATCTGATATGGAGCCTCTTATCCTTCGTGTGGTGCTTGGGGTCGGAATACGACCTCAGTATCTCGATCTTGTTTATAGCGGTCTGGTCTTTGTTAGTCTCGACGGCCTCGATTATGAACTCGTCGTGCGCGACTTCGTGGGGGAGCGTCACAGGGTGTGCGCCCGTGAGCTTCCCGAGCTCCCTGACTTCAGGATTTGTGAACGCGGCCTGGAGCGGGCCCCTCCTTCCGAGGAGGTAAACGTCCCGTATGCGGCTCTTGCCGAGCGTTTCGAGGGCGTACTCCGCGATGTCCGTTTCCCGGAGCTCGTCTACAGTGCGGCAGAGTATCCTCGCGACGTCTATCGCGACGTTGCCCACACCTATGACGGCTGCCTTTTCCCTGGACAGGTCGAATTCGAGATGCCTGTAATCGGGGTGCCCGTTGTACCACGCGACGAACTCCGTGGCAGTGTGGTTGCCGATGAGCTCCTCGCCCGGTATGCCGAGCTTCCTGTCGGTCTGGGCGCCCGTGGCGAATATAACGGCGTGGTAATGCCTCTTCAAGTCTTCGAGCGTAACGTGCTTCCCGAATTCCACGAGTCCGTAAAACCTGAACCTCGGGTCGGAAGCGATCTTGTCGTACACCTTCGTAACCGACTTTATCTTCTGGTGGTCGGGCGCCACGCCCGATCTCACGAGTCCGTGCGGGGTAGGGAGCCTGTCGAACATATCCACCTCGAAATCGAAGTCCTTCTGCTTGAGAAGGTGCTCCGCCGTATAGAACCCCGCCGGGCCCGACCCGATAACCGCCGCTCTTATTAGTCTCTTTACATTATCCCGCGTTCCCATTCTCGGATTCCTTTCGTCCTTTCGCACGGGGCCGTCTTCCCGTTTTCACCGCGGTCCCGTTTCCTTATTGACCCGTTCGTTATCGGAATTATATTTTTATTCTGGAATTATGCATCCGGGTTTTTAACGAGTATTATAAATCAGGCGATAAATATACCAAAAAATCCCGCCCGGTGTATTTATTACGAAAAATAATGCGTCCAGACCGGAGATGTGCTTGTGTCGGGCGCTTCCGGCATCGTGCTGAAACCGCAGGGTCCGGTTAAAAATATAAGCGGAACAGGCCGTCTGCCTAGTGGAAAACGCCCCGTCCGCGTATTTTAATGTCCGGGCCGGGAATAATTCATGATTACCAAGAAAACAGTAGACAGAGCCGATTTTCACCTGAAGATAGTCCAGGAAATAAGCGACCTGGTCAATAAATCCACGGGCCTTAACACCATTCTGAAAAAGGTGGTGAACAAGATCGCGGGCTCGCTCCGCTACGACGTGGTCTCGGTCTACCTGTGGGACAAGGATAAGAACGTGCTCAGGCTCCGCTCTACGAAGGGTCTCCACGTCGACCCCTTGAGGAACCCGATAACGCTCAGCCCGGACGAGGGCCTCACCGGGCTCGTGTTCGAGAGCTCGAGAGCGATAACCGTAATGCCCGCGTCCGAGCACCCGAGGTACAGGTACTTCCCCGAGATCGGGGAAGAGGAATACGAGAGCTACATAGGCGTCCCGATAATCCTCCAGAACAGGTGCATCGGCGTCCTCGTCGGCCAGACCAGGGACAAGAGGCTTATAAACCCCGCCGAGGAGACGCTGTTTCAGATTATCGCTTCGAGGCTGGCGGGGCTCCTCGAAGTAGCCGACAGGCTCGAGCGCCTGAGGACACCCTCGATCGTCAAGCACGAGACGAGGACGTATCAGGGTAAGGGGGTCTCGTCCGGGGTCGCCATCGGGAACGTGTTCATATTCAGGGGTCTGTTTCAGCAGGTAAGCTCCGACAAGCTCACGCCTTCGAGCCCCAAGGTGGAAAAAGAGAGGCTTAAAAAGGCGCTCAGGGAAGTGGAGGAAGACCTCCGCGACCTCATCAAGACGCTCGACTCGGACGCGCTCCTGTCCAAGGCCGAAATAGACATATTCAGGGCCCACCTCATGATCCTCGAAGGGTCCACGCTCAGGAACACCATATCCCAGAAGCTCAAGGAAAAGAACATCCCCGCCGAGCTCGCGGTCATCGAGGGGATAGAATCGATAGCGCAGCAGTTCGAAGAGCTGAGCGATAAATACCTGAGGGAAAAGGCGCAGGACTTCCGCGACATAGGCGAGAGGATATTACAGGACCTCGTCAAGCTGAAGAAGGGGAGGAGCGTCGCGGCGGAGCCCCGCGAGGGCTCTGTCCTCGTCGCATACGAAATTGGGCCTTCCTTCATATCGATGCTGTTCAGGAACAAAGTGTCCGCGGTCGTGATAGAGAGGGGAGGCGAGACCTCCCACGCCGTTATTATCGCGAAATCCCTGGGCATCCCCGCGGTTGTGGGTATAGACAACATATGCGGCCTTCTCAAATCGGGCGAGAAGGTCATAGTCGACGGCAAATCGGGGTTCATATTCTCCAACCCCGACGAGAGCCTCATCGCCGAGTACCAGAACACTTACAGCAAGCTCATGAAGGTGAGGGAGGTTATAGAAGAGGCCGGGAAAGAGAGTACCGACCACAACGGGCTCGGCGTGAAGATAACGGCCAATATAGGGTTCCCGATAGACGTACAGCTCGCCAAGCATTACGGCATAAAAGACGTAGGCCTCTTCCGCACGGAATTCGCGTTCACGCAGTACACCAAGTGGCCGAGTATCAAGGAGCAGGTCAAGATTTACAGCGACCTCGCGAGGGAGTTCGAAGGGTACGTTACCGTCCGCACCCTCGACATAGGGGCCGACAAGCTCCTTCCCTACTTCGAGTTCCCGAAGGAGGACAACCCGCTTCTCGGGCTCCGCGCGATAAGGTTCTCCATGGAGTACCTGGACCTCTTCAAGAACCAGATACGGGCGATACTGATCACGTTAAAGAAGGGATACCGCTTCAGGATACTCCTGCCGATGATAACGAACCTCTGGGAGGTCGAGACCGCGAAGGAGATAATAGAGCAGATGACCGCCGAGACGGGACTGTCTCCGAAGGAAACACCGCCGCTCGGAATAATGCTCGAAGTTCCGGCCATTCTCTACCAGCTCGACGACTACAAGGACATGATCGACTTTATTTCCGTCGGCACGAACGACCTCATCCAGTACATACTCGCCGTCGACAGGAACTCGAACGTGGTGGGGCACCTTTACTCGGGCTTCCACCCCGCGGTGCTGCGCGTCCTCGACGACATATACTACAAGACCAGATATTCGGGCATGGACGTATCCGTATGCGGCGAGATCGCGGGCACGCCCTCCGGGGCGCTCAGCCTCATAGCCCTCGGGTACAGGCAGCTGAGCGTCTCTCCGTCGCACGTCCCATACATAAGATACCTGTGCAAGAAGCTCGATAAATACATGCTCGGCACCGTGAGGCGGGACATCCTGAACATACAGAAGAAGTCGGATATCGAGAGGTACCTCATCGAGGCCCTCGAGACCGTGGACCCGGCGCTTCTGGAGATCGAATAAACCGCCCCTCCGGCACTACCGCTTTCAATTTCCGTTTACTGAGGTATTTTTTACACCCTGAAAATGAAAGCCGGAAAGATACATATAATACTCTTCGTACTCACCGTGTTCACCACGTTCGCGACAGGGCTTTCGTTCGGCGGCACCGTCCTGAGCGCTCTCGCTTTCTCGGGCGCCCTCTTATTCATTTTAGGGTCTCACGAGATGGGGCATTATGCTTACGGGAGAAAATACGGGGTCGATATAACGCCCCCATACTTCATCCCCGCCCCGCCCGTCATCTCGCCTATCGGCACGTTCGGCGCGTTCATAAAAATCAAATCCCCGATCTCCACGCGGAAAGCCCTTTTCGATATAGGGATTGCCGGCCCCCTCGCGGGCATCTTTGCCAGCGTCCCGGTCCTCATCATAGGCATCAAGCTCTCGACTATAGTAGACGTCGCCAGGAACGCCGGGGAGCAAGGGCTCACGCTCGGCTCGCCCCTCATATTCACGTTCTTCACGGGGATGTTTTTCGGGAAAATACCCGAAGGGAAGGACCTCTTTCTCCACCCGGTCGCATTCGCCGGATGGGTCGGGCTTTTCGTAACCGCCTTAAACCTGATACCTTCCGGGCAGCTCGACGGGGGGCATATAGTATATTCCCTGTTCTCGAAGAAGACACACAAGGCAGTATCCGTCGTCATGATAGCCATTCTGATTATATTCGGCATAGGGACCGAACCCCTGTTTCTCCTATCCCAGAGGCTTACGGGGACAGGCGCGGGCGAGCTCTTGAGCCGCCTTCCCGAATTCGAGGGCTGGCCGGGCTGGGTCCTCTGGGCCGTCCTGCTCACGTTCATGGGGACCCGGCACCCCCCAACCATACACGACGAGGGCGAGCTCGGCTCCGGGAGGAAAATCCTCGGACTCATTGCTCTTTTAATATTCATCGGGTGTATCACCCCGGTGCCGATAAAGCTGACCTAGACCGTGATGCCGCCTGTCCGGGTCCCGCCGCGGCGAGGGCGGGGGAGGGCGTATTTACGTGGCTCCGATACACCCGCCTGAAATTTTTTATATATATTGATAATTTCGGGGGTTAAGGTAAGTTTAGTTGTTCGCAAACGCTCGTATTTAGGACAAATACTCCTTAAAAATTGAACAGGCAGTAAAGCATAATTAAATAACCTTGCAGGAAACAAAAGCGTACAAGGAGGAATTACCGTGGCGAAAGACACGTTATCCATCACAGACAACAGGACCGGGAAGAATTACGAGATTCCGATAGAGAACGACACCATAAGGGCTGCGGACCTGAAGCAGATAAAGGTCAAAGACGACGATTTCGGCATGATGAGCTATGACCCCGCTTTCGGAAATACGGCGGCCTGCATAAGCAAGGTTACATTCATAGACGGCGACAACGGCGTGCTCCAGTACAGGGGTTATCCGATCGAGGACCTCGCCGAGAAAAGCGATTTCCTCGAAGTCTCGTACCTGCTCCTGCACGGCGAGCTGCCGACGAAACCGGAATACGACCAGTGGGTGCACAACATCATACACCATACGATAGTCCACGAAAACATAAAGAGGTTCATGGACGGGTTCCGTTACGACGCCCACCCGATGGGGATGCTCCTCGGAACGGTAGGGGCGCTTTCGACGTTCTATCCCGAAGCCAAGGACATATTCAACAAGGAGATACGCGACATTCAGGTGCACAGGCTGATAGCGAAGATGCCGACCATGGCGGCGTTCGCCTACCGTCATTCCATGGGCATGCCTTACGTGTATCCCGATAACGACCTTTCCTACGCCGGGAATTTCCTCAACATGCTTTTTAAAATGACCGAGCTCAAGTATAAGCCGAACCCGGCCATAGAAAGGGCGATAGACATACTGTTCATACTCCACGCGGACCACGAGCAGAACTGCAGCGCGAGCGCGATGCGTAACGTCGGAAGCTCGTTGCCTGACCCCTATTCCGCTACTGCCGCTGCCATTGCCGCGCTCTACGGCCCCCTCCACGGGGGAGCCAACGAGGGCGTGCTCCAGATGCTCAAGGAAATTGGTTCGGTTAAGAACATCCCCGAATACATCAAGAAGGCAAAGACGGGCGAGTTCAGGCTCATGGGCTTCGGACACCGCGTCTACAAGTCCTACGACCCGAGGGCCAAGATAATAAAGGAAATCGCCTACGACGTCTTCGAAGTGACGGGCAAGAACCCGCTCCTCGACATAGCGCTCGAGTTGGAGAAGATTGCGCTCGAGGACGACTACTTCGTCAAGCGCAAGCTCTACCCGAACGTGGACTTCTATTCGGGGCTCATTTACCAGAGCATGGGAATACCGCTTGACATGTTCACGGTGCTTTTCGCCATAGGGCGTACCCCCGGATGGCTCGCGCAGTGGATCGAGCTGCTGGAAGACCCCGAGAGAAGGATAGCGCGCCCGAGACAGGTATACCTGGGCGAAATGGACCGCAAGTACGTCCCTATCTCCGAAAGAGGCAAAAAGAAGAAGGCCTGATCCGGGCACACGTAGTGTGTATTTACGACCTACCCACCATGGATCCATCGATCCATCTCGGTCAGGTTAGGCGTGACGGGCTCAGGAGCGCATGAGAACTCATAAAACGCACATATGTGCGTGTGTTATGTGCTCGAGAAGTGCTTGCCTATTAGGCTCGTGTGGTAATAATTGATCAGATGCTCGAGGGAGGCGATAAATATGCGAATCGCCTCTTTCTCAGGGCCGTCCCCGTCCGGATACTCCGTATTCCCGGACTCGTCCTCGATCCCGTTTAATACCGGCCCGTACGCCTCGGTAAAGGACTCGATGAGGTCGCGGCTGTCCTGCCTGATAATCACCTCAATCAGGGCCTCGTCCTGGAGGTCGTATTTCCTGCCCACGATCGCGCGCCTGAGCTCCTCCGTCACACGCTCCGTCCTGAGCGCCGGGAAGCCCGCCGCGGCCGTCCCGAAAAGATCTATCAGGTCATCTACGTACATGCGTCCCTCAAACCGGATTCAAATGCGCTCGAATTTCAATTGAGCGTGCTGCCTTCGTCCTTTTTGGCCGTCCCGCCGCCCATTTCCTGCCTGATCCTCCTGATCATCATATGCGCGTACTTCCTGTTCTCCACCCAGTCGGGATAGAAGGACGGGTCCCTGTCGTTAAGTATGCCGTTTAAGACTTCTAGCGCCTCGTCGTACTTCTTCTGCTTCTTCAGATTGGCGGCCAGGTAGAGCCCGGCCGATGAAACGTGGGGGTCGAGCGAAACCGACCTCTTGAGATATACCTCCGAAATGTGGAGGTCACCCCCGAGCATTGACGGCAGATAGTAATAGAGCGCCCCAGTCATAGCCAGACCGTTTACGTGGTCGGGGTCGAGCTCGAGCACCGTCTCGAGCTCTCTCCTCACCTCCGGCAGCATGAAAAGAGAGTTAAATAGTCCCTTCGCGTCCCCGAGCGAAGCAAGGTTGGCGACGTAGAAGAAATGGGCGTCGGCGCTGCCGGGCTCGATCCCGATCGCTTTCTCGGCCGCATCCTTCCCGTTCTCGTACGCGCGGATGAGCTCGTCCCTAGAACGCGCCTTCACGTAACCGTAGGTGAGCCACACACGCGAGAGGAAGACTAGCGCGTTGACGTTATCGGGGTCGCGCTTCAATATCTCTTCCGTGATTGCCAAGGTCTCGTCTATGTTCCCGGGGTCTTCGTGATAGTCGCCGAATACCTCCCATGCGTTCTCGAGAGTAGGGGCGGCGCTGCCGCCGGGAGGAGTATTTACAGAAGCGCTGCTGCTGAAAACGTTCACAGCAGTGAACATCTGGACGAGGAATAAAACAGTCAGCATCGGGACCAAATAAATCCTGTTCCGCATTATACGGAATAGTATATCAGCGGGGAGAGTCTTTCCCAAAATCACCGATGTTTTCCAAGACAGCGTGGATGAGCCCGATCGTATGCGCGATATCCGATTTATAGGCGAGGCAGCTCGGGCTGTGGAGGTATCTCACGGGCACGGAAACGGACGCTGCGCGCGTGCCCTTTCCCGTGACCTGCATCGCCGTCGCGTTGGTCGATCCCGCCTTCTTCACGGTTATCTGATAAGGGATGTTTTTACTCTCGGCTGTCTTCATAATGAAGTCGCTGAAAGGCCTGTGCGCGACCAAGAACCTGTCCGAGAGCCTCACCTCCGGGCCCTTCCCGGCATTGGCGAGCGTCTTGTGCTCTGAGACGCCCGGCACGTCCATTGCAACTGTCCCTTCTATGGCTATCGCGAAATCGGGCTCAATTGCAGGCACTAACACGTGCGCCCCTCTTAACCCCACTTCCTCCTGACAAGAAGCGGTGAGATATAGGTCGCAGGAGAGTTTAGGCTTTTTTCTGAGCGCTTCTATCATGACGAAGAGGCCTACCCTGTCGTCTATGGCCTTTGAGATGAGCGCGTCTTCCGTCTCTTCGAAAGGATAGCAGAACGAAGCCACGTCCCCGACCCTCACGAGGTCCGTCACCTTGTCCGCCGAAAGCCCGAGGTCGACGACGCAGTCCTCCACCTCGGGCGCTTCCTTATTGTTCGCGTTCCTGCTCACGTGGGGCGGTATCGCGGCCACGGTCCCCGTTACAGGCTTCCTTCCCCACACGGTTATCCTCTGCGCGTAAAATACCCTCGGGTCCATGCCGCCTAACGGGATCACGTGAAGGAACCCCCTGGCGTCGATATGGCTCACCATGAATCCCACTTCGTCCGTATGCGCGTCGACGACGAGCCTCGGTCCCTTTCCGGGTATGTGCGCGATGATATTGCCGAGGGCGTCCTCTCTGATCTCGCCCGTGAATTCTGCGAATCTCTCCCTTACAATTTCCTTGACAGGCCCTTCGTGTCCGGGCAGCCCGGGCGCTTCGCAGAGTTTCTTGAGTAAATCCAGGTCCATAAGGGAAATGATTATAACCAACGCCGCGCGTAAATCCAGCGTGCGGAGGGCGTTATGACGCGGGGATGCGGATCAGAGTCCCCAGCCGCCGCTCAGATGAATGTTAGTCCCGTTCACGTACCGCGCCTCGTCCGAAAGGAGGAATAACGCGGCGGCGACGGCGTCCTTCGTGCTCCCTATATATCCTGCGGGTATCGTCTTCACCATGCTCTCGAGCTCCTCCATCGGGGCGCTTCCCGAATATATGAACCCGGGCGAGATCGCGTTCACCGTGATCCCGTGAGGCGCTAAGAGTCTCGCGAGGGAGCGCGTTAAAATGAGCACCCCCGCCTTGGCTATATAATGCGCGGTTATCTCGGTCTGCGCGCTCATTTTGTCGGCGTTCGCCATGCCGAAGTTGATTATCCTCCCCCAGCCGCGGGATTTCATCCCTTCGGCGACCGTGCGTGAGAGATAGAACACCGGATGGAGGTTGTTGTCGAACATCTCGTGCCAGCCCTCGACCGATTCCTTCAGCAGATTAATCCGGTGATAGGGCCCCGCGCAGTTGATGAGCGCGTCTATCCTCCCCCATTCGTCCTCGACCTTTCTCACGAGGTCCACGGCGGAGGCGGGGTTCGATACGTCCGATTTATAGTGTATGCCCCTTCCGCCGCGCGACTCTATGTCCTTCACGGTCTCCGCCGCTTCCTTTTTGCTCTTCCTCCAGCATACGGCGACGGACCACCCCCTGTCCGCGAGCGCAAGCCCGATCTCCCTGCCTATCCCTTTAGCCCCTCCTGTAATAAGAGCGACTCTCTCAGGCATATTTTTTCTCCGTTCGTAACATCTCTAACACTTGTAGGAGCGGCTTCCAGCCGCGATCCTCTAATGCCATATTATACTCACCTTTTATAGCGGAGTTCCCGACTTCACGACATCCCCGGCTTTGACATCCCCAATGAAACAACCGTCAGTATAAAGTAGAGTATATCCATGCCCGAAATTAAATGGACGCCGCTTGCGAAAGTAGCTCCCGACCCCGGAAGGGA
>Ga0187892_10005399_pt1 | contig 20137 bp, 18 predicted proteins | sample MA1701073metaG_FD_139345 | JGI IMG/M metagenome (GOLD analysis project Ga0187892, IMG submission 139345) | Bio-ooze microbial communities from a basaltic lava cave in the Kipuka Kanohina Cave System on the Island of Hawaii, USA - MA170107-3 metaG ...
CACTTGCTGGTGTGGCGGTACGGAATGGCAAGGACGAACGGCGCTGAGGATCAGCGTGTCGTCGTGGGCCACGACCGAGCAGGACGTGGATCGGAGCCTCGAGGCGATGGTGCGCATCGCGAGCCGCCAGGCACCCGCGCTGGCCGGTCCGAAACACTCGACGCCATGAGGGCCGCCAACAGCTCGAGCAGTTCGCGTCGGCGTACGACCTGCTCGCCGCGCGAGCCCATTGACGAGCCGCACGATGCGAGTCCAGCGTTGGATCTCCGACGGCGCGAATCGTCTTACGGAGGCGTGGCTCGATGCTCGGACTGAAATACGGCACGGTTCACCTCGTTGAACACAATCCGGGATGGCGCGCGTCCTTCCCGGCCGAACAGGCTGCGCTCGGCGAGGCCCTCGACGGTCTGAGCTGCGACATCGAGCACATCGGAAGCACGGCGGTCCCGGGCTTGCCGGCCAAACCCATCATGGACATCGCGATCGGTATCCCGGATGCCGGGGACGTGCGCGAGTACATCGCACGGCTCCAACAGGTGGGCTATGAATATCGCGGCGATGCAGGCGAGGACGGAGGCCATGTATTGGTCCGGGCCACCGGCGATGTCAGGACTCATCACGTGCACGTCGTTGTCCTGGGAGGAGATCAGTGGCGCAGGTATCTCCTCTTTCGTGACCTCCTGCGGAGCGATGCGATGGCGCGCGACCGGTATGCAGCCGCGAAGCGAGAGCTGGCCCGGCGATTCACCGACAACAGGAAGGCGTACACGGATGGGAAGGCTGACATCGTTGATCGTCTACTCCGGGAAGCCTTCAAACAGGTGAGCCCATGATGGCACACGATCAGATCGAGGACTGTGATGCAAGCTGACCGTGCGGCGATCCGGGTGCTCGCGAAACTTGTGGGCGCGAGCTTGCTTGCCCTCGGCTGCTCGGCAGACCGGTCCAACGAAGAGGGCTCGCGGACATTCGAGCGACAACTCGCTCTCGAAGACTCCGCTGCGACGTCTGCCAATGTCAGCATAGGGGACGTGAATGCTGACGGGCACCTTGACATCCTTCTCGTCAAGGGTCGCCACTGGCCGCTCGAGGACCTGGTACTTCAAGGCGACGGAAGAGGGTTCTTTCAGCCTGCTTATCCGCTCGGAGGTCCGGCTGACCGCTCTTATTCGGGCGTGCTCATCGATATCGACCGCGACGGCGACCTCGACGTCGTGGTCAGCAATGACGAACCCGATGCCAAGCTGATCCATCTCAATGACGGAAGCGGGCGCTTTGCCGTCAGCTCAACGTTCGGTCGCAAGGAATGGCCGACGCGGCACATCAGGGTGGCCGACTTCAATGGCGACTCGCTGCCCGATGTCGTGCTGGCCAATCGGCCGGGGCCGAGCTACATCTGCTTCGGCGTCGCGGGCGGGAGATTCGAGGAGGAGTGCGCAGGTTTTGCGCAGGGTTCGTCGACTACCATCGTTCCTGCCGACTTCAACCAGGATGAGTCCATCGATCTCGCAGTGCCGCACCGGGACGGAGGTCAGAGTTTCATCTACGTGAACGATGGCAAAGGCGGCTTCGAAGAGCGGCGGCCGTTCGGGCCGCCGGACGCCACGGTTCGAAGCGCGGAAGTGGTGGACGTCGACCTGGACGGAATCCTGGACATCGTCGTCATTGACGAACGAACAGGGCCCGCGATCCTGCGAGGCAAAGCCGACGGCACGTTTGCACCGGCAGAACCGCTGGATGCCTCGAACGCGACGCCCTATGCTCTGGCCGTCGCCGATCTGGATCGGAACGGCCGAATCGACATCATCGTAGGCTACGTCGAGTCCCGGCCGATCGTCTACTTCAACGACGGTACGGCGAATTTCAATGCGATTCCGTTTGGCGATGACCAGGGTGTTGCCTACGGATTCGCTGTCGGGGATCTCGACGAAGACGGCTTCATGGACATTGCGATGGCACGCTCCGAAGCTCGCAACATGGTGTACTTCGGAGCGCGTCGAACAAGGCAGCCTTGAGGGTTGACGTGCTCCTGAGCCGTTCATGCCGAACGCGGAAATCGCGAAAGTAGAGATCAACCAGAAGCGGGGCCGAGCGCCACTCTGATTCCGGCACCTGCGTGACACTCCGGCCCTTGCGGGCGACCCGCGCTGCGTCTAGACTGCCAGGCGCGCGAGGGGCGCAATCAGTCCGCGAAAAGGGCCATGCCCACCCGCAAGCCGTTGCACAACAGCGAACCTTCTTTCAGCCTGACTCGTGCGGACTCCAGGCGCCATGAAAGGAGATTCGCATGTATCCGAATCCGCAGGATGCCCTGCCGCTGCCCCCGCATCCGGACGTGCGCAACTACCGCAAGCGTGCCAAGGACCTCGCGCGGGCATGCAGGACCGGCGAGGACGCGATCCGATCGTGGGCCACGAACTGGGTCGACGCCCTGCTCGAACTGCAACCGCAAGACTTTCCGATGGCGCGCCGTGACGCTGAGCGTCAGATCCAGCAGGTCACGGATTTCGCTCGTGACCAGCTCACTCCCGCAGATGGCACACTCGCTCAGGCGCAGTTCGTCATTGCGCGAGCGCACGGGTTCGCCAGCTGGACCAGGTTCATTCGCCACATCGACGGCTGCACGCGCGCAGATTCCGGCGTCTCGGCGTTCGAGAACGCGGCGGACGCCATGGTCCGCGGGGATCTGCCGGCAGTCCAGCGCATGCTGGCTCGCGATCCCGCACTGGTTCGCGCGCGATCCAGCCGCGAGCACCAGGCGACACTGCTGCACTACGTCTCCGCCAACGGCGTCGAGAACTACCGGCAGAAGTCGCCGCCGAACATTGTGGCGATCACGCGCCTGCTGCTGGATGCGGGCGCCGAAGTGGATGCCGAGGCTGACGTCTATGGCGGTGGCGCGACGACGCTCGGCCTAGTCGTCACGAGCACGCCGCCTCGCGCGGCGGGTGTGCAGCTTGCGCTGGCCGATCTGCTGCTCGAGCGAGGCGCGCGGCTCGATCCGGGCAGCGTGCGTGCATGCCTGATGAATGGATGCCCGGAGGCGGCTGCGCACCTGGCCGCGCGCGGCGTTCCGCTCACACTCGAGGAGGCGGCCGGCATCGGCCGTATCGACATCGTCGCGTCGCACTTCGAGCCGCCGCGCACAGTATCAACGGTGGACGCATCGGCTGCGCTGATGACGGCGTCATGGTACGATCAGCGCGACGTGATCCAGCTTTTGCTTGATCGAGGTGTGGACGCTGGCACGCGCGCGCCCAAGGATGGAGACACGGCGCTTCACATTGCCGCCTACCACGGCAATGTCGCGCTGGTCGAGCTGCTGCTGGACCGCGGCGCGCCCGTCAACGTCACGGACTCCGTCTATGGAACGCCGCCGCTCGTCTGGGCAATGCACGCCTGGCTGGTCGAAAACCGCCAGGACGCGGACGCGTATCGCACGGTGATCCAAAGGCTCGCGGACGCCGGCGCACAGGTGAAGCCGGAGTGGCTGACGGATCCACGGCTGCGTGAAGACGCGGACCTGTACCTGACTCTGTCGCGGCGCGTGACCGCGACGTGATCCTAGCGTCCCGGATGTGTTCCTGGTTATTCGGAGCGACAACGATGAACGGAAGCCGAATCAAAATGATGAGCACGGTCCGAAGTGCGATGGCAGGCGCGGCACTGCTCGCGCTGGTCGCGCTCGGCGTCCCCGCAGCGCCCCTCGCGGCGCAGCGCGTCAACATCCATTCGAACACCGAGCGCGGCGGCGCCGATGTCGTGCAGGTGGCCGGTCGCAGCATCGGCAATGTCACCACGCGCGGCAACCTCATCCTGCTCGAGCTGGACGCGGGCGTCATTGCGGACCACAACCTGTTCGATCTCGACCGGCGCACGCTCCGGTTTACGCCGGCTGGCGGCGGCTTCCGTGCAGAGAACCTGGCGCTACAGTGGGACACGGCGACCGGATCCGCGCTCCAGGGCAACACGGTTCGGCTCACCGGTTTTGCGTTTCCGTTCTCCGGCCGGAGCTGGGACTCGATTCAGGTGCTGCCCACCGGGCTCATTACCTTTGGCGGCGGCTACAATGACCTCGGGCTCGGCCGCTTTGTCCACCTCCAGAAGGTCGGGCCCGACATCGTCAACACGATTCCGCTCATCGCCGCATTCCTCAAGCAGCGCATGAATGGCACGCGCCACGTGAATGAGCTGGCGGATCGTCTGGTCGTGACCTGGGTCACCAGCGAGCCCGTGGGCGGACAGCAGGACGTGACGTTCGTGCGGACGCCGCACCATTTCCAGGCCGTGCTCTATCGAGACGGACGAATCGACCTCAACTATCGCGAGATGACGGCGCGCGACGCGGTCGTGGGCGTCTACACGGTGCCGGCCGGCGGAGCGCCACGCACGGCGTCCGCGGATCTCTCCGCGGTGCGGCCGTCCGCGGAGCCACGGCCCGTGATCTTCGAGGCGTTTCACCACTACGGTCTGCCCGGCGCCGAGAACCTGTCGTGTACGGTCATCCAGGCGCTCGGCGACCGTTTCGATTTCATGGTCTGGTACTCAGATTTCCGCGTCGACGATCAGGAAGCCGGCACACGCAGTGTGGGTGACATCGGCCAGAACGTGAGCGGCATCGGCCCGCGCATGGACATCGGCCGGCGCCTCCAGGACTACTGCAGCCAGGGCCGGTTGCAGGTCACATGGTATCAGCCCGTCTGGGTGGGCGCCGTGCAGGCACAGGAACGCCACCCTGACGGTCGATTCCCCGGCTACAACATGGCTGTCGCGCAGATCGGTCACGAGCTCGCGCACCGCTGGTCCACACGTACGCGCGCCATCGTCAATGGTGACACGATCGAGCTGCGCGGGCCTCACGACCCTTGGGGCATGTCCGGCGCCACGCACTGGCCGGGCAGCGTCAGCACGCCCGTGCCCTACCCGTATAGCCGGCCCGTCGAAGCGTCCATCATGGGCGGCACGAACTGGAGAGACAACGGCGACGGCACGTTCACTCAGCTCGCCAATGGTACGATGAATCCGGCATCCGGGTTCTCGTACCTCGAGCTCTATTTGATGGGCTTCCTGCCCGCGTCCGGCGTGCCCGATTTCTTCATCCTCCGCAATCAGCGGAGTGTCGGCCGGTCGCCCGAGGGCAACGCGATCGTTGCCGCCGACAAGGTTCGGATCACGATCCAGGATGTCATCGCGCACAATGGACCGCGCGTGCCGTCCAACGAGAACGCACCGAAGGCGCACAACACCGCGATCGTCGCCGTCACGCTGCACGGCCGCCAGCCGAGCGCCGCAATGCTCGCGCAGCTCGAAGGCATCCGCACAGCCTGGATCGATTACTGGTCGAAGGTGACCGGCGGCGTGTCCACGATGACGACGGAGACCGGCCGCAGTCGCTGATACCGCTGCGTCGCGTCACGCCTCAGGAGCGCGGACGCGTTACCCGCCGCTGGTATTCGGCCGGCCCATCACGAGAATGCCGGGCGTCCAGCTATATCTCGATCCCGGTCGTCACGGAGCGTTTCGTGGGCGGCGCGATCACACTGCGATCCGCTTGCCGGACTCGAGACGCCCTGTTTTCAGCGACCGCGCAGTGCGGGCTTCGCGAGCAGCTGTACGACCTCGGTGTCATCCTCTTCCCGCGTGACGGCCACCAGGTACGCGGCACCGATGTGTAGCGGCCTGAACGTGGCAGACACCTCGAGCCTCGCCCGCTCGCGGCCATTCGGATCCACCACGTGCCAGCTGGCGCGGGTGGCGCCCGGCGCAACGAACTCCCGCAGCCACAGCAGACCTTCATCGTCCACGAGCAGCATGTCGGCGAGCGGAAGAGTGGACGGACGCGGCAGGCTTTCCAGCACGCGACGAAGCGCCGGGCCCTCACGATCATCCAGGCGGCTGACGCGTGAGTCGATCCAGCGGTTCCAGACCTCCGGAGCAAGTCGCGCCGCGGCAACGCGCAGCTCGATGTCACTCCGGCTCTGGCCGGACAACGAGAACCGACGGATCCGCGCTTCCGTACCATAAGCATGGAAGATCTCCGATCCACTGGCGGCTACGAGTCCGGTCCCGTCGAACGGACTGGGGGTGTACATCACGCGCTGTGCCAGCGGGTGCCTGCGTGCGTGCCACGTTTCCCACGGGATGCGTCCCACATCGTTCAGCTGACGACCTTCGGCACTGATTCGAATCAGCAACGCGGAATCCAGTCGCGACGTTCCTTCCGGCGTCCGTCCGGGCCGCGGCGTCCTCATCCCGAGATAGGAACCATCGGCGAACCGGGCGACGATGACCTGAATTGCCTCGGTGCCGAGGTTCACGCTGCCGACGAACGAACCATGGAGCCGCCAGTACGCAAGTCGCTGACTGCCCATGTCGAAGCCGACGATGGTATCCGGCGGCGCAGACCAGAGGGCTTGAAGGTTCACGAAGTTCTCGGGCCCCTGCCCGCTGCCGCCCATGGTTCGAATCAGGTTGCCGGCCGCGTTGAAGACGCGTATCTCGTTCGATCCGCCATCAGCGATCACCAGGGACCCGTTGGTGTGGCGGAAGGCGCCCATGACACGGTGCAAGGTGTGGCCCGGGAGCGCGCTGCTCTGGCCGATCACGGTAAGCGGTGCCGCCAGTTGCAGAACCTGAGTCTGCTCGAGCGGCGTCTGCTGCGCAGACAGCAGACTCGGCGGCAGAACGCCAAGCAAGCACGCCGCGAAAGGTAAGGCGGCCGCGCCGAGAGCCGTTCGCTTCACCCCGTTCAGCCGATGCGACACGACGCGCACGCGCGTTCGCGACTCATGAACCCCCCGGATGCACTCACTTCAGGTAGGCAGACTCGGGAAGCGGCAGTCCCGCCTTCAGCCATGATTCCATGGCCTCAGGACCGAGCGCACGGAAAAGAACCTTGTCGGGGCCGATCGTCATGCCTCGCCGGCCCTGGGCTACCGTTCGTTCGACGATGACCATCTGCGAGATTCCGGCCTGCCCGACATGATCGCGCCAGACGTATCGAATGATCAGCTCGTTCAACCAGTTGCGTCCAACATGAATCTCGTCCCACGGATCGAAGTCGCGTACTCCAAATCGCGATTTCCCGCGGAGCAGGAACTCCGCCCCACGTCCGGCTCCCAGTCCAGCGAAACGCCGATAGCACAGAACGACGTATTCGCGGCAGCCGCCTTCGCGGCAAGTTGTCGCTTGATGGTTCTGACCATTTCATCAAACCGCGGGTTCTCGTTTTCCAGCGCCTGGGAAGAACTGATGAAGATGAGAACGATCTCATGCCCCGACTGCGGACTTCGAAGCGTCGGCACATACCGCTGATCGTTCTGCGCCGTAACCGAGGTGGCGATGAGGAGCGGTGCAATGGCCAAGGCACGAATGCAGGATTGGAAGCGCATGTCAACACCTCTACGAGACGGGCCGTTGCACGTTACCGGGCACGCGGAAGGGCGACAAGTCTGCCAGTCCTTCCCGAGACGACGGATTGGGGCCGGTTGATCGTCCGGCCGGGAGCGAGCGGGCTAGAGGGGGTCCACCGTTTCCACCGCTCCGCGATGATCTGATCGAAGCGCACATCGAAACACATGCGCTTGCTGCAGATGACCGGCGGTTACGGTGGGACGAGCGGACTGCGAGTCAAGCGGGCACGCGGGATCGCACCGCCGCCGCCGGGCGCTCCGGCGCAGGTTGCTTGACCACGAGGCGTCAGACCGCCATACAATCACCTCGCAGGTAGCCGTCACACGGGGTCCGGCACATCGTGCCTGCGCCCGATTCGCGTGGCAGAGTGGCACCGTGGGTTGCCGCGCTCAACTGACGCATGCACGCGCGGGACGTAGGGATGGATCCGGCCTGACCGCGCGATCGAGCAAAGAAGCTCGTGGCTCTCTGGCAGAAGCATGCCGACGGCACGCGGCGAATTGTCGAAGACATCTGGAACCAGCAAGGCCAGTCCATGGTTGCGCGGCAACCCGTGACTGACAGATGTTCGAGCCGTCCACATTCGTCAGGGGCATTTCATGGCGACGATGTACTGTGCACTGTGCAACCGGCCGGTGGAAGCAAGGCGCCAGATCGGAATCGGAACGATCGCCCTGGCTGTAGTGACGGCGGGCCTCTCCCTTGTGGCGGTCCCCTTCTATCCGAAGCGCTGCTCCATCTGCAAGAGCGCGGCCGTGTCTCTTTCGCCTCCGCTCGGAGCCGCTGGCGCAGCCGACGGCCCGGCGGCGCGTTTGGCCGAGCTCGAAAAGCGGCTGAGTCTTGTGGAGCAGGAACTGGAATCGAACGGCGTCCAGCTTCGACGGCTGACGACAGAGCGCGACTTCTACCGTCAACTGCTGGACAACCCTGCCTCGCGCGAAGCCGGCCGTCACGGCAGCCGATGACACAGAAGCTGCCGTCGACCAGTACGGCGCGGGCCGCGCGCGGCTCGGCGCCGTGGTGCCGGGCAGTCGCCGGGACTCCTCCGGCTACAGGGGATCCGATGGCGCGCACGCTCCCCAGCACTTCCGCGGTTCCTCGATCGCACTCCAGGCAAAGCGAATCGCCAGCGCAGCACTCGACGTGACGGACCCGGAGCCGCTGGCGGCCCATCACCCCATGTGGACCCCGCCGAACGTGATCCTCACGCCGCACATCGCCGTTGCTTCCGACCTCGTCCTCGACAGGGCGCTCACGCTGGAGGCCGAGAATCTGCGACGTCACGTGCGCGGCGACAGGCTGGTCTCCGTCGTCGACATTCGGCGTGGCTGCTGATTCATCAGCCTCCCGCGAGTCGACGCGAGGACCCGGACCAGGGATCGCCGTCTCGCCAAGCCCAAAACTCGACATCCGCAGTCACCGATCGGGCCAATGTCGAGAAACACCATCCTCAACATACCAAAGTCGACATCGAGCATCGCCGCCGGCCGCCGATGTCGAGTTTGGGGTCCTGAACAGGGGTAAAGTCGACATCGGGCTGAACAGCGACCGCCAATGTCGAGTTTTGCCGCGTCGGCCGTCTCGAAAACCGGCGTTCACCTGTCAACACGAGCGCCCGGGCGGCGCCCAACCCGGGGCCGAGCCGCGCCACGGGGCCGAGCCGCGCCACGGGGACGAGCCGCGCCACGGAGACGAGCCGCGCCACGGAGACGAGCCGCGCGTTGTGGTCGAGCCGCGCCATGGGGGGGGACGAGCCGCTATGAGGTGCGCAGCCGAGCCATGGGCGAGCCACGCCACGGCGCCCCGCTGCGCCAACGGCCGCGCGATCAAGCGCGCCGGAACGCTCAGGACGGCCGGAGCGACGTGACGGGAGAGGCGCGGGCCGCGGCGGGCCGGCGGACCAGGCGGAGCACGAAGAGCACGAGCAGGATGCCGGCGAAGAGCAGGGGTTCGCGGGTGTCCGCCTTCACTTTCCAGTAGAAGTGCAGCACACCGAGGGCGGCGCTGATGTAGACGAGGCGGTGCAGCTGCTGCCAGCGCTTGCCGAGGCGACGGATCGAGTTGCGGGTGGAAGTGAATGCGAGCGGCAGGAGCAGCAGGAACGCGGTGAAGCCGACCGTGATGTAGGGCCGCTCCTTGATGTCATCGACAATGAATTCCCAGGCGAAGAACCAGTCGAGCACGACGTAGACGGAGAAGTGCAGGACGGCGTAGAAGAAAGCGAACAGGCCGATCAGTCGCCGCACCTTGATGATCGAGTTCCAGCCGGAGAGTCGTCGAATCGGCGTCACGGCGAGTGTGCACATCAGGAGTGTGAGCGTCGTGAATCCGGTCCAGTTGGTGAGCAGCTCGATCGGGTTGGCGGTGAGATCATCGCGCAGCGCGCGCACGATCAGGATTGCGAGCGGTGTGAGCGCGGCGGCCCAGATGATCGGCTTGACAACCCAGCGGACGCGCGTCGCGGAATTCATGTGCAGGATCGAGGGCAGCCGCCGGGTGGGGCCGAGGGAGCCGCCGTCCGGCTCCCTCGCGCCGGCGTCAGTAGAACTTCAGCAGATCCATGCCGCTGTAGAGACTCGCGACCTGGTCCGCGTAGCCGTTGAACATCTGCGTCTGGCGGCGCCGGAACTCGCCGATACGCCGTTCCGTCTTCTGGCTCCAGCGCGGATGATCGCGCTGCGGATTCACATTCGAGTAGAAGCCATACTCGTTCGGCGCCGCCAGCTCCCACGCCGTTTTCGGCTGCTTCTCGACGAAGCGGATCTTCACGATCGACTTGCCACTCTTGAAGCCGTACTTCCACGGCACGATCAGCCGCAGCGGCGCGCCGTTCTGATTCGGCAGATCCTTCCCGTACAGCCCCGTCACAAGCAGCGTCAGCGGGTGCATCGCTTCGTCCAGCCGCAGACCCTCCACGTACGGCCAGTCCAGCACCGGCCACCGCTGACCCGGCATCTGCTTCGGATCGTGCAGCGTCACGAACTCCACGAACTTCGCGTTCGATGTCGGCTGCACTCGCTCGATGAGCTTCCGCAGCTCGAAGCCGCGCCACGGAATCACCATCGACCAGCCTTCCACGCAGCGCATGCGGTACACGCGGTCCTCCAGCGTGTACGGCTTCACGAAATCTTCAAGATTGTAGACCGCCGGCTTGCTCACGTGCCCCTCGACCGCAATGCTCCACGGCCGCGGCTTCAGCGTGTGCGCGTTCTTCGCCGGATCGTCCTTGTCCGTACCGAACTCGTAGAAGTTGTTGTACGTCGTAACATCCTCGTACGGCGTCAGCTCCTCCTGCTGCGCCGCCTGCCCCGTCAGCCGCGGCACGATCGCGCCAGCCGCCGCTGCCCCGAGAAACTCACGGCGGTTCAGGTACTGCGACTCCGGCGTGATCTCCGACGAGCGGAAATCGGCTGGCTTCTGTATCAGCATCTCACACCATCCCTCGGCTCAGGGGGCGCCGCCCCTCGCGGCTGGCCGGCTCAGAATCCTTAATGTACAAAGACCACGATGGGTTCCCGAGCCCGATCTATCCAGCCGGCGCCCCGGCCCGACCGGGCGCGCACGCCCCGAGACTCGGCTGGACCCCGGGCCCGGCGTATCCCGGCCGATCGTCATGCCGGCCCTGAGGCCTGGCGGACTGGCCCAAGCCTCGATTTTCCACAAGCCTTGTCGTCTCAGAATGCAAGGCTGCGTGGGCGTCGAGTTATCCACAATCGTCCAAAATCCGTTGGTATTTACAGTTACGCGACCGGGTACGAACATTGCAATGTGCGAGCGGGCGTCAGGCGTCGCCACCGGACTGTCCCCGGGGTCCGGTCACAGGGAGACCGCAAGGTGCGGCGCTTACCGGCGCGGGGAATCCAATCACAGGTCGAACGGCGGATCACGGAGGTGGACGAATGAAGTCTCGGGCGATGTGGGCAGCACGCAGCGGCGCGGTGCTGGCGCTGGTGGCGTTGACCGGCTGCGGCTACGCGAAGCGGAAGGACGTGGATGCGCAGATGGCGCAGCTGCGGCAGGACATGACGGCATCGGACCAGGCGCTCGAAGGTCGCGTGGACACGCGGATCAACGAGGTGAACGGCCGGGTGACGACGCTGGAGCAGCGGGCGCAGGCGCTGGAGCGGGAGCTGCAGTCGATTCGGTCGGAGTTCCGGGCACAGATCGAGTCGCTGAAGGACCAGCTGGCGTTCAACGTGCCGGTCCAGTTCGAATACGACGCGTCCGAGGTCCGCACGCAGGATCAGCCGGTGCTGCAGCGATTTGCTGCGGTGGTGAAGGAGTACTATCCGAACGCGATCGTGACAGTGGAAGGGTTCACGGATCCGGCGGGCAGCGCCTCGTACAACTTGCGGCTGGGCCGTGAGCGGGCCGAGGCGGTGAAGGCGTTGCTGGTGACGCAGGGGCTGATGGACACGGCGATCAAGGTTGTGAGCTATGGCGAAGCGCGGGACCGGCAGGTGGTGCCGGGCGCGCAGGGTCCTGGCGCCGAGGGCATGCAGAACCGTCGCGTCTCGCTGGTGATCGACTACAGCGGTGATCCGCTGGCGGTCCGCCCGATCACGAACTAGGCGTAACGCGGAGTACGGACCGCGCGGGATCAATGGATTGATCTCACGCGGAGAGGCGGAGGGCACAGAGGGCGGGTTGGCCTCTGTGCTCTTCGCTTTTTCGGGGCTGCCTCCCGCCGACTTGCCCGCCCCCATCACGGGCCGCAGAATCCAGGTTTGGACAGGTCACGAACACGCGAAGACGATTCCTTGACGCAGGGCACACTCGAAGCTGTACGGCGTCCGGCAGTGGGCGCCGCCACGGGGGTTGCGCTAACCGTGGCGATAGCGCACGGGCTGAATGACGCGTACACGGGCTTTCTGCATCCGCTGCTGCCGCGGATCATGCAGAAGCTGGACCTTTCGATCGCGGCGGCGGCAGCGCTGACCACGACACTGTCGCTTTCGGCGTCACTGCTGCAGCCGGTGATGGGCTGGATCGCGGATCGCTGGGACCGGCGCCTGTTCGTCGTGCTGGGTCCGCTCTGCTCCGGCGTGTTCCTTTCGCTGATGGGTGTGGCGCCGACGTACGGCGTTCTGCTGCTGCTGCTGGTTGTGGGCGGGATCGGCAGTGCGGCGTTTCATCCGCCGGGTGCGTCGCTGGCGACGAGTGCGGCGGGCGGGCGCGGCAGCGGCCTTCGCTATTCGGTCTTTTCGTTTGGCGGCTCGCTGGGCTACGCCGCCGGGCCGCTGGTCGCGATTGCGATTGTGGGGCGCTGGGGGCTGGAGCAGCTGCCGGCGGCGATGCTGCCGATTCTCGTGATCACGCCGGTGCTGCTGTATCTCGTGCCGGCGGGTTCGGGCCGGCCGTCCGCGCGGCCGCCCACTTTGCGCGGCATTGTGCCGCTTCTCTGGGGTCCACTCGGGCTGGTATTCGCGATCAGCGCGGTGAGCACGTTTGGCCAGCGCGTGTACCTGACGATGGAACCGATCGCCGCGAGCGCGGCCGGTGCGTCCGAATCGGCGGGCGCGGCGATGCTGAGCCTCTACCTGGCGGGTCAGGCGGCGGGCAGCCTGCTGGGCGGCTGGCTCGCGGACCGCATGGATCGCTCGCGCCTGCTCGCGATCCTCACGTCCGTTTCCATGCCGGCGCACGCCCTCGCGATCGCGCAGGAGCCGATGTCGGCCGGTGCGATCCTCGCCGCCCTGATCGCAGGCTGCGCGAGCATGGCGATGATGCCGGCGATCGTCGTGATCGCGCAGGAAATCCTCCCGCACGGCACGGCATTCGGCTCGGGCATCGTGATGGGTGCGGCATGGGCGACCGGCTCACTGGGCGTCCTCGGCACGGGTGTGCTGGGGGACCTCGTGGGTGCGCGCATGGCCGCGCTGATCTGCATGCCCGTCGTGCTCGTTGCGACGGCGCTCGCTCTGCACCCCGCGCTCCGTGCGCACGGCCGGCCCGCTCATCACCCGAGCCAATCCGTCATCGACGGGCCGCGCTGAGCGGTGCGTGCAGAGGAGAGCAGCGGGCCCGATGCTGCGTCGACCCGCTAATCCTCGAAGCCCGGATCAGTCCCCGGGGGCTTGCGCCTCCGGCGCATGAGCCCGAGCGCGCCGAGTCCGGTACCGAGCAGAATCATCGTCGCTGGCCCGGGCGTGACAGAGAGCGGGACGATTGCACCGCTGCGCCGCGGGTGAACGCGTCGACGCCGGGGCTGCGTCTCAGCGGGCGAGCAGAGCGTCCACGTCGCGGAGCGCGGCTTCGCGGGAGCGCGCGTCCACGGTCAGCTCACGGGTGAGCTGCGAGAGGCGCGTGCCGGTGGCCGCGTCGAGGGCAGTGCGGCCGCCAATGTCGGCGACGGCGCGCACAGCCTCGACCATGCGACGCGTGCCGGTAGCGGCGGCTTGGGCGCACCGCTCTGCGGCGGCGATCAGGTCGGGCGAAACTTCACGGGCGTCACCGCTCGCGAGAACATTGCCAGCGGTGGTCTGCGTCGTTTCCAGGCGGCTGACTTCGAGTGCCGTGGCGGCCGCCGCCGCAAGCAATTCCGCGAGCGAAGCAGCGACGGCGGCGGGATCGCCCTCACGTTTCAGGCTGGCGACGAGCGGTCGGGCCATGCGCACGAGGTCGCCCAGCAGCTCGCGCGGCCGGCCGCTCGTGCGCGCGAACGCCTCGCGGATCGCGGACTCCGTCGCGGCCGGAAGCGATGCCTCGGCCGGTGGCCGGAGCAGCGGCTTCGACGCCGAGCGCTGCGCGACGAACAGCAACACCGTCGCCAGCAGCGGGCTCAGCCAGAGCAGCGGCGGATTCAACGTACCCGCCATCATGCCCATGAACGCGACGGCGGAGACCATCACCATGAAATGAGACGGCATAGCCAGCCATGCGCGCGGCCGTCCGAGTTTGCGGGCGGGCACACCCTGCTGCTCGAGCGCGTGGACCGCATGGTTGGCGAGGTCCGCGGGCATGCGCAGCAGCGCGCGCTCACCGCGCAGCGCGGCGCGGCCGTCGGCCGTGTCGGCCAGCTCACCGAGCATTTGCGCGAGCCGCTCGCCCGCCGCCATTCGATCCGCGCCACGCGCCGAACGGCGCACGAACACCAGCGAGTCGGCCCGCGGATCCGAGACACTGCACTCCGCGCAGAGTCCGAGTCCGAAGACGTCCGTGCCGCCGCAGATGGCGCAGCGCGCGTCGCTCATGGGGCGCCGTCCTTCCGGATCCGGTCGAGAATCTCGAGCGCGTTCGAGCGCCAGCCATCCTGCACGTCGTATTGCCGCAGAAACTCCTCGAGATGTCGCCGCGCCGTCTGGGGGTTGCCCACGGCGTACCAGGACATGCCCGCGTGGTAGAGCGCCATGTAGTTGTTCGGCTGGAATTCGACGACCAGCTGCATGATCGGGCCCGCAGACCGGTCATCGCCCGCGTCCGCGATGGGATGGCCGATGTTGAAGATGATGCTGGCCGCGCTGTAGCGGTCCGTCTCCGGCAGGTCGAGCACGAGCGCACGCGCACGCTCGATCTGGCCGGCCACCGCCCAGCACGACGCGGCGTAGCCCGCGCCTTCCCAGCCGCCCGGCGGCGGGTTCTGCTGCAGCGTCAGCTCCACCTCCAGCGCATTGCAGTGCGGCCGCACCGCCATGAACCAGCCGAGTGGCCCCGAGTTGTCCGTGTTGACCGGCTGGACCGGCGGTGTGTTGATGATGCGTGGCGGCGATCCAATCGGCGGCATGAAAATGGGCGGGTCCGGCAGTACTGCCTTCAACACCAGAGCGGACGTTACCGCAACATAGCCCCAACCGGCGAGATACCAGGCCCTCTGCATGACTTCTACTCCTGAATCCGGGCGCAACCGCGCGCATCATCACGCTCAGAACGACGTCCAGCCCATCCGCGCTTGCACAGCCGCCAGGCTCGGCCTGGCAAAAGCGTGGACGGGCCGCGACTTCGGCCCCATGATGTCAGGATCGGCGGGCGCAACCGCCCGCCAAAGCCCACGGAGCCGCGTTTCGTCCCATGGCTGTGGAAAACGATTGGATCGCCCAGCCCTGCCTCAACTGCGGGGACCCGCAAGCGGGCCGCTTCTGCCCGGCGTGCGGCCAGCGGAAAGGGCCTATCCGCGTATCGCTCCGACGGTTGCTCGCCGATGTGCTCGAGGACCAGCTGTCCATCAATGCCGCGCTGCCGCGAACGCTGGGCGCACTCTTTCTGCGGCCCGGCCGGCTGACCGCGGACTACCTGCGCGGCCGGATTGCGGCCTATATCGCACCATTCCGGCTGTACCTGGTCTCGAGCCTGATCTTCTTTCTCGTGCTTTCCTTCACCAGCCGGATCGGCGAAGGCGAGTTCGCGAATCTGCGGCAGGAAGCGAGCGCGGCAGCGGCGGCGCTCGACAGCGCGGCCGCGCGCGACAGCGCGGCCGCGCGCGACACGACGACGGTCGAGATTCGCACGCGCGGCGCGCGATTCGGTCTGTGGATCACACCGGACTCCGCGGGCGCTGGCGGCAACTGGGCGCGCGACGTTCAGATCAATACGGGCATTGCGCGGCTCGATTCGCTGCTCGCGCTGCGCGTCCGTCGGCTGGGCGAGCTGCCGCCGGATCAGGCGCTGCGGCAGGTATTCTCCGACGCGCTGAAGCGCGCACCCACCGCGATGTTCCTGCTGCTGCCGATCTTCGCCCTGATGCTGAAGGGACTCTACGTCCGATCCAGGCGTTACTACGTCGAGCACTTCATCTTCGCCCTGCACTATCACGCCTTCGCGTTCCTGCTGTTCACGCTGATGCTGCTGCTCGAGAACACACCCGTCAGTCCCGTGCTGCTGATCTGGATGGGCATCTACCTTCCCGTCGCCCTGCACCACGTGTACCGGCAGGGTTGGTTCGTTACGTTCTTCAAGTGGGGCGTGCTCAGCTTCACGTATCTCATCGGGCTGTTCATCGCGATGTTCGGAACGCTGGTCGTGGCGCTGCTGCTCTCATGACGATCACCGCATCCTCTTCGATCGGAGCCAGGATGGATCCGCAGGTTGCCCGCGCGCTGGATGCTCAGCCACGCGTTGCGCTGGCGCGGTTGCCCACGCCGCTGCAGGAGCTGCCCCGGTTTCGGGAAAGTCTGGGCGGCGCGCGCCGTTGTCCGCGCATCCTGATCAAGCGCGATGATCTGACGGATCTCGCGCTGGGCGGCAACAAGGCGCGCAAGCTCGAATTCCTGATTGCGGCGGCGCAGCAGGCCGGCGCCACGGCCATCGTGACCACTGGCGCCGTCCAGTCCAATCACGCGCGGATGACGGCGGCTGCGGCCCGGAGAGCGGGTATGCGCGCCGTGCTCGTGCTCACGTCCAACCAGCCACACCCTCCGGTGCAGGGGAATCTGCTGCTGGATGAGCTTGTCGGCGCGGAAGTGAAGCTCATCGATACCAGTGATCCCGCACTCGGCGTCTCGCCGGAAGAGGCCGAGTCGCAGGCGATTGCCCGCGTAGTCCGGGACCTCGAGCGGTCCGGGCACAAACCGTACGTCGTTCCGCTGGGCGGCTCCTGTCGCATCGGAACGCTCGGCTACGTGCAGGCCACACGCGAGCTGACCGAGCAGCTGCGGCAACTGGACGTGGCCCCCGCGTTTCTGTATTACGCGAGCGGCTCGCGCGGCACACAGGCAGGCCTCGAGCTGGGTGCGCGCCTCTGCAATGCACCCTGGGCGTGTGTCGGCATAGCGGTGAGCGGCGGTGAAGCCGAGAAACGCGAGCGTGCCGTGCGCATCGCCAATGAAGCGGCGGAGCTGCTCGGCTCGGACGTCCGGTTGCGCGCCGATGAGCTGCGCACGGATCAGGACCATTACGGGACGGCCTACGGCGAGGTCACGCCTGCGGCGGCTGAGGCGATTCACCTGCTGGCCATGTACGAAGGCATCTTCCTCGATCCCGTCTACACCGCCAAGGGCATGGCCGGCCTCATTGCTCACATCCGGGAAGGCCGGATCGATCCATCGCTGACCGTCGTGTTCCTGCACACCGGTGGCGTGCCCGCGCTCTTCGCGCAGGCGGAACGCGTCGCGCAGCTCATTGGAGCGCATACGTGAGCCGCCCGCCGGACCGCCGCGCATTCCTGGCCGCGCTGGGCGGCAGTGCCGCGCTGTCCGGCGTGCTCGCGCAATCTTCTCGCGCGGAGGCGGATCTCCGGCCGGCGTCGCAGCGGCGGCTGCTGCGCGTGAGCGCGGACCGGCTGGCGCGGCGCCTGGCCGACCTCTCGCAGTTCGGCCGGAACGCCGATGGCGGCATTGACCGCGTCGGCTACAGCGATGCCGACGCAAGCGCGAGGCAGTGGGCGGCGCAGCAGATGCGCGAGGCCGCGCTCGATGTCCGTATTGATGCGGCCGGCAACCTGATCGGCCGCCGTGCGGGCCGCGACGCGACACTGCCGTGCATCATGACGGGATCCCACATCGATTCCGTGCCGGGCGGCGGCAACTACGATGGACAGGTCGGCTCGATGAGCGCGATCGAGGCCGCGGCCTGCCTGCACGAGAGCGGCATTCAACTCGGGCACGCGCTCGAAGTCGTGATCTTCCAGAACGAAGAGAACGGCAAGGTGGGCAGCAAGGCAGTGCGCGGCGAGGACCCGAAGCTGTACCTCGATCTGTCGACGCACAGCGGCAGGACTGTGCGCGAGGGGATCCGCTTCCTCGGCGGGGATCCGGACCGCGTGGCAACCGCGTTGCGCCGGCCCGGCGAGATTCGCGCGTTCCTCGAGCTGCACATCGAGCAGGGCGCAGTGCTCGAGCAGCGACGCATCGACATCGGCATTGTCGAAGGCATTGTCGGCATCAAGCGCTGGGCCGTCACGGTTCACGGTTTTGCCAACCATGCCGGCACGACGCCGATGGATCAGCGGCAGGATGCGCTGCTGGCCGCTGCGCGGTTCATCGATCGGGCCAACCGCATCACGCGCAGTGCGCCCGGCCGCCAGGTCGCGACTGTCGGCACACTGAGCGCCGAGCCCGGCGCGCCCAACGTGATTGCGGGGCGCGCGACGCTCACACTCGAGATGCGCGATCTCGACCTCGCCACAGTCGACCGGCTGTTCGCGCAGATCCGTACAGAATCCGATGCGATTGCGCGCGAGACCGGCACGACGTTCGAGTTCCGCGAAATCTACAAGACGCTGCCGGCGCAGACGGATGCCGGGCTGCGCCGCGTGCTCGCGGACGTCGCGGAATCGCTCTCGCTCTCGACGCTCGCCATGCCGAGCGGCGCGGGCCACGACGCGCAGGAAATCGCGCAGCTCGCACCCATGGCAATGATCTTCGTGCCCAGCCGCGGCGGCATCAGCCATTCGCCGCAGGAGTTCAGCGCGCCGGAGTGGATTGCCAACGGAGCGAACGTGCTCCTGAACGCGATAGTCAGCATGGACGCGATGCGCTGAGCCGCACGAGGACAAATGCAAAAACGCCTTCTGACTGCATGTCTCGCTATGGCCGCGGCCTGTGAAACGCAGGGCGGCGGGCCCTACCAGCTGATCGTTGCGAACGGAACCCTGATCGATGGCACGGGCGCGCCGGGTCGCGCGGCCGATATCGGCGTGCGGGATGGGCACATTGTCGCGATTGCGCCCGACCTGGATAACGCGCCCGCCGACCGCGTCATCGACGCGACCGGCCTCACCGTAGCACCCGGCTTCATCGACCTGCACACGCACCTGGATCCGCTGCTGCGGCTGCCGGGCGCGGAAAGTCACATTCGCCAGTGCGTGACGACGGCGCTCGGTGGACCGGACGGCGGGTCTCCCTGGCCGCTCGCAGCCTACCTCGATTCGGCCGCCGGGGCGGGACTCGGCATGAACGTCGCCTTTCTCGTCGGCCACAACACGATCCGCGAGAGCGTGATGGGCCTGGCCAACCGCGCACCCACGGCGGACGAGCTCGAGCGCATGAAAGCCATGGTCGCACAGGGCATGGACGAGGGCGCCTTCGGTCTCTCGACCGGCCTGCGTTACCTGCCCGGCGCTTTCGCCCGGACCGACGAAGTCATCGAGCTGGCGCGCGTCGCCGCAGAACGCGGCGGCATCTACACATCGCACCTGCGCGATGAAGGCATGCAGCTCCTGCAAGGTGTCGGCGAAGCGATCGAGATCGGCAGCCAGGCCCGCATTCCCGTGGTGCTCACGCACCACAAGGTCGTGGGCAAGCCGATGTGGGGCGCGAGCGAGCGGACGCTGGCCATGATCGACAGTGCACGCGCCGCCGGCATCGATGTCATGGCGGATCAGTATCCGTACACCGCCTCGCACAGTGGCATTGGCATCCTCGTCCCCGCGTGGGCCATGGAGGGCGGCGACTCCGCGTTCCAGCGACGCATCCAGAACCCCGCGCTCCGTGACAGCATCGTGCGCGGCATCATCTGGAACATCGAGAATGACCGCGGCGGCGGCGATATCGGTCGCGTCCAGTTCGCACGCGTCCGCTGGGATGCCTCACTCGAAGGAAAGACACTCGCGGACTGGGCCGCGCGCGAAGGGCTGGCTCCCACCGCGGAAACCGGCGCCAACCTCATCATCACCGCACTCACACGCGGCGGCGCGAACGGCATCTATCACGTCATGGATGAACGCGATGTCGAGCGGATCATGAAGCACCCGTTCACCGCAATCGCGTCCGACGGGAGACTCGTCGAGCCCGGCGACGGCCATCCGCATCCCCGCTGGTATGGCACGTTCCCGCGCGTGCTCGGGCACTAC
>Ga0187892_10005401_pt1 | contig 20131 bp, 15 predicted proteins | sample MA1701073metaG_FD_139345 | JGI IMG/M metagenome (GOLD analysis project Ga0187892, IMG submission 139345) | Bio-ooze microbial communities from a basaltic lava cave in the Kipuka Kanohina Cave System on the Island of Hawaii, USA - MA170107-3 metaG ...
CACGGGCACACACCATGAGACTCAGCAATGCACATCTGCCACAATGGTTAGAGAATAGCTCGTTGTTTCGGCAAAGCTTCTTGTTACGGAAGCTGCTCTTGACCAAGAAAAAACTGTCGCACTACTCCCAGTTTGCAGAAGACGTCAGCATAAGCAGGTTGTTTCCAAGGAACTACAAAGGATTCTTCGTGGACGTAGGATGCTTTCACCCGTTCAGGTACAACAATACCTACAGGATGTACACGCGGGGTTGGCGCGGTATCAACATTGACATCGATAGCATAAAGATAGAGGCGTTCAATTTGTTTAGACGACAAGACATCAACATCGCCTGTGCCGTCGGCGAGCAGTCGGGGATAGTAGAGTGTTATCATGGTGGCTTCTACTCGCTTGGCAGCACTATTGACAAGGAATTTGCTGAGGCGCACGGTCGTCATGTTACAAGAACTGTCGAATGCAAGACACTTACGGAGATCATTGACGGCACAAGATTCAATGGTCGACCCATCGATTTGCTCAGCGTAGACACAGAGGGCAATGATCTTTCCGTGCTCAAATCACTGGATTTTCCAAGATATAAGCCGTACGTTGTGGTCGTGGAGTCTCACCTCGAGATCCTGGAAGATGTCATGGAATCGGATCTGTATAAGTTTTTGAAATCAGAGGGACATTCCATGGTGGCCTGGTGCGGTCTGTCGCTCATTATGGCGAACAAGTCGTATGCTGCCCCCCTTGAGGAGTAGATAGCGCTTGTGGCAAACTGGGGCGGCTCAATTTCGTGGGACGGGGGGGCACCGGATCCTCTACATCTATCGGTCGCTCGGGGTGAGCTATGGCGGCGCCTTCGTGGACCTGCTCAATATCCTCACGCACCTCGATCGCAGCCGCTATGCTCCCGCGGTCCTCCTCTCTCAGGGGACTGGGGTCGCATCCAGCTTTCGTCGCCTCAATGTGGAGACCGTCGCGTTGCCGCTCCCCCCCCTCAGGAAGGCGAAGTCGCTGCTGTTCCTCCCCTCTGCCGTCGTGAGGTTGCGGCGCCTGCTGTGTGACAGGGGGATCTCGATCGTCCATGTCAACGACGGGGATGACGTCGCCATCGCTGCTCTGGCCTGTCGCCGTGTCGGGGTCCCTTGCGTCGCCCACGTGCGGAGCGAAATGGTGCCGGGGAAGTTCAGGAAGTTGCGCCTCCAATGGGCCGACCTCCTGATCGCCGTCTCCGATGGAGTGCGTGCCAAGGCAATCCAGGGGGGGCTTCCCCCGGAGAAGGTCGTGACGGTCTACAGCGGCATCGATCCCGGGCGGTTCAAGGCGGCTGGGAACGGCCGGCGAGTGCGGGCGGAGTACGGGCTTTCGCCGGGGCTGCTTGTGATCGGGAGCGTGGCGAACATCGCCCCCAAGAAGGGGTTCGACATCCTGATCAGGGCGGCGGCGAAGGCCAGGCAGGAGATCGAGGGGCTGGCGTGCCTGATCGTTGGGGCTGACGATCGCGGGCTTCAGCAGGGACTGGAGAAATTGGGAGAGTCGCTGGGCCTCCGCGGACGGCTGCGCTTTGCGGGCTTCCAGGAAGATGTGGCCGCGTACCTCGATGCCATGGACCTGTTCGTTCTGGCCTCGGTGGACGAGGGGTTCGGGATCGTGCTGCTTGAAGCGATGGCCAGCGGGAAAGCGGTGGTGGGGACCCTCGTGGACGGTCCGCCCGAGATCATTGAGGAGGGGCAGACCGGCCTGTTAGTGCCTCCGAGGGACCACGAGGCGCTGGCCAGAGCGCTGGTGGAACTGCTGAGAGACCCTGACCGGCGTGCGTTGATGGGGAGGAAAGGCCGCGCACGGGTCGAAACCATGTTCACCCTCGATTCGCAGATGCGGACCCTCACCGGCCTGTACGACCAACTGCTCGTGGGGGGTCGAACCAGATCCGAAAGAGAAAGAGAAGGTGACAGATGATCGGTGATCGGCCGCGTCCGATGGCGGTTCCACTCGTGCACGAAGCGGTGGTGAGGGTGTTGCAGGGCGAGCCGCGGGGAAGGGTCCTCGACGTGCCGAGCGGGGAGGGCGCCCTGGCGGCGGAGCTACTGGCGATGGGCCATGAGATCACGTGCGGGGACATCGAGCCTGCCCATTTCAAGGTCGATGGGGTGGTGTGTCACCACGTGGATCTGAATAAGGATCTGCCGTTCCCGGCGGATCACTTCGACATGGTGACCTGCGTGGAAGGGATCGAACATCTGGAGAATCCCCACCACCTGATCAGAGAGGTGCGGAGGGTATTGAAGCCGGGGGGAAAGCTGGTCCTCAGCACTCCTAATACCCTCTCCCTCAAGTCTCGCATGCATTGTCTGCGGCTCGGGTACCCGATTCACTTCGACCTGATGGTCCGGCGGGAGCAGGCAGTCGGCGACGAGTGGGCCGTGAAGCACCTGAACCCGGTCAGCTTCCTGGAGCTCCGCTACGTCCTTGAAGAATGCCGGTTCCGCATTACCGATCTGGACGTGAACAAGCTCGAGCGAAAACACCCGTTCTTCTATCGTCTGCTCGCGCGCCTGGTCGTCAAGAAGCGGTTCCAGGGCGATTTCCCGGCGGAGAAGTCGGTCCGGGACGTCCTGAACTCCCGGAAGCTCTTGTTCGGTGAGATACTGGTCGTGAAGGCCCAGAAGGCGTAGGCGGATGGCGTCACGTCGCATCAAGGTTCTCTTTACGATGGAGGAACATCGTGCCGGGTACTACGGTGGCGCTTTCAAGGATCTCCTGACGATCCTGGCCCATCTCGATCGGGATCGCTTTCTCCCCGAGGTGCTGCTGACCGGGTACACCGGCATGGCGACGGCCTTCGAGCCGCTGGGCGTTCAGGTCCTCGCCTGCCCGCTGCCGCCCTGGCGAAAGGCGCGGTCGTACCCGCTTGTGCCTGCGGCGCTTTTCAGGGTGATTCGCCTGCTGCTCCGAAGGAGGCCCGGGCTGGTCCACATCAATAGTGGCTATAACGACGTGCCGTACGTCTCTCTCGCGGCGAGGCTCCTCCGCATTCCGTCCTTGTTCACCGTCCGCGGCGTCAACGTGCTGCGGGAGAAATCGAGGAAGTATCACTTCCGGTGGGCCAATCGGTTAGTGCTGTGCGCAAAGGCGATGGAGGCCGAGGTCGCCCGGCAGCGGCTGATACCATACGATCGCGTTCGGACGATTTACGCCGGGATCGATGTCGAGTCGTTTCGGAGGTCAGCCCACGCCGCGGCCAGGGATGTCCGGCAGGAGTTCGGGATCTCGCCAGGGGCGCCGCTGGTGGGGGCGGTCGCGAACCTGTCGCCGATCAAAGGATACGACGATCTGTTCGCCGCCCTGGCGCTCGTAGCCCCGAAGGTCGAGGGCTTGCGCTGTCTGTGCGTCGGCGGCGGTGACCCGATGTATCAGCGCCATCTGGAGCGTGTGGTCGCGGAGTGCGGCCTCGAGCGGTGCGTGGTCTTCGCGGGATACCAGCAAGAGGCCGCGCCATTCTATGATGCAATGGATCTCGTGGTCCTCCCTTCGCGCTCCGAGGCGTTCGGGATGGTCCTGCTCGAGGCGATGGCGTCGTCTCGGCCGGTGATCGCTACGAACGTCGGAGGGATTCCGGAGGTCGTGGTCGACGGGGTGACCGGCCTCCTGGTTCCGCCGAGCAACCCTTCTCGCCTGGCCGACGCGATGTTCCGTCTTCTCAACGACCGGCCCGCACGCCTCGACATGGGACTGGCCGGCCTTCAGCGCGTACGGCGCGACTTCTCCTTGAAGGCCCAGATGGCCTCGCTTGAATCCCTCTACTCGGAGCTGCTGAATGGGTCGTGACGCTCAGGCCAGCACCCTGGCCAGTCGCCGCGCAGAGACCCTATACCGCTTGCAGCCGATGCTGTGGCGCGGGGGAGAGTTCTGCCTGTTGGCGTATTTCTTCGTGGTTCCGTTTCCGCACACGGCGACGCTCCGAGTGGGAGCTCTCGGCGCTGCGCTCATCCTTTGGGTCCTGGCCGTGGCGTCGGAGCATGGCCTCCGCTGGCGGCAGTGGGCGATGGATCGCTGGGTCTTGGCCTACATCGTCGTTGCGGCGGCCTCGACCCTGTTCTCCGCCGACCCATGGGAGAGCGCCCGGCAGTTCAGGTCGAGCGGGCTGGAGCACGTGGCGGTCTATCTCCTCGTGACCGAGCAGCTCCGAAGAGGCGCGAAGATCCACTGGCTGTTGGCAGTCTCTCTCGCGTCCTCCTCGCTGATCGCCCTCTACGGCTACTGGAGCTTTTGGTGGCTGGGGCTCGTAAGCGATGGGCGACCGGTCTCGCTCTTCTCCTACCATAATGACCTCAGTCACTACCTCCTCCTGCCTTCACTCATCCTGGTCTGGTACCTGATCAGAGAGAGGGCCTGGGCGCTGCGGCCGGCTTGGGCGGCGCTCCTTGTGCTTCACCTCGGCTTGCTTGTGCTGATTCAGACCAGGGCCTCGGTAGTGGCCTTTGTGACCGCTTCGGGGGTGATGGCGATCATCCTACGGCGCCGCCTGCTGACAGTCCTCCTGGTCAGTCTTGTCGGCGTGGCCTTGCCGCTGGGTCTCCTCGGAGATGGGAGGATGTGGCAGAGGTACAGCAGCATCTTCCGCTTGGAGACGTATGTGACAGAGCAGACGACGATGCGAGGGCAGGCCTGGAACACGACCCTCGGCCTGATCAAGGACCGTCCTCTCCTCGGCTATGGCTACGGCTGGAAGGGCTTCCCGACCCAGGTGCGGGCCCTCGGTCTGACGGACCTCGGGGTTCCTGGCGGTGTCATTCATCCCCACAACATCTTCCTCGAGGTTGCGTTCGAGAGCGGCGTGTTGGGGCTGCTGACCTTTCTCGGCCTCTGGCTCCATGTGGTCGTTGTAGCGCTGCGAAACATCCGCCAGCGAGCCGACCCCTTCATCTCGGACGTCAATACCCTGGCGCTCGGCGTCTTCCTTGCGGCGTTGCTCGTCGGATTGACAGACATCGGCATCTGGTATGAGCGGTTTGGAACCTTGACGTGGCTCTTCATCGGGTTGGTGGCAGGGACCGCCGCGGTCGCGTCGCGCGAGGAGCGATCGGCGAAACAGTTGGCTTCGCGATGATCGTAGATGGACCGTGCGCATTGGGATAGATGCCAGTCCGATAGCCGCGAGACAGGCCGGGGTTGGCCAATACGCGGCAAAGCTGATCTCCCATCTCGTCAGGGTGGCCCCGGAGGAAGAGTTTGTCCTCTACCGCACTGGACCCGGGGGCGAATCGGTGGAGTCGGCGGAGTGGGGGGCACACGTTCGCGTGGTCTCGGCCCCGAAGCTGCTGCTCCAGGCCCGGAGCCGGCTCGACAGGCTGGATGTGTATCACGGCACCAACTATCGGCTTCGTGGAGTTGGGCGGCGCGGCACCGTCCTGTCGATTCATGACCTGGCCGCGGAGCGGGTGCCCGGCGTGATTCGGCGCCGTTGGGGGCTTCGCCTGGCGTCTGAGAAAACTAGGCGGGCGGCCCACCGGGCGACCTCTGTGATCGTCCCGTCCGAGCACACGGCCAAGGACGTGGTGGAGGTGATGGGGGTCCCCCGCGAGAAGATCGAGGTCATCGCGTACGGAGTGGGCGAGGAGTATTACCCTGAGCGGACTGCAGGCGATCGCGAGGCTCTTCGTCGGCGACACGGCCTGCCCCATGAGCGGTATATCCTCTGCGTCGGCACGCTCGAGCCGCGCAAGAACCTTCCGGCGCTGATTGCCGCGTTCGGGCGACTGCCGAGGGCCCGGCGCTCTCACTGTCTGGTCTTGGCCGGCTCACTCGGCTGGCGAACTGAAGGCATCGACGATGCGATCGACAGGTCCGGCCTGGCCGGCGCGGTCGTGATGCCCGGCTATCTTCCCGCTGACGAGCTGCGCAGCCTGTACTCGTACGCCGACCTGTTCGTCTTCCCCTCCCTCTATGAGGGATTCGGCCTGCCCCCGTTGGAGGCCATGGCGTGCGGTGCGCCGGTGATCACCTCGAATACGTCATCGCTCCCCGAGGTCGTCGGCGATGCCGCGCTCCAGATCGATCCCCGCGATCCCGACGCCCTGGCCGAGGCGATGAGCGCGGTCCTGGATGATGAGTCGCTGGCCGCGTCGCTTCGGGAGAAGGGATTCGATCGCGTGAAACGTTTTTCCTGGGAGCGCGCAGCTCGCCACACGCTTGAGCTCTATCATCGCATCGGGCGCCGATGATGCAGCCGCGCAGGATCCTCGTTGTCAAGCTCCGATATCTCGGGGACGTCCTGCTGAGCACGCCCATCGTGGCGTCGCTCCGGGCGGCGTTCCCCGGGGCGTCTCTCTCGATGCTGGTCAATCCCGGCACCGAGCCCGTGATCGCGGAGAACCCTCATCTCGATGAGATCCTGATCGCGGAGCGGACCGCCTCCCCGCTGTGCCAGCTTCGATTCGCGCTCGCGTTGCGCCGGCGTCGCTTCGACCTCGTGGTCGATCTCACGGACGGCGACCGGGCGGCGATCTTGAGCCGGATCACCGGAGCGTCGATCAGGGTTGGCTTCAATCGGGAGGGGCGATGGCGAGGCCGGCTCTATACCCACGTTGTCCCGGCGCACCCGCAGGCGACCCCGATCATCCGGCAGCACCTGATGGCCCTTGAGGTCCTGGCGATCCCGGCTGTGGAGTCGCTGCCGCTGCTCAGGGTCCGGCCGCAGGATGAGCGCGCGGCCATGGACGCGCTCGCCGCCATCGACATCGGTCCTGGCGAACCGTTCGTCGCCGTGCACCCGGGCGCGCGATGGTGGTTCAAGAGCTGGCCCGCAGAACGGTTCGCCGGGGTGATCGACCACGCGCAGGGAAAGCTCGGCGTGAGGGTTGCGTTGCTGGGGGGAGATCGCGATGCGGGGATCGTTGAGGCGATCCTCGGTCACGTTGAGACCCCCACGCGGTCGCTCGTCGGCCGCCTCGAGGTGCTCGAGTTGGCGGCGCTGATGCGATGCGCGGCGCTCTACGTCGGAAACGATAACGGTCCGATGCACATCGCCGCCGCCATGGGGACGCCCGTGGTGGGTCTCTTCGGCCCCTCTGACCCGGTGGTCTGGGGACCCGCCGGGCCAGGCCACGCGACGGTCCATAAGGGGATCGACTGCAGCCCGTGTTTCCCGCATGGGTGTCGCCGTGGGGAGGAGAACTGCATGCGGCTGATCGACGTCGATGAAGTCATCCAACTCGTGGAGCGGATGCTCGACCGGTCGCTCACGGACCGGGAGCGTGCATGATCGCCGATCGCGGGGGCCGAGTCCTCCGGATCGAGGCCGACGCCATCCTCGGCCTCCTGTCGCGGTTGCAAGACGCGGCGGCGAGGGGCCGCTTCGTGCGGGCGGTCGAGCTGCTTCGCGAGTGCCGGGGCCGGGTTGCCCTCACCGGCATGGGAAAGTCGGGAGCCATCGCTCAGAAGATCGCCTCGACCCTGGCCAGCACCGGCACCCCCGCGTTCTTCCTCCACCCGGCCGAGGGGGGACATGGGGACCTCGGGGTGCTGGTCCGCGGCGACGTCGTCGTGGCGATCTCCAACAGCGGCGAAACCGATGAGCTGATCGAACTCCTTCCGGCGATCAAGCGCCTTGGCCTCAGGCTGATCTCGCTGGTCGGCGACCCCGGTTCGACCCTGGCGCGGCAGAGCGACGTGGCGCTCGATGTGAGCGTCGCCGAAGAAGCCTGCCCGACGGTCCTGGCCCCAACCGCCAGCACGACCGCGGCGCTGGCGATGGGCGATGCCCTGGCCGTCGCCCTCCTGGAGGAGCGCGGGTTTACCGAGCAGGACTTTGCCCGGTTGCATCCGGCCGGCAAGCTGGGGCGCCGGCTGCTGTGGCGCGTCCAGGATCTCATGCATGTCGGGGAGGGACTTCCGGTCGTCGCCCAGGAGGCCCTCATGCGCGACGCCGTCGCCGAGATCTCGCGGAGGAAGCTCGGGATGACGGCGGTCGTGGACGGCGCCGGGCTGCTTACCGGGATCCTCACCGACGGCGATTTGCGGCGGGCGCTCCAGGGGGGCGGTGACCTGCTCGAGAGGCCGGTCAAGGAGTGCATGACGGCCGGCCCAAAGACGATCGCGCGGGACGCCCTCGCGGCCGGCGCCCTGGCGCTGATGGAGCGGCATGCGATCACCTCGCTCCTGATCGTCGATGCCGACGGCCGGCCGGACGGGGTCATCCATCTGCACGACCTGCTCAGGGCGGGGGTAGTCTAGTGCCGCACCAACTATTTCCTCCTCACGTCACACTTTGTGCGGCACTTCCGCTAGGGGGGCAGGCCCCCCTTCGGCGCGCGGCTCTCGCCGCGCTGAGCACCCCCCAGGCGTAGGGGAGCGTCGGGGAGACCCACTCCTACGACCCCTCGTGCCCCTCACGCACCTTTGGTGTACGTAGGGAGAGTTAGTTGGAGGGGCACTAGGGCGGAGAGCCGCTGGAGTTGCAAGCGGTCGTCAAGGCGAGGATGGGGCGCTACGGGGTTGCCTGGTGAGGATGGTGAGACGGTGCGGGCGAATGTCCTGATCGTGAAGCTGAGTTCGCTCGGCGACGTGATCCATACGTTGCCGGCCGCCCAGGCGATCCGAGCGGCATGCCCCGACTGCAGGCTCGGCTGGGTCGTCGAGAAGGACCAGGCCTCCCTTCTCCATCGCCAACCGTTTCTCGACGAGGTCATTGAATGGGACCGCCGCCAGTGGGGTTCTTGGGCCGACTTCCTTCGACGCCTGCGACAGACACGGTGGGACGTCGCGATCGACTTCCAGGGCCTGTTCCGCAGCGGCCTGGTCACGTTGCTGAGCGGCGCCGGCCGGCGTGTGGGGTACTCGCCCGGCCGGGAGCTGGCCCATTGGTTCTACACCGACAGCGTGCCGCTTGACGGCGTACGGCGCCACGCTGTTGACCGCTATCTCGACCTGGTTGGCCGCCTTGGGGTCGCGCTGCCGGGCCTCCCGGTCGCGCCTGGCGCTGTCAGTCCGTCTTCCAGCGCGTCATCCGGTGACGGGACGGTCCTCTTCCCGCTCCCGTCGAGTGAGGAGGATCACACCGCGGTCCGCCGCTGGCTGGAACGGCACGGCTTCGACGCGGACCGCCATCAGCTTGCCATCCTCAACCCGCACTCTCGCCGGGATGCCAACCGCTGGCCGTCGGATCGATTCGTCGGCTTAGGGCGAAGGCTGTTGGCCCACCCGGGGATTCGGGTGGCTCTGGCGGGCGGGACGGTGGCGCGGGCAGTGTGCGATGAGATCGCTCGACAGCTTGGCGACGGCGTGTGGCGGGCCGATGGGCAATTTTCCCTCCCCAGCACCGCTGCGCTCTTCCGAGAGGCACGGGTTGTGGTGACGGGCGATACCGGGCCCATGCACATCGCGGTCGCTGTCGGCACGCCGGTGGTCGCGCTGTTCGGCCCGACCAGCCCTCAGCTCACCGGTCCATACGCAGCCGACGCGATCGTGTTGGACAAGCACATCGAGTGCTCCCCCTGTCTTGAGCGCCGCTGCCCGTTGAACTATGATCCCCCCAAGTGCATGGACCTGATCACGGTAGAGGAGGTCTACGACGCGGTGCTCGCCCGCCTGGGAGAGGCCGTCGCGACTGGGGCCAGTCCTCAACACAGGGCCTGAGGGCAGTTCTTCGGCACACCCGTCGTTCGCTCCTCGCGGCTTGTGTGATGCGCGCTGAAGGCGTTGAGTTCGGAGCTCCCGTGTCGATCGACGTCAGGGTTCAGGAGAGAGCAAAGTCGGTCCGCCTCATCGTCATGGATGTCGATGGCGTCCTCACCGACGGGCGAATCGTCTACGGCGCGGGTGGAGACGAGCTGAAGTCCTTCTCGGTCAAGGATGGCGTGGGCCTTCGTGCGGCGCACCAGGCGGGTCTGCTGACTGCGATCCTGACCGGTCGCGTGTCGGGGGCGGTGGCTCGCCGCGCGGCGGAGCTGGGGATCCCCGAGATCCACCAGGGTGTCGCTGATAAGGTCAAGACATACGAGTCGCTCCTTGACCGTTACGGCTTGACTGATGAGGCGGTCGCGTACGTGGGCGACGACCTGAATGACCTCCCGCTGCTTGCGCGTGTCGGCCTCTCGGCGGCGCCGGCCGATGCCGCCGAGGAGGTGAAGTCACGGGTCGCCTATGTGGCCGCGCGTACCGGCGGCCACGGGGTGGTCCGGGAGGTGGTCGAGGTCATCCTGAAGGCCCAGGGGAAATGGCACGGGATCATCCAAGGCCATGATCGGCCCGAAGAGGGGGGCGCTTTCTCTTGACAACGCGAGAGGGTGTGTTACAGTCGCCCGTCTGAGCCTGGCAGGGGTGTCGTCCGGCGCCGTGCCTGGCGCGGCGATAGGGCCAGGAACAATCCAGGAAGGAGGAACGGGTTATGCCGTCGAAGCGCTACCTCTTCACTTCGGAATCGGTGACTGAAGGCCATCCCGACAAGATCGCCGATCAGATCTCCGACGCGGTGCTTGACGCCGTCTTCGCGCAGGATCCCTTTGGCCGCGTGGCGTGCGAGGTGTTGGTGACGACGGGCCTGGCCTTCGTGGCGGGCGAGATCACCACGAGGTGCTACGTGGACGTCCCCAAGGTCGTGCGCGAGACGATCCGGGACATCGGCTATACGAGGGCCAAGTACGGCTTCGATTATGAGACCTGCGGCGTCCTCAATGCGATCCAGGAGCAGTCGCCCGATATCGCGTTGGGGGTCGATATCGAAGGCGCGGGGGACCAGGGGCTCATGTTCGGCTATGCGACCGACGAGACACCGGAGCTGATGCCGATGCCGATCATGCTCGCCCATAAGCTCTGCCGGTGCCTGGCGGAGGTCCGGCGCAAGGAGATTTTGGAGTATCTTCGGCCGGACGGGAAATCACAGGTGACCGTCGAATATGTGAACGGGAGGCCGAATCGCGTCGATACCGTGGTCATCGCCGCCCAGCACAGCCCCGATGTCCAGTTGAAGCAGATGCGGGAGGACATCATCGAAAAGGTGATCCTGCCGGTGCTGCCCAAGGACCTGGTGGACCTGGACCAGATTACCTATCACATCAACCCCACCGGCCGGTTCGTCGTCGGGGGCCCCCACGGCGACACGGGGCTGACCGGCCGGAAGGTGATCGCCGACACCTACGGCGGCATAGGGAGCCACGGTGGCGGCGCCTTCTCGGGGAAGGATCCGACCAAGGTGGACCGGTCCGCGTCGTATATGGCAAGATACATCGCGAAGAATCTGGTGGCGGCCGGCCTGGCGAAGAAGTGCGAGATTCAGCTCGCCTATGCCATCGGGGTCGCCGACCCGGTCTCCGTCCTGGTCGATACGAAGGGAACCGGCGTGGTCCCGAGTGAGGAGTTGGTGAAGCTGGTGCGCACGCACTTCATGCTTACACCGGCCGGTATGATCAAGGCCCTCGATCTCCGCCGCCCGATCTACAAACAGACCGCGGCGTACGGGCACTTCGGGCGGATCGAACCCGATTTCACGTGGGAACGGACCGACAAGGCCGAGGCGCTCAGGGAAGGGGCCGGCAGGCTCGGGGCCTGAGGTCCAGGGAATAGGGTAGAGGGCAGAGACCCTAGACTCTGTCGGGAGGCTTGGTGGACTACGACATCAAGGATATCGCGCTGGCGCACCGAGGTCTGCTCCGGACCGAGTGGGCACGCGGCTCGATGCCGGTCCTGGCGATGATCGAGGAGCGATTCGAGAAGCAGCAGCCGCTTCGGGGGATACGGGTGTCGGCATGTCTGCACGTGACCTCGGAGACGGCGAACCTGGTCCGTGCCCTGAGGTCGGGGGGGGCCGAGGTCCGCGTCTGCGCCTCAAACCCTTTGAGCACGCAGGACGAGGTCGCGGCCGCGCTGGTCCAGCATTTCGAGGTCCCGGTCTTCGCGATCAAGGGCGAGGATCATGACACCTATTACCGGCACATCGCCGGCGCCATCGCTCACCGCCCGCAGATCACCATGGACGACGGGGCCGACACGATCTCGGTCCTGCATGCCGAGCGGAGGGACCTCCTTCCCGGTGTCATCGCGGGGACCGAGGAGACGACGACCGGCGTGATCCGCCTGAGGAGCATGGAGCGGGACGGGGTGCTTGCCTACCCGATCATCGCGGTCAACGATGCCGACACCAAGCATCTGTTCGACAACCGGTACGGGACCGGCCAGAGCACGATCGACGGGATCCTGCGGGCCACGAATCTCCTCCTGGCCGGCTCCCGCGTGGTCGTCTGCGGCTACGGCTGGTGCGGGCGCGGAGTCGCTATGCGGGCCCGCGGCATGGGCGCCAACGTCATCGTGACGGAGGCCGATCCGCTCCGGGCCCTCGAGGCGGTGATGGACGGCTACACGGTCTTGCCCCTTGTGGATGCCGCGTCCGCCGGAGACCTGTTCGTGACCTTGACCGGCAATCTGCACGTCATCCGGGAGGAGCACTTCCTGCTCATGAAGGACGGCGCCGTCGTCTGTAACGCCGGCCACTTCAACGTGGAAGTCGATCTCGAGGCGTTGAAGCGGCTTTCGAAGAGCCAGCGGCCGATCAGGGACTTCGTCGAGGAATTCACACTGCACGATGGCCGCCGCATCATCCTGCTCGGCGAGGGCCGTCTGATCAATCTGGTGTCGGCGGAGGGGCATCCGGCGAGCGTCATGGACATGAGCTTTGCCAATCAGGCGCTCTCGGTCGAGTACGCCGTCAAGCACGCCGGCGAGCTGGAGAAACGGGTCTATCGGGTGCCGCGGGAGATCGACCGCCAGGTCGCCGAGCTGAAGCTCGCCTCGATGGACATCCGGATCGATGAGCTGTCACCGGCGCAGCGGCGCTATCTCGAGTCCTGGAGCCAGGGCACGTAGTGCCGCACGATATTCCGGACTGAGCAGCCAAGCACTGTGCCGGGCCAAGAAACGAGCCGGGTACCCACCGAGGGTGGGTGCAGACGCGGACCCCTGGGCCGCACCCACTTCGCGGGTACCCGGCGTACGCGGTGAGGTACGTCGCAGGGAGTGCTCCGAGAGGCAGCAACGCCGGTAGGCGAAGTTTATTGGACCGGCACTCGTCAGCGCTTGAGCGTCAACAGGGAGGTCAGGCCCGCTCCGGCGAAGACGGCGTTGGGAAGCCAGGCGGCCATGAATGGGGGGACCACGCCGCCCCGTCCCAGGGAGATGCTGAGGGAGAACAGGATCCAGTAGCAGACGGCCACCAAGACGCACGCCCCCGCCCAGGCGATCACGCCCCCTTTTCCGGTCCGCAGCGCGAAGGCGATGCCGATCAGGCCCATGACCAGGGCTACGAATGGCGTGGCGCTCTTGGCGGCCAGGTCCACCTGATACCGGATGGAATTGACGCCGCTCTTGACCAGCCTGTCGATATAGTCGCGGAGCTCCTCGGAGTTCATCTCCTCCGACTCGCGGACAACCATGGCAAGATCCGATGGTCGTTCCGCGAGATCCAGCCTCATGGTCGTGAAGACGTCCGCCTCGTAGCCGCCGTCAGGTCTGGTCCTCGACACCGAGCCGTCCGTGAGATGCCACTGTCCGTCCCACCACCGCGCCTCCCTGGCATCGACCCGCCGAATCAGTTGAAATTCCGGTGAGAGTTCAAAGAGGGTGAAGCCCCGGACCATCTCGGATGCCGTCTCCATCAACGAGATGTGCAAGAATCGATTGCCTTTGGCTCGGTACCAGATGTCGTGCTCCCTGCTTCGCTGAAACGCCGGGATCTTCAGCACCTTCGCGCGGTAGATGTTCAGCGCTCGCTCATTCGTCTGAGGAATGATTGACTCGCTCAGGGTCAGGGCCAGGACGCTCGCCAGGAGACTGAGGAACAGGAGCGGCGCGACGATCCGCAGGGTGCTCACCCGAGCCATCTTGAGGGCCAGCAGCTCATTGTGTCGGGCCAGGTTCCCCAGGCTGATGAGCGAGGCGAGCAGCACGGCCACCGGCATGACCTGGAATCCGATCCAGGGCAGCCGGTAGAGGTAGTATTGGGCGATGAACCGGGCGGGGACGTCCAGGAATCGGCCGATCCGATCGAACAGATCCACGATGCAGTAAACCGCCACGAAGGCGGTGACCGAAAAGAGGAGCGCCTTGAGGAATTCGATCCCGATATAACGATCCACGATACGCATGCAGCCCCCGCGCTTCCTGTGTGCCGGAACGTCTTCGCCGCGAGCGGGTCGCGGCGTTCAGTGCGACCCTGACTGTGTTGGACCCGCGGCCGGTCGCGCGCTCGGCTCCGAGCGAGGGCGGTCTTCCGGAACGCCGGGTACAGATCGCGGTCTGGCAGTCAGGAGGCCTTCTCGCCCCTCCCGTAGCACCAGGCCGATGGCGATGAGGGCGAGGAGCAGGTTGGGGTACCAGACACCAAACGCGGGATCGATCCGTCCTCGCGCGCCCAGGCTCTCGCCGGCGGCGAACAGGATATAGTAGAAGACCGCAAATGCCACGCTGAGGGCGACGCTGAGCCCCCGGCTCGCCTTCTTGAGCCGGAATCCAACGGAGGATCCTATCAAGACGAGGATCAGGCAGGCGACCGGAAGGGCGAATTTCTTGTGCCACTCCACCTGAAGGGGCAGGACCTGCCCTCCCTCCTTTTTCAGCCGTTCGATGTGCGCCCGCAGCTCTCCCAGGGCCATCTCCTGCCCCTTCTTGGGTCGCTCGAGTGTCTGCCCGAGACGCCCGCCGGTCGGGATCTGCAGGTCGTACGTCTCGAAGGTCAGATTTCGATGCCGGACGGTACTGTCTCGAGCGTTGGTGTGGATATTGCCCTGCGACAGGTGAATGACCGACCGAGACTCTCGTCCGTTGCTTGCGTCAACCAATTTGCCTTCTTTGGCGATGACGACGCGATGTTCGGCCGGGTTTCTCTGGTCGATGATCAATACCCCGGCGAGCGATTCGCCCCGCCCCGTCAGTCGATCGACATAGATGACCAGACCGGGATAGTCGGTGTTGAACACGCCCTCCCGAAGAGCCAAAATCGCCTTGGTCTGGTACAGCCGGTGAACCAGCATCGTCAAGGCCCGGGTGCTGCTCGGTTGGAGTGAGACCATGATCCACAACGTCGCCAGGGTTGCGGCGACCCCGATGACGAGACTCGGCACCATGAGCCGGTAGAAACTGACTCCGTTTGTCTTGAGCGCGATCGCCTCGCCCTCGGACGAAAGACGGCCATACGTGGCCAGGACCGCAAAGAGGACCGACGTCGGGATCGTAACCATCAGCGAGAACGGCAGGACGTGGAGGAAGAGACGGAGCACCACACCGATGCCGAGCCCCTTGTCGATGATCAGGTCCATCAGACGAAGCACCCGGCCCATCATCAGGACGAACGTGAACGTGCCGAGCCCGAACGCAAAGCAGGCGACGATCTCTTTCAGCAGGTAGCGGTCGATCAGGCAGAAAGGACGCAGACCTCCGGCAAAGGTCATCGTAGGTCCCAAGGGCGAACGCCCCCGTCTCGACGACACAGGGGCGGTCGCTTGCGGATCGGCCGGCTTGGGCCGGAACCGGTTGCGGATACCGAGGGAGCGAGCCGGCCTGTTCATGTCCGGTCTGCTCGATTCGTGACGCTCATGCGTGAGTGCCTGCTCCTGAGAAGAGAGAGGAATAGAATTCTAGTAAGAAGGAGCGATCAAGTAAAGCTAAATTCGCTTGAACATGAGCCCGGAAGGCTGCTATAAAGGCCCCTATGGCTGGTTTCGGGCTCAAGCGGCGGCTGCGCGAGCGATTCCTGGTGGGGCTTGCGGTGGTCCTGCCGCTTCTTGTGACATTCCTGCTGCTGCGGTTCCTCTTCGAGTCGTTCGACGGCCTCCTCGATCCGCTCATCCGGGCCGCGCTGGGCCGGAGCATCCCTGGTCTGGGGCTCCTGGCGACCGCGGTCATCATCCTTGTCATCGGAGTCCTCACCACCAACATCGTCGGGCGCAAGTTGGTGGCGATCACGGAGAGAATCCTGCTCCGGATCCCGCTGGTGAAGAACATCTACTCAGCCTCCAAGCAGTTGTTCGATGCGTTCACCGTTCCCGGCAAGGAGGCGTTTCGTCAGGTGGTGATCCTGGAATATCCCCGCGCGGGCATCTACGCGCTTGGGTTCATCACCGCCACGCAGGCCGCGGGCTTCCAGGACCTGGTCGGCGAGCGAACCGTGAATGTCTTCATCCCGACCGCCCCCAACCCCACCTCCGGTTTTTTCCTCGTTGTCCCAGAGAAGTCCGTGACTCCTGTTCCGATCTCGGTTGAGGAGGCGCTGAAAATGATCGTCTCGGGCGGGCTGATCGTGCCACATGCGCTGCAGGCTCGTCGTGATGGCTGAGCCCTGGGGCGCGGGGGAGAGAGACCGTGGAATGGGAGCGCGATGAGACGACAGCAGCGAGGCATCGGCCTGGAGCTTCTGGGACTCGTCGTTGGTCTGGTAGCGCTTGTGGGAGTGGTGGGCCATGGTACAGCCGCGGAGGCCCAGGAGGAGATCTTCGTCACGAACGCAGGCGCCAACTCCGTCACGGTGTACGCGCGAACGGCCAGCGGGAACGTCATCCCCCTCCGGAGCCTCCAGGGCGCGGCCACGGGGCTCAATACCCCCGTTGGCGTCATCGTGGATCTGGTGCACAACGAACTCCTGGTGGCGAACGCCTTCGGCAACTCCGTCACGGTCTACCCCAGGACCGCCAGCGGCAACACCGCCCCGCTCCGGACCCTCCAGGGCGTGGCGACGGGGCTGACCAACCCCCGGGGCCTGGTCGCGGATCTGGTGCACAACGAGCTCCTGGTGGCGAACGGCTTCGGCAACTCGGTCACGGTCTACCCCAGGACCGCCAGCGGCAACACCCCGCCGCTCCGGACCCTCGCGGGGGCGACGACCGGGCTGAGTGGCCCCGTCGGCTTGGTCGTGGATATGCTGAACAACGAGCTCCTGGTGGTGAACGCCTTCGGCAACTCGGTCACGGTCTACGCCCGGACCGCCAGCGGCAACACGCCGCCGCTCCGGACCCTCCAGGGCGTGGTGACGGGGCTGACCAACCCCCGGGGCCTGGTCGCGGACACGCTGAACAACGAACTCCTGGTGGCGAACGGCTTCGCCAACTCCGTCACAGTCTACCCCCGCACCGCCAGCGGCAACACGGCCCCCCTCCGGACCCTGGCGGGGCCTTCCACCGGGTTGAGTGAACCGGTCGGCCTGTCCGTAGATACGGTCCACAGCGAGCTCCTGGTGGCGAACGGCTTCGCCAACTCCGTCACAGTCTACGCCAGAACCGCCGCCGGCAACGCCCCGCCTTTGCGAATCTTCACCGGTCCAGCCACGGGGCTGGATAGCCCGCAATTGCTCGCTCTTCCATCAGTGGAAAGGCTTCAGGAGGAGATCTTCGTCACGAACGACGACGTGGTGAGCCCTGTAAACAGCTCCGTGACGGTCTACGCCCGCACCGCCAGCGGCAACAGCGCCCCCCTCAGGAGCCTGACGGGGGCGACGACCGGGCTGAGCGGGCCCGCCGGCCTGGTCGTGGACACGCCGAACAACGAGTTCGCAGTGGCGAACGCAGTGGGCAACTCCGTGACGGTCTACGCCCGCGCCGCCAGCGGCGACACCCCGCCGCTCCGGACCCTGACGGGGGCCTCCACCGGGTTGAGTGGGCCTAGCGGGCTGGTCGTGGACACCGTGAACAGCGAGATCATAGTGGCGAACCGGTTCGGCGTCTCCGTCAGGGCCTACGCGCGGACGGCGAGCGGCAACACGCCGCCGCTCCGGACCCTGCAAGGGCCGGGCACTGGGCTGAGTAGCCCGATCGGAGTGGTCGCGGACCTGGCGAACAACGAGCTTCTCGTTGGTAACTCAGGCAACGCCTCCATCACCGTCTACCCCAGGACCGCCAGCGGCAACACGCCGCCGCTCCGGACCCTGCAAGGACCGGCCACGGGGCTCAGTTTCCCGCAAAGGTTCGCTGTGGACGCGGCCAACAACGAGCTATTGGTCGTGAACGCCACCAACAACTCCATCACCGTCTACCCCCGGACCGCCGGCGGCAACACGCCGCCGCTCCGGACTGTGCAAGGACCGGCCACGGGGTTGAGTAGCCCCAGCGGCCTGGCCGTGGACGTGGCGAATGACGAGTTGCTCGTGTCCAACGTCAGCAACTTCATCACCGTCTACCCCAGGACCGCCAGCGGCAACACGCCGCCGCTCCGGATCCTCCAGGGAGGAGCCACGGGGTTGAACAACCCCCTATTCCTTGTCGTCACAAACCCAAGGCCGACCGCCCTTGTCGCACTTAATGGATCAGTCTTCTCCACCGGCCAGACGATCAACTATCAGGCGACGCTCACCCCGGGCTCGATCCCGACCCTGGCGGACATCTACCTCGGGGCGCTCCTGCCGGATGGGGTGACGTTCCTCTCGCTGGTGGAGTCGTCGCCGGGGGTCATCTCCTTCGCGGTCGGCCCCTCCCCGGTCCCCTTCTTGGGGAATGCGGAGCCCGGGCCCCTCGGGGTCTCATTCTCGTATCGGTTTGTCGGCTTTGAGCCTGCAGGCACCTCCTTCACCTACGCGGGCGTCGCGGTGGCGGGGAGCAATCCCTTCCTACCGGCGAATCAACTCAGCGTCGCGATCCAGCCTTTCCAGTTCACGCCGTAACTGAGCGGGAGGGCTGACCGGCCAGTCGCCAGGCTCCTCTGCTTGGCATGCGGGTTGCTGGTGAAATGAGCCGTGCGCCGCCCGCTCGTGCCCCTGGTTGTCGGCTTTCTCGCCGGAATCGCGGCGGCGCGACATCTGCCCCTCCCACCCCCTGTCTGGCTCATCGGCGGCCTCCTTGCGGCGTCCGTCGCGCTCCTCCTCGCGGTGTACGACCGGCCCCTCGCGGCCACGATGCTCCTTCTGCCCTTGTTCTTTGCGCTCGGCGCGGCCCGCCTTGACAGGGAGCTTCATCTGCTCCCTCCCCATCATATCGACCGTCTCCCCGACGAACTCCTCGGGCAACCGCTTACCGTTGAAGGGATTGTCGCCTCCCCAACCGATCCACCCGCGGGAGAGACGAGAGGTGGCGACGATGAGCCGGATCGGGTCCGTTTTCTGCTCGATCTCCGATCGATCTGGGTCGAGGGCCGGGAGATTCACGTCACGGGACCGGCGCGCATCACGCTCCTTCGCCCGGCGATGGTCCCCGCCTATGGAGAGCGAATTCGCGCGGTGTTCAAGCTCAGAAGGCCGCGGGGGTACCGGAATCCGGGTGGGTTTGACTATCCCGGGTATCTGCGAACGTTCGGCGTCACCCTGGAAGGGTGGGCGGGGGAGGGGGCCGGGCTGGAGCGGCGCGGAGTCGGGGAGGGGAGTGCGCTCCATGCCAGGGCCTATGCGGTTCGGGATCGGATGATTCGCGCCGTCGATCGATTGCTGCGGCCCGACGCGGCCTCACTCCTTGCCGCCGTCACGCTCGGCGAACGTTCGGGAATCCCCCGCCGGATTAGCGAGGCGTTCCTGGGCTCCGGCACCTATCACATCGTGGCGATCTCCGGCCTCAACGTCAGCCTGCTCGCCGGGGCGCTCTTCTTGCTGCTCAGGGCGATTCGGGTTCCGGCCCGCCTGGGGGCCCTCCTGTCGATGGGCCTCATCACGTTCTATGCGACCATGGCAGGCGGGAGCCCATCGGTGGTGCGCGCCGCGGTGATGGCCGACGTCTACCTGCTGGCGCTGGTCCTCGACCGGGAGGCCGATTCCTGGAACACCCTCGCGCTGTCCGCCCTGCTCCTCCTGCTCTGGCAGCCGCTCTTTCTCTTCGATGCAGGCTTTCAGCTTACCTTTGTCGCGACCTGGGCCATCCTGGCCGCCGTGAGCCGGATTCCGCTCGATCGGGTGCCGACGCCGTGGCGGTGGGCGGTGACGCCGGTCGTGGTGTCGGCCGCGGCCTTTCTGGGGACGGCGCCGATCCTGGCCTTGAACTTCCATCGGATCTCGCCCATTGGCATCCTGGCCAACCTGGCGATCGTCCCGTTGAGCGGGCTCCTCACCGCGGCAGGGATGTTCTTCGCGCTGCTGGCGACAGTCATCCCGGACTCGCTCAGTCTGTTCGCGGCCCTCATCACCTGGCTCATCGATCTCACCGTGAACGTGGCCGACAGCTTCGCGCGCCTGCCGTTCGCGTCGGTCCCG
>Ga0187892_10005403_pt1 | contig 20120 bp, 16 predicted proteins | sample MA1701073metaG_FD_139345 | JGI IMG/M metagenome (GOLD analysis project Ga0187892, IMG submission 139345) | Bio-ooze microbial communities from a basaltic lava cave in the Kipuka Kanohina Cave System on the Island of Hawaii, USA - MA170107-3 metaG ...
ATTCGGGATGTTCGTCCGCCACTGCGCCTGGTCGGCGCCGATCAGGTAGTTGCTCTTGCCTGGCAATTCATCCAGCCCTTCGATCCGCGCCTGCGGGTTCGCGCCCGCGAACTTCATCCGCACGGTCGCCGGTTGACGGGTTGAATCGCCGCCGTCGCGCAATTGCAGCGTCGCTTCGGTCGCAGCCAACAGAAAATTATAATTGGCTCCACGCGAGAGGAATTTGATCCGGCCGTCTGCCTGACCTCGATTGGCTTCGAAGCTCAACGGTAATTTTCCATAGGCTTCATGCGCTTTTGCCCGCGCTGTTTCATCAGCAGGTCGGGGCGGGGCGGCTGATTGCTCCCACTTTAAAATGCGAACCCGTGAGGCCACGGAGAGCGCGACAGCCAATAACAACGAAAGACACACGAAGCGCCGGAGGAGGCTTTTCATCGGAATTCCCTTTCTGTCAATCGAGGGGGCCGCAAGATGTTTTCCCTTGGGCTAATGGGCAGGAGGCTTGCGGTTCGCTTTGAGGAACCGGAAACCGGCGTAATTATAGCCACGCTAGGCTGGCGGGGACAAACAGTTTGTTCAATAGCTCAACGCCGCCTCCAGCACCGGATCACGCCCGTCTTGAAAAGCCGACCAGGGGTGCCCGACAAATACATCCGGCATTAACGCTGGCGGATCATCGGTTCTGAGTCTGAAGAATCTGGTTGAGTAATTGACCGTCAAACCCGAATGAGGCAGGGTGAAGTCGCGGACTTCGCCGTAAGAGTTCGGCTTGCCGCCGGTCGGTTCGCCGATCAGGATGGCGCGGGTGCGCAGTTGGAGCGTGTTCGCGTTCAACATTCCCGACGAATACGTGCCCCGGTTGATCAGGACGAAGAGTTTGCCCGTTTGATTGAAGCGCGGGCGCGAGCGGATGGCTTCGATAAACGGGTCGAGGATCGCTGAACTCCCGCCCGGGTTATCGCGCAACTCGATGATCAGGCGATCAACGTCGCGCGTGTCCAGAAAACTCAACAACTCCTGCGAAAAGCCGGCGAAAGGCTGGCTCGGCATCTCCTGGCATCTGCGGTAACGAAAATAGACTGTCCTTTTGTCTTCCAGATATTCGTACCAGTAATTCGACGAAAAGCGACAGTAAGGCGCGATGAGTGGTGTGTTTCATAACTGGATTCTCCTGCCGGAGTGAAGAACGAAAAGGCGAAGTTGAATTGCCCAGATTTTTCCTTCCCCGTAGAATGGGCCTTCCCATTCCGGCTTCCAGGCTCACACGACAAAATTCGAGGTAATTCCGAGATGACAAATCGTCTGGCAATCACGAACGGCAAGGTCGTCACCCCCGGTGGGATCATTGAAGACGGCATCGTGCTCTGCGAAGACGCGAAGATCAAATTCGTTGGCCCGGCGAAAGACGCCGAGCCAGAGCCGAATTCGCAGATCGTCAACGCCGCAGGCAAATTCGTCCTGCCCGGCTTCATTGACACGCATTTTCACGGCAGCAGCGGCGACGACGTGATGGCTAATGGCCCTGAAGGCATCCGGCGAATCTCCCGCGCTTTGTTGAAATTTGGCACAACGGGTTTTCTCGCCACGACCATCGCCGCGCGCCACGAAGAGCTGATGCGAGCCGTCGAAGACACCATCGCCGCTGAAGAAAAAGATACGCTGGCCGCCGAAATTCTCGGCTTGCACATTGAAGGGCCATACATCAACGTCAAGTTCAAAGGCGCCCAGCCCGATTGGGGCATCCGCGATCCGAACTTCGACGAATGTAATCAACTGCTCGACGCGGCGGCGGGGCGGATAAAGATTATGACCATTGCGCCGGAATTGCCCGGCGGATTGGAAATGATCCGATTGCTCAGCCGGGCTGGCGTAGCAGCATCAGTTGGTCATTCCGAAGCCGATTACGACACGGCGCTCGCCGCCATCGAAGCCGGAGCTACGCGAGCGACTCACTTGTTCAACGCAATGTCGGGCGTTCATCACCGCAAACCTGGCTTGGCCGCAGCCGTCTTGAACGAGCCAGGCATCTGCGCCGAGATGATCTGCGACGGAGTTCACGTCAACCCACGAATGGTCGCTCTGGCGTGGAAGGCGAAAGGGCGCGACGCGATGGCGCTGGTCACTGACGCTACGGCGGCTCAGGGCGTGGGCGATGGCGTGTTCACGCTCGGCGATTTTCAGATTCAAGTTCGTGGCCCCTTATGCACGCTGATGGACGGCGTGACGATCGCCGGGTCGGTGTTGACGATGAACCGCGCGGTCGGCAATGCTGTTGCGTTCACCGGAATGAGTTTGATTGACGCGGCGCATACGGCCTCGATGCTGCCTGCGCAGGCTTGTGGAGTCGCTGATCGCAAAGGATCAATCGAAGCAGGCAAAGACGCGGACATTGCGATCCTGAATCCCGATTTTTCCGTGTCGCACACGATTCGCGCTGGCGCAGTGGCTTATCAAAATTGATCGTGGGACAAGATGCCATCTTGTCCCACTTCGCTGAGGAGTACCCTTGATGTCTAAAAACAGCCATTTCAAAACTATCGGTCTGATCCTGATCGCCATCGTCCTTTCCGTTTTCTACTTCGCGCCTCCTTTGCGCGCGCAGCCAGAGCGCGAATTTGAAGCGAAGGCCGACGCTGACCTCAAACTGGTTTATCAAGCCTTCCGCCGCCAACCGGGCGTCGCGCCCAGCGCCGCGCGGCAGCGCGAGCAGGCAATGTTGAAACGGCAGGTCGCCATCGAAGAGCGCGCGGGCGAAGCGATGGTGGGCGCGCTCATCCGTTTGCGCGGGGCGAGCGAGGCGTCTCTGGCGTCGGCCCAATCTGAGATCGCCTCGCGCGGCCTCGCTCTGATCGCGCGGATCGGCGATGTTGCGGCGGCGACTGTCAGGGTTGACGATCTGCCGCGTCTGGCCGAAGTTGGGTCAGTCATGACGATGAGCGCCGCTTCGTATGCTTTTCCAGATGGGGAGTTTTCTCAACTCGTCATTTCGGACAAACGCTCTCTGCTGCGCGCGGTCAACGACGCCGCGAACGCGGCAGTGCGCGCGCCTGACGCCCGTTCGACTTTCAACGTGACCGGGCGCGGCGTGATCGTCGGCGTGATGGACACCGGCATTGATTGGCGGCACGCCGATTTCCGCAACGCCGACGGCTCGACGCGGATCAAGGCTCTGTGGGACATCAGCGACGAGACCAACACTGGGCCGGAAAATCTGGGGCGTGTTTACATCGAGGCCGAGATCAACGCCGCGCTGCAATCGGGCAGCGGCGTCAACGAAACAGACACCAACGGGCACGGCACTCACGTCGCAGGCATCGCCGCTGGCAACGGGCGCGGCGCGGGGGCCGGACTTCCTCCCGGCATCTTCGCCGGCATCGCGCCGGAAGCCGATCTGGTCTTCGTCAAAGCCACTCGCACAGGCAGCGACAGTTTTCGCACGGACGACATGTTGCGCGCGATGGCCTGGATTCGCGACCAGGCAGTCGCGCGCAATCAACCGTTCGTCATCAACATGAGCATCGGCGGCCAGGTGGGCATGCGCGATGGCAGCGAAGCCTTCGAGCGCGCGATTGACAATTTGCTCACTAACGTTACCGGGCGCCATTTCACGCAATCGGCGGGCAACACCGGCTTGGTCAACAACCACGCGGGCGGCGTCCTGGCGCAGGGCGAGGAAGTGACCCTGCCCTTCACCGTGCTCAGCGCATCGGCCGCCGGAGTTCAGTTGATTTATGACGCCGACGACGCGATCACTGCGACCTTGATGATGCCGGACAACACGATGATCGGGCCGGTCTCGCTGGGCCAATCGAACACGGATAATTCGGTGGCGCGGATTTTCAACCGGCTTAGCACGACGGGCAATGGCGCCGCCGAAGTGCGACTGACGCTGACCAATCCACCGGTTTCGGGCAGCGCCCAGTGGCGATTGACGCTCAAAGCCGAGCGGGTGATCAACGGGCGTTACGATGCGTGGAGCGCCGACCGCGGGTTGACTCGCTTCGACGCTTCGGTCGCCAGCGGCGCCAGCGAAACCGGCTGGCCCAAGGGCGCATTCAAACCGATGACGGTCGCCAACTTCGTCAGCAAGACCCAGTGGACCGACTTCAACGGCCAGACGCAGGTGCGAACCTCGCAAGGCCCCGTCGGGCAACACGCGCCCAGTTCCAGTGGCGGCCCGACGCGCGACGGGCGATTGAAACCGAATATCGCCGCTCCGGGCACGTACCTGATGTCAACGCTTTCGACCGGTCTGTCGCCCGCTCCCGGCGCTTCCAACCTTCCACCCGGCGGCGGCTACTTGATCAATCTCGGCACATCTATGTCTTCGCCCATCGTGTGCGGCGTGATCGCGCTGATGCTGCAAGCCGACCGCAACCTCTCGCCGGATCAGATCACGCGCATCCTGCAACGCACGGCGAGCAACGACAACTTCACCGGACAAACCGTCAGTCTCAAATACGGTTACGGCAAAGTGAACGCGCTGGCCGCCGTCCGGGCCGTGGTCGAACGCGTCGCGGCGGCGGAATTCGTCAGCCTTTCGGCGGCGAGCTTTGCGCCGGACGCGGTGGCCGCGCCCGAATCCATTGTCGCGGGTTTCGGCGCCGGTCTGGCGCCGGGCGTGGCGTCGGCCAACAGCGCGCCGTTGCCGACGCAACTCTTAGGCGTGAGCGTTCGCCTCACCGACAGGGCGGGCGCACAGCGGCTGGCCGGACTGTTTTTCGTTTCAGCGGGTCAGATCAACTATGCCGTGCCTGCGGGCGTAGCGCCGGGCGTGGCGCCGGTTGATGTGTTGCGCGACGGACAGGTCGTGGCGCGCGGAGCGATCAGCGTGAGCCCGGTCTGGCCTGCGCTTTTCACCGTAGACGTTTCAGGGCGCGGGCTTGGCGCGGCGGCGGTGGTGCGAGTGCTTGCCAACGGCCAACAGGTATTCGAATCGGCGGCCAATCCGATTGACCTTTCACGTTCAGGAGAGCGCGTCTTCCTGGCGCTTTTCGGCACGGGTTGGCGCGGGCGCAGCGATCTGAGCCGTGTGCGCGTCACGCTCGGGGGCGCGCCGATGAGCGCGCTTTACGCAGGCCCTACGCCAGGCTTTGTCGGGCTGGATCAAATCAACGTCGAATTGCCGTCGAATCTGGCCGGGCGCGGTCAACTCGACCTGCTCACTTACGTTGACGGCTGGGCCGCCAACCCTATTCACTTCACGATCAGGTAACAACCAACCTCGGAAAGGAGCACTGGCTATGAATTACCGCAGCGGAAGGTTATAGAAGAATTCCGCGTGTTTCGTTATTTCCGCGCGCTGCGGCGGTTTCTCCGCCGTTTTACTTACCGCCCCGGTTCGGCGAAAATCCGCGCTGCTGGTTTCCCCACACAACCAGCAACCCCAAACCATTCAAACATACAATCCAATCCACAGGAGAAAACATGAAATTCAAAATTACCCGCAGCCTCATCGGCGCATTCTGTCTTTCACTCATCGCAATCGCAGCCGTCGGCGCCAAAGACGAAGACGACGCGGCCAAACAGGCCGCGAAAGCCGCCAAAGTCTTCACCGAGATCATGGCTGCGCCCGACAAAGCGATCCCCAACACGGTGCTCGACAAATCCCAATGCATCGCCGTCTTCCCGCAAGTTATCAAGGCCGGCTTCGTCATCGGCGGACGCGGCGGACGCGGCGTGGCCAGTTGCCGCACCAGCGCCGGCTGGAGCGCGCCGGCCTTTTTCGATATGAAAGGCGGCAGCTTCGGACTGCAAATCGGCGCGCAGGCCACCGACTTCGTGCTGCTGTTCATCGGCGACGATGGGATGAAGAGCCTGCTCAAAAGCAAATTCGAGATGGGCGGCGACGCCTCGGTCGCGGCAGGCCCGGTCGGACGCCAGGCCGGAGCTTCGACCGACCTGAAACTCAGCGCGCAGATTCTATCGTATTCGCGCAGTAAGGGTCTGTTCGCCGGACTCGAACTCAAAGGCACGGTCATTTCGCTTGACGACAGTGATATGAAATCGGCCTACGGCGAAGGCGCGACGGCTGCGGACGTGCTGACGGGCAAGAAGGCTGCGCCAGCGAGGGTGAAGGTTTATCCGGCGACGCTGGCGCGGTATTCGAGGCGCAGGAAATAAAAGTGGGTACGCGCGCTTCCAGCGCGTTTGCGCGCTGAGAAGCCACACGGCGATGAAAGCGTGAGATGGGCAAGCAGGTAAGCTGGAAGCGTGCTTTGACGAAAATCAGCAACTCATCATCCTTCTTTTTGCTTATCGGATTTCGTTTGATCGGATTCTCTTTCCGGCTCAGTTATCACACCGCTCTCGACGACTGTATCCGACGGCGTCGCTTCACTGGTCGCTTCGTCCGCCGCTTGCTGAGTTTCGTAATCGAGGATGATCTGACGGATCTCCTTCGGCTCAACATCCGCCTGCTCCGTCTTGGAATAGATGGTGATGAGGAGAATGGAGCCATCCGTCATGCGCTGGTAGATGATTCGATAGCCGCCGCTCTTGCCCTTGCCGCTGTCGGTATTCCGCACGCGGGCCTTGAAGACCTCGTGCTCGACTCCGGAAATTTGATTGCCGGGCGTTTGGCCTGCTGTGAGCGTGTCGAGTAGCGGCTGGACATCAGTTTTGATCCGCCGGTATTTTTTGGCGAGTTGGCGGATATTGCGCTTGAATTCAGGCGTGTAGAGCACTGCTACTGGCGGCAGGCTCTCAGTCTCATTCGGCATCGATATCATCCCATAACGTTGCGACTGGCGACACGTCACCCTGCTGCGCCTCGCGCCATCCCTGGCGGAAACTCTCCGCCGCCGGCTTCAAGGTGACGCTTTCTCGAAAGGCGCGCATCAACTGCAAGATGAACGGGAGATACTCATCAGGTAAAGCCTCCAGTTCGGTCAGGACCTGATTGCGGTACGTGATTGTTGCTGTGCTCATGACAACCTCCTGCTCGAATGATGCTTATTGAGATTGCGGCCTGTCAACCGCATCGGAGGGTTCTTCAGTTCAGGTCGCGCCTGCCGACGTCTCATCAGCCCCCGCCACGTCTCACAGGGTAAAAGCGCCAGAGCGTTACCTGCCAGCCCTCACGAGGCGGAAACTGAGATAGCCGTAGCGGAAGCCGGGCGCGACCCCGCCACGATTCGCCGACCGGCAATTGACCGCGTCGTGACGCCAACCGCCACCACGATAGACGCGGACCGAGCCAGTGTCAGGCCCCGGTGGATCAGGCTCCACGCCCTGCTTATGACACTCTTCGTAGTAGCTGTTGCTATACCAGTCAGAGCACCATTCCCATACGTTGCCATGCATGTCGTAAAGCCCGAACGCATTGGCCACGCCCAGGCTGCCCACCGGCACAGGCTTTTGAGCATAGACTCCCTGCGGCGCCGAGCCGTAAGGATGGTTTCCCGCGTAATTGACAATCTCCGGATTGATATTCTGGCCGAACGCGAATGGCGTGTTCGTTCCGGCGCGGCAGGCATACTCCCATTCGGCTTCGGTCGGCAGCCGGTATTGCCGTCTCGTCCGCCGCGACAACTCCTGGCAGAAGTCATCAGCCTCTTCCCACGAAACCATCACTACGGGATGTTCGCCGCCGCGCAGGTTATCGGGAATTTCGGGCAAATCTCCCATCACTTCATACCATTGCGATTGCGTCACCGGATACTTGCCCATCGAAAACGGCGAGAGTTTTACTCGATGGCGCGGGACTTCGGCAATGTACCCCGCCTCTGAAGCGCCTTCATAATGAAGTTTGGCGTCGGCGAAAGCGGCCTGCGCTTCGGCTTCGCTCGATCCCATCCAGAATTCGCCGCCCGCAATCTCGACCAGTTCCAGTCTGACGGCGCCACCCCACTCTTCGATCGAGCGGCGCGCCTGCCTGACCTGCCGGTCAATTACCACGCCCCGGTCATCCACTGTTACCGTGACGAAATCGAAGATCGAATCGTCGGACGGGCGCTGACTTGGAATAACCACAGGCGCAGCCGTCGGCGAAGGTTGAGCAATGTCGCCCGGTTCCGGCATCCTCTTGCCGAGCCTCTCCACTTGAACGCGCAAAGCCTTGATCAATCGCTCCCAGCCGCCGTCTTCAAACCAGTCCACGCATTGAAACTCACCCACTCGCTCCGGCATCTCGCACACTTCCAGGCGCAGCGGAATGAAGTAGATGTCGTCGCTCATTCTCTCTTCCCACAAATCGAGCGCCGCGTTGATCTCGCGTTGAAGGAAGCCGCGCCGGTTCGACGAGCGCGAAGAGAGACAGAGCAGGAAGAAATCGGCTTCGCGGATGGCGTCTTCAATCGCCTCGCGCCATTTAACGCCCGGCAACAAATCCTCCCGATCAATCCAGACGCGGAACCCGGCGGCCTTCAAGCGGTGATAAAGCTGGCTCACTTCGCCAGCGTCCAGGCGGGCATAGCTGATGAAAATTCTTACCTCATCGTTCATCGGTCGGCGCTCCTTGCGGAGATGGTTGCGGGGGCGTTGTTCACTCGCCGGAGAGTAAAAAAATCAATGGCAAAGGGCAAGAGCGCAAATGTTCCGAGTCCGTATTCGCTCAGTACACGCAAAAACTAAAAGAATTCGGCCGCTCCGCGGCGGTCTTTTTCCATTCCTGATGATCCGGCTCAGCTCCGGGGGATTCGCTAAGCAGGCTCCGCTCCGGGCTTCGCGCCTCCGCTCCGCACTGCTCCGCTCATTCCCCCTCCGCTCCCTCAAGCGTCCCGCCGCAAGGGTAAAAGTGTAAAAGCGCCAGAGCGTTACCTGCCAACCCTCACGAGGCGGAAACCGACGCTGCCGCTGCGATTGCCGAGAGCGATGTGGCCGCGACTCGCCGACCGGCAGTGGACGGCGTAGTTGCCCCAACCGCCGCCGCGAATGACGCGGCCCGAGCCTGTAGCAGATATATCCACCCATGCGCTGCCATCATTTGGAGCGCCATCGTAGCTATTGTGCCAGCGATCTAAACACCATTCCCGCACATTGCCGTGCATATCATAAAGCCCGAACGCGTTGGCCACTCCCAGATTGCCGACCTCCACAGTCTTCATTCGAGACCTTCCTTTCGGCGCCGAGGCATAAGGATAATTGCCATCGTAGTTGACAATCTCCGGCGTGATCGTCTCGCCGAAAGCGAACGGCGTCGTGGTTCCCGCTCGCGCCGCATACTCCCACTCGGCTTCAGTCGGCAACCGATACGTCTTGCCTGTCTCTCGCGACAACCGCGCGCAGAGTTCCAACGCCTCTTCCCACGACACCTGCTCGACCGGCAAGTTGTCGCCTTTGAAACGCGACGGAGCCGGATTCAAATCAATCTTCACTTTCGCGTAGCCCGCCACCGCGCGCCACTGCGCCTGTGTCACCTGATATCTGCCCATCGCGAACGGCCGCACATTCACCCGATGCGGCGGCTTCTCCCGATCGTGCTCATTCGATCCCATCATAAACTCGCCGCCCGGAATCTCCACCATCTCCAGCTTCACGCCGCCTAAATCTTCGACAAAACCGTGCGCCTGTCCTGGCTGCCGCGCAATCACCTGGCCTCGTTCATCAACCATCACCGTGACGAAATCGAAGAGGGTTAGATCAGTTGCCGGGCTTTGAGCGGCAGGCTGAGGCGGCGTCTTGCCGCGTCTTCGCAATTCATAGCTGAGAGCATTGAACACCTTGACCCAACGACGATCCATCAATGCTTGGTAGCCCACAACAAGTAATGCTGCGAGTTGCGTGAGTTTTCTCCACATAACAAGTGAACCTGCTTCGATAACGGGAGGCCGAAGTATATGGCAGCGAATCAGCGGAGCAAAGCTGATTAAATCGGATCACGCCCGGATGCCGCGCTGCTGGTCACGATCCCTGCTGGCCGTGTCAGCGCTCCACTCGGCTTCAAACCTCATCAGCCCGTGGATCACGCCTTCGGTCAAAACGTTAAACTGATACATCTGGTAATGGATGTCCGCCGGATCGCTCCAATCCGGTTCGCCGTTTTCGGTGTAGGCTTTCACCGATAGGAAGTAGACGTTGTGCGAAAGTTCGAGCTTCGGAATGTGTAATTCGACCAGGTTCTCGCCGCGCTTGACGGGCAACCGGGCTGGGTTGGTGTCGAGGTTGTTGACGCTGCCGATGAACACGCCGTCGTAACGATGGATGTCAACGGCGAAGACCGGGGCGGGGCAATCATCATCAGCTTCAACGCGCAATCGGATCGTCACCTCATCGCCCGTGCGGAAGACCCAGGTCTGCTCGCCGCGCGCATTTGTCATCTCGACGCTCGTGAATCGAATTTTGCCGTTGCCCCAGCGCGATCCCGTCAATTGCAATTCGCGGATGATCTCGTCGTGTTCGCGCGAGCCGATGCCGCCGTTGTTTGCCGCATTGCGCAGACGCTCTTCTTCCATTCGCGCGCAGAAGGCCTGGTAAGCCGTGACCACTTCCTTCGCCTTGCCGGTCATCGCTACGCGCCCCTGTTCCAGCCACAGCGCGCGCGTGCAGAACCGCTGGACCAGCGCCGGGTCGTGCGAAACGAACAGGACGGTCTTGCCCGCCTTGCGGAAATATTCCATCCGGTCGAGCGACTTGCGCTGGAAGTAAACGTCGCCGACCGACAACGCTTCGTCCACGATCAGCACGTCGGGATCAACGTGGATGGCCGAAGCGAACGCCAGCCGCATCAACATCCCGGTCGAATAAGTCTTCACCGGCTGATCCACGAAGCCTTCGAGTTCGGCGAACTGCACGATCACATCCATCCGGCGTCGCATCTCATCTTCGCTGAAGCCCAGGATTTGTCCGCTCAGCAGGATATTTTCGCGCCCGGTGTATTCGAGGTTGAACCCGCTCCCCAATTCGAGCAGCGCGGTCACGCGGCCTTCGACGCTCACGTCGCCGAGCGTCGGCTGCAACACTCCCGCGATGAACTGCAACAGCGTGGTCTTGCCCGCGCCGTTGCGGCCGATGATGCCGACGGCTTCGCCTGTCTCCACTTCCAGACTGACCTCCTGCAAAGCCCAGAAGTCGCGGTGATATTTGCGCCGCCCGCGCAGCAGGATCTCTTTCAGCCGGCCCGACGGCTGGTCGTAGATGCGATAGAGTTTGGAGACGGATTGAACGGAAATCATTTGATTGCGGATTGCGGATTGCGGATTGCGGATTTGAGATCAACGAGCGACTTGGCCAACGTTAATCCGCAATCCGCAATCCGCAATCCGCAATTCATTCATACAGCTCACTCGGATAACGCTCGATCTGCGCGCTCTGCTTTCTGGCCACGGCGAAGATGTTGTCGCCGCGCAGTTCTCGCGGCACGTCCGTATGATCGAGCCATGCCAGAAACTCGTCGCTGGTCTTGCGCCAGTTGTTTTCGGTGAACAGCTTGATGACTTTGAATCCGGCGCATTCGATCGCCGTGCGGACCTCCGCTGGCGTGTATTCGCGGCAGTGACGGTCAGCGGGGCTTTGACGGTTGTAGAGGCTGTAAAAGATCGGGGTGCGCCCGGCGAGCGCCTCCTGGACGCTGAACGCGCTGACGATGTTCGGCGTCGTCAGGATCACCAGGCCTCCCCATTTCACCACGCGGTTCAATTCGACCAGCATGTGCATCGGGTCTTCGCGCAGGTGTTCGATCAATTCGCAGCACAACGCGACATCGAAATGGTCGTCGGGGAAGGGGAAGCGGTCGCGTTCGACATCAACATTCTTCATCGGGAAATTGAATTCTTCTCCCGTCGCCGGGTTGCGGACCGTGATGATCTTTTCGCGCGGCTCGCCCTGCCACCAGTTGGTCACCGCGATTTCACCGTAATTGCCATAACGTTGAATGAGCAACGGCATTTGCAGGTAGCTGCTCAGTTCGAGCAACTTCTGGTCTTTGGCTCCTGCGGGGACGAGTTCCAGAGTTCTGACCAGGCGGTCGCGGTGCAGTTGGATGTAGCCGCTCGCGTTCGGATCGTCAGTGAAAAATCCTGCGACGTAACCCAACGCTTCGTCGCGGTTGAGTTCGATTGCCGGCTGATCTTTGAATTCAATTCGATAAGGGATGTCTCTCGACTGAGAGCGTCGTTTGCGCCTTCTCTGACCTTCGATGATGCGATCGGCAATATCGAGATAACGAGCGGCGGAGCGGCTGATCTCATTCTCACTGCGAATCCATTCGGCGGCGCGGCGGCTCAACCGTTCACGCAGAGTCGGGCGTTGCGCGACCGCGCGCAGCCGGGCGTAAAGTTCTTTTTCTTCATTCTCCGTCGCCGGGACTTTCAAACAAACGTCATCGGGCAATTCCGCGAACTGGCCGAAATCGGTGACGATTACCGGTTTGCCTGCGCCAAACGCGCGGACCAGTGTTCCTGAAGTTTCACCTGCCGTCGGGAAGCGCAGATTGACGATCACATCCACCGCTTTCAGGTAGCGGAAGAAATCGCGTTCGGTCGTGTAACCGGTCAGGCGCGCGCATTTCTGCAACCCCATCTCTTCGATCAGCGGCGCGGCGGCCCATTTCCAGTGGTCTTCGCCGACGACCAGAAACATCGCATTCGGAACGTGCCGCAACAACCGTTTGAACGCCGAGAGCACGGCCGGAATCCGTTTCGATTGCGTGACGAAACCGAACGACGCGATCACCCAGGCGTCGTCGGGGATGCCAAGCGAGCGGCGGCATTCGAGCTTGTCCATCCGGTCAAGCTCGTAGACTTTCGGCGAAAGATGATGCGGGATGATCTCGACCGGCGTCTCCCGATCCAGCCCTTCGAGTTGTGAAGCCGCGTAGGCGTTATGAACGACGACGCCGAGGCTACGGCTGACCAGGCGGTGATTGAGCGGCATCAGGAACTGCTGGTAATCGCTGCCCACGGCGTCGGCGCGCATGTCGGCCACGCGCGCGCCCAATCGGCCATAGGCGTAAAACATCTCGTTCCAGTAACCGTCTTCGTCTTTGCGCCCCAAAGTCTTCCACGCAATCAGATGGTGCAGGCAATGCTCGTGCAGAACCAGCAAGCCCGGCGTCTCGATCGCGCGTTCGTAGATGTATTCGTGATGCGGATTATTGCCCTGGTGATAGACGCAAAGGTCGAAGGGGTGTTGGCGGTGAATTTCGCCGAAGTGTTCGGCGGCGTGAACCGAGAAATCCGCGCTCTCACGGTTCGCGCGCAACTCATCCTGCTGTTGGACGAAAACGGAGATGTCAGCGCCTCGCGCCAGGTAAGGCAAAAGCTCGGCGTTGTAATCGGCGATGCCCGATTTGCCGGGAGGAAGCGGAGTGAAATAAGCGAGACGCATACGATTGCGGATTGGCGCGGAGTTCAAAGCCCGGGAGAGAATACGGAACAAACGGAAATAACGGAACAGACGGAATCTTCTCTTTGAGAAATTTCCGTCTGTTCCGTTATTTCCGTTTGTTCCGTATTCTCCTTCCTCATCTCTTTAGACCGATCCGTCGCCGGCAGCTACGCGGCAGTCTGCGTTTACAACTCCGCGCTCGGCTTGCGGATTCGATAGACAAACATCGCCAGCGCGCCGATGAAGATGACGATGGCGATGAATTGCGAAGTCGAAAGATCGAAGATTTCGCCGCGCGGATCGTTGCGCCAGTATTCGATGATGAACCGCGCGACCGAATACAACATCGCATAAGCCAGAATGATCTGACCGTGGAACCGGCGGCGGCGCAACATCACCAGCAGCGCGATGAAGATCAACAGAGTCGCCCCGGCTTCGTAAAGCTGCGTCGGATGCAGATGGATTGGGGTGTCATCCCCACCCAGGCTGGCCAGACGTTCGCTCCAGACTCGCTGTTGGATCGGGTCGGTGAGTTGCGAGACGGTGGCCGGCACGCCTGTGATCCTGTTTCCTTCGTCCGTGAAATGCACGCCGCACCAGGCCGTGGTCGGTTTGCCCCAGCAGCATCCGGCGCTGAAACAACCCAACCGTCCGATCACCTGACCGATGGCGATGCCCGGAGCGCAGGCGTCAGCCGTGCGCCACCACGGCAGCTTGTAAATCCGCATCACGATCACCGAGGCGATCACCGCCCCGATGAATCCGCCGTAAAAGACTCCGCCCGAACGGAAAAAATCGAGCGTGAAAATCTGGCGCGGATTGTCGCGGTAATACGAGTCCCATTCGGCGATGACCATCAACGCTTTAGACCCGATGAGCGACGCGGCTAACACCCACAGACCCAGGTCGTAAACTTTCTGCTTGTCCAATCCGTCGCGCGCCGCCAGCCGAGCCATCACGAACAACCCGGCGACGAACGCCAGGGCGAGCAGAAAGCCATAAGTGTTAAAAGTGAAGTTGGTGTACGGAATTTTGAATAATTCGGGGAACATTGCGATTAACCGAGGCAACAGTTCAATTTTCTGAAGAGCTAACGCTGGTCTCTTCCGGCGCCGGAGTTGGAATCGGAGCTTGCATCCTGGCCACCCGCTCCTCGCGCAGCATCTCCAGCGCCAGCAGCACGGCTCCGACGCAGATGGCGGAATCGGCGAGGTTGAACGTCGGCCAACTGTACAGATCACGCCAGTGCAATTCGATGAAATCAACGACTTCGCCCAGCCGCACGCGGTCAATCAAATTACCGACGATGCCCGCCAGCAGCAGCGCGAGCGAGATGTTCAACCGCGTCAGGTTCGCCGGAGCGCGTCTGAAATAACTGATGACAAACAGGGCGGCGGCGAGCGAAATCGCCGCCAGCGCCCAGCGGAGGTCGAACTGGCTGTCGGCCAGCAGGCTGAAAGCCACGCCGCGATTGGTCGCATAACTCAACCGGAAGAAGCCGGGAATGACTTCGATGAAAATGACGGGTTTGAGCGATGCGGTCGCCCAGGCCTTCGTCAGTTGATCGGCGGCGAGAACTGTGGCTGTGATGATGAAATAAGGCAATTTACTTTTCATGCTTTGCTTATCAGCTTTTCGGTCTCTGCGCCGCGCGCAATTCGCGCAACTCATCCTTCAGGAAGGTGTGCTCTTGAACAAATACGTCCACCTTCTGATCAAGGTGCTTGATCTGCCGGCTGAGTTGGAGAAACCGCTCTACCATTTCCACACGCAGACCGGCAATCTCCGCAAATAACGACTCGAACTGCCTCCTGACAAACTCTTCAAACGGAGGCTCGTTGGTTGATTGACCATCAAGATTGTTAGTGTCGTCTTCAGTCATGTTTCCTCCTTTTGTTTTTTTGACCAGCGTTCGACTCCTTATTGCGGCTGGCCATTGCGGAATTCTCAGATCGTCTCTCGCTCCTGATGCTATCGCCACCGTCTCGCTCATCTGCCGATTCATCTCAGTCAACTGCTGGAGCATTTCAGTCTGCATTTTCACGAGCAACGTCAGATGTTGTACAACGAACTCTTGAAACTCCAGCGAAAACCTCGGATCCGAGATAATCAATCTGACATTGCCCTTTGACATAAATCCTCCATCCGGCTGAAGTCCCTTCTACAATCACCAACAGTTTACCTTCATCGGGCTAGCGCGCCAACATCTCGTCCAAATTGGCGACACACCGCCGGCACGCGCCCGGAAAACGCGCATCCGCCCCAACATCCGTCGTGTAATGCCAGCAGCGTTCGCATTTTTCGCCATCGGCCACTTCCACCTCGACGCCCAACTCCTCGCCCTCCCGCAAAACGACCTTCGAGACGATGAAGACGAAGCGCAGGCCTTCGCCGAACGATTCGAGGAAGGTTTTGGTCTCCGCATTCGCAGTGATCGTGACTTTGGCTTCCAACCCCGCGCCAATCAGTTTGGCGTTGCGCGCATCTTCGAGCGCCTTCATCACCGCGCCGCGAACCTCGAGCAAACGCTCGTAGCGCGCGAGCAACTCGTCGTTGCGCCACGCCTCTTCGTAAGCAGGGAATTCGGCCAGATGCACTGACTTCGCCTCATCCGTCGCGCCGGGAATGTTCTCCCAGATTTCGTCGGCGGTGAACGCCAGCAGCGGCGCCAGAAACCGCGACAGGCGATGCACAATCTCGTAAATGGCCGTCTGCGCCGAACGCCGCGCCAGCGACCGTGGGGCGTAGGTGTACAGCCGGTCTTTCAAAATGTCGAGGTACAACGCCGACAATTCGACCGTCGCGAAGTTGTAAAGCGCGTGATAAACGTCCGTGAACTCGTAGCTGCGGTAAGCTTCGAGCGCCCGCTTAGTCACTTCGTTCAACTCGGCCAGCGCCCAGCGATCAATCTCCAGCATTTGCTCGAACGACACGCGGTCACGCTTCGGATCGAAGCCTGCCAAATTGCCCAGACAGAATCGAGCCGTGTTGCGCAGTTTGCGATAAGCGTCGGCGATCCGTTTGAGGATTTCGTCCGAGACGCGCATGTCTTCGTGGTAATTGAGCGCCGCACACCACAACCGCAACACCTCTGCGCCCATCACCTTGATCACTTCCTCAGGCTCGACGTTGTTGCCTTTCGACTTCGACATCTTCTCGCCCTGCCCGTCCACCGCCCAGCCGTATGTGATCACTTCGCGGTAAGGCGCCTCGCCTTTCGCTTCCAATCCCACCACCAGTGACGAGTTGAACCAGCCGCGGAATTGATCGCCGCCTTCCAGGTAAACGTCAGCCGGATAAGGCAGGCCGCGCGGTTCGAGCACCGCCACCGAACTCGTCCCCGAATCGAGCCACACGTCCAGGATGTCCATCTCCTTGTTCAACTTGCTCGATCCGCACCCACACTTCGTTCCGGGCGGAACCAGTTCCGAAGCTTCGCGCTCGTACCAGGCGTCGGCGGATTCTTTCTCGAACACCTGCGCGACATTTTCGATGACCTTCAGATCAACCAGCGACTCGCCGCAATCTTCGCAATAGAAGACGGGGATCGGCACGCCCCACGCGCGCTGGCGCGAGATGCACCAATCGGGCCGATCCTTGAACATATTCTTCATCCGCTCCCGGCCCCATTCGGGAATCCATTCGACCTGGTCGCAGGCGGCGATGGCGCGGTCGTTCAAACCGGTCGCCGTCATCGAGATGAACCATTGCGGCGTGGCGCGGAAGATCACAGGGTTGTGGCAACGCCAGCAATGCGGGTACGTGTGCTCGAATTTCTCGTCGTGGAGCAACACGCCCTGCTCGCGCATATGCTCAACGATCTTCGGGTTGGCTTTGAAGACCTGCTCGCCCGCGAAATGCCCAACGTCTTTCATAAACATCCCGCGATTGTCCACCGGATTGTAGATTTCGAGGCCGTATTGTTTGCCGATCACGTAGTCTTCGTAACCGTGACCCGGCGCGGTATGCACGGCGCCCGTGCCCGCTTCGAGCGTGACGTGATCGGCAAGCATCAACAAGCTGTCGCGATTGATGAACGCATGCCGCGCTTTCAACCGGTCAAACTTCGCGCCATTGATCGTCGCGACGACCTTTGGCTCGCCCCAACCGAGCTTCTCCGAAACTTGCTTGAGCAATCCGCTGGCGACGATGAAGACATCGTCGCCGACTTTCACCGCGCTGTATTCAAACGCCGGATTGAAAGCGATGCCCAGGTTTGCGGGCAGCGTCCACGGCGTGGTCGTCCAGATGACGATGCTCACATTTTTCCCGGCGAGCGAAGCGTCGGCCTTCGCCGCGTCGGGAAACGGGAACTTGACGTAGACCGACGGACTGGTGTGATCTTCGTATTCGACTTCGGCTTCGGCGAGCGCCGTCTGGCAACTGATGCACCAGTGCACGGGACGCAGCCCCTTGTAGATCGAACCCTTCTCGACGAATTTGCCGAAGACGCGGATGATCGCCGCCTGGTATTTCGGGGCCATCGTCATATACGGATCATCCCATTCGCCGAAGATGCCCAGGCGTTTGAAATCCTCGCGCTGCAAGGCCAGGAATTTCTCAGCGTGTTTGCGCGCGGCGCGGCGGATTTCTATTTTGCTCATCTGGTTCTTCTTCGCGCCCAGGGCTTTATCAACCTGAATCTCAATCGGCAGCCCGTGGCAATCCCAGCCGGGGATGTAAGGCGTCCAATAGCCCATCATCGAACGCGACTTGACGCAGAAATCTTTGAGAATTTTGTTGAGCGCGGTGCCGAGGTGAATGCGGCCGTTGGCGTATGGCGGCCCGTCGTGCAATACGTATAAAGGTTTGCCTTTGCGGACTTCGCGCAACTGTTCGTAAACATCCATCGCTTCCCACTTCTTCAATCGCACAGGTTCGTTCTGCGCCAGATTGCCTTTGAGCGGGAAAGTGGTTTCGGGCAGGTTGACCGTAGTCTTCAAATCAAATTTCGCTTCAGTTTCCATAACTCACTTTAATTCAGCCTTGTTGGTGTAGGGTGTGGTCTACGGGGTCATTAGAAATAAAGGCGGATGATACCGTAACCATTGGCAATAAAAAAGCACTCGCGCCGCGGTTGCCATTTGTCAACACGCAACTCACTTAGTGTCTTTTACTTGCCAATCGAAGATATACCCATTAGCTTGCCGTCATCGGCCAAAGACTCAATAAAATCAAAATAAGTACTCCGTGAACGCAGGATGGGCGTAGGGAACGGCCAGCTTGATGGATTGAATTCGCACTTCGGGCACATCGCCGGGTTCGGCGCCTTCAACGTAGGTCGGTCTGGTGAGGATGTGGCCGCCGGGGTCTTTGTTGGTCACGGTCGTGAAGATTTCGCGGAGCGACAGCTCAATCTGGCCGCGTCGTAATATCCCCACGCGACGGTCTTTGGCGTCGGCTTCAACACGTGAAAACTTCCCGCGTGTGCGCGCGAGCGGTGAAGAGAGCGATCACCGCCCCGCTTCTTTCTCCGGGACAATCTTCAAGTCCGTATCGAACACGCGGTAGTCGCGCAGTTCCATCACGTTGCGCGAATAAGAGCGGTCGGCGGCGCGCCCCAGGATCACTTCGGCGTAGACCGGCAACAGGTAGCGCGACCCAGCGATGGTCACCCAGTCGTATTCCACGGCGCTTTCGGCCAGCGTGACCGGGAAGCCGGGTTGGATGTCGTCCGCCGCTTGTTCAATGCGCAGCACGCGCGCGGTTTCAACCTCGATCCACACGCTTCCCTGATAGCCGACCGTGACCGTGCGGTTGCTGTTTTTGTCTGTGATCTGGTTGCTCGAATGAGCCTTCTTCACCCTGAAGTCGTAGATCACCGCCTGGCGTCCACGGAAGGTTTCGCGTTTGACCTCTTTGAATTCCGCTTGTGAACGCTCGGAAAACAGCGCAGCCAGCATTGACCCGAACTCGCCGGTGGAAGTGGCTCCACCGAGTTGTTCGTAGTTTTGGTTGGTCGGTTTGCCGTTGAGGCGCAGGAGCTTGAACTTCTCGCCATTCTTGGCGCTGTAGGTGAGTTCCACTTCCAGCTTATCCTGGGCTTGCCAATCCTTCTGCGGTGGCGTTTGCACGTGGCGGGTGACGAACTGCGTGACGATGAAGTTGGGCAGTTCTTCCATGAACTCTGCGGCGTGGTAACGCGCCTGTTCCAGCAGCGGCAATCGTTTCAACGCCTCGGCTCGCGCCGCCGCTTGATCCGGCTCTGGAATCTGAGGCTCGTCCGGTGGGCGCGGACGCAGCCTGGGGCGGCTCGCGTCTTCAATCGCAGGAGAAGGCGCTGGCGGCGATTGCGACTTGGGCTGGGCTGCGTCAGTGGCTGCGCGCTGGATCGCTTCGATCACGAAGGCGCGCGCGCCGGCCTTGCGCAATTCGGCGAGCGTCTGGTCGTTGACCGGAAAGGCGACGCCGCGCTCGGCGATTTCGACGGCGAGGTCGGCCTGCTCGGAGCGTACTCCGGGCGTTGGCTTGAGCCGCCGCGTTATTTCTTCTTTGGTGAATGGCGGCTTCTTTTCCTGCGCGCCCACGTTCTCGACGAAGTGTGGCGCGGCCAGGAGCAGAAGCGCGGCAAAGACGATCTTTTTACGCATGGAAATTCCTCCCATTTTGACCACTGCTGAGAGTTATTGCTGGTAGGGTATCACGATCACACCGGAAACGCGGCTACTGGCCAGGAAAAAAGCAGAAAAATGGCCGGCAGAAAAATGGCGACTGAAGCCAGCCGGTCTTCATTTTGGCTTCGATCATCGTTTCGGCCACCAGACAGAAAAATGTAAGAGAGAAAAATAAGAGATGCCATTTTTCTCTCTCACATTTTTCTGTCTGGTCGGTCCGGAGTGGCCGAAACGATGATC
>Ga0187892_10005404_pt1 | contig 20117 bp, 21 predicted proteins | sample MA1701073metaG_FD_139345 | JGI IMG/M metagenome (GOLD analysis project Ga0187892, IMG submission 139345) | Bio-ooze microbial communities from a basaltic lava cave in the Kipuka Kanohina Cave System on the Island of Hawaii, USA - MA170107-3 metaG ...
AAAATATACGAGAACACCGGCGGTCTCGCCTCGCCCGAGCTCGCCATGGCGGGGCTCCTCCACGACGTAGGCAAACCCCCCACATTCTCCGTCTCGGACAGGATAAGGTTCAATGGCCACGACAAGCTCGGAGCAGAGATGTCCCGGGAGATATGCAGGAGGCTCAAATTCTCGAACAAACAAACAGAGCTCATCTTTGAGCTCGTGCGGGACCATCTGAAGTTCAAAGACGTCTTCTATATGAAAAAAAGCACGTTAAAGAGGTTTATAGGCCAGCCTGACTTCGAGGAGCACATGGTCCTCCACCTGGCCGACTGCCTCGCGAGCCACGGCTCTACGGAGGCCTACGACTTCGTCATGCAGAAGTTCGACGAGTTCAGGGACGAGGAGATAAAACCCGAGCCTCTAATCGGCGGTAAGGAGCTTATCGAGATGGGATACACGCCCGGCCCGATATTCACAGAGATACTGAGCTTCGTCGAGGAAGCCCAGCTCGAAGGGGAGATTCAGAACGCCGACGAAGCCCGCAAGCTAGTTTCGAGGAAATATCCGATCGGCAAGAGCGTCGGTTAGATTTGTTATAGCCTATTCGAACGTCCCCTCGTCAAAATCGGAAGAGATGTACCAGAAGTTCCCTTTTTGTATCCAGGTGTCCTTCACCATGACGCTCTTCTCCGAAACGGAGGGATATTTATAGTATGTAAAGAGTACCCTTATCTCGCACTCCCCCGTTTCCGTTGCCTCCGGACCTGCCCCCGGTTCGTTTTCGGTTATGTAAACCAGTTCCTTTATCTCATAGCCCGTTATATTCAGGTCCTTCTGGTTTGCATAAACGAAGGCTTCGAACTCCTTGTACTTATCGGGGTCCACGAACTGCGAGGCCTTCTCATAGTACTTCCACATTATCAGCTTGTAGTAGAGATCGCTTGATTTCGCGAGGGACTCCTGATCGTCCTTCTGTATCAGACCGGTCGTCGTACCGCAGCCGAATAAGACGAAAGCGACGAGAAGGCATAATACGGCTTTCTTCATAGTAGAAAGGTAACGCCTTGGAATAAATATATCAAATAAGCGAATGCGGGGGATTACCGCGAACCCCCCGCACCCCGATTATATTTTTCCCTGCAGCAGGAATGCTATGAGAAGAGCATAAATAACGAGAGACTCGATCAGAGCAAGACCGATGATCATCGGCGTGAGGATCTTGGAGCTTGCGCCCGGGTTTCTCGCGATACCGCTCAATGCAGCCGCGGTCGCGCGTCCCTGACCCAGACCGGCTACACCGGCCGCGATCCCAATACCCAGTCCCGCTCCGAGAGCGAGTCCGAGCTTGGTGAGCTCTCCGCCGCTCCCTTCCTGTGCGAAAGCCGCATCCGGAATAAAAGCAGCGAGTATAGCTACCCCGACTATCGAGAGAATCGAAAGTGCTGTTTTCATTTTTTACCTCCTTTTGTATAGTAGGTCATTTATTTCAGATTTTTTGCCCGAATCCTATTCGATTTCGGTTTCATGCGCCGTTGCCAGGGATATGTATATCGCCGACAGCACGGTAAATATAAACGCCTGCAGAAAAGATACAAATATCCCGAGACCGATAAATATAGCGGGTATTATGTAATGCACCAGATTAGTGAAAACGCCCAGTATCAGGTGGTCTCCCGTAATGTTCATGAAAAGCCTGAGCGATAGAGAGACGGGGCGAACGAAGTGGCTTATCACCTCGATTACGAACATCAGCGGAGCAAGGAATATCACCGGTCCCGCGAAATGCTTCAAATAACCGAGCCCGTTTTCCTTGAACCCGTAAAAGTTATACATTACGAATATTACGAGAGCACAGGCCACGGGCACGTTGAAATTACCGGTCGGCGGCAGGAAACCGGGGATAATCCCCAGAAAATTCGCAAACAGAATGAAGAAAAAAGACGCGCCCAGGAGGGGGAAATACTTCTTGGCATTCTCTTTCGAGCCCAGCATGTTCGTGAACAAATCGAATAGAAAGTCGATTGTGAGTATCTCGAATATGGTCCTGATCGAAAACTTCTCATCAGGCAGTACCGAACCTTCTTTTGAAAGCGCTTTCTTGACGGAGTACCCGGCGAGGGCAAGAAAAATAAGCACGAGTATCGAGCCGAGGATATAGTCGTATTGCCCTAATCCGATCAAAGTAAACCAGCTAAAGTGTTCCATCTTTACTCCCTCTCAGGCTTTCACCGATTATGACGATAACGACTCCCGTGACCCCGATAAAAAATCCGTACAGGTTCACTTTGGCGAAAATGAACAAAGCCGCAACAATCGCGATAAATACCGCCATCTTGATTACAAATGCGAATATACCGAACCCCTTCGTATGTGATTTCCCCACTAGCGCATGTACAAGGAATCTTATAGCCACGAAATTGGCGGTAAAAAGTATTCCACCCGCTGCGACTCCTACCGCAAGCTCCCTCGATCCGAGAAAATAAGACGCGGCCATGAGAACGCCGGTTACAGCCAACCCGCTTCTTTCTACCCGTCCGATGCTCGGTATATTAATCAGACTCGCTGTCCTTTCCGTCATTTATCCGCTTTAACATCCTCAGAAGTATATTGAACCCCGCCAAACCGCCGGCCAACAATCCTAGCATCGTGAACCATGGGGTCTTGGTTCCGACCAGTTTATCGACGTATTCTCCTAGCAGTATCCCGGCTATGACCGAAAACCCGAGCTCGAACCCGATGGCGATAAACATCAGCCATTTATATTTTCCGCCGCTCTTAACGGTAAGTCCCCCCCTATAATCTCAGACCGCCTTAAGGGCTTTATACACGGCGTCAAGCGTACGATCGACGTCCCTGCCAGTATGGGCGAGCGAAAGGAAAACCGCCTCAAACTGAGAAGGCGGAAACATAATACCAGCCCTGAGTAAATTTTCAAAAAATTTCGAATACTTTTTTGTATCGCTTTTGAGCACTGTCCTGTAATCGACCGGATTCGGTTCCGTAAAAAAGAGCGTAAACATTGAATCCACGGAATTAACGGTAGCCTTGATACCGGCTTTTTTGACAGATTCCTTTATACCTTCGACCATTTCGAGGGAGAGCCCCCGAAGCTTTTTATAATTCCCGGGCTCTTTCAGTTTGATCAGGGTTGCGAGCCCCGCGGCCATTGCGAGCGGATTCCCGGAGAGTGTCCCCGCCTGGTACATAGGGCCCAAAGGGGCGACCAAGCTCATTATTTCCTTCTTCCCGCCAAAGGCCCCCACGGGGAGTCCCCCCCCTATTATCTTCCCGAGGCAGGTAATGTCGGGAGTTACCCCGTATTTGCGCTGGGCCCCTCCCATGCCGAGCCTGAACCCCGTTATGACTTCGTCGAAAATGAGGAGCGAGCCCGAACCGCGCGTTATCTTCCGGAGACCTTCCAAAAAGCCGTCCGCCGGGGTGACAACCCCCATATTGGCCGCCACGGGCTCAATGATCACGGCCGCTATCCTGTCACCGTATTTATCGTATAGCCCTTTTACAGAGTCGAGATCGTTATAATTCGCCAGTAAAGTCTTTTCCGTGAATGATTCGGGGACGCCGGGGCTGCTCGGCGTTCCGAACGTAGTCGCCCCCGACCCGGCCTGAACGAGAAGGTAATCGGCGTGCCCGTGGTAACACCCTTCAAACTTAACTATATAGTCCCTATTCGTATAGGCTCTCGCAAGGCGCACACCACTCATCGTGGCTTCGGTGCCGGAGCTTGTCATCCTGACCATATCGATAGAAGGAAAGGCTTTAACTATCAGCCTGGCCAGCTCTATCTCATCCTCACACGGAGCGCCGTAGCTCGTGCCCTTCTCAGCCGCATTCTTGACCGCTTTAACCACCTCGGGCGCCGCGTGGCCCAGGATCAGCGGCCCCCAGGAGGACATATAATCCGTGTATTTATTCCCGTCCGCGTCGTATATATATTGGCCCTTGCCCCTGGAGATAAATACAGGCGTGCCCGATACGGCTTTGAACGATCTGACAGGACTGTTAACGCCGCCGGGCATAAGCTGTTCGGCTGTTTTATACAGTTTTTTCGATTTCGTGAGTCGGAGTTTCATTTCCGCAATCAGGAGTGGAGGTCAAAAACAGCGAGTAGTAAACATGGATTATTACAGGGTGTCAAGTAACCACGAACCGCGGAGATGACAGGATAAAAAAAGAGAGAAACCCCGTATCGGGGTTTCTCTCCGTAATTTATACCTCATGGTTCCGATTACCCGGAACGATGAGAAATCTTTATATTCAAGCGTTTAGGTCAAGCTTATATTTTAGTTGGCGTACTGAAATATAAGTCTTGCACCTACACTCGCAGTCGGCGACGTTACTACGAAGTGAGCCCTTCTGTTAAGCTGATAGGCTTCCTCGGTCGTTCCCGCGCCGAACTGTGTCGTTTCACCGCCGCTTGCAGTCGTTATCCTGGCAGGGTCGATACCCAGCTGGACGAGAAACGCCTTCGTTGAGTCGGCCCTTCTCTGAGCAAGCCTCAGGTTGTATGCAGGCGTACCCCTGATATCCGCATACCCTTCAATCAATACAGTCAGATTAGCATCTGCCTGTAAGGTCGCCGCGTTTTCTTCGAGCACCGCTGCAGCATCCGGCCTTATGTTGTACTTATCGAAGTCAAAGAATATATCTTTGAGCTCGGGTGCCGGGGGCGGGGGTGGCGGAGGCGGCGGGGGTGGTGGTACTGCACATTTTAGTTTCGCTTCATCTGCCTTTGCCTTGGCATCGATCAGCATTCTGCGTGCTTCAAGCTCACTGCAGAACTCACTAGCTAGAGCTTTACCCTTTGCCAGCGCTGATTCAGCGGCTGCCAGCTCGTCTTCGCCACAAGGGGCTCCGCAATAATCGCCTCTTGTCGGATCGTCACCGCATACACGCTGCTTACACTGCTCACAAGTAGCTTTCGCTTCAGCTGTAGCCGATTCAGCAGCTGCCAGCTCTTTGGTCGGCGGGGGTGTCGCGCAGCTAGCCAGATAGAGCAATGCAACAACTAACAAGGGTAGGCCCAAAAACAGGATTTGCTTATCCCTTTTCATTCTACTGCACCTCCTTTAAGAGTTTTTTGAGTACTTAACGAGTACATAATAATAAACAGTTTAACGCTCAACTGCAAGTTCCGAAATTTTTTCTTTTGCCGTCTTAGATTCATCGGAATTCGGATACTTATCTATCAGCGTCTGGAAGAACAACTTGGCCTCCTCCTCCTTGCCGATTTCGACTAGAGACATGCCCTGTTTTAAGTACGCTAGGGGCACCCTCTGGTCCTTGGGATACGTATCTATGAACTTCTGATATTCGAGTATCGACTCTTCGAACTGCCCTTCCCTGTAATAGGATTCCGCGATCCAGTATGTCGCGTCGCTGGCTTTCGCGGATTTGGGGTATCTGGACAGGTATTCCTTGAACCTCGCCCTCGAATCCTGGTAATTGCCGTCGCTCAGCTCGGTGTAACCCTCATTGAATATGACCTCTTCCGTATTGACCGAAGCCGTCTCGGAGGGTATCTGCATATGGGAGCCGGATTCCGTTACAGGCGGCGCCGAGCCCAGGCTAAGCTGATTGACCTTCGAGTCGAGTCTCGAGTAAGCCTGGTTCAACTCCGCAATCTTGGCCTCCAGCTGATAAACCTTTTCCCTCAGCTCTACGTCCGTACCCGTGGCGGCCGATTCCTGCTGACCTATCGTTTTAACATCGTTTGACAGCCTCTCCACCTTGGCTTCAAGCCTGGTCTGGCGGGCGTAAACGCTGCTGACATCACTCTGAGTAGCCACACAACCTAAAGACATAATAGAAATCACCGCCGCCATAATATTAATTGCTTTCGCTTGCATAGGTCATACCTAGAAACTGGGAGAACCAACTGCCGGCACAAAATGCGCCCTTCTGTTCTGCTGGTAATCATACTCACTCGTACCCACTGCGAACTGTTCGGTCTCTCCTTTGCTTACAGGCTGCACCTTGGAGGGCGAAATTCCGAGCCCAACCAGATAATTCGCTACAGATTCGGCTCTCCTTTGGCCCAGGGCCAGATTGTATTCCTCCGTGCCCCTTACGTCGCAGTAACCTTCTATTACCACGACCTGAAACTTATCTCCGCTGTTCCTAATTATACTCGCATTTTGGTCGAGCACGGGCTTGGCATCGATTCTTACGGCAGATTGGTCGTAATCGAAGAATATGTCGACCAGCCCGTATTGTGATCCGGCCGGACTCAAATCCTGAAGACTCCCTTCATCGGCTGTCTGGGCATAAGCCTGACTTTTCGCCTTCCCCTCGGCTTCTATTGCCTTGAACCTGGCTTCTTCCAGAAGCTGGCGGGCGGCGTCCTTGTTTCCTGCGGCCATCATTTCCTTTGCTCTTTCAATCAGTTCTTCAGCGGCCTGATATTCCGGCAGGCCTTCAGCGCCTGCATCCTTTGCCGCCTGTAAGGCAGCCTCGGCATCGGCCATTTCTTTATCCAGATTAGATCCGCAACTTACCGCTAACACTAACGTAAGCACAAAACAAATACCTAAAGCGCAAAACGACAACCTTTCCATTAAGCTCCTCCTGATTGTAATGAAACTTATACCTGAGATAATTACATTATTTTGGTTGCCAAGTCAAGACATTTTAATCAAAAATGCGTTAAATCTCAAAGAAAAATGAAGAATTTTTAAACCAAATAATCGCTACCAAATCCCCCGCCAAAGTGTTATTATTAAATTCGGGGGCATATATGCCGAATCACATTAAAATACCGGTTTTTCTAAGGTTATTTTTACTCTTCCAGCTAATGCTGATGTTGTTCAATATCGACGCCGGACACACGGGGACCATCGACGACAATGAGACACTGCTTCCTCTAACTCCCCTGAACGACTCAGTATTTGTCGACTTAACGAAGGAAAACAGGCCTGATATCGTTCTCGAAAAAGAAGCGGAGAGGAAATCGCTCGAAGACTTTGGAGATTTTCTTCAAAACACCCGCAATGTTTATTTCACCATCTGGCTTATACGCATAGCCCAGGTAAACATGCTGGATATTAACAGAAAAGAGCAGCAAGTGATAATAAATCCGCTCCGGTGGTGGAAGAACACCCTCGGGTTCCAGAATGACGGAAAGAGAAGGGGGGACCTCGAGTGGAAGGACGGAGACAGGTTCACGACGAACTGGATCGCCCATCCCGCATTCGGAGCCTATACCTACCTTTACTACAGGTCCAAGGGCTACGACCGCTTCACGTCCGCCTTCGGCTCGGTCGTCCAGAGCACGCTGTTCGAATATACGATTGAGGGAGTAATACAATCGCCCTCGATCCACGACCTCGTCATCACACCGGGCATAGGCGTTCCCGCGGGAATCATCCTCGAAGAGACGTCCAACTTGCTTGCTTCGAGCAACAGCGGGTTTTTGCACGCCCTCGGGTACATCATTAACCCGATGAAAATAATAGTCCCCGACCGGGAAAACGTAAACCTGAGCCCGCTCGTAAGCGGACAGGTCGTTATCGGCTTCCAATGGTAGAAAGGACATCCGTTCGATAACTCAGTCAGAATAAACCGGCCCGGAAGCAAGAAACGAATTACCCGGGAAAATACGATGAGCAAGGAAGAAGGTCAAACGGTCGCGGGAGCGTTCTGGTCTCTTTCCCCAGTAGTTGCAATTACAAGTATGTGGCGGGGGAAGCCGAACGGACAGATAGCGGTTACAGCGGTTACGTCTTCTATCGTGCATTCCATACCGAGACTCCTCGTCGGGATATGGAAGGGCAATTACACGCACGAATTCATCGTTAACAGCGGGGCGTTCACGATTCACCTGCTGAGACCCGACCAGCTCGCTCTCGTAAGGGACTTCGGGTTCTATACGGGCAGGGACAGGAACAAGTTCGAGAACGTGCGTTTCAGGACTGGCGTTACAGGCAGCCCCGTACTCACAGATGCGCACTCCTACGCCGAATGCAGGGTGCTAAATGCGATGGACGGAGGGGACATGACGGCATTCCTGGTGAGCGTGGAAGAGGGCGGCATAATGAGCAGGGGCCAGTGGATGACCCTCAGTCATTTTTACTCGGAAGCTCCCCCCGAATGGATCGAGGAATACGGAGAGAAGCTCTCCCGCTCTGTCGCATATTCCCTCAACCTTATCCACAACATAGACTATTCGCCCTGGAAGCCCCGGTAGCTTGCCGACTGCGCCTGGACGCAGGGGCCCGAGCCGCACGCAATCGGTAAGGCGCCCTATCGCGGCTCCGGCACGGCGTCGACAGCCATTCGTTTACCTCCCCTTATGAAAAGGAGCTCGACGGGTACCCCCGGTTTGGATACGGCGAGCGCGCTCAGGTAGTCGTACACATTTTCTATCTTTATCCCGTCGAGCTCGATTATCGTGTCGTCCTTCGCGAGTCCCGATCTCTCGGCGGGACTGTCCTTTTTTACCCCCGCGAGCCGCACTCCATTTTCACGGCTCGTATAGTCAGGCATTGTTCCCAGGTAGACGTTTAGCCCGGGCGGCCCATTAGATGCAGCGCTCCCTCCCGAGAACGTGATCCTCTCCCTGTCGTCGCCGAGCGTCGTAACGAGCTTCGCTATAAGCTCCAGGACCTTCGCCTCACCCTCCGCGTTTATCTTCCGCCAGTCATCGCCGGGCTTGTGATAGTCCTCGTGAAGCCCGGTAAAGAATAGAACAGCCGGTATATTCCCGGCGAGAAAAACCGTCTGGTCGCTCGGTCCGAACCCAGAGTCCATGTAGGTCAAATCGAGGCCGATCCCGGCATTCGCCTTGTCTATCAGGCCTTTCCACTCTTTCGAGGAGCCGACCCCTATAGCAGTGAGTTCATTTTCAGCGAGCCTCCCTATCATATCCATATTTATCATCGCTATAGTATTTTCAGGAGAGGATTTAGGATGGTCTAAGTAATAGGAGGAGCCCAGGAGGCCTATCTCTTCTCCCGAAAACGCTATAAAGAGTAGGCTCCTCTTCAAGCGGTGACGGCTCCGGGCAAAATACTCGCCCAATTCGAGAAGGCCCGACACGCCTGAGGCGTTATCGTCGGCGCCGTTATAGATACTGTCCGCTTCCTTCCCGGCGGCTGCGTAGTCCTCCCCCGTCCCCAGGTGGTCATAGTGCGCGCCGATGACGATAACCTCGTTCTTAAGGCCGGGGTCGCTTCCGGGAAGGAACCCTATCACGTTCGAGCTCTCGCCGCGGACGGTTATAAGCTCGATTCCCATATCCGCTTCCGTTCCGGGGATATGGAACGAAACGTTTTTCCCCTCGGAGAGCATCGCTTCAAGCGCACCGAAGTCCTTGCCCGCCGAGCTTAAGATTTCCCGCGCCCGGTCCCTCCTGATTACAACCGCTTCAATCGCAGTCCCTCCTGACGGCAGCTCGAAGGCGAAGCTCCCCAAGTCTTCCTCTTCGACGAGAGAATCAGGGGTTGTGAAAATCACGCCTTTCGCCCCTTTTTCCGCCGCATTCTTCGCCTTATACCGGAGAGACGCGTAATCCGCGAAATGGCTCCTGTTATCCATATCCCCGGGCAAACCCCTTAGCAGAAGCACGATCTTTCCCCGTACGTCAAGCCCGTCATAATCGTCATAGCCGAGCTCGGGCGCGCTGGTCCCGTACCCCGCGAATACCAGCCCTCCCGAAACGAACCCGCTCGCTGAGACGGCCAGGGGAAAGAAATCGCGGCCAAATTCGAGCTGCTTCCTCTTCCCGTTCACGGTGATGTAGAGCGAGTTCAGTTTCCCGGGCACTACCCTCTCGGGAAGCGGAAAATATTGAAAGTATGACCCGCGGTCTCCCAGGGGCAAAAGGCCCGACGTCGCGAAATCATGTGCTATATACCGCGCAGCCGCCTCCGAGCCCCTCTCTCCCGTCATGCGCCCCTCGAGCTCGTCCGATGACAGGTAGCGTACGTGGTCTATCACCTCCCGCGGGGTTATTTCCTGCGCGGAAGGGTCGGGAGGTGGTTCCTCCGCAAAGGACGCGGACAGAACGAGCAGGGTTAGCAATATAGACAGAGCATATTCACGCATTGTTTAATAAATTACCACAGTCTTCCAAGCGGCGATTTCGAATATTGAATTTTAGAGTGTATCGGTTTGCGAATATGCCTGGATCTGTTTGCAGACAATACCAAACCGTGTAAGACTTATCTCCCACTAACGCACCAGGGAGCAAAAATGTACCCGGTATTGTTCAGGATAGGCGATATATCAGTCTCTTCGTTCTCGGTAATGGTCCTTCTGGGGTTCCTTGTCGCTTACGTGCTCGGAGAATCCGAATTCAAGAGGAAAGGACTGAACGGCAACCTCGTGGACTTGCTGCTCATCGCTTCCGTCGTAGGCGGTCTGGGGGGTGCGAAAATTTTGTTCCTCTACCAGCAGGTCCCCATAACAAACTTTATCGCCGACCCCGTCAGGTACCTCGCGTCCGGATTCACCTTCTTCGGGGGGGTTATCGGGGCGTTCATACTCGTCTGGCTCGTTACCCAGATGAAGAGGCTCAGCCTCTTGGCGGTCACGGACATTATGTGCCCGCTCCTGATAATCGCTTACGCAGTCGGCAGAATAGGATGCCTGCTCGTCGGGGACGACTACGGGACCCCTTCGGACCTTCCCTGGGCGATGGCCTTTCCCGAAGGCTCTCCTCCGACGATAGAGAGGGTCCACCCTACTCAAATATACGATACGATCTGCATGGTGATACTATTCGCAGTACTCTGGGGTATACGCAAAAAAGACTTCCCTACGGGATGGATGACGGCGATTACGTTTATCGCTCTTGGCATCCAGCGTTTCCTGGTGGAGTTCCTGCGGCAGACCACGCCGAGCTTCATCCCGGGTTTATCTCAGGCCCAGCTCATTGCGGTAGTATTTGTCTTAACGGGGGTCGTAATCCTGTGGAAGGGCAAATCGCGCTCGTCCGGGACCGAACACACTCAGACGATGTGAGGACTCAGGCATAAATGCACATAATAATCATAGGGGCGGGACAGGTCGGGGCTTTCCTGGCCAGAAACCTTTCCCACGAGCACGACATAGTGGTAATAGAGAAGAACAGGGATACGGCCGAGAGGCTAAAGGACACGCTTGACGTGCTTGTTATCGAAGGGGACGGAGACAACCCCGTTATGCTGAAAGAAGCCCGGATAGAAAAGGCTGACGTCATGCTGGCAGTCTCGGGTGACGACAAGACCAACATACTGGCCTCTACGTTCTCGGCGTCGGCAGGGGTGCCCAAGATAATTGTGCGGATAAGGGACACCGACTATCTACAGTACCCGGAGCAGCTCAAAAAGTCCGAGGTCTTTGTCGTCAACCCCGGCGCAATAATCTCGGAAAAAATAACGAGTTTGATTAGCTCTCCCTTCGCATGGAAAACCGAAACGCTGGCTCGCGGAAAGATCAAGCTCTTCAAGCTGAAGGTCAAGGAAGATACCCCGATCATAAGGCGGCGGCTTGCCGACCTCGGGCCCGCAAAGGCGTGGATATTCGTCGCGATATCCAGAAACGGTAAAATTACGATCCCTACGGGAGAGACGAGGCTCCAGAACGACGACTACGTCTTCGCCCTCGGAATTCCGGACATAATCGACAAGCTGAAAGAGATGTTCGGCGTGGAGAAGGAGGAGATAAAAACCGCCGTCATCATGGGCTGCGGCAGGCTAGGTACCGGCGCGGCCAGGACACTCTCGGATGACGGGATAAAGGTGAAGCTGATTGACAGCGACCCGGTGAAGGCGCAGAAGGCGGCCGAGGACCTCCACAAGGCACTCGTATTCAAAGGAGATGCTACAGACAGCGAGACCCTGAAAGAGGCAGGGATCGAATCAGCCGATTACTTTTTAGCCCTCACAGGTGACGACGAGAAAAACGTGCTCAGCGCGCTCCTCGCCAAAAGCCTCGGCGCAAAAAGGACGAGTGTCCTCTATACGAAACCCGACTACATAGACCTCATAGAAGCCATAGGCGTCGACCGCGCCATCAGCGTCAGACTGGCCCTGGCTAACGAGATACTCAGCCTGCTGCATATCGGCGGGGTGGCACACGTCGCGCTCGTCGAAGAGGGGAAAGCGGAAGTGCTCGAATTCAATATAACGGAGAAAACCAAAATACTGGGGATACCGCTTAAAGACGCCGATTTCCCTGAAGGCGCGATAATAGGAATAGCCTTGAGGGGCGACGATACACTCATTCCGAGGGGCGATTACATACCCACGCTAAATGACAGGGTCATAATTTTTACACTCCCCGAAGCGGTAAAAAAGGTAGAGAAGATACTAGGTCAGTGAATATAAAATTTTCACTTCACATAATCGGGAACATTTTAAAATTCCTGGGACTGCTGATGCTGGTCCCGGCCGTTTTCCCGCTTATCTATCACGAAGACGACCTATGGCCGCTGCTCATCTCGGCATTAATTACTTCCGGCTTCGGTTTTATACTCGAAAGGATAACAAAGCCTTCGGAGACGATTCATGAGATAGGGAGAAAGGACGGCTTCATCGTGGCCACCCTCTCATGGCTTGGAGCGAGCGCATTCGGCGCTTTACCGTTCATAATCTACGGCGCCCTGACTAACCCCGCGGACGCGTTCTTCGAATCTGCTTCCGGGTTCACCACGACGGGTGCGAGCGTTATCACAGACGTCGAGGCTCTCCCCCGCGGCATACTGTTCTGGAGGAGCTTCACACAATGGCTCGGGGGGATGGGCATAATAGTCCTCGGCATCGCCATTCTTCCGAGGCTCGCCGTCGGAGGAATGCAGCTCATGGGACTCGAAGCGTCTGGGCCCACGACCGAGAAGATAACGCCCAGGATCGCGGAAACGGCGAAAAAGCTCTGGGGAGTATATTCGGCGATCTCGGTCGTACTCGTTTTATGCCTTCTGTTCGCAGGCATGCCCTTATACGATTCGATTCTCCACACCTTCAGCACGGTGTCAACAGGCGGCTATTCTCTCAAAAACGCGAGCATAGGCGCCTATCACAGCCCCGTTATAGAGGTCATCGTCACGGTCTTCATGTTCATATGCGCTACTAACTTCGTCCTCCTCTACTGGCTTATGAGAGGAGACGTTAAGAGGTTATTGAGGAACTCGGAGTTCAAATTCTACTTCTTTCTGAACCTGATTGCAGTCCTGCTTGTCGCCTTACAGACCCGGTCGGCCATATTCCCGAGTTTTCTGGAGGCGCTCAGGTATTCCAGTTTTAACGTCATATCGATAAGCACCACTACGGGGTTCGCCACCGCAAATTTTGATCTCTGGCCCCCGTTTTCGAAGTGGCTTCTGCTTATTTTAATGTTCTTCGGTGCATGCGCCGGCTCGACAAGCGGGGCTATCAAAAATATCAGAATCGTAGTGCTGCTTAAAAGGTGCTATCAGGAGATACACAGACTGATTTATCCGCGGGCCGTTCTTCCTGTAAGGGTGGATAGAAAGCCGGTCAGCCAGGAAGTTCTATCCAGTATCACAGGCTTCTTCCTCCTCTATTTACTCATTTTTTTAGTCGCATCTCTTCTGGTTATGGCCGAGGAGAACTTGCCGATAATTACGGCGATTTCAGCCTGCGCCACTACAATGGGGAATGTGGGACCAGGGTTCGGGGAGATCGGACCCGCGGGCAACTACTCCAATCTCTCGGACTTTACGAAGGTTATTCTATCCATACTCATGCTCATAGGCAGACTCGAGCTTTTTACGGTCCTCGTCCTCTTCACGCCCGTGTTCTGGAGAAAATAGACATTGACCGCGGGTGGAGCCAATTTTACGGCAGTCGAAATAAAATATTAATAAATGCTTTTACTCCGAGTATGTTATGTTAATATTCAGGTCTTTTACGGTATGGGCTAAACCGCTCGAAACCGCTGTTTTGAAATTATGCACTGAGTACAGACTCTAAGCCGGAAGGAAATTATATAATATTGGATTTACACAAAGCTCAGCGAATCCGGGGATTTAAATTATTAAATTCTCTCACTCGTTTCCGGCAGATATAAGATGAAAGTAATATTCGATCCCGAAGAACCGATAGAAAGCCCGACAGCAGCCACGATCGGGAACTTCGACGGCGTACACACGGGTCACAAAAGGATATTGAGCGCGGTTAAGGAGACGGCCGAAAGAAAAGGGCTGAGCTCCTGCGTAATAACATTTCACCCCCATCCCCAGAAAGTTCTCCAGAATATAGACGTCCCGCTCCTCATGCCTATAAGGGAGAGGCTCAGGCTACTCGAGATCGAGGGCATTGACTTCGCCGCGTGCTATACGTTCACAAAGGAAATCTCGAAAATCACGGCGAAGGACTTCATATCGGAAATACTGGTAGGCAGGCTCAAGGTCAAGCACCTCATCATAGGCCCGGACTTTTCTTTCGGAAGAAAGAGGGAGGGTAACGCGGAGCTTCTGAAGTCCATGGGAAAGGCATACGGCTTCGAAACGACCGTCATTGGACCGGTATTCATCGACAACGAGGTCGTCAGCAGTTCTGCGATCAGAAACTTTCTCAAGGCGGGCGACGCGAAAAAGGCGGCCGGGTTCCTGGGGTACTTTTATTACATCGAGGGGCAGGTTGCCGAGGGAGAAAAGAGAGGCAGGCGGATCGGATACCCTACCGCAAACCTGGACACGGACTGGGACATACTGCCGAAAACCGGGGTCTATGCCACGAGGGCATATATTGACGGCGACAGGCTCGACAGTATAACGAACATAGGCTACAGACCTACTTTCGGGAGCAGCAAGCTCCTCATCGAGACCCATATATTCGACTTTAGCGCCGATATCTACGGTAAGAGACTCAGGCTCGAGTTCGTCGAGAGGATAAGGGACGAGAAGCGTTTCGAGAGCGTGGACGCGCTCGTCGCCGAGATCCGGGTAGACGTGGAAAGAGTGAAAGACGTTCTCAAGCGTACGGACTGATGTAATATAGAGTGGATACGACTCTCTCCGCGGGGGGACTTTGGAAGTAAAGGCGACTACGAAAATCTACGGCATATTCGGACACCCGGTGACCCACAGCCTGTCGCCCGTGATGCATAACAGCGCCTTCTCTTCGCTCGGGCTCGATTGTGTGTATGTGGCGTTCGATATAGCCCCCGAAGAAATAGGCAGGGCAGCCCAATCCGTAAGGACCCTCGGTATACATGGGATTAATATCACCATCCCCCATAAGGAGAGCATAATCCCGCACCTCGACTGGATTGCTCCTGACGCGGAGCTCACGGGCGCGGTCAACACGGTAAAGAACGATGCCGGCAGGCTCTCGGGTTATAACACAGACGTGGGCGGGTTCCTGCGGGCGGTCGAGGAAGACCTCGACATAAATCCCGAAGGAGCGAGCGTGCTCCTCATGGGTGCGGGGGGAGCGGCGCGGGCCGTAATGTCGGCATTCTGCATGAACGGGGCTGAGAGAATATGCATCGCGAACAGAACGCATGATAAAGCCCTCAAGCTGGCGTCGGAGTTCGGAAAACAATTTATGAAAATAAAAATAGAGACTGTCGCGCTTCACGATAGAAATGCATTAAAAGCAAGGCTCGGCGAAACGGACATACTGGTCAATTCCTCATCGGCGGGAATGGATGGGAATGCCGCAATAGACCTGCCGCTCGAATCCCTCAAAGCGTCAGCCGCCGTATACGACCTCGTCTACAAACCCAGGGAGACGCCGCTGGTCAAGGAAGCGCGCAGGCTAGGGCGCAGGGCCTCCGGGGGGGCTGGCATGCTCCTTTACCAGGGTGCGCTCAGCTTCGAGATTTGGACCGGTCTGGATGCCCCGGTAGAGGTTATGAGAAAGGCGATCGAATAATACATTCCCCGGAAGCCCTCGTCTTCACCCCTGGTATATCAAACTCCCCATCCCGGGTAACACAAAATACCCACTGGCGTCCATGCCGGCTTTATGGGATAATGAGGATATGAGCTTGCGAGCTGAAACACGACCGGAGGTGTAATGAAGGTTGTAAGCCCCGCAGGGGATTTCGAAATCAAGGTCAGCGACTCGTCGGTCGAGGGAGACTTCGTGGTGCTGAGCGGCCAGATGGGCGTATGGGATTCGAAAATCTACCTGACACCGGCAGATATCTGGCAGTTCACATCGATATTCCTGAGGCCCGCCGTTATTCTATTCATACTCAAGATGCCTTTCAGGTCTTTATTCGGCGGCCAGGGCGGAAGCGCGGAAAAGTAACGCGGCGGTGCATGAAACTATCGGCCGGGCAGCCCGCGTTACGGAGCTGCGGGAAATAAAATAGGGGCTTGAAACTTAGCGCAGAAATTCTTAGACTTTATTATATAAATCTTAATAGGAGGGATTCAGGATGATAGATAATTTCGACGACTTTGATTCCGATATTCCCGTTAACTATCGAGGCTTCGATCTCTCCGATATTGATTATAACGAGCTGCCGGCCCTCATGGAAAAAATAGACCTGATCCATGAGGACATGAACAGGATAAAAAACCTTTCCAGCAAATTAATCGGGATCTACGAATCATCCGAATCGATTAAAGGCGACCTTTCGGCGAAACGCGTCCCGGTATATGAGCAATTTATCGACGAGGGCATTAAAGAATACGGTGAGGACAGGGGCAGGGAGCTGATAGAGATTCTCCTGGGCGGGCCTCAGGAATCACCCAAACAGCAGATCGCCAAGGCGAAGGCGCTCCTCATCTCCTACGAGAGGCTTTTCGAAGACGAAGAATCCGAGCCGATCCACCCCTCGCAGTTCGAAGAGAGCGATATATTCAAGACCATCAAGAAGCTAACCGGGAATAAAAACCTGTTCCCGGCCCTTAACTCCCAGTAACGGGGGGCATATATGAGCAGGCGGTGCGTATATGAGCATGGGGCATAGATGAGAGTGGGGCATATATGAGCATGGGGCATAGATGAGAGTGGGGCGTATATGAAAAGAATAGCCATAGATTAAGAAAAGCTAACCCGGGCGTCCCAGGACTTCCGGGTTGACGAGGTGCCTGGGCGGTTTTCCAGAAAGCGCAAGCTCGACGCTCTCGACCGCCATTTCTATCATCCGTATTCTGGTTTCCTCAGACGCGCTCCCTATGTGGGGGAGCAGCACGGCGTTATTCAGCTCGAGCAGCCCGGGGTCCACGTCCGGCTCCCTTTCGTACACGTCGAGCCCGGCCCCCCGGATAATCCCATCCCCGAGCGCCGCGGCGAGCTCGCTCTCCTTTATGATCGGCCCCCTCCCGACGTTCACTATAACGGCCGTCCGCTTCATTTGCCTGAACTCGGCGAGCCCGAAACGGCCCCTCGTTTCATCATTCAGGGGGGAGGAGACGATTATAAAATCCGATTCCTTAAGGAGCTGCGGAAAGTCAGCAAATACAGCCCCGGTTTCCTTCTCGGCCTTCTCGTTCCTCCTCCTGTTGTTGTATATGACCCTCATTCCGAAGCCTGCTGCCCTTCTGGCCGCAGCCGTGCCGATACGCCCCATGCCGAAGATGCCGAGAGTCTTTCCGTAGATGTTCTGACCGAGGAGTAAAGACGGGTGCCAGCATTTGAAATCCCCGCGCCTCACGTATGCGTCTGCTTCGACAACCCTCCGGGCGGCCGATATCATCAGCGCCCATGCGAGGTCGGCCGTCGTTTCGGTGAGCACGTCGGGCGTATTGGTGATCATCACGCCCCTCTCTGTCGCGTACGGGACGTCTATGTTCTCGTACCCGACGCCGCAGTTGGATACTATTTTCAGACCGGGGAGAAGGTCCATGAACTCCTTATCGATCTTGTCGGAAACGGTGGAAATTACGGCTGTCGAGCCAGCCGCGCCCTCCAGGAGCTCAGCCCTCGCAGGCAGGCGCTCCCCCAGGAATTCCTGCACAAGGTACTCTTTCCTGAGCCGCTCGAACGCATCCCCCGGATATTGGGCGCTCACATATATCTTTTTCATGGTTTCAGAAACCTTGCGACTCATCAATTATAATAAGAACTAGTCTAATAGCTACCCGGAAACCTCTTTTAAGCCGGATGGCCGTCCCGGTTGCCTACTTGACGAAACAACACACACAAACAGATCCCACCTGCAACATATTGATACCCGTATGAGAATACGAGCGGGGCGAAAATAATTTTTATGCTCGAGTTAAATTTTGAGATTCTTGAATAGTTGCGGGCGGCACGATACATTGTAACAAATTGACAATATATAAATCGAAACATGCCCGCCCATAGTCAGACATCGAAAAGTTATGAGATAGCGGTTCTTATCCCTTGCTTGAACGAAGGACTGACGATTCATAAAGTCGTTACCGATTTTAAGACTGTTTTGCCTGACGCGAAAATCTTCGTTTACGACAACGGGTCCACGGACGGGACCGCGGAAACCGCCCGGGAATCCGGGGCAATAGTCAGAACCGAACCTTACATGGGCAAGGGGAACGTGGTCCGGCGTATGTTCGCGGATATTGAAGCAGATGTATATGTACTGGTGGACGGAGACGACACCTATACGGCTTCTGATGCGCCAAAGATGATAGACATGTTAATTGCAGAACGGCTCGATATGGTTAATGCGTCACGGACAGCTGAAAATAAAAATGTATTTCCGCCCGGTCACGAAAGAGGAAACCGAATTCTCGGCGCACTAGTCGGCATTATTTTCGGACGGCAGTTCGGTGACTTGTTGTCGGGATTCCGTGTTTTTTCCCGCCGCTTCGTGAAGTCTTTCCCTTCACTCTCTTCCGGATTTGAAATCGAGACTGAGCTCTGCGTCCACGCGCTCGAGCTCCGGATGAAAGTCGCCGAGCTGGAATCGCTTTATAAAACAAGGCCCGAGGGGTCTTCCTCGAAGCTCAGCACGTACAGGGACGGTTTGAAGGTTTTGAAGCTGATATTCCTGCTGATCAAAGAGGAAAGACCGTTTCAATTTTTTTCGATGATATCCTTAATTCTGGCGATTGTTTCTATTACGATGGGGCTCCCCATTATATTTGAATATATAGAAACCGGGCTGGTTCCGAGATTCCCGACCGCCATTCTTTGCAGCGCTCTGATGATACTATCCTTTATAAGTTTTTATGCCGGACTTATACTGGACTCGATCACTAAAACAAGGCGGGAGATCAAAAGACTCTACTATATTCAACTCCCTATATTCCAGACGCACGATTAACCTCCTTTCGCTCGTATGGAATACACGGCGCATGGGACATAATTCAATATGATTCTAAAAAGGCTGGCTCGATTCCCGATATATTTTAGTGTCTTTTCCCTGGTCGTATTATATCTAGGGTATTCCCAAAACTTTTGGGGAGCGCTGGACCATGAAAGCAAAGGTGATCGATACTACCCCTTCCTCAAAACTTACAATAAATTAAAAGCCGATGAAGTTGAGAACGGCTCGATAGAAGCGGATGTGCCCGCCCTCCAGAATATCATGGAGGATTTCCCGACGTTCGACCGTTATTCGGAATGCCTGGTGCTGGGCAGGCTCGTGAAATCGAGGAGAGACGGACTGCTCTCTTCGGGCGGGTTCACCGGAAATTTTACCGATATTCCGAATCTCCGCGCTCTCGGAAATTACGGGTACAATTCGCCCGCTATTTTTCTCTATCAGGTATATCAATACAAAATTTATCTCGACGACTCGCTTGATAATGAGATAGGACAATTCCATACGTACAGATCGCAGCCCGGAGGACAATCCTTCGTTTTAGGGGTCCTGGACAAAATCATTCCCGGAAACAACACGTTTAAACTCGGCTTTTATTACAACTTAATGGCTTTGTTTACAACCCTTGCAATTTTTCTAATAATCTTTTGGTTTTACAAAGAGTTCGGAATCTTAACGGGCTTACTGCTGGTTTTTAGCTTCGCACTTTTCAGGTATCCGACTCTTTATGCAAAAAGCTTATGGTGGGTCATATGGGCCCTATATATACCCTTTTTATTGATTTTATATTCACATTACAGAGAGGATGCTTCAAAAAGAAAACTATCACTCCCGGCGCTGTTCCTCCTGGGCTTTACCGGAATGTCCTTTAAAATCTTCCTGAACGGCTACGAGTTCATATCCGCAACCGTATTAATGACTGTGACTCCTGTAGTCTATTACGCGATAAAAAACGAATGGGGATT